>SXGT01895269.1_pt1 | contig 20098 bp, 13 predicted proteins | sample 3176221 | NCBI WGS metagenome assembly SXGT01 (sample SAMN11356862, study PRJNA531348) | freshwater metagenome | isolation source: freshwater sample F1-120 | place: China: Fuxian Lake, Yuxi | collected 2017-12-25
CATCCTGATCGACGCCCGCCACGGCGTGCTCGAACAGACGCGCCGCCACTCGTTCATCTGCTCGCTGCTCGGCATCCAGCACTTCGTCGTCGCGATCAACAAGATGGACCTGGTCGACTGGAGCGAGCAACGCTTCCAGGAGATCCGCGCCGCCTACGCCGAGTTCGCCACGCGGCTGCAGGTGCGCGACATCCACGTCCTGCCGATGTCGGCGCTGAAGGGCGAGAACGTGGTGCACCGCGGCGAATCGATGCCGTGGTTCCAGGGCTCGCCCTTGCTCGACCACCTGGAGACCGTGCACGTTGCCAGCGACCGCAACCTGGTCGACCTGCGCTTCCCGGTGCAGCACGTGCTGCGGCCGAACATCGATTTCCGCGGCTTCTCCGGCACCATCGCCTCGGGCGTGCTGCGCGAGGGCGACACCGTCGCCATCGTGCCGAGCGGGCGGCAGACCACGGTGAAGGCGATCCACACCTTCGAAGGCACCCTCAAGGAAGCGTGGGCGCCGATGTCGGTGACTGTCACGCTGGACGACGAGGTCGACTGCAGCCGCGGCGACATGCTGGTGAGCCCGAACAACGCGCCGACCCTCGACAACGCGGTCGAGGCGATGGTCGTGTGGTTCCACGAACAACCGCTGCAACCCGGCAAACAGTATCTGATCAAGCACACCACGCAGCAGACGGCGGCGGCGGTGACCGACCTGCGCTACCGGATCAACGTCGGCACGCTGCACCGCGAGGGCGCCGACCAGCTCCAGATGAACGAAGTCGGCCGCATCCGGCTGGAGACGGCGCGACCACTCGCTGCCGACGACTACGCGAAGAACCGCGCGACTGGGTCGTTCATCCTGATCGACCGCATGCACAACGCCACGGTCGGCGCCGGCATGATCGTCGAACGCAAGACCGCCGCTGAGTCGACGCAACGCCGGCGCGACGCCGCCGACGCGCGCACCAACGTGCGCCTGTCGGAGAAGCGCGAAGTGACGCCCGCGGCGCGCCAGGCCCGCCTCGGCCAGGTGCCGTTCGTGATGTGGGTCACCGGCCTGCCGCGTTCAGGCAAGTCGTCGCTCGCCTACGCGCTGGAGAAGGCGCTGTTCGACCAGAATCGCCACGTGCATGTGCTCGATGGCGAACGGCTGCGCGCCGGGCTCAACCGCGACCTCGGCTTTGGTGGCGCCGACCGCTGGGAGAACCAGCGCCGCGCGGCGGAACTCGCGAAGCTCAACCTCGAGCACGGCATCGCCACGATCATCGCCCTGGTGTCGCCACTGCGTTTCGAACGGCAACAGGCCTGCGACATCGTCGGTGCCGAGCGCTTCGTCGAAGTGTTCTGTGACGCCCCGCTCGCCGCCTGCGAAGCGCGCGACAAGGACGGCCTCTATGCGCGAGCCCGGGCCGGTGAGATCGCCAACGTCACCGGCATCGACGCTCCCTACGAAGCGCCGAATGCACCGGCGCTGGCGCTCGACACCGTCGGCGTCTCGCTGCAGGACAACGTGGCGCGCGTGCTGAGCCTGCTGCGCCAACGGAAACTGCTGCCATGACCACCTCGGCCAGCGAACCGGTCATCGAGGCCAAGAACCTCGGCAAGACCTACCGGCTGTACGGAAACCCGTACCACCAGCTGCTCGAGAAGATGCCCTGGAACAAGCAGCCACGGCATCGCGAGGTGAAGGCGCTGCACGACATCTCGTTCGCGGTCCACCCCGGCGAGTGCATGGGCCTCGTCGGCAGCAACGGCGCCGGCAAATCAACGCTGCTCAAGGTGCTCAGCGGCACCACCTACCCGACCTCCGGCAGCTACGCCGTGCGCGGTCGCGTCACCAGCCTGCTCGAGCTCGGGGCCGGCTTCCACATGGGGTTCACCGGCCGCGAGAACATCTTCATGAACGCGGCGATGATGGGCTTCTCGCGCAAGGAGGCGCAGAAGAAGTACCAGGAGATCGTCGACTTCAGCGAACTCGGCGACTTCATCAACGCGCCGGTCCGCACCTATTCGTCGGGCATGGGCGCCCGGCTCGGCTTCTCGGTCGCGGTCGCCACCGAACCGGATCTGCTGATCATCGACGAGATCCTCGCCGTCGGTGACATGAACTTCCGCCGCAAGTGCGTCGACAAGATCTTCGGCTACAAGAAGCAGGGCAAGTCGATGTTCTTCTGCTCGCACTCGCTCTACGACGTGCGGCAGATCTGCGACCGCGCGATCTGGCTGCGGCAGGGGCGCATGCAGTTGCTGGCCGATTCGGTCACCGTCACCAACGAATACGCGACGTGGGAGAACAAGGTCGCCGAGGGCGCCGGTGATCCGGTGCCGTTCCGCGATGCGCCGCCGGTCCCCGACCAGGGCGTCGATCACCCGCACGTCGTCGAAGGCGTCATCGTCGATCCGGCCACAGGGCAGGCGCGCAACACCTTTGCGCCGGGCGACAACATCGCCGTTCGCGTGCACATCAAGAACCCCAGCCGCGAGAAGCTGGTGATCGCAGTGGGCGCCATGCGCACCGACGGCACGCTGTGTTTCGCGCACACGACGCAGTTCGCCAACCTGCCGTTCGACTTCGCCGAAGGCCACGTGACGCTGTTCGTGGACAAGCTGCGGCTGTTGTCCGGCGAGTTCACGGTGCCGATCTGGCTGTTCGACCAGCACGGCGTGCATCGCTTCACGGAACGGCCGGCGAGGCAGAACCTCGTCGTCGTCAACCGCACCAAGGACGTCGGCCTCTTCCTGCAAGAGAGCCGCTGGGCGCTCGAACCGATCAAGAAGTGAGCGGCGACGGCAGCGCGCGCGCGCCGCACACGCGCGAACTCAGATCAGGTCCGAGTAGCGGTGCTTGCGGCTCATGAACAGGCTGTAGCCGACCACCAGGAAGCCGACGGCCCACGCGGCAGCGATGCCGAGCTGCGACCAGAACGGGCCCAGCGCCGCTTCGGGACCACCGAGCACGAGGCGGTGCACCTGCAACAGCGGGAACGCGGGATTGAGCGCCATGATCCATGTCGCGGCCTCCGGCGATGCCTTGTCGTGCAACAGCTTGGTGTCCCAGAACACCGGCGACAGGAACATCCACGCCATGGTCAGGATGCGCCACAACTGCGCGGTGTCGCGGACGAACACGTAGAGGTTCGCCAGGAACAGTCCGATGCCGAGCGTGAGCGTGAACTGCACGGCGAGCACCAGCGGCCAGGCCAACAGCAGCCAGCCCGGCGACAACACGCCAAAGCACAGGCCGGCGATGAAGCAGACCAGGGCCCCGACCATGTAGATGACCAGCGACACGATCGCGATGTGCACCAGCAGCGCTTCCGAGGGGAAGGCCACCTTCTTCACCAGGTTGCCGTTGTCGACGATGGTGGTGCAGGCCTGCGTGGTGGCCTCGGTCAACGCATGGAAGACGATGACCCCGGAGAACAGGTAGATCGCGAACTCGCCGGAACCCTGCGACGTGACGTTGCGGTCGCGCAGCAGCACGCCGAACACCAGGAAGTAGATCGCGAACAGGAACATCGGCTGCAGCAGGATCCAGCCGATGCCGAGAATGCTGCCGTTCACCCGGCTCATCAGGTCGCGGCGCAGGAAGTTCTGCACCATGAACCGGTTCCGCCACACCAGGGTCGGGTAACGAAACAGCGAGCCGAGGTGGGCGAAGGCGCCGCGCTCCGCGCTGGCGGCGTCGTAGTTGCGAACGAGAGTCATGGGGAAGCGAGGCCGAGCAGGCTACGGCGTCGCCGCAGGCCGGCAAGCCAGGATTCGCCTCATCGACGAGCCGGCGCCTCGGACTGCAGTCGCACCGATGCCATCGGACCCTGCGTCACGCGCGCGCCGCGGCAATCGCCGCCAACAGCCGCTCGCGCAGCCACGGTCGGCATACCACGATCTCGTCGTTGCGCGGATCGGGCTGGTTGTAGCGATGCTCGCGGCCGTCGAGCCGGCACACGACGAAGCCGCACGCGCGCGCCACCGCCTCCGGCGCGCCGGTGTCCCATTCCTTCAGGCCCTTCTTGTGCACGTACACGTCGGCCTTGCCGAACAGCAGCATCGAGACCTTGAAGCCGACGCTGCCGCACGGGATCTGCTCGGCGTCGCCGAGCGCGCGCGCGACCTTCTGCACGATTTCGGGCGTGTGCGAGCGACTGACCACGAAGCGCAAGCGACGCCCGGTCGCCGAGCCATCGTCGCCAGCCAGCGCGATCGGCCACTCGCCTCCGGTGCCTGTCAGCGCCGCCGCGCCACCGACCGTGCAGCGTCCCCCGACGACCCTGCCGATCGCGGGCATCGCCACTGCACCCGCGACGATCTGACCCTGGAACGCGATGCCGACGTGCACCGCCCAGTCGTGCCGTCCCTGCGAGAACTCCTTGGTGCCGTCGAGCGGATCGACGATCCACGTCCACGCCCGCTGCAACCGTTCGGGCGCATCGACCGTCTCCTCCGACAAGATGCCGTCGTCGGGCCACCGCGCCTGCAAGGCGCCCTGCAGGTAGCCATCGGCGGCCTGGTCGCCGACGTCGCCGAGCATGTCGGGGTCGGTCCAACGGCCGCTGCCACGCACGGCGAGCAGGCGACGGCCGCCGGCCTCGGCGATCCGCGTGGCGAACGCGAGCCGGGCATCGACCTCGGCTGCAGGAGCAAGCGTCACGGTCATGCCCATTCCCTAGCCGGCGCCGAACTCGAACACCAGCCTTGTCGCCTTCGGACCATCACAGCTGCCCTCCCGCCGCGAGCCCTTCCGGCACACCGCGACCGAACAGCCGCCGCGCCGTTTCTTCGCCGTCCGCGAACAGGGTCGCGAAGTCCGTCGCCGCGTGGTTCCACACCGCGTGCCGATGCGAACCAAGCAACCGATATTCGCGCCGCAGGGCGGTCGCGCTGCACGGTTCGGTCCACAACGGCGAGCGCGGGTGCGTGGCGGCGAGCCACGCCAGCGCTGTCGCCGCCGGCTGCACGCCTGGGCGACCATCGAAGCGACGGAACACGAAGCTGGCCGCAGCGCCCGCCGTCGGCGCCGTGCGCTGCACCACCGGCGTGATGCCGGCCGCCAGTTCGATGGCGAGGCGCTGCACATCGATGCCGGCGACGTCGCGATAGAGCGTCGCGAACTGGCCCGCGCCGCGCGGGTTGATCTCGATCACCTTCACGCTGCCATCGGCCAGCACGAACAACTCGACGTTGAACAAGCCGTGGTCGTAGCCGACCGCGCGCACGGCGGCGGTGGCCACATCGCGCACGCGCTGCTGCACCGCCAGCGGCAATCGCGACGGGAAGGTGAAGCCGGCGAAGTGTCGCGCACCCTGGATCTCGTCAGGATACATGCACTCGTCGACGACGCCGAGAACGTGCACTTCGCCGCGGCAGGCGTAGCCATCGACGTTGGCCTGCGTGCCGCGCATCGGGTCTTCCAACAACGCGCAGTCGGCCGGCGACGGCAGCGGCATCACCGAACCCGCCAGTTGTCCCCAGGGCTTGTCGAGCAGGCCGAGCAACTGGCGGTCGAACCAAGACAAGCGCAGATGCGCCGCCAGCGCCGAGGGATCGACGACATGGCGCGCCAGCACCGAGAACGACGCCTTCACCGGCTTGCAGAAGCGCGGCCACGGAAGACCGAGGGACGCGACGGCGCGCTCGATCGCGGCCGCGCTGCGGCAACGGCGATCGGCCAGCCGCCACGGCAAGGCCTCGCTGCGCACCGAGTGCTCCGGCAGCGCTGCGGCCAGCGTGCGCCGCAACAGCAGCTTGTGCTGCGCGCGCACGATCGCGCGCGGATCGGCGCCGGGCAGCCCGAGGCGCTGCGCCATGCAGGCCGCGAGCAGGCAGCCGAACTGGTCGTCGTTGGACCACACCGCGTCGATGCGGTCGCGATACCGGTCGCACAGGTGGTCCAGCCACCGTCGGGCGTCGAACGTGAGCAGCCGCAGCAGTCCACGCCACCGCAACGAATCGAAACCCTCGCGCTCGAGGACGATGTCGTGGTCGCGGCGCAGGGCCGCGACGCATTCCTCTTCCCACATGCCCTGGAACAGGAGCAGCAGGCGCAGCGGTGGTCGCGAAGCGGGCATCGGCGCGGAAGGATGGCGAACGACAGCGCCCGCGACAATGTGCATCCCAGCGTCGGGCGATCGCGCGATCAGCCGATCGTCGACGGCACCGGTGCGGGGCGGCGCGGTTCCCGCTGCGGCAATGCCACGATCGGCTCGCTGGGCGGCATCGCGTCGCGGCGATTGCCCACCGCGGCGAACGCCAACTGCTCGACCAAGGCCGCCGACGACGACCACGGGAACGCCGTGCGCACCGTGGCCGCGAACGCCTTCGCATCGCGTCGCAGCGTAGGCAACTCGCGCAAGGCCTGCGTGAGCAGTTCTCCCACCGCCGCACCCGAGGGCTCCAGCACCCACGGCAATGCCACGTGCGGTGCGGGCAGTTCGATGGTGCGACGCGCCGCCGGGATCTTGCGAGCCCCGGGGCCGACCATCATCGAGTCGGTCGCGCCACCGCCCGTGGCGAGCACGGGCAGGCCACACGCGCGCGCTTCGAGCACGGGCAAGCCGAAGCCTTCGCCCCGGTACGGATGCAGCATCAGGTCGCACGCCGTGTAGATCGAGGCGAGGCGTTCGCGCGAGCAATCCTCGTCGACGAGCAGCAACGGCGGCGTGCCCTTGGTGGCCCGGAACTTGTCGAGCAGCCCCCGCAGATGGAAGTTGGCGTAGTGCTGGTCCTGGCCAACCGACTTCACGACGACGCAGAAGTCGGCACCGCGCGCGCGCGCCGCCAGCAACCCCTGCACGAACAGATCGAATCCCTTGCGCCAGATCAGGCCGCCGCAGAACAGCACCGCGGGGCGCGTTCCCTTCCAGGCGACGATCTCGGGGTCCGGCAGCGCGTTGTCGTGCATCGCCGCATCGACGCCGTGCGGGATCAGCTTGATGCCCGCCATCGGCCGGCCAGCTGCCATCAGCGTGCGGAACACATGTTCGCTGTGCACGACCACCACGTCGGCATCCTGCGTCACGTGCGGCGTCAGCTCGACGGGCAACGTGCCGTACTCCTGGTCGATGCGCAGCGCGAACGTGCGGCACGCGGGACGCGAAGCGCGCACCGGCCAACCGGACGACAGCCACAGGTCGACATCACCGGGTTGCCGGCACAGCAGCGGCTCCAGTTCAGGGGCCCGGGCTCGCAGCTCTCCCACTCGCTGCCGGAACGGCGAGGTCGGCACGAGCCGCACGTCGACGTTGCCGCGTTCGACCAGCGCCTGCGCCGTCGCCAGCGTCAACTCGGCGCTCGACGAGGTCTCGAACAGCGGCGCTTCGAGCACAACGACGGGGCGCCTGGCGCCACTCGCGCGAACGGGCGGCGGCGGTGACGCCGGCCGACCGCGCACCAGTTCTTCGACCACGAACGTACGCGCGCGTCGGCCCAGCGCCGACGCAGCGGCCGGCGCGAGGGCCGTAGCCGCAGCCACTGCAGCCGCGAGTGCGGCGGGATGCGGCGCGAAGTGCGCTGCCTGGCCCGGTTCGTCGGCAATCGCACGCCCTCCCACGGGAAAGCACGTGCCGGGTCGATCGAGCAGGGCCGCGGCGGCCGCGAAGCGCGCAGCGACCACGGGACGGCCCGATGCCAGTGCCTGCACCAAGGTCCGCGACGACGCCATGCGGCGCCACGGCAGCACGACGAACTTCGCATCGCGCAGATGCGACGGTTCGAGCGCGCCGGCGACGACTTCGACTTCGTGCGACAGCCCGTGGGTTGCGGCCGCCACCGCCGCAGCTTCGGCGTCGCCACCGGTCACACAGAACCGCATCGACAGGCGCCGTTCTTGCGGCAGCGTGCGCAGCGCCGTCAGCAGAAGATCGAGACCACCACGGAACGCATCGTCGCCGACCCACACGATCGGCCCGTTCTGGGCCACGGTGGGCAACGCCAACCAACCGGCGACACAACGTTCGTCGAGTGCGTGCGGCGGGTTCTCGATCCCCGCCCATCGCAGCTCAGCCCGCACCCGTTCGAGCAGGTCGGCAGCGGTGGCACCTTCTCGCGTCGGCATCACGACGCACGCATTCGGCCACGCGAGCCCGGCTTCGCGCACGGCGTCGGCGCGCTCGTCAGGGCCGGCGAACACGACCACGGGCGCAGTTGCCGCGACCATCTCGTTCGCCGCCCGCAGCAGCAGGTCGATTTCTGCCGGTGGCAGCATCGTGCCGACCTGCAGATCGCGCACGCCATCGGTCAGGGCCACGGCACGTTCGCCGGGACGCAGCTCGCTTGTTGCGAGAGCCCCGAACGAAAGGGTGCAGCGCATGCTGTTGCCGAGGGCCAACCGCAGGAAGCTGCGCAGCAGGCTCGCGGCCGGGTCGTCGCCAAACGGGTTGCCGTGGATCCGGATGTGGTTCATCTGACCTTCTCATCGGCAGTTGACGCGCGTTGCTGAAACGCCCGACAGGGCTGTGGCAAGGTTCGACAATCCCCGCCAAGATCCGGCGAATGCCTGTTTTGCCGATGCCGCACCCCGACCGCCGAGCGGCAACCCTGGCCAACCTGCCGAGCGCGGCTGCCCCAGGGACGAACGCAGGACCCTGGTCGCCGCCCGGAGCCGGCTCCGCCGACTGCCGGATCGACTTGAAGTTGCTGCAATGGCGGGCGATCGCGGCGATCGCGCGCAGCGAACGCGCCCGCGCCCACCTCGGCGCACTCACGCCGCAGGCACACCCCGATTTGTGGGCGGGCACGGTGCAGGACGGGGCCGCGCGCGGCTTCGCGGCGCGACTCGAAGAGTGCATCGCGCTCGCGGAACCCCCGGCGGCGACAGCGGCGATCACCCGGCCGACTGCCGACGTCCCCCCTCGCATCACCACCGGCAAGGAACTGCGCAAGCGCAAGGATCTGCTGGTGAAGAGCGGCGGCTCGCGCATTCGCTTCTCGCGCAAGGAAGGACTGCTGTTCGTCGACCGCGACGCCGACCAGCATTCGACCAATTGCCTGTGGTTCGATGCACGCCGCGATCTCGGCACGCTGGACGGTTTCGTCGGCGACACGACGGAGCGACCGCGCCTGTTCTCCGCCCAGTTCCTGCAGCCACGCGAATACGAAGAGAGCGACGCCGGGCAACGGCTCGTGCTCGCCGGCCGACTCGGTCGCGGCCCGATCGGTTGGAACTGCACCGTCACGCTGGCCGGGCACGCCGATGCCGATGCCGTGGTGCTGACGATCGCGATCGACAACCAACTGCCGGACTGGCGCCTGCGCGCGCGCTTCCTCGGCTTGCCGCTCGCCCAGATCGTGCACGAGTGCACGCCTGTGTACGAAGTGGTCGCCAACGACGCCGGCGGGTTCGTGGCGTGCACGTTGGTGCGCGCCTGCACGCGCCTCGCCCTCGGCGGGGAGAAACTCGAGGTGCCGGCCGCCGCCTGCCGCGGCCGCATCGAGCACCGTTTCCGTCTCGGCCAACCTCGGCCCTGATGCGCGGCCCGCGGCGCGAGCCGCGGATGCATGGGCTCTGCGCGACAGTCCACTCGACACAACTCGAAACCAGGGCTAGCTTGGCCCGGCTCCCCTCCGCACACGCCCCCGTGCACGAAGTCGTCTGGTTGTTCGTCGGCATCCTCGTCACCCTCGTCGCCACGCGACCGTGGGCGCGCCCCGACACGCCCACGCCGGTTGCTCCGGGAGACACGGAACCTGCCGAATCGGTGATCGCGCTGCCGTCCCAGCCGATCAACGCCCCCGCCACGGCCACGACTGCCGGCGGCACGACGACGGCAACCGCATCGCCGCCGAGCTTCGCCAGCGCCTCGCCAGGACACACCACCCCACCGAACGGCCCGCGCTCGCTGGCCCGTTCCGTTGCCGACGAACTCGCCAACCTGGTCTCCGGCGTCGAAGGCAGCGCGCACAACCTGATCGAGGCAGCCGCCGACAACACGCAGGTCCCCAACGCCGCTGCCGCGTTCGCCGTAGCCGTGCAACGACTGCGGGCGTTGCACACGAAGCTGCTCGCGTTCGGTCACTTGCGCGCCCGTGACGACGAGACGCCGACCGTCGCCGTGGCCAGCGTCGCGACCCGGCTTCGCGCGGAACTGCAGCACCTGCAGCTGGGACTCGAACTGCGCTGGGACCCACCGGCCCACCTGCCCGAGATCGCAGTCACGCCGAGCGTCGCGCACGATGCGCTGTCGTTCCTGTGCGCCGCGATGTTGCGCGCCGAACTCGGCGCCACGCGCCTCACGGTATCGACAGAACTGTGCTTCGCGGCACGCCAGCCACGCCTGCAGTTCGAACTCGCCCTCGAGTGGAACGCAGAGACGGCCCCGCACACCGCCGAGCTGCTCGACGACCCGACCTTCACGCTCGACCTCGAAGCGAGCAACCACCTGGTCACCAGCCACGGCGGCGACCTGGTCATCCACCACCTGCCCGGCCGCTCGGTGCGAGCGCTGGTGCGCTGGCCGGTGGTGTCGCCCGCGGCGACGCCGACAGTCGCAGCAACCGACGCACCGGCGCTGCCCGCAGCACCGGTGCCCGAAGCAGTCGAACGCCGCGTGCTCGTACAGCGCCCACCCGGTCGCGGCCACCGCTACGGCGGCGCGCTCGTGCTCGAAGCCGATCCCGCCGTGCGCGCGATGCTCGCTGCCGAACTCAAGGCAACCGGCCGCGCCGTGTTCGCCTGCGCCGACGGCGCCTCGGCGCGCACGTTCCTGCAAGCCACGCCCGACCGCTTCGAATTGCTGTTCGTCGACCACCCAAGCCGGGTCGGGCCCGACGATCCACTGACCGCGACGATTCGCGACCAGGCCCCGAACCTGAAGATCTTCGCGTTGGCGCCTGGCAACGAAGCGCTCGCCGCCTGGCCCAACCTGCGCCACATCCAGAAGCCGTTCGGCGTGCACGAACTGCGGGCTGCGCTCGCGTCGGCTCTGGCCGCCGGGTAGGTTGCTCCGCCCTCGCGGAGGATCGACCCCTGGCTCGCAAGAACAACCGACTGCCGGACCAAATCCGGCCCATCACCTTCACCCGTTCCTACACCGACCTGCCCGGCTCGGTGCTGGCGGAGTGCGGCAAGACCAAGGTGCTGTGCACGGTCAGCGTGCAGGACCAGGTTCCACAGTGGATGTACAACCGCCACCAAGGCGGCTGGCTCACGGCCGAATACTCGATGCTGCCCGGCGCCGGTCAGCCGCGCAAACCACGCGACGGTCGCACCGGTCGCCCGCTCGACGGGCGCAGCTTCGAGATCCAGCGTTTGATCGGACGCGCGCTGCGCTGCGCGATCGATCTCGCGGCACTGCCCGAAGTGACGCTGTGGATCGACTGCGACGTGATCTCTGCCGATGGCGGCACGCGCACGACGTCGGTCAACGGCGCCGTCGTCGCGGTCTACGACGCACTGCTGTGGATGGAGGAACAGAAGCAGTTGCCGAAGTGGCCGCTGCGCGGGCTGGTTTCCGCGGTGTCGGTCGGTGTCGTCGGCACGACGCCGATGCTCGATCTCGACTACCAGGAAGACAGCTCCGCCGAAGTCGACCTCAGCGTGGTGTGCGCCGCCGACGGGCGCCTGATCGAAGTGCAGGGCGGCGCCGAGAAGAAGCCGTTCGCGATGGATCAGTTCCAGCAGATGGTGACGATGGGCCAGACCGGCTGCGCCTTCATCCGCGATCTGCAGAAGAAAGCGCTCGGCATCTGAACGGTGGCGGCGATGGGCACGCTCTGGATCGGCACCAACAACAAGAAGAAGCGCGCCGAGCTGGAGCGCATCCTGCTGCCGCTCGGTGTAACGCTGCGCATGCCGGACCAGTTGGGCGCGCCGTTCGATCCGATCGAGGACCAGCCGGACTTCGCCGGCAATGCGCGCGTGAAGGCTGCGCTGCTGGCGCGGTTGGCGGGTGCGGTGGCGCTCGCCGACGACAGTGGGCTGTGCGTGGATGCGCTCGATGGGCGGCCGGGGGTGTTGTCGGCGCGCTACGGCGGACCCGGGCTCGATGACCGTGGGCGGTTGCTGCGGTTGCTCGACGAACTGCGGGCGGTGCCGGCCGCGCTTCGCACGGCGCATTTCGTGTGTTCGTTGTGTGTGTGCGGACCGGATGGTGCGGTGTTGGCGGCGATCGAAGAACGGTGTGAGGGCACGCTGCTCACGGCGCCGGCCGGCGAAGGTGGTTTTGGCTACGACCCGATCTTCGTGCCGCGCGAGTTCGCCGGCGATGCGACGCGAACGTTCGCCTCGTTGGATGCGGCGACGAAGGATCGGCTGAGCCATCGCGGCAAGGCGCTACGGGCGCTGGCGGGGCGGTTGCCGGCGCTGCTACGCGGCTGAGCCCGTTGCAAAGCTGCGCTGGAGTGGTGAAGTAGCGGCCGCGCCATAGGCATTGCGCACGGATCAGGTCTAGTCAGTCTGGACTGACTAACCTGATCAGTCACCCAACGCGCGACACGAACGCACCCAACCCATCGTCGGCGCAGGGCTTGCGGGCATGAGCCAACCCACATAGCGTCCCGCCAATGAGTCACGGCAAACCGCCCCGCTCCCCCGCGGAGATTGACGCCATCAAGAAGCGCGTCGCCGCCATCGAAGCGTGGTACCACCGCATCGACCTCGGCGACGGCATCGAGACCCCGGGCCACTTCCGTATGTCGGACTATCTCGCGCCCTACCACTTCCCCGCCGACATGACGGGAATGCGCGTGCTCGATGTCGGCGCCAGCACCGGCTACTACGCCTTCGAGTTCGAACGCCGCGGCGCCGAAGTAGTCGCCATCGAACTGCCGAGCTGGGGCGACCACGATTGGACGCCGCGCTACCGCCGCCAGTTCGCCGCGAAGCCAACGCTCGAACGCGACTCCATCGACCGCGTCGCCATGCTCGACGGCTTCACCGTAGTCGGCGAAGCGCTCGGCAGCACGCGCGTGCAGCGCCGCTTCCTGCCCATCTACGAACTCTCGCGCGAGACCCTCGGCACGTTCGACATCGTGTTCTCCGGCGCGATGCTGATGCACGTGCGCGACCCGATTCTCGGCGTGCAGCGCATGCGCGATTGCTGCAAGGACGACGGTCGCCTGATCATTTCGATCTCGACCACGCTGATGGATGCGACCGAACCGATCGCCCGCTTCGTCGGCGAGTGGAACCAGTGCAACTGGTGGCAGATGAGTCCGCGCGGCCTCGAAGAAGTGCTGAAGTGCTGCGACTTCGACCGCATCGAGCATCGCGACTCGTACGTGCTGCAGGACGTCACCGGCCAGTTCCGCGACCCGACCTTCGTCTGCCACGCGCTGCCGCGAGTCGGCTGAACGCGATCCCATCTCCCTCCAAGGAAGGTGGTTACGATTTTACTCAGTGCTCTGAGTAAAATTACTCAGCGGCCTGCGCCGCCGAGTGCCGCCGCGGGTGTGCCCCGCGGCACCTTCATGCCGAGCAGCCCGAGCGCATAGACACCGAGCGCCGCCCAGAACACGTTCGAGAAGCCGATCCCCATGCTCAGCACGATGCAGAAGATCGAGCCGAACACCGAGAAGAACGCGTTCACGGCCCAGCCCCACGGCACCAGGTGCGGTGCCTGCTCTTCGAGCAACCGCATGCCCGACGGGAACGGCATGCCGAGTGCGAGGCCGGTCGGTACCAGCATCACCACCACCACCAGCACGCGCGCCCACAGCGGAATGCCGAGCAGCGACGGCAACAGCCAGTTGATCGCAGCGATGTCGAGCGCCACGACGGCGACGATCGCGAGCAGGATCAGGTTGAGGTGCTTGCGCCGCACGACAGTGATGCGGCCGGCGAGGAACGAACCCACGCCCGCCGAAGCCAGCAGACTCACCAGCACCACCGACAGCGCGTAGGTCGGGTGGCCGAGGTAGATCACCAGTTTCTGCATCAGCGCGATCTCGACCAGCATGAAGCCGAGCCCGAGTGCTGCGAAGTAGCCGAACACGCGCAGCGAACCCGGCGTGCGCAGCCCTTCGCGCGCCAGCTTGCGCAGCGGCAGGAAGATCAGCACCGCGGCGAGCAACAGGATCTGCACCATCGACCCGAGCAGCACCAGGTGCCCGACCGGGAAGTCGGTGTGGTAGTTGAACAGGGTGTCGGTGGTGTGGCGCTGCCCGCCGCCGAACAGCGATGACCACCGGTAGTAGTTGAAGAAGAACGGCGCGTCGTCGGTCGATGGCGACACGTCGAACTCGTACTCGGCGAGGAAGCGCGCGCGCTCGGCGTCACTGCCGCGCAGCAACGTCGCGAAGTTCGCCGTCGTCGCAGCCATGTACTCCGCCTGCGCCATCACCGTCGGGCGCAGCTGTTCGAGCGCCTGCAGCACCGGCACCGCGTCGGCTTCGCCACGCAAGGGCTCCGGCAGCATCGCCGCGGTCAGCATCTCCGCTTCGGCCATGTTCACCGCACAGTCCTGCAGCACGCGCACCGCGGCCCGCATGCGCTCGGGGACGGCGGCGAGCCCGCCGCGGGCGCCGATGGCCGCCTGCAGCTGCGCCCGCAGCCCGGCGAAGTGCGACGACTCGGCCTGCACCTTGCCCTCGCGCGGCCGCAACGGATCGAACACCAGCCCGACGAACCCCTGCTGCAACGCGAACTCGCGCAGCGCGGAGATCTCGGCCGCGGTGAAGGGCGTCTTCTTCACCATCGTCGACGCCCAGTCGCGTCCCTGGAACACGCAGACGTGCGCCGCCGGATCGGCCACGCCGAGATCGCGCAGCGAAGTCGCGGCGATGTTGGCGAGCCGCAGCGTCTCGCGCGACTTGCGCGGCGCCTTTTCGATGAAGCGCGACCAGCAGACGATGCCGTCCGGCGTCAGGTGCGCGAAGAAGTCGGCGACCGCTTCCTTGGTGTAGAGGTAGCTCTCGGACAGCGTGTAGGCACCGGTGCTGAGGGCGGTGTACGAGTCGACGCCGCTCATCTGGATCACGTCGTACGACTCGTCGTGCGAACGCAGCCAGGCGCGACCTTCGCTGTTTTGCAGGGTGATGCGCGATGCCAACGGCGACGTCTTGGCGAACAGGCCACCCAGGTAGCCGTCGTACCGCTGCGTGACCATCTCGATCATCGCGGTGTTGAGTTCGACCGCCGTCACGTGCGCGGCGCCGTTCGCCAACGCCACCATCACGTCGACGCCGCCGCCGACGCCGATCACCATCGCCTTCTGGTCCTTGCGACCGCTGGCGCGGTGCACGACGTAGGCCGACGCCGCCTGCGTGTCGTCGAGGAACGGGAACGCGTCGAGGTTGACGGCGCCCTGGTAGAGCATCGTCGGCGCGGTGCCGTCCTGACCGACGGAGCGCGCGACGATCGGAATCTGGTCGATGCCGTGGTCGCCGCCGATCATGGGCGCGCCGATGACGCTGGCGCCGACTTCGACTTCGGCCGTGGCGCTGTAGATCTTGGTGAGTTCGGGGCTCTGGCCGCCCAGCTGGCCCGCATCGGCAAGTGCCTTGAACACCGCCTCCGCCGTGACCGCTTCCTTGCCCGGCGCATACGGAACGCGCCAATCGAGCCCGGCGATGCCGAGTGCTGGCACGCCGCCGGCAAAGCCAAGGCCGAGCCACGCCGCCAGCCCGAGACCAGGCACCGTGATGCAGAGATACCGCCACGGCAGGCCAAGGCCGAAACAGAACGCGGCGACGAGGCCGGCACAGCCCGCAGCAACCACGGTGGCCGAGCTGCCGAGCTGCTTCATCAACAACACACTGAGCGCAGCGCCACAGGCACTGCCGATCAGGTCACCGCAGTAGAGCCGGTTCACGTGCGCGACGTAGCGAGTGAGCGCGAGTCCGATGCCGAGGCCGCCGAGCAGGAACGGCACGAAGATGATCAGGTAGATGAAGAACAGCGCGACGAAGTTCTCCTTCTGCTCCCAGAAGGCGAGGCTGTCGATGCGGACCAACGTCGCGAAGCAGAAGGCGAACACGACGCTGATGCCGTAGGCGAGGCTCGTCCACACCAGCGCCCGCTGCGCCTGTTCCGGCGTGCCGCCGAGCCGTGTCGCCGTCAGCAGGCTGCCCGACGCCCCAAAACCGAGCAGGCCGATCGAGATCACCATGTAGGTGAAGTGGTGCCACATCATGATCGCGAACACGCGAGTGAGCGCGATCTCGAACAGGATCACCGACAGGCCGAGGCAGAAGATGCCGGCGAGGATGGACTTTGGGGTGGCAGGCATCGAGTGGCGAGGCGGCGGCAGGAAGGCGCGCGATTGTCGAGCGAGCGCGCGGCCCGGCAACGCTAATTCCGGCCGCCGGGGACGCCAGTCGCGCCGTCGCACCCTGAGACCGGCCGTCGCCGCCGTTCGATGGCAACGGACTCAGCGCGGACGGAACGAGCCGAACCGGCCACGATTCCGGTCGATGGCGCGATGGCGAACTCTCTCCGCCGCCTCATCGTCGCCGAGCTCGACGCACAGCGACAGCAACTCGCGGTCGATGGCGCGCGCACCGAGAGCCACCGTTGGCGACCGCGTCGCTTCGGCCAGGTCGAGCACCTGTTCGAGCAGTAGCATCGCCTGTGCCGGATCGCCGTTGTCACGCAGCACGTTGGCCTGGGCGAAGCGCACCTGCAGCAACTCCTGCAGGTGATGCTCGGCGCGCGGGAACCGCTGCCACAATGCCGCCAGCACGCCGCCGCATTCGTCGAACGATGCCAATGCGGCGGCGGCCTGCCCCGAACTGGCGGCTACTTCGCCCGACCGGCGCAGGACGCGCGCCAGCAACTCTTCAAACTCCGGCAAGCCTGGCCGCAGCACGACCAGATCCCGGGCCTCGGCCAACGATTGGGTCAGCCTGCCACAGCCGAATCCGTGCACACCATGCCGTGCCGCCAGCGAACATGCGTCGATCCACTCGACCCGGCAACGCAAGGTGCCGGGCCATGCCCGCGACATGGCTTCGAGCAGGTCGAGACTGTCCGCGACGTTGTCGAGTGACGCAGCTGCGGGGCTCGGACCACACAGGCGCGCATGGGCGAGCAGGCGCAGGCTGCGCGCCAACAGCAACACCGAATCCAACGCGCTCGGGTCCGCGGCGACGAGACACTGCGCAACCGCCACCGCCCGCTCGTGGGCCAACACGGCCGTGCGCTGGCACCAATCGAGGTAGGGATGAACCTGTCCAGAGGCCAGAGGCGACGAACGCAGCGACACGACACCGATCGTGTTGCACAGCCGCACCAACTCCGCCGCCAGCTCGCTCGCCGCATCGGCCGAGACGCGTCGCTCCAACAGCAAACGTACCGACTCGAGATCGGCGAGCGCCGCAAACGCATCGTCACTGACCAGCGCCTGGCCAGCCCGCATCGAAGCCATCGCCAGGACCCAGGCATCGTCGCGCGCCCACGATTCGACCCGTTCATGGAACTCGACCGCTCGCACGTAGGCCGCGCGGGCGCCATCGGGGTCGCCGTTCCAACGCCGAATGTCACCCGCCCGCGCGAACGCACCGGCGGCGGCGCGGCGCAGCCTGGGATGGTCGGCATTGGTGGACGCGAACGACTCGTAAAACGACAACACGGCTTGCAGCAGTTCGTGCTCGCGATTCGAGACCAGCGGCAGAGTCGATGCATCGTCCTTCGTCGCGGCGAAGCCGACGCCGCCGGTGATCTGCCGGAACACTTCGTCGTAGGACTCTAGTGCCAACTCGAGGTTCGCTTCGGCGCGATGCGTCGCGCGCCGCGCCGCGTCCAGGCTCGTGCGAGCTCGCGCATTTGCGGCGTGCTGGGCGCCGAGGGCGCGGTCGGTGACCCAGAACGCGCCCCAACCGGCGAGCGAGGCAGCGCCGATCGCGAGCACTGACGCAGCAGCGCACACCGCGGCGAGCCGATTGCGTCGGCACCAAAACAACAGTCGCGCCGCAACCGAAGCGGAGCGAGCCAGGATCGGCCGCCCGGCCGCGAAGCGACGCAGATCTGCCGCAAACTCGGCGGCAGAGACGTAACGCTCCGATGGGTTGCACGCCGTCGCTTTCTGCAGCACGAGCGACAGATCGCGTGGTGCGCCACGACAGATCTGCCGCAGGGTGTGCGGCACGCCGCGTCGAATGTGCTCGACCAACGCCGGGATCGAACCGCCAGGCCACGTCGTGGCGCCGCCGCCGAGTTCGAGCAACGACAGCCCAAGCCCGTAGACGTCGCCGCGCGCGTCGTAGATGCCGTCGAACTGCTCCGGCGGCACGTAGTGCAGCGTGCCGAGCATCTGGCCGGTGCGCGTCGCACGTTCCTGGTCGAGGCACTTCGCGATGCCGAAGTCGCTGACCCACGCCTTGCCGTCCGCTTCGAGCAGGAGGTTCGACGGTTTGACGTCGCGATGAATCACGCCGTGGCAATGCGCGTGTTCGATTGCATCGGCGAAGTCGGCGCCGATCTTCGCCAAGCGCAGCCAGAAGCTCGGCTGCGCCGGCTCGCCGCGGTCCAAGTGGGCGAGCACCGCAGCGACCGTCGGATCGAGCGGCGCCCCATCGCGGCAGCGCGACTCCTGCATCGCGCGCACGACCCGATCGAGCCCGACCCCGGCGATCAACGGCATCGCGAAGAAGTGCACCCCCGCGTCCACGCCAACCGTGTGCACCGGGACGATGTGCGGATGCCACAGCCGCGACACGATGCGGGCTTCGTTCTGGAAGCGAACGACCTGCTCGTCGTCGAGGAACGCCGTCTGCGGCAGCACCTTGAGTGCAACCACGCGCGCCAGCGACTCCTGCACGGCTTCGTAGACGATCGCCATGCCGCCGCGCCCGACTTCGCGCACGATGCGGAAGTCGCCGAGACGTCGATCTGACGGCAAGCGCGGCTCAGGGTGCATCGCCAGATGCCGGACCTTGAGCGACTCGACGGCCAGCACCGTTTGCAGCACTTCGCGTAGTCGACTGGGCAGGTCCGGATGCGCCGCCACCACTTCGTCGACGGTTACGCGAGCGCCGTTGCGCAGACGGGCTGCGAACTCGTCAGCGAGGTGCTCGATGCGATCCTCGGCGGCATCGTCCTGGCCCGGCTCAGCCATGGCGGGGCCCGTCGGGGTTGCCGAGAACATCGTGCAACCGCGTCATCGCGCGCAGGTAGCGATTGGTCGCCGCCGCCTTCTGCAAGCCGAGAACCTCGGCAACCTCGCCGTTGCTGAGTTCCTCGAAGTGGCGCAACAACAGAATCTCGCGGTCCGTGTCGGACATGCCGGCGATCGAGGCGATCAGGCGCGTCGAGTCTTCGGCACGCGCGGCGGCACGCGTCGGCGACGTGACTCTGGCGCACATCTCCTGCAGCAGGCGAAACGAGCTGCCCTGGTCGTCGACGACTTCGGTCAAGGCGACTTCGCGGCCTCCACCACGTTTGCGAGCGCCCAAATGCCGCCGCGCGAGGTCGACGATGGTTTGCATCACGACCATACGCACCCAGACGAACATGACGGCGCATCGTTCTGGCCGGAAGTGTTTGAGACGCGTCGAGGCCGCGAGAAAGGCCTCCTGCAACACATCGTCGACGTCGACGCGTCCGCGCAATCCTGCGTCGAGGCGAACCATCACCACACGGCGCAATCGCTCGCGATCGTCGGTGAACACGCGAACCAGTTCTTCCGCAGGCGTGCGGCCAGCGAACGGCGTGACATCGCGTTGCATGGTGCAAGTTCGACGCAACTGCGGGATGGGGACGAAAAAACGGGCTGGCCGTGTTTCCCGCCGCCACCGCCGAGCGTGACCAGAGTCACGCCGCAATCGCCCCAGCACGCGGCATTCACCCCTCCCATCGACTTCTCATGACGATTCCACGGTTCCTCTCCAGTGCAGCGCTCAGTGCGCTGCTTCTCGCTTCCGCCCAGGCGCAGTCCTGCTCGACGCTCGCGACCACGTGGGCGAACGGCTCCCTCACCGCTGCGGTCAGTGGGGCGCCGGCGAACTCCATGACCTTGCTGGTCATCGGCGACACGCTCGGCACCACGACCATCGGTAGCTTGACCCTTGGCATCGCGCAGCCGTTCCACGCTGTGTTCCTCGGCATGGCCGATGCCAACGGTGCGGTGTCCGTGACGCGCACGCCGCCTTCGGTGCCGACGGGCATCACGCTGAACTTCCAGTCGGTCAGCGTCACGCTGCCTTCGGGCGGTGGCGGCGGTGGCGGTGGCGGTGG
>SXGT01208535.1_pt1 | contig 20095 bp, 21 predicted proteins | sample 3176221 | NCBI WGS metagenome assembly SXGT01 (sample SAMN11356862, study PRJNA531348) | freshwater metagenome | isolation source: freshwater sample F1-120 | place: China: Fuxian Lake, Yuxi | collected 2017-12-25
ATTTATTATATCTTTCGGTTTACATGATATTTTGTTAAGTTAAATCAAAAGTATATGTTGGCTCTTTTAAAAAGTTGTATTTATTTCATTTCCCATCCTCTTTCTGTAGTTGGTAGTTTGCCAGCAAAAGGATGCCATTACCAAAGGAAAACTTATTTCCTCAAGCAACTTTTTGGAAGTCATTTTTATCTTTATTGGTTTATGATGCGTTACTTGCAAACAACTTGAGAGATCGCGGGCTATGGCTCCACCTGCGAGGCTTATCATCGCGTCCGGCTCGAAGAATGCGGAGAGGAGCCGGCCCGCGCGATGGGTATCGCGATGGAGGAGGCCGGCATCGATCCCGCCGCTGTTCAGTACATCAGCTATCACGGCACGTCGACCGAACTGAACGACCGAATCGAGACGCGCGCCGTGAAACTCGCGTTCGACGACTGTGCGTACAAGGTGGCCGGGTCGTCTCTGAAGAGTCTCATTGGACACCCGCAGGGAGCGTGCGGGGCGGCGGGCATGGCGGCGACGCTGCTCGCCATGCGCGATGGTGTGGTGCCGCCCACTATCAACGTGGACAAAGAGGACCCCGAATGCGACCTCGACTACGTTCGCGGTGAATCGCGGAAGCTGGACGTGGAGTACGCGGTCGCGAACTGCATCGCGTTCGGCAGCAAGAATTCGGCTATGGTTCTAAGAAAGCTCTAGTCCGTGAACACGAAAAGAGCCATACCCATTGCAGCCGCATTTCTGGCGGTTTCTGCGGGTGCCGTATACTACGTGGCGCCGTTGCGGCTGGCGGCGATCGTTCTGGCAGGCCGAAGTCCGGTCTGCCCGATGGCGAACGCGCTGGGGGCGGAGGAAAATCTCCGGACCCAAATCGCGTACAAGAACGAGATTCTGCGTGGGAGCAAGAAGCTTGAAACGGACCCCGCGGGCTACCATCTCTGGGACACTCCAGACGGCCGCTACTGGATACCGGAAGGCAGTGACTACGTGCTGCCTTACAATCTGGCCGAGCAAAAGCGCCAGATTTACGGAACCGGCGAGCGAGCCGTGCAGCCAGGTGACGTGGTGCTCGATTGCGGCGCGAATGTCGGCGTGTTTACGCGCAACGCACTCCGGGCGGGCGCGAGACTGGTTGTGGCCATCGAACCGGCGCCGGAGAACATCGAGTGCTTGCGGCGCAATTTCGTACAGGAAATCGCCGCCGGACGCGTTGTCGTGTACGAGAAAGGCGTGTGGGACAAGGACGACTTTCTCACCCTCCAGGTGGACCCCCATAATTCGGCCGCGGACAGCTTTCTGATTCACCGCGAGGGCGGCGTGGAAGGGAAGAAGATCCCGCTCACTACGATCGACAAACTCGTGGCCGAGTTGAAGATCGAAAAAGTCGGCTACATCAAGATGGACATCGAAGGCGCCGAGCAGCGCGCTCTGGCCGGAGCGCGCGCGACGCTGGCGAGGGACCACCCGAGACTGTCGCTTTCCGCCTATCACAACGACGAAGACCCTGTAAAGGTTCCCGAGGCGGTGATGCGCGGATGGTCCGGATACTCGATGGAATGCGGCCCTTGCGCGGAGACCCGTTTCCGCGTAAGGCCGGACATTCTCTACTTCCGTTGAACCTTTCGGCGCCGCTACGCCGCCGTGACTTTGCTGCGCAACACGCCGATGCCTTCGATGTCCACTTCCACGACATCGCCAGGATTCATCTTCTGAGTGCTGCCCGGTGTTCCGGTGTAGATCACGTCGCCTGGCGTCAGCGCCACGTACTGGCTGACGTAGCTGACGATCTTGTGGCAGTCGAAGAGCAGATCGGAAGTGAACTGCTTTTGGACTACCTTCCCGTTGAGGCGCGTTTGCAGAAGTACGTTGCCGTAATTGAGGCCGGTGACGATGGCCGGTCCGAGGGGTCCGAATGTGTCCGCACCCTTCGCGCGCCACCATTGCAGGTCTTTCTGCGGTCCATTTTGCCAGTCGCGCTCGCTCACATCGTTCCCGCATGTGACACCGAAAATGACGCCGGGCGCCTGCTCCGGAGTAATGTGGCTGGCGGCCTTCCCGATGACAACCACGAGTTCTCCCTCGTAGTGAAGGTTCTTCGCGTCTTTCGGAATCACGATGTCCGCTTCCGGGTGCTGAAGGCAGGTAATGGGCTTGTAGAAAATCTCCGGGCTTGACGGCGGCGTGCGGTTGCCGAGGTGGCTCTTGTAGTTCAGGCCTACGGCCAAGACCTTCGGCGGAAGGCAAGGGTAGAGCAGCTTTACGTCACTCAACTTGTGCTTCGCGCCCGTTTCCTTTGGGTTCGCGAAGAGGTTGCCACGCAGTACCGCGACTGAGTCTCCGTCGAGTCTCCCGTACGCCGTTGTCGCGCCCTTTCGAAAGCGCACGTATTTAACCGTCGCCGGCTGAGCTGCCGCGATCCCCGAGGCGACAGCTGTAGCGGCCACTCCAAGCAAGGTTCTTCGTTCCATATTTAATCTCCGTAGTTCGTAAGACTATCAGACTTCAGTGCTGCCGCGCACATTCATTCCGGAACCGTAATTTCGCCGTCGAGTTCAGCGAGCAACTGCGAGCGGAGCAGACTGGCTGGTCCCTCCGAATCATGCGCTCCAATCCATTGTCGAAGCAGATCGGTGACCGGCCTGGCCACGGATTCCTCCGCGCCTGGTTCAAAGCGCAACGGGATTTCAGAACTCTGGATGGCGGCAATAAGCAGGTCCGCGAATTTCATGCGAAGGATTCCCCGGCTTCTGAGTACTCAACTTCGGCCCAGTGGTTTACCGGGCCTGAACCTCGTCCGAGACCCGGATTGCCGCGGATCGCGGCATCGATAAAGAGTTTGGCGGCCGTAACGGATTCCTCAAGCGTCCTGCCTAGCGCAAGGCCGGCGGCGATAGCTGCCGAATACGTGCATCCGGTGCCGTGCGTATGCTTTGTTTCGACGCGCGCCGCGCGGAATTCGCGAAACCGGCGGCCGTCAAAAAAGACGTCCGTCGCGCATCCTGAAAGGTGGCCGCCCTTGACGAGTACGGCTTTCGCGCCCATTTCACAGAGCCGGACGGCTGCCCGTCGCATGGATTCAATCGAGCGAACCTCGAAACCTACAAGCGCCTCCGCTTCATTGAGGTTTGGCGTCAACAGAAACGCACGCGGAATCAGATGCCGCCGCACGATCAGCCGCGCTTCCTCCGCGATCAGCGGGACGCCGTGCTTCGAGATCATCACCGGATCGACCACCAGCGGAAAATCGAAGGCCTCGGCGGCCGACGCAACGGCCTCGACCAACGCCCTGTTTCCGAGCGCACCGGTCTTTGCCGCCGCCGGCCGGATGTCAGCGAGGACCGCGCCGATCTGTTGCGCAACCAGGTCCGCGGGAAGACACTCGACGCGTTCGACCGTCATGGTGTTCTGCACGGTTATCAGCGTAACAACGGCCTGACCGTAGACGCCGAATTGATGGAAAGTCTTCAGATCGGCTTGAATTCCGGCGCCGCCGCTGGGGTCGGAACCAGCAATCGTGAGGGCCGCTCGAAGCATGCCTACAGGATAACGGTTACTGGACGGTGAGTGCCACGCGAAGCTGGCGTGCCGGATTGCCAACTCAAAAGACGACGCTCAAGGAGCCGGTGAGAAATGGACCTGATGGCACGATGACATTCACCCTCACAACGCCGCCGAGACCCTGCGCCAGGCCCTCGGAAATGAATCGGCTTCGTGGCTTCAAATTTGGACTGAGATCTCCTCCCTGCCAGCGGGTCGAAGCCGGTCGCGTTAAGTTAAGTCCGAGAAGACCATTCCATCGACACGCAGCAACCTTTGCGCTGTTGAACATGTTCGCCCGGCCATACCGGATTTGGTCTTGGGCCTTTCAGAAAATGATTGTTCCACGTCCGGACGGGGAAGTGTGCTGGCGGCGGGCAGGCAATCGCCGTTTGCGGCCTGTTGAAGGAAGGCTGCGGCGGCCCGAGAAACTTCATGAGAAACGTCTGTTGGAGACAGCCGGTTGCAGGGATTTTCGATCCCCCCTTATTGGCGGCAGGAGGCAAGCGGCAAAAGGCGGTCGCCTGCCCCACCGGCTATCTATTACAAAACCTGCTACCGGACAGACCTTCATTTTACGAGCTGCGTATCAATGCAAATTGAGGCCACCACCAGGCCCAGTTCGCGATCATCATCGGCGTTGGGCCCCAACGCGCGATCAAGAGAGAATTCCAATCTAACCGCCGTCGCGCGCGGGATCTCACCCCGAATCGATCGAAAAAACACATGGTCTCCTGCTTCGGTAAAGACTTCGGGATGAAGCGCGACGCCGCCCGCGGATGCCGAGAGCGTGACCGGGCCCTCACTCAGCATCTCTTCGTGCACCCACACATTCATTAATAACAGCAGAGTGCAGTCCTCCGCCGGCGTCCTCATGGCGATCGAAAACGTTCTCTTCGTCCATCGCCATCCAGGGCTTTCCGGCTCGTACCAGCCATCCAGCAATTCGACCTCAGCGCCCGTTATCGGGCCAAGCGTCGATTCGGCGAGGCAAAAAATACGCTGGTCCCGGTCGAGGCTCCAGGGATCCGATACCGTTGGTCCACCCGTGATGAACGTGATGACCCGCCAGCCGGTGCGTTTGAGGAGCCGGCGCAATCCGGTCTCCGTAAAAATCCAGAAATTGGTGCAATCACGGTTCAGTTCCTGGGTATCGAGGAGGTAAGCTCCGGCGAAATCCCTGGCGTCCGGCAAATGCGGCGGAATAGAGCTTGCGATGCGAGTGCTCAGGATGCAGTAGCGGCTATGCAGCGCGAGATATTCAAGCGCGTAGAAGGGATTCTTGAGGTGATATAGGATACCGAGGAACAACGTCAGCCCATACTTTGGCGCGGGCAACTGAAAATAAGAATCGATGTCGATGTCGTGAATCTCGACCCGCGAATTCAGGGCTTTCGCCAGAGCCCGCACGCCCATCATGTGGTTGTGGTTTGTGACGCGATAGTCCACGGCATGCACTTTGCAGCCAACCGATTCCAGGAAGAAGGAAAGGTCGCCATCCCCGCACCCCAGATCCAATACGGTTCCCGAGGAGGCCATGCGGATGAGCCTTTCCATGTCGCCGCCCAGGAGCCGGTCGAGATGGTCCATGTTGCTGAGCGATGTGTAGGGGTACCAGGGAAAAGAAACTCGCAGGCGCGACCGTACGGCCTCAAGGCGCCTTTCGTAGTCGACTCCGGAGTTGGCGATGCGTCCTGTCACGCGTTACCGCATTCTCCGCAGGGACACACCTTGCGAAGGTGCTCCCAGGAGTAAAGGCCGGTACTGTGGCCGTCGCTCCAATCGATCTTGATGGCGTAGTTGCCGATCGGCTCGATCGAGTTAATCTTTAAGGCGGGCTTGAACATGGGAAAAGGGGCGGCGGCTTCGTGGGGCCGCGGCGGCGTGCCATGTGCCCCGGTGCAGGTAGCGCATGGGCAATGGTCGCGCAGATACACCAGACCGTAGTCGCTGTGGTGACCGTCCCTCCAGTCGATATGAATTCCCTTGGACTTTGAGATTGCAATGTGCTCTGGGTCGGTGTGCATTTCAGTTCATCGGGCGCTCGACATCCCGCACGCCGGAAATCCGGCGCATTGCGGCGACGAGCCTCTCAAGCTGCTTTTTGTCGCGGACGTCAACAGTCATTTCGACGATGGCTCCATAATGACCGGTCTCTTCCGCCGCTCTGGCTTCAAGCGTCCGGATGTTCGTGTCTTCATTTGAAAGCACGCTGGTCAACTGGTTCAGCATGCCCGGGCGGTCGTCGGTGCGGACGATAACCTTCACCTGGAAGCAGTCGCCCGCGGCGCGCTCCCATTCGACGTCGATTCTCCGCTCCACTTCATAGAGAAGGCTCTGCACGTTCGGACACGCCACCGCGTGCACGGCGATCCCCTTGCCTCGGGTGACGTATCCGATGATCGCGTCTCCGCGGATGGGATTGCAGCACTTGGCGCGATAGATCATCACGTCCTCGCCGCCCTTCACCTTGACTATGCCCTCGCCGTTGCGGCCAGACGCGAGCCTTGCGGCTTGAGCGGCTTCCGCGGCCTGTTCGGCGTCGCGAGCGGGACGCCTGGGCTCCGGCGCATCGGCGGGCATCTGCGCCGGCGCGGCGTTGCGCAGGATGTCACGCGCCGAGAACCTGCCATATCCGAGCCCCGCGTACAAGTCTTCGATCTTGCTGTGACCGTAAACGGCGGCGACTCTTTCGTAGTCGGCTTTTGAAATTTTCGCGAGTTCGACACCGAGGCGCCGAGCCTCTTTTTCGAGATATTTTTCCCCGATCTCGATCGCCTTTTCCCGCTCGGTGGCGTTGATGACGTGCTTGATCTTGTTACGGGCGCGCGGCGTTTTGACGAACAACAGCCAGTCCTTGCTTGGCAGGTGATTCTGTTGCGTCATGATCTCCACGATGTCCCCATTTTTGAGGAGGTACCGGAGCGGAACGATTCGCCCACTGACCTTGGCACCGACACAGGTGTTGCCGACATCGGAGTGAATGGCGTAGGCGAAATCGATCGGCGTCGCGTCGCGCGGCAGGACGATGACGCGGCCGCGCGGGGTAAAAGTGTAAACCTCCTCCGGATACAGTTCCACCTTCAGAGTCGCCATGAACTCCGTCGGATCCTGCATGTCGCGCTGCCACTCGACCAGATGCCGGAGCCAGGCGATACGTTGGTCGTCCTCCGCAGGGCCGGTCTTCCCCTCCTTGTATTTCCAGTGCGCCGCAATCCCCTCCTCGGAGATCCGGTGCATCTCCTCGGTGCGTATCTGCACCTCGAAGGGATGGCCGTGCGGTCCGAGAACGGATGTGTGAAGAGACTGGTAGCGATTTGGACGGGGAATCGCGATGAAGTCCTTGATCCGGCCCGGCACGGGGTGCCATTTGTTGTGGATCACGCCGAGAGCACCGTAGCAGTTCTTGACGGAATCAGTGATGATTCGCAGCGCGAGGAGATCGTAAACCTGGTCTATTGTTATCTTCTGGCGCTTGATCTTCTGGTAAACGGAATACGCCCGCTTTACCCGTCCTTGAACTCTCGCCGGGATGCCCTCGGCTTTTAGTTCCTCGGTTACGGTCTGCTGGATTTCCGCGAGAAACTCCTCGTTCGACCGGCGCTGGGAGTCGATGGCCTTGACGATTTCCTGGTACTGCACCGGGTCGAGATATTGGAAGGCAAGGTCTTCAAGCTCCACCCTAACCTTTCCCATACCGAGTCGGTGCGCGATGGGCGCGTAAATTTCGATTGTTTCGCGCGCGATGCGCTCCTGCCTGTCCGGAGACAGGTAGCCGAGCGTTCTCATGTTATGGAGGCGGTCGGCCAGCTTCACGATAATAACGCGGATATCCGTTACCATGGCAAGAAGCATCTTGCGGACGCTTTCGGCCTGCCGGTCCTCCTTGGAGAAGAAATCGAGCTTACTGAGCTTGGTCGCGCCATCCACGCAGCGAGCCACTTCCTCGCCGAACTGACGCCGGATCTCCTCGATGGTTACGCTTGTGTCCTCAACCACGTCGTGGAGTAGGCCGGTTTCAATCGTCACCATGTCCATGCGCATGTCGGCGAGAATATGAGACACGGCGAGAGGATGCACCATGTAGGGCTCTCCGGAACTGCGCAGTTGGAGGGTGTGATTCCGGGAGGCGAAGCGGTAGGCGGTTTCAAGCGGAGCCAAGTCCTCTTTCGGACGGATCTCCCTCACCTTGTTGAGCAATTCGAGGAAACGCTCCTCGATGCGAGAATCGGGAGGCGGAGCGGGTACGCTGGGCTCTGAAGACACTAAGTACACCGTTTCACACTTCGCAAACCAGCCGAGGTACCGCAGGCCAGGGGCTTACGTCTCCAGCCGACGTCCGAAACAGCATGCCAAGACCGTTCCAGACAAAACGGGCGGGTGGCGCGCCACCCGCCCGTCCGGCGAGAAAGTTCTAATTCGCTTCCGTGGATGTGCTTGGTTTGGCTGCTTTTTCGGCCTTCAACTTCTTCGTGGCCAGCGACTTTTGCACCCAGTTGTCCGCAACCTCGCAAGCTTTCAGGTACTCTTCCTTCGTATCGAGCAGGTCTGCCCGATAGCGAATGAGAAGATTCATGTATGCCATTGCGTCGTCATATTCCTTGTCGATCTCAAGGGCCTTCTCCGCGTTCTTGATACCTTCGTCGAGTGACGGGAGATACTTCGCCTTGAGTTCCTCGCGAACCTTCTTATCCTTCAACGGGCCGGGGTCTTCCGGCTGCATCTTCATTACCGCGCGGGCTTCCCGGTCGGGCGTCAGCCAGTCCAGCCACGCGATCACGGCCAGCGTGTAATAAGCCTCCTTGCTGTCCGGCTTGATCGCGATCAGTTTTTGATTCCACTCGCGCGCCTCGGGAAATTTTTTCTGATTGTAGTAGAGCGACGCGATCGACGCCGTAGCCACCTGGTCCTTAGGATCCTGCTTCAGAACCTCCTGGAACTCGGTGAACGCGCGCTTCGACATCTCCAAGTTTTCGGGAGACTCCGCGCCGGGAATGTACTGGCTCATGTATGCGGTCGCGAGATAGAGCCGCGCAACCGTAAACGTGGGGTCAAGGTCGACGGCCTGCCGGAAGTGCTCCACCGCTTCCGTGTATTTGGCGTTCTTGTACTGCATGACGCCCTTGTTGAGATGGTCACGCGCACGCAACTTTTCGCAGCCCGTGGCAAGAAGAGTCACGGCGGCAACCAACGCAACGAGGGACCATCGGGAGAGGCGGGAAGGGCACGAAATCATTGGCCAGCCTCCACCTTCGCCGTCATCAGACCGACCTTGTCGATTCCGGCGCCTTTTGCAATATCGATCGCCTTCGCGACGTAATAGAAGTCGAGATCCGAATCACCCTTGACGAAAACGACGCGTTCGGCCCGAGTCTTGAAGATCTCTTCCAGACGCGGCCCAAGCTTCTCTTCGGTTGTGGGCTCCTGATTGATCATCAGCGACTTGTCTTTGTTGACTACGATGACCACCGTCCGCTGATCCGCCGCCGTATTCTGCTTCTGGTTCGGCGGTGGAGGCTGGGGTACCAGGGCCTCCAATCCTTTCGGCGTGAGCGGCGTGATCACCATGAAAATGATAATCAGCACCAGTAGAACATCGATCATTGGAGTCATGTTGATGTCGGCTTTCAAGCCGCCACCACCGCCCACTGACATTCCCATAACTTTGCTCCTTTTTATCGTCCGGCGATCTTGCCAGACGTCTATTTTTTATTCGGGTCCACCGGGTCCACTGCGGCGGCTCCCGCCGCTCCAGCCGCGGGCGTCTCGTCGGGCTTCTTGATATCTTCGGTGAGGAGACCTAACTGGTCCACACCAGCCGCGCGAATATTATCCACTACGTCGACCACTTTCTCATAACGTGCCCGCTGGTCCGCCTTGAGATAGACCATCCTGTCCAACCTGTTCGCCAGAAGGTCCTTTACTTTTGAGGGCAGCGCCTCCGACACCACCAAGTCATTTCCCGGGCTGAGGTAAACCTTTCCGTCCCGCGTCACGGAAACGATAACCGCATCTTCCTTGTCGGCAGCCTGCATGGCGATAGGGTTCCTCGTCTTGACCATGTCTACGGAGGTTCCCTTTGTCATCATGGGCGTGATGACCATGAAGATGATCAACATGACGAGCATTACGTCCACCATGGGCGTCACATTGATATCGGATACCGGAGGTGGGGTTGTTTTCTTCTTCATCGTTTTGGTCTCCCGCTACCGTTCCGGGTAGAAAGCGCCGAGGCCGCCAGAGACTGCGACCCCGGCCATTCAACTCGCCGGACCAGTGAATTCGATCCGGATTACTTACGTCCTGCCTTCGCCTGTGAGCGTTTCAGAAAGTAGTCGATCAACTCGGAACTGGAATTACCCATTTCCACGTCGAAGGCCTCAAGCGTGCCCGAGAAGTAGTTGTACACCCAGATCGCCGGGATCGCCACAAACAGACCGAGGGCCGTGACGACCAGCGCCTCCGAAATACCGCCCGCAACCGCGCCCAGACCGGCCGATTTCTCGGTCGAAATACCCTTGAACGCGTTGATAATACCGACGACCGTTCCGAACAGACCCACGAACGGGGCCGTCGAACCAATTGTCGCCAGACCGCTGACGCCACGCTTGAGTTCGGCATGGACGATCGCTTCCGCGCGCTCGAGAGCGCGCTTCGATGCCTCGATCTCTTCACCTGGAATATCAGAACTGGTCTGATGCGCGCCAAATTCCTGCAAACCAGCTACAACTACCTTTGCGAGATGGCTCTTCTTAAAACGGTCGGCGATCTTGACCGCTTCGTCGAGCTTCCCTTCCCTGAGAGCCCCGGCGACCGCCGGAGCGAACGCACGGGATTGGTTGCGCGCGGCGGTAAACGCCATGAATCGATCAATCATCACACCGATGGACCACGCGGACATGACGAACAAGAGTATGGTGACGGCCTTCGCCAATGGACCCATCGCATTCCATAGTGCTCTGGGGTCGGAGAAGGAGTCCCCGGACATGGCTTCCGCCAGAAAAAACGCCCAAACCTGCAACTGTAAAAACATTGTCTTTTAGTCTCCTGCGAGTTGAAATTTTGACAAAACTTTTTTGCGCGCGGCCCGCCAATGACGGATCGCGGTTCCTACTGGCTCAACGTAAAATTAACATCGATCTGCGTTACGACTTCGACCGCCTCTCCGTTTAGGAGCGTCGGCTGATACACCCACTGCTTTACAGCTTCCATGGCGGACGGAACCAAAAGAGGATGACCGCTCACTTGAACCAGATTCTGTATCGTACCGTCCTTCCCGATCACGGCGTTCAGCTTAACCACGCCCTGAATCCGAGCCTGCTTGGCAAGCGGCGGATACACGGGCTTGGGTTGACGGACCAGCTTCGCCTGTTGGACGTTACCGCCAACGCGGATGCGCTGCGGGGTGACGGGCTTCGGCGCCTCCTTGACTACAGGTGGCGGGGGTGGAGGTGCAGCCACAGGCGCGGCGCCTATGATGCCACCGATAATGCCGCCAGCTGTTCCGCCCGCGACGCCTCCAGGAACGCCGCCTACCACGCCAATCACTCCCGACGATGGCGGAGGCAATTCCTCTTCCTTAATAATCGCAATGTCCTTCGGAACGGCCTTCGGAGCCATCAGCCTGCCGGCGTCAAACTGGCGCGGAATAACCTTGACTACCTTAATGGGCTGCGCCGCGGGAGGCGGCGGGGGAGGAGGAGGCGGCGGGGGCGCCACCAGAAAACTTGTCAACTGCGTGCGCGGAAGCGCCTCATAGTAGATCATCGGAATCAGAACTGCCACAATGACCAAGCAGACCTGAAAAATAAAAGACACAAACACAGTCCAGGTCCTGTTCGTTGTGCCACCCACGAAGGTTTGTTCAAACATTGCCTTTTTCCCCTTTCAAATTGACTTCCATTACCCGTCCCGCGGACCCAGGCTGAATATGTATCAGCCCCTTCTGGCCGCCTGCTTCGCGGGCACCGCGCCCGCCGTCCTGCGCTTGCTTTCGGTGTAGTTGTGCCAGAACACCACAATCGGACTGGCCACGAAAACCGACGAATAAGTTCCAATCAGGATACCTACCACCAGAGCTAACGAAAATGTGTGCAGCACCGGCCCGCCGTAGAGGAACAGTGCGAGCACGGTCAGAAAAGTCAGCCCCGATGTCATCACCGTCCTGCTCAGCGTCTGGTTAATGCTCTTGTTGATGAGCGTCTCGAGCGTCTCGCGGCGCGAAAGCTTCACGTTCTCCCTTATGCGGTCGAAAATCACGATTGTGTCGTTCATCGAGTATCCAACGAGAGTCAGCAAAGCCGCAACTACGTTCAGCGAAATTTCCTTATCCAACACCGAGAAAACCCCTATGGTGATGACGGTATCGTGAAACACCGCAATAACCGCCGCCACGCCGTAAATCCACTCAAAGCGAAACGCTATGTATATCAGCATTCCACCCAGCGCGGCAAGTGTCACTAGTACTGCCTGCCGACGTAGGTCGCCGCCGACCTTGGGACCCACGACCTCCACTTGCCGGATGACGAATGAACTAAGATAACACTCTTGCTTCAGAATGTTCAGTACGACGGGCGTTACGCCAGGGACGCCGGAAAGCTGATCGAAGCTCGACAGCAGTCCTGACCGCGGCGGCGTGTTACGAAAATCCAGAACTGCGCCCCCCAATTCCTTAAGTTGCTGGTCCGTGAGTTGTGCGCCTGCCTTTTGCAGCGGCTCGCGCAAGCGGTCTGTAAGAGCCTGCACGCTGGAGTTGTTGAAGTCCAGTTTGCCGCTCGAAGGCTGGCCGAACGTCGCGGCGAGCTTATCGGCCATTTGACGCCGCTCGGCGTCGAGCGTCTTCTCATCCTTCAATTCCGTCCCGATCATGACCTCGTTCTCGGTCGTCATCTCCTGCACGCTCACCTCGCCGAGGGACCTGCGGATCTGATCGACCGGCGGCTTCCCGGCGAACTTCACGTACATCACGGCGCCGCCGCGGAAGTCGATTCCGTACTTCGGACCGCCCTTAACCGCCAAGCTGCCGATCCCCACAACCGTAAGCGCCAGTGAAGCGATGATGAAGGGCCACTTCTTGCCCAGGAAATCGAAATTTGTATTCTTGAATAATTCCATCTAACTTCCATCCCGGCGCTTGTCTTTCTTAGACACCGGATTCACTACGCGTGTTCCCTGCCCTGACTCTAGATACTCAAAGCCACCGGCTGCCGCTTTCCGGACAGCTCGAAATCAAAAATCACCTTGGAAACAAATACCGCGGTAAAAACGTTCGCTACAAGGCCAATCACCAGCGTAACGGCGAAGCCCTTCACAGGTCCTGAACCAAACAGGAAGAGAAAGGCGCAGGACACGATTGTGGTCACGTGCGTATCGACAATGGTCCACCACGCCTTCGCAAACCCCGCGTCCACCGCCGCAACGATGGTTTTCCCCGTTCTCAATTCTTCGCGAATGCGCTCGAAGATCAGCACATTGCTGTCCACCGCCATGCCAATAGTCAAAATAATGCCCGCGATGCCCGGCAGGGTCAGTGTGGCCTGAAAATACGACAGCGCTGCAATCAGGATGATCGTATTGAGGACCAGGGCGAGCACGGCGTTTATCCCGCTCTTCCTGTAGTAAACAAGCATCACAAGCACAACCGCGGTGAGGCCGACTAGACCAGATACTATTCCCTGATGAATCGAATCCGCGCCGAGCGAGGGTCCCACCGAACTCTCCGCGCGTGGAACAAGGCCCGCCGGCAGCGCTCCGGCGCGCAGAACCAACGCGAGATCGGAGGCTTCCTGCTCGTTGCTCAAATTCGTAATGCGCGCCTCGTCGGTAAGCTTCGCCTGAATCGTCGGCGCGAGCTTGACCTGGTTATCCAGCACGATTGCCAACCGATTGCCGATATTGGGCTCGGTGAACCGCCCGAACCTGCCCGCCGCCTCCTGCGTTAGGGTGAAGCCGACCTGCCACTTGCGGAACTCGTCCTGGCCCGGCCGCGCCCCTCTCAGGTCACGCCCCGTGATGACGGGGATCCGGGAGAGGAGATACCAGCTTTCCGCGTTCTCCGTCCGCACGGACCTCACCATCTTCGTATTGAACGGCAAGACACCGCCGTGCTGCGAAAGCGCCTGCTCCTGCGAAGGGAAAGGACCGCCCTTGACATCGTAGAGTTCGAGAACCGCCGCTGTCTGCATGATCGACTTCACGCGGGCCGGGTCATCGACACCCGGCAATTGAACTTCGATTTCAAACTCCGCGTCGGCGCGCCCGTGCTGCCGCACCACAGGCTCGGTTAGACCCAGGCCGTTGATCCGGTTGTCGATCGTCTCAATCGACGTTTTCACGGTGTTCTGCTTGAGCGAGAGCATTTCCGAGGGGCGCATTGTCATCCGGTACTCGCTCGCATTGACCGGCGTGAGAACCCACGCCGGAACACGATCGGCCACGAGCGATCTGAATTCGCTGGTCTTGACCGCCGGAATCCCTTTCACATCGATCTGAATCTTGTCCGTGTCTTCAACGGTTGCCGGATCGTTGCGGTCGATCGCCGCAAAATCAATGGCTGCCTTTTTCAGTTCCTCTTTAAGGCGCTCAATGGTTCCGTCGGCCTCCGCCTTGGCAGCGTCCTGTACCTGAACTTGAAGTATCAGGTGGCTGCCGCCCTTCAAGTCAAGGCCCAGGCGCAGATTCTGCGCCACGTTTTTCACGAGCTCATCCTTCGACTTCGGAAGGCCTACGATCCCGTAGATACAAACGAGAACGGTCACTACGATCACGGCAAGTTTCGTATTCAGGTTTTTTCGCATGAGCCGAAGCGTCCAATCATGATATTATTTTTTCGCGTCGCCCGAAAGCTTGCTTGTCACCGAGCTTCGCGCAACCTGCAACTTGATATTGTCGGGCTTGATGCGGAGAACGGCGGTATCGTCCTCCCCGAGGCTGACGATGGTTCCCACGATGCCCCCGCCAGTGACGACCTGATCGCCGGTCTTCAACTCGTTCAACATTTGCTGGGTCCTTTTTTTCTGCCGCTGCATGGGCAGAAAAAGGAGGAAATAGAAAATTGCGAAAATGAGAACGATCGGCAGGAAACCCAGGAGGGAATTCGATTGCGCAAACTGAATGAAAAGACAATGATACACGTCGTTAACTTTCCTCGCGAGCCGCGATATTAATGAGCGAAGCGGAAATGAGGACTACCTGTCCCGCGCCGGCCGGTACGAAGCGCACTACGTCAACTAAGCTTGGGGAATAAACCCAATCTGATAGCCTGCCTCATCCACCGCCGGATGTCAAGCTTGAGTTTTTCCCGGGTGCGCGTCCCGGAAGTAACGATCAGCAGGTTTTCGGTATTTGTGCCACTGATCCGTTCAATATGTGATCCGCTGGTGAGGGCCGGAAGCGTTGATAGCAGGAAATCGGACTCGAGTTGCGGCCGCTGGCACTACAAGCAGTGCGGGCATGTCAAATGGGCTGAAATGGGGCCGCGCTGCTCAGTCAGGTGCTCAAATCGAGGACGGCGTCCTGGACGCCATTCCAAACGCTAAGGATGCAAATGCGAGTATCCCGGCTACCTCATGGACCCTCTCGGGGACTCATTTGCCGCGCGAAGTTCCTGGGGCAGCCGCTTTACAGGCAATTCGCGATCGTAGCGATCTGTTCTACCGGATCCGAAACGAAATCACTCTTTCCCGGGCGGCGTCCTGCTCATCCACGCCTCGAACGTCGCTGAACCGCGGCCCTGTGCGCAAGGCGCCGCTGAAACGGTCAAGCTGCTCGGGCAATCCTACGGCGTAAACTTCGACGCGGCCGTCCGCGAGGTTCCGGGCGTAGCCGTCAATGGAGTTCTCACGCGCGGCGCGCTGAGCGAACGCCCGGTATCCGACGCCCTGGACGCGTCCGTTAATGAAGTATCGTTTCGCAGCTATGGTCAGAATGTGATTCCCACTAGAAACACAGCCTGGTTGCGATTTGAAATGAACTCAGCGAGGGCGGCTGGAATGATGTTCCGGTTGCCCCAGCGGGTGTAGCGTATTTCGGGCGAGAGCGTCACCCGATTCAAATGCAGTTCCAGGCCGCCGCCGGTTACCACTCCCGTGTTCGTGCGGTCGCCGAGGCCGAGGGTCCCGACGAACTGTTTCAAGCCGCTAAGGTGATGGAACGAGAAGCCGCCGTTCAAGAACGGGCGCACGGGTCCCCGGCCGTGAACGTGTTTCGCGAGCAGGGGAATCTCCCAGGCACTGCCGGTGGCGGTCGAGTACTCGGCGTTCCGGTAAAGAGCGTCGGCTTCGAGTGTGAGCCCTTTCAGGATGCGGACCTCGACGCTCGGTCCGAAGGTGTAGCGTTTCGATTCCAGAGTGAAGGGCGTCCGGTTCCGGATGGTCTGGAAGGCGTCATTCAAGGGGACGCCGACGCGGGCACCCACGCGCACCCGCTGCGGAAACGCGGGCACGGTCGCCAGCCAAAATGTAAGGGTAAGCATCGGGACAATCGCGGAGAGCTTCATACGTTCGTTATGATGACTCCTTATGAAACGCACGGTTCTCGCGTCTCTGTTTGCGGCTTTTCTTATCTTCGCCGACTTGCCCACGCGGAGTCCACTTCCAGGAGAGACGCGAGTGTCGCTCTCAATTCGAGATGCTGGCGGGAATGCAACGGGCTTGCGGCTGTGCGTGACCAATTCGGCCGGCAAGTACTTCCCGCCGCTCGGGCATCTGCCGGTCCCCGACGGAACGCGCCGTTCGGCCACGGATCTGATCCTGGGGGATGGCGGCGCCGCTCCCCTTGAAGTTCATGCCTTGGTCTACGATGGCGCGCAGATCGATCTTCCACCGGGCACCTACAACTTTCATGCCCGTAAAGGCCTCGAATACGAGTTTGTCAATCAGAGCGTGGAGATTGCCAAGGGCGGCGAGCAGACGGTGCGTCTGCCGCTGCGGAAGTACGCCGATTTCGAAGCCAAGGGCTGGTATCCAGGCGATACGCACATGCATTTTCCGGATCTCAACGGCGTGAGGTATCAGATGGAATGCGAAGGACTGCGCGTGTGCAGTCTGTTGCTGCTGAAGAGCGGGTACCCGTCGGGCCGTCCCGGCGACGGGCATTTTCAGAACGTGGAGCACTTCACAGGCAAGCTCGCCGCGGTCTCGGATGCCAGGCACTTCGTGAAGGTCGGCGAAGAGTTCCGGCACGGCCTGCTCGCCCATCTGATTTTTCAGAATCTCAAGTCCATCGTGTGGCCGGTGAGCACTGGCGGACTGCGGGAGAACGGTGCGGGCGGATTCGACTGGCCGCTGATGCTCCATGCCTGCGACGATGCGCATAAGCAAGGCGCGCTAGTCACTTGGGCGCACTGGCCGTACCCTTCGATGGAAGCGCCGATGGATATCGCTCTCGGCCGCGTGGACTCTCTCGATATTCTGACCACGGGGAATCCGTTTGAACACCATCCAGTCCTCACTGACATTTACAAGATGCACGGGCCAAAGGCGTACTCGACGGCGCCCATCGAGATGTACTATCACTATCTGAACTGCGGATTCCGGCTCGCCGTTTCGTCTGGCTCCGACAAGATGGGGCTCAATCCGCCAATGGGTAGCGCGCGAACGTACGTGAAAACGGATAGTGCGCTTAGCTATGGCTCATGGATTGAAGGCATTCGCAAGGGACGCTCGTTCATCAGCACGTATCCGCTGCTTGAGTTCTCGGTGAATGGCAAGGAGGCAGGAGACACGATCACGCTCGAACCGGGGAAGGCAAGACTCAACCTGAAGGCGAAGGCGCGGTCGCTCGAGCCCTACGAAGTGCTTGAAATACTGGTGAACGGGAAGGTGGTGCGGACGGCGAAGCCGGTAGGCGCGAAATTCGAGGCCTCGGTGGAAGATGTGATCGAAGTGGATCGGGGCGGATGGATCGCGGCGCGGGCCCATAGGCCGAAGATGCTCGAGTACGGTGCGACGTGGTGGAAAATGCCGGTATTCGCGCACACTTCGCCCGTGTATTTGGATATGAAGGGCCGTCCGGCGCCAGCGGCGGAATCGGCGGGGCTGCTTCTCGATCAACTGGGTTACCTGGAACGTTGGTTTGAAAGCCGTGCGAACTTCCCGCGGAACGAAGACCGCACAGAGGCGCTGCGGTACGTCAATGAGGCGAAGGCGATTTACGAGAAGCGGGCGAGAGAATAGGGACTAAAATTTCCACGGCTGCGGCCTCGAAATCCCAGGGAGAAGATCTTCAAAAACCGAACGTGCTTGATTCCATTGATGACCCGCAAAGATGATCTTGGTATCCAACCAGATCTCCGAGGGGGCAACCGATACTGTTGAGGGAAGGCTGCAAAAACGGCGAAAGCGCTTCGCACCGATCGAGGGGAATGCCGGCATTCAAGTCCACTTTGCCTACGCGAAACGAAAGTGAAAAATCTGACCACGGAATTCGTATTCTCAGACTTTGCGCTCGCCCGGCGCCTGGAACTGGCCGAGGCGCTTGCGGGTGTTGCAACAGCGCAGGCGGGCGGCGGTCAAGTGCTCCAGATCGCGGGGGCGCATGCGGTCTTCATGGGCGATGGTTCTCCGCTGACGCAAATCCTCGGACTCGGTCTCAATGGTCCGGTAAGGGCACAAGATCTCGATCAAGTCGAGGAATTCTTCAGAAGCCGCGGCGCAACCATCAACCTGCACGCGTGCCCGCATGCGGACCCATCCTTGTTTGAACTCGTGGGCGAACGCTGCTACAAGACCGTCGAGTTCAACAACGTGTTGGTCCGCGCGCTCAGCCCCGATTTCGCGCCGCCGCCACCTCCGCAAGGCGTCGAAGTCCGGATCGCCAGGGAATCCGACATGACGGTATGGGCCAACCTCTTGGCGCGAAGTTTCTTCGAGCACGGTGCGATCACGGCCGAGGAGATAGAGATCGGCTTGAATCTGTTTCAGACGACGGACTCGCCCTGCTACCTCGCCCTCGTGGACGGTCATCCCGCCGCTGGCGCATCGATGGGGTGGCGAGACGATCTGGTCATTCTATACGGTGACGGAACGCTGCCGGAATTCAGGGGGCGCGGAACGCACATGGCGCTGATTTGCGCCAGGCTTGCGGACGCGGTCTCCAAGGGATCCCGGATGGCGACGGCTTCCACGGTGCCCGGCGGCATATCGCAGCGGAACTACGAGCGCACAGGATTTCGCGTGGTGTACACGAAGGCCTTGATGCAAAAGAAGTAAAGCCCTTGGGGTGACGTACCCTGCTACGATGGTACCTGGATGCGAGCGGCTCTCGCGGCAATTTTTCTTGCATGTCAACTGGGCGCCGGGAGCAATCACACCGCGGGCGGTCTCCAGCATTTTTACAATCTCGAGTACGACGAAGCTATCGCGGAGTTCGAAAAGGCCGTGGCCGATGAACCATCTTCGGCCGAAACCCACAACAACGTAGCGCAGGCGCTTATGTTTCGCGAAATGTATCGCGACGGGGCGCTTGAGACGGAACTCGTCACGGGAAACAACGCGTTTCTGCGCCGTCCGAAGATGAACGCGCCGCCGGAAGTGGAGAAGCGCTTCTTCTCGGAAGTCCAGATCGCGATGCAACTGAGCGAGCGTGAAATAAAGAAGAATCCCCGCGACGTAGAAGCGCTTTACGCCCTGGGAGTTTCCCACGCGCTGCGGGCGAACTACAACTACCTTGTGAGGCGTGCGTGGCGCGAGGCACTTCAGGACGCGACCGCGGGATGGAAATTGCATGTGAAAGTCTCCGGGATCGATCCGTCGAACGCCGATGCCCGTCTGGTACAAGGCGTGCACGACTACGTCGTCGCGAGTCTCCCGTGGGCCTACCGGGTGCTTGGCTTTCTGGTGGGATTCAGCGGCAATCGTGAGCAGGGCATTCGCACTCTGGAAGAGGTCGCGAGAAGCGGCAAGCGCACGAGTGTGGATGCGCAGATTTTTCTCTGCGCTCTTTACCGGCGGGAGGGCAAGCCGCGCCAGGCGCTGCCGCTGATCGAGAACCTGCTCGCGCGGTTTCCGCGCAACCACCTGCTGCGGCTTGAGCAGGCGCAAATGTACGGACAGATCGGCGACAAGGCGAACGCGGTAGCGAGCATTATGAAGGTTAGCGAGATGAAGAAGGCCGGCGTACCGGGGTACTCGGCGATTCCATGGGAGAAGATCCACTACCACTTGGGAACTGTCCTCTTTTGGTATCGGGATTATGCGGAGGCGCTGGATCTGATGACGAAGGTCATCGCCGGAGCGGAGCGTGTGGACCTGAACACCGGGGCGATCGCGTGGCTGCGTACGGGCCAGATCTACGACCTGACGGATCGCCGGAAGCAAGCGATCGAGGCTTATCGAAAGGCGATTCAGTTTGCGCCGGAGGCCGATGCCGCTAAGGAATCGAAGCGGTATTTGAGTTCGCCGTACCGGCGCGCGAAGGGGCTCTAGTGTCTAGTTGCATTAGTTCTGGTACTACTGTATGTTGAGTCATGCGCCGAAAGTCCGCGAAATTTCAGCTCAGCGACGAAGAGATGAAGACCTTAGAGGGATGGACCCGCCAAGGCAAGACGGAGCACCGTTTG
>SXGT01894333.1_pt1 | contig 20094 bp, 11 predicted proteins | sample 3176221 | NCBI WGS metagenome assembly SXGT01 (sample SAMN11356862, study PRJNA531348) | freshwater metagenome | isolation source: freshwater sample F1-120 | place: China: Fuxian Lake, Yuxi | collected 2017-12-25
GATACACCGGCAGTACTTCGGTGGGTTCCGCAGGGTACCGAGGATCATCCAAGAGACCCTGGACCGCGTTGCCGGGAATGTTAAACCAGGCGGCAAAACGCAACATGCCTTCCCGGGTCTTCAAGAACGAATAGAACACCGCCGAACTGCCAGCAGGCACTTCGTTCTTGGAGAGGTCCTTCACACCCTTGACCGCGACCGTGTACTTGGTCGCGCCCGGGGGTTGGGCGGCTGTCGTCAGGGTGGCCACCTTCTTTTTGTAGGTGACCGCGGTGATGTTCAGTGCCGGCGTGATGGTGTAGTTCGCCAAGGTCGTCGCCGCGGTGGCATCCACTTCTTCCGAGAACGTGATGTTCACGGTGTCAAAGGTACCCGTAGCAGCCGCAGAAACCACCGTGGGCTTGGTCGTGTCTTTCGGATCGGAACCCGCCTTGTATTCGCACAAGTTGTCGCAACCGTCGCCATCGGGATCCAATGTCGCATCGGCAGCGTTGGGATTGAATCCGAATTGCGTTTCCCAATTGTCGGGAATCCCGTCCTTGTCGGTATCCACAGGGGCACTGAAGGGAGATTGGCCAGCAGCCAAGGCCTTGATCTCGTCATGTGTCAAGGCACCCTTGAAAATCGCGACATCGTCAATGATAGCGTCCGGGGGTGACCCATTGTTCGCTCCACCGATCGTGAGCTGAGTGTACTCCGTCGGCAACGGATCAGCGCCATCTTCTTGCGAGGTCAACAAATTACCATCGACGTAGATGGCTTTATGACCCCCGTTTTTTACGAACGCGTAATGATGCCAAGCAGTCCAATCGTGCTCGGGGAATTCACCAACGACATTTTTAGCCAGACGCTGGCCGGGTTGCGCACAGCAACCACCGGCTGTGTCGAAGTAAATGGTGCCATCAGACCACGGAATGTGGAATTGGAAGGCGCGATTGTTGACAGGTCCGATAGCCCAGAAAGAGCTGCTGTTGATGTTGGAGTTGTTCTTTTCCCAAAGCGTCACGGTCATGGAATCCGTGGCAGCCGCCTTGGTCATGGGATTCGCGTCGCCTTCACCGAGGCCGCCCGCTTCGAGCAACAGCCAACCTGGATTGTTTTGAGAGATGTCGAACCCTTTGCCGCCACCCTTCGGACGGCCACCAGAGCCATCGGTCAAGACGGCACTGCCAGAGATCGTGCCGGCATAATTGCCGATCACGGATTTAATAGTGACGCCATCGGCTTCGACTTTTTCGAAGTCCCAACCGGCGACCAATTCGGCTCCTTGGGAGCGTGCGGCTCCAAGTGCCAGGGCAGCTAGGATGCTCGCCCGGAGTAGTATTGTTTTAGATTTCATCGGTTTTCCGTGCAATCAGGTTGATTTGCCTACGCGACCCAGACGCCACCCAGCGTCCATTATCTCCTGCGAGTCGCGGTGGATCTACGTGAACTCAGCGCCACTAGCCAAGTTTGTCCAGTTAAAAACTCAAAACGAATCGACTAAAATCCTCAGGCCCGGACTTGACTTGGCAGGATTCAAACAACCCGAATCCATCCGAATCCGCTTTATACAAAGCGTCCTCAAGTTTCTTAATTCCACCTCGCAGTTGGCGGCAGTCGAGGGAGAACACAGGTCATTTTCCCTGTCTGGCCTCGATTTCACGGGCTCCATTCGGGATTGGGATCACCTGCACCGCCCCGCCCGGCCAGCGAATCCACAAACTCTCAGGCAAACGACGCATCCCTAGCACGGGCGTTGTGCCGTCGCAGGAACCCCACCCTGAGCCGACTTGAATCGCTCGGACAGGCCCTGATGGCGAACCGCCATAGTTCAAACGGAGGATTGCCCCCACACCGGCCGGATTGGCCGGGGTACCTCGAACTAGGACACGCAGACCTGGTTTTGCTCGCTCGTTCAGGTACAGCATGGTCTCCCCACCATTTTGGCCCACGGCAATATCGACTCGACCATCGCGGTTAAAATCGGCCACTGCCGCTCCGCGCTGCTCCCCTTCGATGACAATACCGCTCTCCGACGCGTCGACCGCCTGAAAGGCTCCATCGCCTCGTCCTCTCAACCAAAGCCCGCGTCCAGCATCGTCCCGTGTCAACCCCGAGGCACTCCCAAAGTGGTTCTGGCTCAGAAAGATGTCTTCCAAGCCATCCCCATCTAAATCACTGATATGTACCGAGGCGACAGGGCTCCACTGCGCTTCTGGGGGCAGAGACCGTCGCTCGAAGTGGGATCCGCGATTCAGGAACACAGACGACTCCAGGGTGGTAACTTCTAACCAATCGGCGTTGGAAACGGTGGCGCCCAAAAGATCGGCAATTGTCGCCTGACTAAACGCCCCATGCGTCGCAAAACGTTGTTCGATTCCAGGAAATCCACGCGCCAGCCAATTCCGGTCGCGCCAGGGCATCCAATGGGTACCCGCCTTCCGCGCCTCCACCAACTGCACACTTCCCAATCCGTTCCAGTCACCAAAATACAAGCGCATCGGCCCGGGCGATCGAAGCTCGTAGACAGAATTTCGACCCTCATTTCCCACGACTAAATCGAGACGCCCATCACCGTCGACATCGCCCGCGGCAATACCGGACCAACGTCCCGAAGACTCAGCAAATCGCCACACCTTGGTCATGTCTTCTAAGTGGCCTTGGACATTTCGGTAGACTCGGACCGGTCCCCAATCCGTGGCCACGGCCAGATCCATGACTCCATCGCCATCCAAATCCGCGATCGTTGAACTGCGCACCAACCCAGCCGAGCGAATCGATTCCGTCCAACCGCCATCCAAGCGCAATGTTCCCTGGTCATTTCGCCAAAGCGTCGATCTGCCTGGCTCAGGGAATTTCCCGGAATTGGGGCGCCCTGCCACAAAAACATCCAAGTCGCCATCCCTATCGAGATCTCCCACGCTCACGGGGCCTACGTTCGTGGTTCCCAAGGATAACGGTTGGAAAGCGGTCGACAGGAACAGGAGGAGTCGACTGGCCGAGCCAGTTGGGAGTTCGTACGCAGATTCCGACAGAACGAGCCCTGAGTCCCCTCGACCATTCCACCATACAGCAATACCCGAATGGTCCGCGCGCGACGGGTCGGGAGATTCCATCTTCTGAAACTGATTCCCCTCTTGATTGAAGAAGATCCCGATGCGCCCCCCACGAGCCGCAGTCACAATCAGGTCTTCCCAACCGTCCGCATTCAGATCGTGCCAAGCTAGAAATGGACCCGAACGACTGAGACGGTAGGGCAGAAGTGGTTGGAGACCCCAGTCATCAAAACCGCTTTCCGCATGGACGTAGCTCAGGAGCTTGGAGACATTTTTGAAATGGGTGGCATTCGCAGCCACTGGGGCGTGTAACACTCCGCCTGGGGAGCCTGAGGCAGCTGCTTGGTCGACTTCCAGCAGGACGTTCGGAGCGACATTGGAAATCATGCTGGACTGCCCATTCGGCCAGTGAACCGTCAACTGATGCTCCCCACCAGCCACCTTAGAAGCCGCAAACACGCGCACCGCGTCATCGCCCGAAAGATAGCGTCCACCCGCGTCTATCACTTGGCTCTGAACTACCGCCCCTCCTTCTAACTTCAACCGCGCACCAATACCCCGCGTATTGGGAGCCATTCCCTTTAAACGAACTAGGATCCGTGGACTCACGGTGTCGTTGCGCCAGACCGTTGCGGGGGCATTCAAGCAGTTCATCACCCCATCCAAATCGCCGTCGTTATCCAAATCGGCCAATGCCATGCCGTTGGCCACACCCCGTTGCGTTAATCCCCACGCTGCCGCCATGGACTCAAAGGTGCCATCCCCCCGGTTACGGAAGGACGCGGTTTCAGTGTCCCATCGCGGATGAATCTGGCGATATCGCTTCATCTGCTCCGGTGTCCATTTTCTCCGACGAATCTGATCCATGCTGTCGGCATCCAAGACGTTCTGCTCGAATCCGGTCGTGATGAGGAGGTCTTCGTAACCATCCAGATCCACATCAACAAACACGGGACACCACGACCAGTCGGTTGCCGCCACGCCCGCCATCAGTGCCGTCTCGACGAAGGTTCCATCAGGTCTGCCAAGGTAGAGTGAATTCCGTCCGAAAAGGGGCTTTGCATTGCTGACCTCTTGGACACCGGGTTCCCAATCCGATTTTCCAGGATGCTGAAGACGATTGGCCGGGGATGCGGCCAACATATCAACAACCAGCAGATCATCCCAGCCATCTCGATTCACATCCGCCACATCTAACCCCATGGACGAATGACTCCCATGGCGCATCGCGGAAGTCTTGAGACGAAACTTCCCCTTGCCTTGATTGATCCACAGACGGTCGGGTTGACCGTTGTCATTGCAAACAAAGAGGTCTGGCAGCCCATCGTGATTCAGATCGCGAAACACGGCGCCCAAGCCCAATTCTCGTGGCAGTGCCATGGGCTGACCACGTTCGTCTGTAAACGTGCCTGGGGTCGATTGAATGGCGGTGAATCGGCCATCGCCTTCGTTGCGATAAAGCAGGTCCGCTTCCGCGAATTCTTGCACCTGGCCGTTAGGCAAAACCTGAAACCGATTATTCCATGGAGGATCAGTGGCTGGCTGGCCGTTCACGTGGGTAACCACTTGGCGTCCCCCCTGATTGCCCAACACCAATCGTGTAGTCGGATCGGCAAGATACATCGCATCGGTGTAGGTCGCGCAGAACAGATCCAGATCGCCGTCGCCATCCATATCCGCCAACGCCATGGACATCGGCGTGGACGTCCGCGACAAAGCGCCATCGCGAACCTCGGTCCAGTGTGCTCGACCGTCGTTGAGAAAAAGGCGTGTCCCCGCCGCAATTCCATTCACGAGCAAATCGAGGTCGCCATCTCCATCCACATCCACCAACACGGCGCCGGTCGACAGTTGTTCCGCACAGGCAGCGGCACCGAGTTCCATCGATTGAAAGCGCCATCCACCCAGGTTTCGAAACAACCGATTCGGCCCCTGCAATGCGCACAAATAGACATCGACCCATCCGTCGCCATCAACGTCGCCGAGAGCAACGCCAGAGCCGTTGTGAGCGACGGCATTGGTCAATGCAAGATCCCCTTGCAACCGATTGGTGAATTGAATGCCAGAGGAACTGGGAGCGAGCAACGTGAACCCCGTTTTGCCTGTCGTCAGTGGCGGCAACGGACGCGTGGTCCAGCCCAAACCCCGCGTCGCCACCACCGGATCCGCACCACGGATTTGGCACAATCCAACGAACAAAAAGAGGCACCCAAGCCGACCTGCGGCAAAACGCATCGCCCAGAAAAAATGGTGTCGCATTACCCGCAGAATCACGACCGAAACCATGGAGGCCTCGTTCCGACGGAGTCAAGCGGGGCGGTACGTACTCAAAAAGCATCCCGGAGGGATCCAAGCCATTAGCCGGTGGTAAAGGCGCTCCGCGCGCCGACACCACCGGTTGGTGGTAACGGCGCCCCGCGCGCCGATACCACCGGTTGGCGGTAAAGGCGCTCCGCGCGCCGATACCACCGGTTGGTGGTAAAGGCGCCCCGTCGCCTCAACCACCGGTACGTGTTCAAATTAAATTCCCCATCCCGGAGGGATGGCGGCCATTAGCCGGTGGTTGAGGCGGCACGCCCGCCTCAACCACCGGTACGCGATCCAATCAATTCGGCATCCCGGAGGGATGCGAGAGACCCCACACGGAAACGACAACGACGATCGCCACACCCAATGAACCATTGCCCCGGGGAATCCGGATGCCGGTGGTGTCGGCGCTCGCGCGCGCCTCAACCTCCAACCGGTGGTGTCGGCGCTCCGCGCCTTTACCACCGGCTAATCGCTGCGATCCCTCCGGGATTGGGACGGTTTGCATCGAATAAATGAGTATTGGCGAGGGCTCGAAAATACATTAAGGGGAGTTTACCCAAACTCAATCGCATCCATTGCTGATGCCACGCGCGACCCATGGCCTCAACCTATCTCAGCCTGCATTATCACTTGGTGTTTTCAACCAAACACCGAGAGAGGCGAATCACACCAGATTGGCGGGACCGCCTGCATCAGTATCTTGGGGGAACACTCCGCAATATGGGCGCGTATCCAGAAGGTGTCGGCGGCGTCGAAGACCACGTCCACATACTCGTTGGATTGAAATCGACCCATTGCCTGGCAGACGTGCTGCAGGGATTGAAAAGATCGTCCTCCATCTGGGTACAAGATGAGGTCGGTGTAAAACCATTCGCCTGGCAGGAAGGGTACGCGGCATTCACCGTCAGCGCGAATGCACGAGTAGCCGTGAAACGCTACATCGCTAACCAAGAGGAGCATCATCATGCGAAAACATCTCGAGATGAACTCATCGATATGATTCGCCGAGCAGGAATTGAATACGACCCTGCGTATCTGGACTGACCCACCGCCAACCGGTGGTGTCGGCGCTCACGCGCCTTTACCACCAACCGGTGGTGTCGGCGCTCACGCGCCTTTACCACCAACCGGTGGTGTCGGCGCTCCGCGCCTTTACCACCGGCTAATTGCCGCGATCCCTCCGGGATCGGATATTCTTCTCGCACCACCCGGTTTGTTTTGATGTCTCAATCCATTCTCCATCCCGTTTCTCTACCGTCCGCTTGACAGTCGGCTGCCTTCTCAACGAGGTTCGACTAACTCGTTGATTTTCCGCTGCACGATCACCATCGCCATGAAACTCTTTCGTCGCGGCAAATCCCTCAGTTTGAAAGACCGCTCAGCGGTGGCGGCGGTAGTTGCGGTGTTGCTGTTGGCGACAACACGTTGCGTAGGGCAGGCGAATCCAGGCTCACCGACTACGGAGCCCAAAACCCATGGGAGTTCTCCCCAGGCGCTGGCAGCAGAATTAAAGCAAGAAGCCGTCCAGGTGGCTGTGAGTATCGCGGAAGCTTACCCAACCGATCCATTGGCGTTCGCACTCCTCGGATCTGCCTATTACAACACGGGACGTTCTGACGAAGCGGCCGTCAATCTCCGCAAATGCCTAGCCCTGAACCCGGGTTTAGCGGATGCCTACGAAGTTCTGGCTCAAGTGGCCTATGATCGCGGTGAAATTGATGAGAGCGTTCGATTGTTTCAAGAAACACTCAAGCGCAGTCCGGCCTCCATCACCGCAATGAGTCGCTTGGGCCGCGCCCTGATGGATTTAGGTCGCACTGAAGAATCCGTCGAGACGCTCCGGAAGGCCACCAAGCTGCCGCAAGCTACCAGCGAAAGTTTCTATCTTCTAGGGCAAGCCTACCTGCAAGGCCGAGACTACGCGCGCGCCAAGGAGAGCTTCATGCAGGCCACTCAGATTTCAGCGGAACATACTCAGGCGTATTTCGGACTCTATACCGCGTGCAGTCGGTTGGGGCAATCGGAAGAGTCAGCGCGTTATCGGGAACAATTCCTCAAATTCGAAGCCCGCGATCGCAAAGATCTCACGGATCGCAATGCGGAAGCCGACACCCTCACCGGACTTCCGTTCGTTCGACAGACAGTCGCCCAGACTCTGTTTGGAGCAGGTCAGATCTACAAGTCGCATGAACAACCCACGATGGCGTCCAAATTTTTCCGTCGAGCGGCCTTACTCGACGAAGAATCAATAATCTATCGTTCCGCCTTGGAGGCGATTTACCTCCAACGCAAATCATTCGCCGAAGGCGTCACCGTATTCGAACAACTGGTGGCGGAACAGCCGAACAACTATTTCAACCACATTTTCCTGGGGCGCCTTCACAATCGCCTCGATCATTTCGAAGCGGCAGAACGGTGTTTTCAAAAGGTGCAGGAGTTGGCCCCGAAATGGGCGGAGGGTTACCGAGCTCAGGCCGAACTTTACTTGAGGACCAATCGACGTCTCCCAGAATCCCGCGTCATGGCCCAGCGGGCCGCCGATCTGGAACCGAAAGCCTCTCATTATCACCTTCTCGCAGTTGCCTGCGTGAAGAACCAGGATCGATCCGCGGCGGTGGAAGCTCTTAAACAGGCCGTCTCGCTAAACCCCGGCGAACTCAAGTATCAACAGTTCCTCCAGCAACTCCAAAAGACCCCCTAGTCTTGCAGCCCCTGATTGGATGATTTCCAAACCTTCCGCGCAATCTCGACCTGCATACAAACTAGGGATGGTTCTGACCTGGTGGATGGCCAGCCTGTGGGTCTGCATAGGCGCGGAGAACCCCATTCAATTCAAGGATGTCCTCCGCGAAACCGGCATCCGCTTCGTGCATAACGACGGCAGTTCGGGGCGCCGGTACATCGTCGAAACCGTCAGCGCCGGCCTCGCCACGTTCGACTACGACCAGGATGGGTTGATCGACATTCTGTTTCTGAACGGGACACTACTCCCAGGTGCAACCAATACCACCCCGGCACCCCGCAATGCTCTCTACAGAAATGAGGGGAATTGGAAATTCAAAGACGTGACCACCCAGGCCGGATTGACAACTCCAGGGTATCAACTCGGCGTTTGTGTGGGTGACTATGATAACGATGGGCATCCAGACATTTACCTCAACAACTTCGGACCCAATGTGCTCTATCGAAACAACGGGGATGGCACATTCCGCGACGTGACCCAGCAGGCGGGTGTCCAGGTGGGCAATCATGTTGGAGCCGGGACGTGTTTTCTGGATATCGACAAGGACGGCGACCTCGACCTGTTTGTCGCGAACTATGTCGGGTTCACGTTCGAATCTCACAAAACCTCGATCATGAACGGGTTCCCCGCCTATGTCGGCCCGCTCAATTATCCACCGACTGCGAACCTCTTATTTCGAAACAATGGGAATGGCACCTTCACCGACATCAGCCAAGAGGCAGGCATCGCAGGGTTGTTAGGTTCAGGCATGGGGGTCATCGCCGCGGATCTCGATAATGACGGCGATTTGGACATCGTGGTCGGCAATGATCTACGCCCCAACTTCGTTCTGCTGAACGATGGCACCGGAAAATTCAAAGAGGTCGGAGCCACTCTGGGATTGGCTTACGACTCTTTCGGCAACGTTCAAGGAACCATGGGCGTGGAATGTGCGGATTGGAATAACGACGGGTGGCTCGATATTTTTCTGACGCCCTACCAACGTCAATTAGCCACCTTGTACCAAAATCAAAAGGGGGCCTATTTTGACGAGGTCGCACGCCAGACTGGCGCGGCCACCGGCACACTGCCCCAAGTCAAATGGGGCACCGGCCTCATCGATTTCGATAACGATGGACACCGCGACATCTTCATCGCTTGCGGCCACTTGATCGATCTGGTGGATCAATTCGACAACACCACGAGTTATAACGCGCGAAACATTCTTCTGCGAAATACCGGTGCGGGAAAATTCGTCAATGTTTCCGACCGATCCGGTGATGGCCTGCTGCCAAAGTTCAGCAGTCGAGGGGCGGCATTCGATGATTTGGACAATGACGGAGACATCGATGTCGTCATTCAGAATGCGCGAAGTGAACCGACCGTGCTGCGCAATGATTCCCCCAAAGGTAATCAATGGCTGCAACTCCAACTGAAAGGAACCAAATCCAATCGGTCGGCGATTGGCGCTCGAGTCACCGTCACCACAGCCGGCACCACTCAGATCGATGAAGTTCATAGTGGTCGAAGCTACCAGAGCGATTTTGGAAAACGTCTCCACTTTGGTTTGGGGTCACATCGCAAGGTCGATAAGGTCCAGGTCCGATGGCCCGCAGGCGGGACCGAGGTTTTCCTAAATCTTGAAGCGAATCGTATAATCACGATTCTCGAAGGCTCGAGTTCCAGCACCCCCTCGCCCTCTCCCAAGGAAAAATGAGCCCCTCGAATCGCATTCATCGCGGGCGTGCATCCCAGCATTCCCTCTCGTCGCGTTTCTGTGGAGGTCGTCGACGACTACCCTGGATGATGGTCTTGGCCCCGTTTCTCCATGCCGCGGAGCCGACTTCCCCCATTCAACTCACCGAAATGACATCGCAGTCTGGCATCCGATTTGTCCATACGGATGGCAGTTCCGGTCGCCGTTACATTGTCGAAACCGTGAGCGCCGGTTTAGCCACATTCGATTACGATGGGGACGGTAAGATCGACATCCTGTTTCTCAACGGGTCCGCACTTCCCGGTTCACCCACCAGTCCAGCTTCGGCACCCGCGCGAAATGCACTCTACCGGAACGAGGGCGGTTGGAAGTTCAACGATGTGACGGAAGCCGCCGGGCTCAAGGATTCCGACTATCATCTGGGGGTTTGTATCGGGGATTACGACAACGACGGCGATGCCGACATCTACTTCAATAACTTTGGACCGAATCGGCTCTATCGCAATCAGGGCAACGGAACGTTCGTGGATGCGACCAAAGAGGCTGGGGTCGCAGTGGGCAATCACGTCGGTGCCGGTGCCTGTTTCCTCGATATCGATGGGGACGGAGACCTCGACTTATTTGTCGCCAATTACGTCGACTTCACGGTCGAAAAGAATCAAACCCGACTCGTCAACGGTCACCCCGCTTATGTCGGGCCCATGATCTACTCCCCAACACCCTCCGTGCTGTTTCGCAACAATGGCAACGGGACGTTCACCGATATCAGCCGCGAGTCCGGCATCGCCTCGCGACCCGGTACCGGCATGGGCGTGGTTTGCGCGGACTATGACGGAGACGGGGATACCGACATTATTGTGGGGAATGACGCCATGGCCAACTTTGTCTGGCGGAACGATGGCAAAGGGCATTTTGAGGAGATCGGTATGCTCACTGGATTGGCGTATGACGCGAATGGCATCGGCCAGGGAACCATGGGGGTGGAATGCGCGGATATGAACAATGATGGTCGACTGGATTTTTACATGACGGCCTATCAGAAACAGTGGGCGATCCTTTATCAAAATGCCGGCGGCGGTTTCTTCGATGATGTGACCCACCGCACCGGCGCAGGCACATCCACTTTCAATCAAGTGGAATGGGGTGTCGGTTTGGTGGATTTCGACAACGACAGTCACCGCGATATCTACATCGCCTGTGGCCATTTGCACGATAACATCCAACTATGGGATGACACGGCACGGTACGAGGCCGCCAACATTCTACTGCGCAATACGGGTGTCGGAAAGTTTGTTGATGTCTCCGCTCAATCAGGCAGCGGCATGGCCATGTCCAAAAGCAGCCGGGGAGCGGCGTTTGACGATTTGGACAATGACGGTGACATCGATGTGGTCGTCCTCAATTCGAGAAGCCAGCCCACCCTGCTCAGAAACGATAGTCCGCGGAAGAACCATTGGATCGGCGTGCGATTGCGAGGAACGAAGAGCAATCGGGATGGCATCGGCGCGAACGTCCGCGTGATCTCCGGCAGTCAAACCTTCGTCGATGAGGTTCATAGCGGGCGCGGCTACCAAAGCCATTACGGAATGCACCCGCATTTCGGTTTGGGGAATCGGACTCGCGTGGATCGTATTGAGGTCCGATGGGTTGGTGGGGGTACCAATGTCATGTTGAACCCACCAGTGGATCGGTTGGTGGAAATTACGGAATCCACTCGATAATCGTGGGAAATTGGTTGGGCAGCGCGTTAGAATGTGGAGTGCGGTTGCCCTCTACCGCTTTCTTTTGCAGGGCCACGCAGACCAAACCTCGTGCCGGTGATTTCGCGGGATGAATCGCCCATACCGAAAAGCGGCAGAGGGCTGCCGCGCTACACAAAAAAGGCCGGACATTGCTGTCCGGCCTTTTGTGAGATTATGAGACTACTGAGTCATTCGGAATTACTTCCGGACGGCGCGGTAGAACCTCGCGTCGTTCGCATCGACCGTCAGCGGGCTTGCACCAGCGACATCCGTGTAGGCGCCACCGGCAGTGGGCGACGATTGGAGCGTACCTTCGAAGGTCAACGTGACCTTGCCAGCAGCACCACGGGCAACCCCGAGGGCAGGAGCGGTTGCGGCCACTTCAACGGAGTCGAAGGGCCAGTAGGCAATCAGACCCGTCGCGGCAGGCAACGCCGAGGGCGCGGTGCCATTCTTGAGGGCGGTAACATTCGCAGCGCTCAGTTCCTTACCGAACACAGCGAAGTCGTCGATGATCGCATGGCTCAATTCACCACCGCCAGCGCCAGAGCCCATGTAGAACGCCGTGTGGTCCTGGAACAACGGATTGGTATTGTCGCCCGACAGGAACAACTCGCCGTCCACATAGATGTTCTTCGCAGCACCCTTCTTCGTGAACACGAAGAGATGCCACTTGGTCGTCCAATAGGTGCCGTCGGCCGGATCATAGCCACCAAACGTGTCGATACCGGCGGAGATGCGCTGGGTGGAGCCATCACAGCAGCCTGTGGTGTCGAAGTAGATGTTCTGGTTGCTCCAGGGCACGTGCGCATGGAACCCACGACCTCCAGCTCCCGCCGAGGGCGAATGCAGCGTGAAGGCGGAACTGTCCGCGACATCCAGCTTCTTCTGCCAGAATGCCACGCTCAGCTCATCCTTGGCTGTGGCCGCATTGGCTGCCGCCAGGAAGGCCGCATCATACGACGCAACCGGGCCACCTTTCATGGTGAGGTTGATCGCCTTGTCACCGGCTTTACCAGTGTGTCCAGCAGCATCGGCAGTCAACACGGAGCCGCCTTGGAGCAGCGCCGGATATCCACCCACCTTGTCGGCCGTCTTACCGCTGTAGGCCGCCGCGGTGAAGCTGTATTCCAAGGTCGCAGGATTGCCACCGGCATCGAGGTAACCCACGGTCACCGTGTGAACCGAAGCGCTCGCGAAGAGGGTCTTCGGATCGTAATCCATGGTCAGAACGTTACCGACCTTGGTGAAGGTTGGGGTCACTGCTTGACCGTCGAACTTCAGGGTCACATTGGCAGAAGTCCACGCCGTCTTGCCATCGCGATGAGCAAGTCGAATCTTGGCAACCGGCACCACACCCTTGGCGTTCGGAGCTGGGGATCGAGTTACCCAACCACCCTCGGGGGCCGCCGGGAGATCCACTGCAGACGACAGGAACGCACTCGTAATTGGCCGGAGAGCACCGGCGGGGGTCGGGTTGCCTTCCTTGCGCCACGCGACTTCGCACCAGTCACCGCCGCCACCTTCTTTGTAGAATGCTCGGATGAAGTATTTGCGACCGGCGACGAGGGCTCGTGGCTCGCTGGTGAACGGAGAATCAGGCTCGGTGAAGCCATTGCAACAGCCGGTCTGCTCAGCAACCTGTTCCAAGTTGGCTTCCTTGTCGTCCGTGCTCACTTGCAGCAGGCCGTTGTCGTCGGAGCGGAGGAAGAAGCGATAGTTTCCAGACTCTGTCGGGGTAACAAAACCCTCCATCAATGCACCGTATTGCTCGGTCGCATCGGTGGGATGGGCGTCACGGCTATTCATCTGATACACCGGCAGTACTTCGGTGGGTTCCGCAGGGTACCGAGGATCATCCAAGAGACCCTGGACCGCGTTGCCGGGAATGTTAAACCAGGCGGCAAAACGCAACACGCCTTCCTTGGTCAACAAGTAGGAGTAGAACACCGCTTGGCTGCCGGCAGCGATGGGGTTCTTCGACGTATCCACCACACCTTTAACTGCAACCGTGTACTTGGTCGCGCCCGGGGTTTGGGCGGCTGTGGTCAGCGTGACCACTTTCTTTTTGTAAGTGGCCGCTGTGATATTCAGGGCCGGCGTGATGGTGTAATTCGCCAAGGTCGTCGCCGCGGTGGCATCCACTTCTTCGGAGAACGTGATGTTCAATGTCGTGAAACTGCCAGTCGCAGCCGCAGAAACGATGGTCGGCGCGGTGACGTCGGTCGGATCGGTTCCGGCTTTGTACTCATCCACGTTGCTCACGCCATCTTTGTCGAAATCCAAAGCGGCGTCTGACTTATTGTTCGGATTGAAGCCCTTGGACACCTCGTATTCATCGGGCATACCGTCGCCGTCAGCGTCGCCAACCACTGCACCGAGCAGGTCACTCAGAGATTTGCCCATCAGTTGCTTGATTTCAGCTTCCGTGAGGACACGATTCCAAATGGCGACGTCGTCAATCAGACCATTCCAGGAGCGGTTGCCGGTGTCGGGATTGTCACCAATTTTGACACGCTTATTATTGTTTCCCAAATTGGGAGCATTGGCATTTTGGGTGTAAATGACACCATCGATATACAGCGCGGTACCAAAGTTAACGGCGTCCTTGTCGCTGATCGCGGCAAAATGATGCCACTGATCATCATTGACGGCAGCGCCCGCTGGGCCTTCACCGGTCCCGCCGGCGTGGGCAAAACCAGTTTCACCACCGCGGCGATGCACGCGCCAATTGCTGCCTTCGCCTTGCGCGATCAAGGCCTGCCAGGATTTGTCGAATCCTCCAACCTTGAACCAACCTGCGACTGACATGCTTTCGCCCTGAAAGGAGAGATCACCGGGTTCACCGCCGCTGATTTCCACGAACTGATCACCACCGTCCAGAGATAACGCCTTACCGAAACCAGGCCTGCCGTTGACAAAGGCGATCGGAGCGGTTCCTTGTTCGGTGCCGTCAAACTTCACCGAACCACCGGCGGTATCCTTCAAATTTCCTTCGAAGTCCCAATAGGTCTTGAGACCGTTCGCCAAGGAGGGTTTTTCACCCACGGGATCGCCGCCGAAGTACTCGATCTCGTTGACCTGGTGCAGATTGGCCGGGGTATCAAAAGCAATGTAGCGAATGAATGAATAGCCAGGTGAGCGGGAGGGCAGTGTGAACTTGACGACTTGGTTACGCGCATCCCAAGGGACCGTTGTGTCAACAAAACGATAGATGTCGGTCCACGAGGTCCCGTTGTTAGAACCCTGGATGGCCCAATCCACGGGATCACGGCCCGGGGTGTCATTTCCCGAGGTGACCGTGAAATGGGTGATGCTTACTTGCTTCTTGAACTCGACGGCAACCCACACCGGAGCATCGGCCGTCGGATCATCGCAGCACCACTTGTCATTACCGCCACCGACCTTGTGGTCGAAGATGTTAAACGAATTCTCGCCGCCCTGGAAGTCCGGTTCGTGGCTGGAAGTAATGTTCTTCCAATTCCAACTCGGGTCCGTCGCCGCGCCCAATTCATCCAGACCGTCGCCCTCGGGATCGGTCAGTGGTTTTCCCAACAACGATTCGGTACCAGTGCCGAGGATTTCCACCTTGACATTCGGCGTAGTGGTTTGGGCATTTAGGTTCAAACCCAACAAGAGTGGCACAGGTGCCAACGCCTTGAGGATTTGCCTAGCCCACAATTTCGTTTGTGTGCTCATAAGTTATCCGATTTCAGACCATCAGTGTTTTGTGTTTATCCACGACTACCAATGCCCACTCAGCGACACGAGCGCACGAGGGTTGTTGGTTTGGATGCAGACGAATTGAGCTTTTAGAAGGAAGGTTTTCAAGGAGAAAGTGGCGGAAGCGAACTCTCGGCCCTTCTTTAAGCTGTCGGATGTCCAGAGATGCTGGGCCTCCACACTCTTTGGAGCGTCAGAAGCCTTCTGCCAATTTTTCTACGTCCTCTGGTTTCACCCAACATCCCCAAAAAGCGGTGGAGGGCCGTGCTCCAAAAGCTCGGAACCACGGAGCTCACGGAGTTCGCGCATACAAAGCGAAGAACGGTCCACTTCCCACTCCCTCCGTGTCCTGCGCGCTCTCCGCGGTTTCACCGGTCTTACATCAGAAAATCATTGCAATCAAAAGCGGCAGAGGTCTGCCGCGCTCCAAATCATCTCCATAACACTGCACTCTTCGGCAACTTGGAGAGACGCCCGAACCGGCAATCATCCCCGTGAATTTTCGGCCTCGAACTGAGTTAACGCCGCTTTTAATGCCTCGCGCGAATGCGCCTGATGAAGGGCCTCCATGGCCCGAGTAGCCAACTGATCACAGCGCTCATTCTCGCGATGCCCGGCATGCCCTTTAAGCCAGCGCCAATCGATCCGATGACGCAGCGCTTGTTCGTCCAATGCCTGCCATAAGTCCCGATTCTTCACTGGCTCCCGGCTCGCGGTCTTCCACCCGTTGCGTTTCCATCCTTGGATCCATTTGGTGATGCCGTTGCGGAGGTATTCCGAGTCGGTGTAAAGCTCCACCTCGCACGGGCGGTTGAGAATCCGCAACGATTGAATGGCGGCGCAAAGTTCCATCCGATTATTGGTGGTGGCTAACTCACTTCCAGTGATCTCATGGCGATGGCGCCCGCTGACCAGTACGGCGGCCCAAGCGCCTGGGCCTGGATTACCCTGGCAGCCACCGTCGGTGTGGATGGTGACCGACGGCCGCTCCGATACACGTTCGCTCACAGGACGACTTCGGTGCCCACGCCTTCGTCGGTAAAGATTTCGAGCAACACGGCATGGGGAATCCGGCCGTCCACGAGTGAAACCTTGGCGACGCCGGCTTGGATGGCGGCGACCGCGCTATCGACCTTTGGGATCATGCCCTTGTCAACAATACCTGCGGCTTTGAGGCCTGGCACCTCGGAGATTTCGAGGTGCGTGATCAAGGTGGATGGATCCTTGGGATCGCGCATCAGTCCAGGCACATCGGACATGAACACCAAACGATGCGCCTTGAGAGCAATCGCGGCCATCGCCGCGGCGACATCGGCATTGCAGTTGTAGACATGGCCATCGTCACCCAGAGCGGTCGGGCTGATGACTGGGGTGACCCCCATCGAAATGCAGTCCAACAATTGCCCTATATTCACCGAAACGACGTCCCCCACATATCCCAAGTCCAACGGTTGGCCATCGTTTCCAAGGATCTTCGCCGGGCGACATCGAAAGACTTCCGTACCTGCAAACCCTTTAGCCACACCGCCGAGGGAATTGATGGCAGCCACGATCTCTGGATTGATTTCGCGAGACAGAACCTGGTCCACGATATTGACCGTGGCCGCGTCCGTGACGCGCTGGCCTTGCAGAAAATTGGCCTTGAGGCCGGCTTTTTCCATGGCGCGCGTGATGGCTTTGCCACCGCCATGGACCACGACCGGGTTGATTTCGACGGCTTCGAGAAAGACAATGTCTCGCGCGACGCCGTTGCGAATGGCGGGATCGGGGGAATCCATAAACGACCCACCGTATTTCACGACGAAGGTGGCTCCGCTGAATTTTTGAATGTAGGGCAGCGCTTCAAGCAGCATGGCTGCCTTGGAAATCAGGTCTTGCATGGGAGAATCGGGAGAGGCACTCAGGGAGTTCGTTCAACCGCCGAGCGACGTGGGGTCTGTGACATCGCCTTTATTGAAATCGACATAATGTTCCGTGAGATCCGCCGCGTACATGATGGCCGAGGCTTTGCCGAGGTTGAGTCGAATGTGGAGATCGAACTCTGTTGGGGCAACTGCCGCGCATAATTCCTTGAACGTGGCGCTTGTGGGTTGGCCACGACGAAGGCTCCACAAAATCTGGCGACTCCCGGCCGCGCTGTAACCGATGTCCACCTTGCTTTCAACGATCCGAGCGGCGCTGTAACCCAGCGCGTCGATGATTCGTCCCCAATTCGGATCACCACCGTGCCAGCTGGTTTTCACCAGCGCACTGTTGGCTACTGCCCGTGCAGCGGCATCGGCATCGGCAAACGTTTCAGCACCGCTCACCCGAACAGTGACAACGCGGTGCACACCCTCGCCATCGCGCACGATCATTTTGGCGAGCTCGAGACAGACAAGATTCAGAGCGGCCTGGAAGGTGGCCAAATCGCGAGCCCGAATCGGTGGCTTGGCGCGAGGAGTGCCTGCGCTCAGCCGTTCGTTGCCCGCCACCCCGTTGGCCAGCAGGAGCACGGTGTCATTGGTGCTCATGTCGCCATCCACGGTGATCCGGTTGAAGCTGTTTGCCACAGCTTCCTGCAATGCGGCTCGGAGCACGCGAGCTTCAATGGCAGCGTCGGTGGTCAAGAATGCCAGCATGGTCGCGTGTAATCCCGCCGGGGCCGCCGCTGGGCGCCCTCCAGTCACACTCATGCCGGGTTGGATCATGCCCGCCCCTTTGCAGATGCCCCCGAGTCGAACCGGGCGCCCCCCCAAACGAAACTCAATGGCGATCTGCTTCGGGCGCGAATCGCTGGTCATGATCGCCTCAGCCGCATGCGCCGCATGATCGGGAGTGCTCCCCAAAACCCCGGCGGCGGCCTCAATGCCTGAGCGAATATTCTCCATGGGCAAGGTCACGCCGATGCGGCCGGTGGAACCGACCAATGCCGCACCGTCGGGTAGATTTAGTGCCTTCTCGGCCAAGCGGACCATGGCGAGAGCGTCTTTCATTCCCTGACGCCCGGTACACGCGTTGGCGTTGCCAGAGTTGACCACCACGACCTGGGCTTGTCCCTTAGCCACGCGAGGCACACATACCTTGACGGGGGCGGCGCAAATCTGGTTGGTCGTGAACAGACCGGCTGCCGCGCATGGAACCGCGGAAACAATGAGTGCCATGTCTCGTTTGGGTCCTTTGTTGGAGCCCTTGCCCGTGCCCAACCGTTTGATGTCACAGAAGACACCACCTGCGCGGAAGCCCTGTGGCGCAACAATGGACCCTTCGACGGACTTGAACGTGAATTTCACTGGCGCTTTGAAACGCGGTTTAGGCAACGGTTGCAATCAGGAAATGAAACCATCTGACGGCGAACTCCGCACGACCCAGAGCGTCTCCACGGCAGGTTGACTCACCGGCAGACCCAATCTGGCGATCGCCCCGCGGCTACTTTTTGACGCTGCTGCGTTCCTTAACCCAATCCCAGTCGGTGGTTGGGATCGCCGGGAAGATGCCACCGGCACCGCCCCGCACGGTGGGTCGAATGGTGCCATCTGGCCCTTTCACAACCCATTTATGCGATTCCGTGTGGCCATCGACATACGTGAAATTGCCGGCACCATTGTGATAACTGGCCGGCAAATTACCCCACTTGGGCTCCTCTTCCAGGCGGTTCATGAAGAACCCGTCATTTAGGGTGTCCGGATGTTCATCCAAATAAACAAAGATGCCCGATGGATTGGGAACATCGGTTTCCTTAAAGAATTGGCGGAACGACGGATTAAACCGGTTGGTGAGCTCGCCGGGGTCACCGACCAGTGAGTTCATGGAAAAACTCCGGATGCGCGGGCCATTGTCCGCACGTGAACGATCGGCCGGACACTTGAAGACTGCCGCGGATTTCCCGAGATAACTGCCGAGCAAGGCCTCGGTCAGGAGGATTTGGTTGGTGTTGCCCTCGCTGTCGGTCCAGTCCTGGACATTATTGGCCCAGTTCTGCTTTCGCGATCGAGTCTCCCCGACGCCATGGTTATTCACGTAACGATCGGTATGGTCATCGGAATACAGCTGACCTCCCGTCTGGAGTTGGCGTGCATTATTAATACAAGCAAGTCCCAAAGCGGTGCCTTTGGAGCGGGACAAGGCAGGCAGGAGCATTCCAGCGAGGATGGCGATGATCGCGATGACCACCAGTAATTCGATCAGGGTAAACGCGGCGTTGCGCATGCCCCTATGCTCTACTTCCCGGGCCGGTACCCAAGCTGTTTTTGTATCTTATCACGAATCGAGGTCGGCGTATTGCCTGGCAAGCCGCGGAGGGCACCGGCAATTCCGCTGACGTAGGCGGCTGCGGGCGAGGTGCCCGAAACCAAAAACGTCTGCCCGCCGTAACGCACCAGACTGGACCCGGGAGCCATCACATCCACGAACGAGCCGCGATTCGCGTACGGGGCCAACTCGCCGCGCTGATTTCCGGCAGTGACTGCTAGCACTTCGGGATAAGCTGCCGGAAACGTCGGAGAGGTCACCGGCGAGTTGCCAGCGGCGCCGATGAAAATCGCGCCATCCCGACTGGCATTGGAGATGATGGTATGCAGCCATGGGCTTTGCTCGTTGCTGCCCAGGCTCAAGTTAATGATCGTGGCGCCACCCGCGAGCGCGGCGTTAATCCCTCGAGCCACGTCCCAACTGGTCGTGGACTCGTTCGATCCATAGACATCCACCGGCAGGATTCGGACTGGCGAGTAGTCACTCTGGGTGTTCACCTGGGAGACACCTCTCAGAATCGTCTCAGCCATCGCCGTCCCATGAGAAACCTCGCCCGACGCCGTGGCACCATTGCCTAACTGGATGGATTTCAACAGGAACGCATCGTATTCC
>SXGT01559709.1_pt1 | contig 20093 bp, 12 predicted proteins | sample 3176221 | NCBI WGS metagenome assembly SXGT01 (sample SAMN11356862, study PRJNA531348) | freshwater metagenome | isolation source: freshwater sample F1-120 | place: China: Fuxian Lake, Yuxi | collected 2017-12-25
CGAGCACCGGCTTGAGCTCGTTGACCAGGGCGATGTTGACGCAGCGATAGATGTTCTCGAGCAGCTTGGCCGCCTCCGCGATCTCCGCGCTGTCGACTTGCACGACTTGATGGATCGCAGCGGCATAGAGCTGCGTGGCCAGTCGAGCACTGATCTCGTCGATGCCGCCAACGAGCTTGGGGATCGTCTGCGTGCTGTGGTCCTTGCTCCCGGGATCCTCGCGCTCGGGGCTGAATGCCAAGAAGAAGTCCTTGCCGCACAATAGACCCGTCTTGGCGAGGATCGGGCCGCAGTCGCCGCGAGTGGTGCCTGGATAGGTCGTGGACTCCAGCGACACGAGTTGGCCCTTGCGCAGGACCTTGGCGACCATCTCGGTCGACTTCTCGATGTAGCTCATGTCCGGCTCGCCGTGCTTGCCGAGCGGCGTCGGCACGCACAGGATGATCGCGTCCGCGCGCGCCAGATCGCTTGGGTTGGCGGTCGCCACGAAGCGATTCGATTTCGACATCTCGACGACGAAGTCCTCGCCGAGGTGCTTCAAGTAAGAACGGCCGCGCTGCAGCAGGTCGATCTTGGCTTGATCGACGTCGAAGCCGACCACCGGGAATCCAGCTTTGAAGAAGGCGCGCAGCAGCGGCAATCCGACGTAGCCGAGGCCCACGATGCCGACGACCGCAGTCTTGGACTGGATCTTGTGCTGGAGGGTGAGGGCCGTCGACGTGAGTTCCTGCATGGAGTTCCGCGACATGTTGGGACTCCATCGGACAATTCGCCAGCGCGGATGGAGCGTGGCCCGGTCCTCGGGCCGTTGCAGATGTCATGGAGTGAGTCGCGTCGCGGACTCCCTGATGGCAATGGCGGTTGTGCTGACTTGGTCGATCCGAGTCCGATGGTGAGTCGGTTGCCGTTCGAGATCCGCCAACCGAGCCGGTTTGCGGGCGGGTCGTTGCTCGCGGACTGCGCCGAGAACTCGAGGTCCGCGACGAACCGGTTCGCGGAGGCGCGATCCAGTGCCGTGGGCGAGCAGGCGCTCTGCGCACTGGCAGTGTCATCGTTGGTGGCACTGCGCGCTGCCGATCTATCGTGGCGCAGCAGCCCATGGACGACGCAGGCCAGGAACGGGTTGCGTTCCGGGCCTGCAGGGTGTCGGCCGGCCCTCGCTCAGAGTCCGATCGTCCACCTGCCGCCATTGGACGTGCGCCAACCCAACGGGTTCGCGTTTGTGTCATCGCTGGCGGCTTGCGACATGAGTTTGATCCCTGCCAAGTCGATGCTGTTTGGGATCGGCACGAAGAAGTCCGTCGCTGGCGTGCCAAAGGTCGCATTGATCATGGCGATCGACAGCGGCAGCCTCACAAACTGCGAGCACTGCGGCGCCCCGATGGGACCCAGATCGATCGCGGGCGACTCCAATCCAATGACGAGGTAGCAAAGCACCCCACGGATCTTGCGTGCCTGCAGCACGAAGGTCGTGCCAATCTGCGGCGTGCCCGCCCATGCGACGAGTTCGAGCCGGTCGATGCGCGCACCGAGGTCGATCGGCATTGTCATGGCGTTGAAGTCCGTCGGCTGTGGGGCTTGCGTGCCACGCCCGTCGGAGTAGCCGACGATCGCTTTGCAAAGCCCTGCCCGTAGCGCGACATTTTCGAGGCGGATCCGGAAGGAGCCATCGCTGTCGAGCGTGATCGCAAAGGTGTTCGATCCGACCAATGGCCACTCTGGCACCGCGTCCCATCGGACCGTGAACGTGCCGAAGTTGGGGTCAAAGGTCGTCGACACTGTGCCGCCGAGCGACGGGTCGAGGTTGGTCCAGAACCCGGCGATCCGAGGCGGTCCCGACAGCAACTGCGCTGCGTCGACCGAGTATCCGCCGGGGCCTGGGTCCTCGCCGCCGAGCGTGACGAAGCCATTGGCTCCGACCATCACGCGGTCGACGGGGCCTGTGGCGTGTGGCCATGCAAAGGGCAGCATCACGAGGTGACGCGTGTCGGCGCCGGCCGGAAGGATCTGGCCTTGCGTCGGCTGCGCCGGCCGCAAGTACGACTTGCTGACCACGTAACCGCCTTGCCCGTTGGGAACGAAGGCGAGTTCCATGGCCGACGGGTCGTTCGATCCGTCATTGACCTGGTAGATCGTGACGCCGCGGTAGACGCAGCCGTCGCCGACCACTTCGAACTTCGCCGGCGGAGGCAGATCGTTGGTCTCGGTGGGGACGTGGCTGATCGCGAATCCTGGGAACGCAGGGCTCCAGTCGAAGAGCATCGCTTCGTATGGCAACGCCACGTTGTCGCGAAAAACCTGCGCGAAGAGGTCCGAGCCCGTGAGGAATGGGTGCACCTTGAAGTCGACGGCGATGTAGGGCGCGCCGTTGCCAGAACTCGCGCCGATGAGGCGATCGAGTTTCACGGTCGATGGCATCCAGTTCTTGCCGTAGGCGACGTTGACGTGGCCATTCGAGTGCAGCGTGAGCTGGAAGTTGACCGGATTGGTGGCGCCCTTCTCATGAACGCCTGCCCATGAGATCAAGGCGCGGTTGGGCAGGGACTTGAACCACACATTGCCTGATCCAGGCGATGTGGGGTCGTAGTCGGCCCACAGTGGGGCGATCCGCGCCGGCCCGCTGGTGAGCGCTGCATCAGATGGGATCGGGTCGCCGCCAGGAACGCTGACGGAGCCGAGCAGGATGTAGCCGTTGGCGTTCACGCTGATCGCGGAGTAGTTGACTCCGGCGAACGGGAACGCGAATGCAAGACTCAGACCTGTGACGGTGGTGTCGTCGCCAAGGCCGAGGTTCGTGCCGAGGTCGCGTTCGAACAGCGACTGCGCATGGAGGAGCGAAGCGAGCAGCCCGCTGGCGAGGCTCGCAACGACGATGGTTCGCATCTCAGTTCCTATATGAGGGAACGAAGCGCACGAAGCGTGCGCCGCGGTGGTGTCAGGCCACAGCCTGATGCCACTGCGCATCGATAGCACTCGTTGCGGGATGCTCCATGCCGTTCAGGCTCGAAGCAGAACGGCGCAATGTGAGCAGGCGGGAGCGGCGACGTGCCTCAACTCCGGTGGTTGCGCAGGAACTGCACCATGTCTTCGGGCATCTCGGATGCGAACGACAGTGGCGCACCCGTCGTCGGATGTGCGAAGCGGATCACCGCAGCGTGCAGCAGTTGGCGTCCCGCAGCAAGCCGACCATCCCACCATGGGTCGCCGCCGGACTTCACGAAGCGCACGTATTCGATGTAGTCCGCGTCCGTGCGACCATAGAGCTTGTCGCCCACGATCGAATGGCCTGCGTGGGTGAGATGCGCGCGAATCTGGTGCGTCCGACCCGTCTCGGGAAACGCGCGCACCAGCGTGAAGTCGCCGACCCGTTCTTCGACGCGGAAAGACGTCCGTGCCGGTTGTGCGCCGTTGCCGCCGACTGTCGCCACCGCGCGACGGATCGTGATTTCGCTCCGTGGATCGCGACCGAGGAAGCCATCGACGGCGAAGTGATCCGCTTCGACCCGGCCATGCACGATCGCGAGGTATTCCTTCTCGACGGCACCGGCAGCGAATTGCTGTTGCAGCGCCCGGCTCGCCGCGGCCCGCTTGGTTGCGATCATCAGCCCGCTCGTCTCACGGTCGAGTCGGTGCGCGAGCGCAACCGGCGGCTGCTCGCCGCGGCTCTGATATCGGCGCTCCAGGGCGCGGAAGAACGTGTTCTGCACGAACGCGCCGTCGGCGTGCGCAACCAGGTGCGCAGGCTTGAACACGACCGCGAAATCCGGGTCATCGTGCAGCACTTCGATGGCGGTGTTGGCGCGCGGCTCCTCATGCACGGGTCGGTAAGCGACCTCGTCGCCGCGGCGAAGGCGGTCATCGGCGCGCGCGGCCTTGCCATTGATCGTGACCCGAAAGGCCTCGATCTCGACGCGCCACTGCGCCTCGTCGAGATAGCGGAAGCGCGAGCCCAACCACGCCACGAGCTTCTGGCCCGCGCCGGCTTCGGGCACGCGCGATCGCAGCACGGTCTCGTTGGGCGCGTCGGTCATCGTGGTCAGTATCGCGAGGGACGCTGCTCCCACCGAAAACGAAAACGCGCGAGGCGGCGGGGCCGACTCGCGCGTCGTCGTGGATCAGGGGGCCTCGCTTATTGGGCCGCGAGCAGCGTGATCAGGCCGTTCGACGTGATGATGCCGGCTGTGGTCGTGTTCGGGCTGAAGCTGACGGACTGCCAGCCCAGCGAAACTCCGACGAAGGCCGGGTTGTTCGGCAGCGCGATCGGCTGCGACCACGACGACGTCGGCGCGAATGCCGAGTTGAACGTCTGGGCCGAAGCCGGGTCGATGTAGGCGAAGCACCCTGCCATGCCTGCGGCCGTCAGGTCGATCGCCGGGTTCGGGATCGCGCCCGAGAACAGCAGCGCCGCGAACGCGGTGCCAGCGGGGATGTTCGTCGTGCCCATCGTCACCGTCGTGCCGAGAACGGGGCGGACGTTGGCGTCCAAGCGCAGTGGTTGCAGGTTGGCCGCGCCTGGGCAAAGCGTCGCGCCAGCGGGGACCGCCGTCGTGAAGTTTGCATTGCCCGGATCCTGCGCGCCGTTGCCCGGCGTCCAGCCGACCAGCACCGCGTTGCCAGTCGGGGCGCACGTGCCCCAATAGACGTTGACGCGGTTGTTCGGCAGGAACTCGTATTGCACGTTGACCGTGCCGGTGCCGGTGAAGCTGCGCACGTTGACAAACGAGATGCGCGCCGAAGTGGCAGTCACGTTGGACAGCACCTGACCGCCGCTCGCCGGATTGAGGTCCTGCCAGCTGCCAGCCCACGTGGCTGCGCCGGTGAGGAAGGCCGCGGCCGATGGCGTGAAGGAAGTGCCGTTGTTGACCGGCGAGACAAAGCCATTCGAGCAGACGACGAGAGACGTCGTCGAGCCGCCCGGATAGCTGAGCGTGAACGGCAGCGTCACAGTCGCCGTCGAGTCATCGGTCAGTGTCAGCGCCGTGCCACCAGGGGAGGCAAGGTATCCAGCGCCGCCGCTGGCTGGGCCAAACACGTAGTTCTGTCCGGACACGGCGAAACCCATGTTGGTGTTCGACAGGTCGAAGGACGCGGGCGTGCCGAACAGCTCGTAGACCGAGCTCTGGCACGGGCCGGGGCCGCCAGCGCAGCCAGTGCCGATGACCGTGTTGAACGCCGTCGGGATGCCGCTTGGAACCGCGGCGATGACGGAGGTGGTCAGGCCACCGGCGCCGATGCGGGCTGCGTTGCAGTGGAACAAGCCCTGGCTCGGAGCGATCGAGCAGTCGAACCAGCAATTGAAGATCGTGTTCCAGTTCTGCGGGTTGTTCGCAGGAGCCGTGAAGACGATTTCGTTGCCGACTCGCGTGCCGACCCAGTTGTTGAGCGCATCACTGTCGATGTCGCGGAAGCCGATGCCGGTGACTGTCGCAGACGGTTCGACCGGGATGCGGAAGGACGCGATGCCGCGGCTCGAGTCGACGTTGTGCACGCCGTACTCGTAGTGGAACGTCGTTCCCGTAGGCGTGACCTTGGTCGCGACGAAGATGCGGCCGTCGTCGGCGCCGTTCGTGGCGCTGTTGACCGTCGCGCCGCTCCAGCGTGAGAGGATCGAGCCGTAGGTCTGGCCGGCCGCCGAGTTGCCCAATGACCACGTGCTGCCGTTCCATGACGGCGTGAAACCGCGCGACGCGATGTTGTCGCCGCGATTGGCGACGGCTTCGCCGCGGTGTAGCAGCTGGATGCCGTAGTAGAAGGTGCCGGCAGTCAACAACTCCGACTCCTTCACCGTGACGCGGTTCTTCACCAGGTCGCCGGTGGTGGTGATGGTGCTGCGCGCGCCGTCACCATTCGCCGGCGCTGCGACTTCGGGGTCCCCCTTGTCGAAGTAGCTGCCGACGGGGTTCCAGATGCCGGTCCAGGGGTCGATCTCGGCGGGCGGGCCGAGGTAGTTGCGGTCGCCGTTGTTGCCAGCGCCGTAGGTGTCCGAACAGTTCAGGCCCATCAACGCGCCGGTGCCCGGGTTCTGGCAAGTCCCGCAGGCGCCGTTGACGTTGACCGACGTGAACGCGTGCTTGCAGTAGCTCCAGTCGGAGATCTGCACCATGCGGCCGTTGTTCTCGCGCGTGATGATGAAGCCGAACATCGGATGGTTGGCTTGCATCGGCGCCTGCCACGGGATGTTGACTGCTCCCGGGTTGCACATCGTGTTGAGCATCGACATGCCGGCCTCGCCACCGGGGTGTGCCGCGCCGCGGCGGCCCCAGTAGGTCAGGCTATTGACGTCGGTGAGTCGGCCGTCGAGGCCGGCGACCGTGTTGGACTGTGCCAACAGAGATGAGGCCACCGTGGCGGCCAGCGTCGCAAAAACGAGCTTGCGCATGAGATTATGTGGGAGGTGCGTGGGGGTGGATGCGGCAGGCGCGGGCAGGCGGCGACTGCGGGATTGTCGAGCCTAGCGAGACTCCGAAGAGTGGCCACCCCCGCGGTTCCGCTTTCGTGCCGCCGGTTGGGCGAGGGCGACCTGCGGCGCGCCGTTGTGCACCGCAGGTCGGCGTGCTCGGAGGCATGAACTGGTTGCGTGCACCTTGACGGCGCGCCGCAACAGCCGCCTCACTGGGCGGCGAGCAGGGTGATCAGGCCGTTCGAAGTGACGATGCCAGCGGCCGTCGTGTTGGGCGCAAAGGCGAGCGTTTGCCAGCCAACCGGCACGGCGATGAAGGCGGGGTTGTTGGGGATCGCGATCAAGACCGGCCAGGACGCAGCCGGGGCCAGCACCGCGCCAAAGGTCTGCGCCGTCGCCGGATCGACGTAGGCGAAGCAGCCCGCCATCCCGATCGCAGTGAGGTCGATCGGCGGATTGGGCATCGATGCCGCGAGTTGCAGCGCCGCGAGGCCCGTTCCAGCCGGCAGGTTGTTGGTCGTCAGCGTGATCGTCGTGCCAAGGATCGGGCGCAGGTTGGCGGCCAGCGAGGGCGGTTGCACGTTGTTGGCCCCGGGGCACAGCGTCGCGCCAAGGGGGATCGCCGCGCTGAGGTTGCCGTTGCCTGGATCCAGGGCGCCGTTGCCGCCGGTCCAGCCGACCATCGCGTCGCCGCCGGTCGGCGTGCAGGACTGCCAGTAGACGTTCACGCGATGGTTCGACAGAACCTCGTACTGGAAGGTCGAGAAGCCGCCGCCGCCGTAGCTCGGGACAGCGACGAACGAGATGCGCACTGCGGTCGGCGAGGAGCTGACGAGCACCTGGCCACCTGCGGCCGGGTTGAGGTCGCTCCAGCACGCAGCCCACGTCGGTGAGCCGGCGAGGAATCCCGCGATGTCAGGGGTGTAGCTCGTCGTGGCTCCGACCGGCGACAGCACGCCGTTGCTGCCGAGGCTGAGCGTCGTCGTCGTGCCGCCAGGATAGTTGAGCGAGAACGGCAGGGTCACCGACTGCGCATCGTCGTCGCCGAGCGTCATCGCCGTGCCGCTTGGCGTGACGTAGCCCGAGCCGCCGCTCGCTGGGCCGAACACGTAGTTCTGGCCCGAGGTCGAGAAGCCCATGTTGCTGTTGGACAAGTCGAAGGTCGTCGACGGGCTGAAGTATTCGTAGACCGACGAGTTGCAGGGGCCGGTGCCGCCGATGCAGCCCGCGCCGACGAGCGTGTTGCTCGCGGTGGGGATGCCGCTTGGGACGTCGGCCATCACCGACGTCTGCAAGGCGCCGGCGCCGATGCGCGCTGCGTCGCAACGGAACAAGCCCTGGCTTGGTGCGATCGTGCAGTCGAACCAGCAGTTGAAGACCGTGTTCCAGTTCTGCGGGTTGTTCGCGGGGGCCGTGAACACGATCTCGTTGCCGACGCGCGTGCCGACCCAGTTGTTGAGTGCATCGCTGTCGATGTCCCGGAAACCGATGCTCGAGGCAACGCCGGTTGGCTCGATGGGAATGCGGAAGGACGCGATGCCGCGGCTCGAGTCGACGTTGTGGACCGCGTATTCGTAGTGAAACGTGCCGCCTACCGGCGTGACCTTGCTCGCAACGAAGATGCGGCCGTCATCGGCGCCGTTCGTGGCGCTGTTGACCGTCGAGCCGCTCCAGCGTGAGAGGATCGAGCCGTAGGTCTGCGGGGCCGAGTTGGCAAAGGACCAGGTTGTGCCATTCCACGACGGCGTGAAGCCGCGCGACGCGATGTTGTCGCCGCGATTGGCGACGGCTTCGCCGCGATGGAGCAGCTGGATGCCGTAGTAGAAGGTGCCGGCCGTCAACAACTCCGACTCCTTGACGGTGACGCGGTTCTTCACGTTGTCACCCGCGACATTGATGGTGCTGCGCGCGCCGTCACTATTTGCCGGCGCCCCGACGGTGGGGTCGCCCCGGTCGAAGTAGCTGCCGACGGGATTCCAGATGCCGGTCCAGGGGTCGATCTCGGCGGGCGGGCCGAGGTAGTTGCGGTCGCCGTTGTTGCCAGCGCCGTAGGTGTCCGCGCAGTTCAGGCCCATCAACGCGCCGGTGCCCGGGTTCTGGCAGGTGCCGCAGGCGCCGTCGACGTTGACCGAGGTGAACGCGTGCTTGCAGTAGCTCCAGTCGGAGATCTGCACCATGCGGCCGTTGTTCTCGCGCGTGATGATGAAGCCGAACATCGGATGGTTGGCTTGCATCGGTGACTGCCACGGGATGTTGACCGAGCCCGGGTTGCACATCGTGTTGAGCATCGACATGCCGGCCTCGCCACCTGGGTGCGCTGCGCCGCGGCGGCCCCAGTAGGTGAGTTGGTTGACGTCCGTGAGTCGGCCGTCGAGGCCGGCGACGGTGTTGGACTGCGCGACGACGGCCGCAGCGCAGACTGTCGCGATGGAGGCGCGAGCAAAGAGGTGCATCGGTGTGGGCTCCCGTGGAGGGTGGATGGGCAGCGCCATGGCGCCGCCGTGGGGGCGCGAAGCGTAGCAACTTCCTGGCGGCATGGGCGGAGTTGCGGCAAGCAGAGTCGCGAACTGTGCGCACTCTTGACGCACGGCCTTGTCGCCGAGAGCACCGCAGATGGGTCGCGATCCAGGCGAGCGAAAGGAGTCGAAATCACGGATTCGACACAGTTCTCATGATGCCGAGATTCCCCGCCACCGCGGTTGCCCCTTGGGTTCGAGTGCGGCGCGCGCCCTTCCATGCTTGGCCTTCTGGCCCAATGTGGCCGCCTATGGAATCCCTGCACCGTGCCGACGCCTTGGCTGAGATCGGCTCCTTGCGCAATGCGCAGACGCGGCGCGCAACTCATGCGCGCCGGTGGCGGGGAGGATGCGCTCAGGCCGTCGGGGCGAGCGGCACGGTCTCCAATGTGGCCTCGATGGCTTCGCTGCCGACCACGATCGTGACGACGCCTTCGTTGCGCGAGATGTCCCAGCGGTTGTTGCGATCGAGCTTCCGTTCGAGAGCCTCGAGCAGGTCCTTCGGCACCTTGGTGACGAGGATCTTCTCGGCCTTGTGGATCGTCTCCTTCTGGCAACGCTGCAAGAACGCGTCGGGGTTGCGGTGGCACCAGACTGCGACGCGCTCGCAAGCTTTCGCTGCGCGGTGCAGGCGATCCGCGCCCGGCGCGCCAACTTCGATCCAATCGATCACGCGGCCGTCGCCGTGCCTGTGCCAGATCGCGGGCTCGTCGGCTTCGGCCAGGCCCTTGCTGAAGGCGAGGCCGTCCTTCTGCTCGAGCGCGAACGCGAGCACGCGGGTCAGCAGGTAGTGGTTGTCCTCGGATGGATGCCGCGCGACGCGCAGGTCGAGGTCCTGATAGATGCCGCGGTCGACGTCGGCGAGCGAGATCTCGAAGCGGTGGAGCACGGCAAGGCACCGGGGTTCTTGGCGCGGGTGGCAGAAGCTGCCCGCGCGCAGGTCATGGCAGGAACTGCTTCACTACCTTGAGTTTGTTGGGCAAGTACTCGTCGATCACGAAGTTGAGGCCGTGCTTGGCCAGCGCCTGCTGCTCGGCGCGTTGGCCAGACTTCAGCATCATCTCGATCGCCTTCTGCCACTCTTTGTGCGCTTGGAAGAACGGGTCGTTCTTCAGCATGTCTTGCGCGCGTTTGATGTCGACGTCCTTCAGCCCGTGGATCGGCAGCTCGTAGTCGACGATGTCTTGCGGCGTCACGCCGAGGAAGTGTGCGTTCGGCACACAGAAGAACTGGTTCAGGTGCACCGCGTTGCCGGAGCCGACCTTCAGCGTGCGGTAGATGTTGGAGAACGCGTAGGGATCGCAGTCGTTGAAGGCGTAGACATCCAGCTTGTGCGCGTCACTGAGCTTGCGCACGAAGCGCCGCGTCGCGCGTGTCGGCACTCCGGCGGTGCCGATCAGGATGCAGTTGCCGGTCTTCCAGAAGTTGTGCTGCGACAGGCGCTCGAACATGCCGATGGTCTCGATGACCAGGATGAACTTCGCCTTGGTCTCGAAGCCGAGGTGCTCCACCGACGACGGGATCGAGTAGGCGCCGGATCCGAAGCCGGTGCAGTCGATGCGCAACTGGCGCCCCGACTCGCGGTCGCGATCGAGCACGATGAGTTGCCCGGCGACCTTGCCGCCGTGTTCGTCGGCCTTGAAGCGCAGATGCTCGCGCATCACGCCTTCGAGGCTGAAGAGCGCCTCGATGTCGTCCATCGCGGCGTCGCTCTCCGGCTGTTCGTCGAACTTGGCCTCGTCCCAGTTCTTCGACACGTAATACGCTTCTCGCTTGGTGGCGAAGTCGTCGGCGTCGATCAGTTCCTTGCTGAGCGACATCATCTTGAGCGTCTGCGCGAAGGACTTGACCGTGTTGACGGACAGCGTGCGTTCGACGCGCGATCGGCCCATCACGAAGTAGCCGTCTTTCTTGTCGTAGCGCGCGTTCTTCAACGATCGGTCGGGGAACTTCAGCTCCGGCTTGCCGACCTTCTCGATCTCCGTGTGCACGTGCGTCGCGCAGTTCTTGATCTCGCGCAACGTGACTTTGTCGAGGTCCGAGTGCGGGCCGCGGTCCTTCTTCTTCGGTTGCGGCTGCGGGGTGAACTTCTTGGCTGCCATGGCTCGGTTCTAGGTGGTCTCGTGGTTGTCGGGTTGCGTGCCGGTCACAGCTTGCGGCTCTTCTCCAGAACGGTCGTGAGATTGTCTCTCGCCTTCTGAGCCGTCTTCTCGTCGAGCTTCAGGATGTCCTGCAACGCGATGACGAGATGTGGGATGTAGGTCTCGATGTAGTTGCGCTTCTTGAACTCGTTGGCGAGCTTCCTGCCCTTGCGGACGTGCGTCCCGAGCTTGCGGCCGCACTCCATCAGCGCAAGGCGCAGCTCGTCGAGGATCTCGTCGTAGCTTGCGATCGCTTCTTTCGACTCGCTCGTGAACGGGACCCACACCGACGCGATGTGGACGAACACGACCATCGGCCCGATCGGCAGCGCGCCGCGCGGCTGCTGCAGACCGTAGTTCTTCCAGTTGGTGCCGATCACCGCCTTGGTGATCGCGCAGGCGCCGTGCTGGAACACCAGCGGCACGCGGTTGGCGAAGCGGATGAGGCGGATCGGCTCGTCGGCCGCTCCCATCAACTGCTCCTCGTTGGGCTTCTGCGTCGACTTCTCGATGATCTTGCCATCGGCAGTCATCTCCAGCGTGTCACCCGGACGGCCGTAGGCGATGCCGCACTCGACGGCGAATGGACGGCCGCGGTAGACGACCGGCTTGCGCGACGTCGAGATGTAGTAGTCGGCGGCGACCTCCTTCTTGAGGCCAGCGATGATTAGGTCCTCGCCGATCGGCGCGATGCAGGACAGCGGCGGCGCCATGATCTTGGTCGCGTCGATCGCCGCCTTGATCTTGGCGATATCCGAAGTCTCGAGGCGCCGCGGATTGGTCGTCGGCTTGATGCCGGCCTTCTCGCAGATCTCTTTCGCGACGGTCGGCCCGACGCGCGAAAACTCATTCTGCAAGAAGGCGGAGAGTGCGCGATTCTCGCTCTCGTTCACCATCCGCAGCAGGATGCCGAGCTCGACGCCGTGGGGGTGCGGCTTGATCTCCTCGACTTCTCGCGGGAGTTCCTTCGTCGCGCTCTGGTACTCGGTGACGTTGCCGTCCGGATCCGTGTAGTGCAGGTAGACGTGCGGATTGGCCACCGCCATGAGCTTCAAGAACTCCTCGATGCTCTTTTGGCCGCGACGGTACTCGCCCTCCATGTCGATGGAGACCTCGGTGCCGTGGTCCTTGTCCCACTCGATCACCTTGTCGGTGAAGTCGGGTCGGTTCTTCGCCGTGTCGATCGTGATCTCGAAGTAGAGCGGGATGCCCTTCTTGCCGGGCTTGGTGCGCACCCGCACGGGGTTGCCGGTCGTCAGCAGCCCATACATGCCCGCCGCGCTGATGCCGATGCCCTGCTGGCCGCGACTCTGGCGGAGGCGATGGAACTTGCTGCCATAGAGCAGTCGGCCGAACACGTTGGGCACCTGCGCCTTCACGATTCCCGGACCGTTGTCCTCGACGGTCATCGTGAACTGCTTCTCGCTTTGGCCGATCCGCGAGATCTTGACCAGGAGCCGCGGCAGGATGCGCGCTTCTTCGCACGCGTCGAGGCTGTTGTCGACGGCTTCTTTGACCGCCGTCAGCAGCGCCTTGCGCGGGCTGTCGAAGCCGAGCAAGTGACGGTTCTTGGTGAAGAACTCGCTGACCGAGATCTCCCGTTGCCGCTGCGCCATCTGCTCGGCGGTCTGGCCCTTGCCCTTCTCGGGCGGGGCGGCCTTGTCCGCTTTGTCTGGCTTCTCGCTCGGCGCAGCCTTGGCCGGCTTCTGCTTGGTCGTCTTGGCCGCCTGTTCGGCGGGCGCCGTCTGTTCGCTGTCGAAGAGTTGTCCTTGGGTGCGCGTCTTGGCGTCGCTCATTCCATCCCCTCCAGGGGTTGCTTGCAGAACGTCGGCTCGACATCCGCCATGCCGAGACCGACGGCGCGGGCTTCGCGCCAGAAACGCTGTAGCCCGCGGAGGTCCTCCTTGTCCAGGTCGTAGTGGACGGCCCCGAACGTGCCGTCGTGTTCTTTCAGGTCCTTGCCACGTTGCCGGGCGCGCGCGAGCACTGGAAAAATCCTGCTGACATCCACACCGGGTCGCAGGATCCAGACCGCGAACACGAAGGGCAGGCCGGTGAACGACCGCCACTCGCGACCGAGGTCCCACGGTTCGCGGCTCCCAGGGTCGGCGTTCAGTCCGTCGTCGCCGATCATCATCACGAGGTCGTGGGGCAGCAGGTCCGGCTTGCGGGTTGGCGCAACGGCCTCGAAGGTCAGCGGTGCTTCGGTCTCCGCGCGCTTGGGGCCGCGCAGCAGGATCTCGAGCAAGGTTGCCGAGGTCGCGCTGCTGCGGTCTTGCCCGACAGTCCGGATCTTGTTTCCCAGTCGCCGGAACGCGCGCACCGAACGCACTTCGTGCTTGCACGCGATGCCGAGTCCGTCCGCGACGCGATAGCCAGGCAGTCGAATCGCCTCGATCGACGAGACCAATGCCGCGTCGAGGCGGCCTTCGCGCAGCAGCGCGATCAACTCAGTCGGCGGCCGCTGGATCAAACGGCAAGCCGGATCGCGGTCGAGGCCCGCGAGCAGCGGCATTCCGACGCCGTAGGGCACGCCTCCGATGGCAACCGTCACAGGGCGCGGCACGATAGCGGGACTCGCCGATGCAGAAAGCACAAACCCAACCAGTCTCGCGGCGGCGCATGAGCCTTCGAACCCGCGTGTCGTTGCTCACGCCGTTGCTGCTCGTCCTTGCTTGGTACGGTGGCAAGGCCTTCGTGCGCAAGCACGTCGACGGGCTGATCCAGTCCGCCGTCGACCACGACCTGCCGAAGTTCTCATTGCCCGACCGCGCAGGAGTCTTGTGGTCGCACGAACGGGTCGCAGGCAAACCGCTGGTGCTGCACTTCCTGCGCAGTCGTTGCAGCAGCTGCGACGCCGAGGCAGAGGCCTACCGCCGCTTCGAGGCGCGCGCGAGTGAGCTCGATTGCGTCGTGCTGCACCTGTTCACCGACCGAGTCCTTGGCTTCCCGCCTGACCTCACCGAGCGCACGATCGCGAGCAAGAACTTCGCGGCGCCCGTGCTGCTCGCTGACACCTCCTTCGTCGACGCCTTCCACTCGGCGAAGTGGTCCAACGTCACGCCGGTGACCTACGTCGCCGATGCCAAGGGCAAGATCCGGTATGCGCTTCGCGGCGGTCAGACACAACCGGCGCTCGAAGCCGCGGTCGCCGCGGTGACGTGAGGCGCCGCGACGGGGCTGGGGACTCTGCGGCCCGTGGTGCGACGCTAGACTTGGAGTCGTGCCATCCATGAATGCGATGCTCCGAGTGCTCGTGTTGGCTGCTGGCGTCTGCATGCTCACTGCGTGCGGCGCAGGGCTGGTCGGCGGCGCATTGGCCAGCGATGGCAGCAGCGGTGGGCAAAGCCCGGCGCCGCCGGCCTTGAGCCTGCCGACGCAGGCATTCCCGTTGTCGCCGAGTCCGCTCGCTGCTTCGCGCACCGTCGTCGTCGCCAACGCAGTGCTGTCGCCCAATGCGTCGTTGGTGGTGCGGATCCGGGTGCGTGGCCCCAGTGTCCCGATCGGGGATCCGCCATTTCTGGCAGTCGCGGATCAAGCCTCGCCTTCGCTGGTCTCCGGGCAAGGAGCTTCGACGGTGGTCGGATTTCAACTGCGAATGGATCCGATCGCGGCAGTGACCGGAGCAGCCGCCGACGTCGCGGCAGAACTCGTGGTGATCGCGGACGGGCGCGAAGTCGCTCCTGCGATCGCGGTGACCTTGCTGGCGCAACCGATCGTGCGGCTGTTCGACGGATCGCCGCTCTACCTGTCGCCGACTGGAGGTCAGGTCGTCCGCTTCGCGTGTCGAAACCTTCGCAGCTTGGAAGCGTCCAGCATCGGGGTCTTCGCAACGACCGCGGATGCAAGCGGCGGTGCTTCCTTGGTGACGCGACCGTGCCTTCGGCCGACCTTTGCGATTCCGACTGGGGGCGAAGATCCACCCTTGCTTGCCGGCGAGCGACTGGTCACCGCAGAGGCGCCCGCCAATCCCTTCGCCGGCGCAGCGACTTTCGTCGTCGACGACGTCGTGGCCGGACGATCTGCATCGGTTTCCGATGCCTACTACCAGCCCGATGTGCAACTCGCCCTGCCGGCGCAAGGCTCGACTCGCGGCGGGACCAAGGTCACGTTGATTGGCAGGGCATTGCTGCCGTTGCGCACTGGAGTGACCCCGGGCACGCCTGATTTCGACGCCTTGCAAGTGCAGTTGCGCAAGGGCGATCGCGTGCTGGATGTCCCGGCAGCCTCGATCGTGCGCGCGGAGTCAGCACTCGATCGTCTGGTGCTGTTCATGCCGCCTTCGCCTGATGGCCGCCCGGGCGATGTCGGCATCGCGCTGCGCGTGCGCGTGCCAGGCCCGGTGCCGGACCCGATTGCGATCGAGGTCGTCGCGCGCGGCGTGTTCCTCTACGCCAACCCTGAGCCGGTGTTTGGCCCGCGTGGCGCCTTACTCGATCGCGATCCCATCGCCGTCGCGCCGATCGCTTTGGAAGGCGCGCCCAACAGTTCCCAGGCGACGGACTTTGCGGCGCTCTACTCGGTTGGCGGCGTGGCCGCGGTGCAATTGTTGCTCGCGCAGGAGAACGGGTTGTTCATCCGCTTCGGCGCTGCGCGGCGGATTGGCGATCCCGAGGCGGCAGACGATCGCGCGCCGCGCGACCTCGTCTCCGGCGACTTCAATCGCGACGATGTCCCGGACCTGCTGGTCATCAATGAGGGCGTTGCATCGGCCTCGATGCTGTTGCTGCTCGGACAGCCCGCGCCACAGCCTCCGCTTGGGTTGGTGCAGCGCTTTCCGATTGCGTCCGGCATGGCCAAGGCTCGCGTCGCCGACTTCGATGGCGACGGTAGTTTGGATGTGCTGTTGCTCCCGGGCCAGAACTCGGTCGTCGGCGCGGTGCCGCAGTTGCTGCGCAGCCAAGTCGTCGGAGGTGTGACATCGTTTTCGTTGCCGGTTTCCTTGCCCGTGCGCAGCCGAGGCTATGACACGTGCGAGGTCGCAGATCTGGATGGCGATGGTTGGCTCGACTTCGCGGGGATCACCGGACGCACGTTGATGCAGGTCGACATCGCCTACGGCGACGGCTTCGGCGGCTTTGCCTTGGGGCAGCAGTTGGGCCTCGTGCTGCCACGAGAGGGTTATGTGCTCGATGCAGACTCTGCTGCCGTGGGTCTGCATGCGATGGGACCATCGCCGCGCGCGCTGGCCGTGGTGCTGGCAGGCTTGCCGCCGCAGCCGTTCACCACGCCGCCCGGCCCGTCCGAGAATCCCGAGACGCCACCATTGCTGTTCGTGGTCCGGCCCGCGGGACCTCGCGGTTATCTGCAGCCTTCGGTCACAGACGTGGTCAACCTCGTCGGCGCGGTCGATCCGTTTCGCGCGAGCGCGGCGCTCAATCTCGACGGCGATGGCGTTGGGGTCGACGAATTGCTCGTCGGCACGACTGGTGAAGTCGGGCAGTTCTCGGTCGGCTTGTTCCGATTCGATCCGCTGCGCAGCCTGCAAGTCGTGCGCGTGCTCACGGACTTCCGTCCCACGGAGGTTGCGGCGTTCTACTCTGGCATCGCTTTCCCGGCGGACGCGGCGCTCGGCCAACCGGCGCAGGCGGGACTCTTCGTCCAGCACGAGCAAGAGGTCGATGGCGAAATCGAGCGTCGGCTGTCCACCTTGCTCGTCACGCGCGATGCGACGGACGTCCTGTTGCTGCCGCCAGACGTCGTCTTTCCGGTGGCGCTCGCCAGCGTGGTCGGCGGACGCTTCTCTGCGACGGCAGCCGCGGCGCTCGACGGTTCGGTCCGTGACATCGCGGTGCCGAGCGCGACGCGCATCCAACTCGGCGACAACGACGGGTTCGGCGCGTTGGCTCCGGGCAAGAAGATGGCGCACCTCGGTCTCGTTCCCGAGAGCGTTGCACGCGTGAGCGAGCCGCTGGGCCAGACGGACTTGCTCGTCTTCTTCGATGACGGGCGTCGCGATGGCCGAGCCGACGATGCCATTCGCGTCGGCATCTGGAAGCCGGACTTGAGCGGTCCACAGCAGCAGACGCCGCAGATGTTCTCCGAGAACCTGCGGCCGTTGTTGCCAACGAATCTGGAAGGGCTCGCCCTCGACCCTTCATCTCGCCTGCATGCCGCCGACGTCGATGGCGACGGCGATCAGGATCTGACCGTGTTGCTGCGTTTCGTGGGCGCTCTCGGCACCGACGATGCTGTCTTGATGTTGCTGCGACGCGCGCCCGCTGCGCCTGGCGTCTACCCGTTCTTGCCGGTCGCGCCGCAAGACTTCGTCCCCGTGCCTGGCTCGGCGCGCTCGTTTGCGCTCGGTGACTTTGCGATGGGCGGACAGTCCGCGCCGACTCGTCTCGAACTCGCCCTCGTGATCCCCAGTGAATCGACGCCTGGCGCCGGCGATGGCAACCACGTGCGTTTCTATCGCATTCAGGGCGCTGCCGCGTCGATGCGATGGATCCGCAGCCATGATTCAAGAGGTCCGTTCGTCATGGGCACCGGCAACGAGCCTGCTCGCGTCGTCGCCGGCGACTTCGATAGCAATGGCACGACGGATCTCATGGTCGCGTGCGACGGCGACGCCTCGTTGCGCGTGCATCTCAACACCGGGGAGCCTGCTGCCGTTGCCGACGAAGTGGCCATCGTCGCATTCGTCGAGAGCTTCGGCTCACCCCTGGCGATGCCGGCAGGACGACACAGTTACTTGCTGCTGGGTGACATCAACGGCGATGGCGACGTCGATGCACTGGCCGCGACAGAATCGACCACTCCGCTCGGGGAGCTGAGCACCCAAGTCACCTTTCACTTGCGCGTCGGCGCGGGAGAGTTCGGCAATGGCATCCGCGTGTCGCCGACGCGACTTTCGAATCGCGATGCGCGGTTGTCGATCGACTTGGGCGACATCAACCGCGACGGCGCGCCGGACCTGACACTCGGCTGGTCGCAGAGCGGCGCACAGACGGACAATCTGCTGGTCTTGCTCGGCGGTTCGCTCTGAGCTGCGGCGTGCCTTTCTCGCGGCCGCCTCGCTATCGTGCGGCCCCATGCCCAAGCCAACTCTCGCTTCGCGCGCCGCTGCGCGCGTCGCCGCTTCCGCCTCGACGCAGCCGTTGCGCATCGCGATGGTGGGGCACGCATTCATGGGCCGCGCGCATTCGAACGCGATGCGGCAGGCCAACCGATTCTTCAATCTGCCCCGGCAAGTGGTCCCGCAGATCGTGGTGGGTCGCGATGCCGTGCGCGCAGCCGCCGCCGCGGACCAGTTTGGATTTCTCGAGTCGGCGATCGACCTCGACCACGTGCTGTCGCGCGACGACATCGACATCGTCGACGTTGCGACGCCCAACGACAGTCACCATGCGATCACGATGGCGGCGTTGCGCGCCGGCAAGCACGTGCTGTGCGAGAAGCCGCTCGCGATGACGCTGCAGCAAGCCAAGGAGATGGCGGCGCTCGCGAAGCAGAAGAAACTCCGCGTCGGTGTGTGGCACAACTACCGCCGCGCGCCAGCGACAGCGCTCGCGCAGAAGATGATTGCGCGCGGCGACATCGGGGAAGTTCGTCAGGTGCGCGCGGTCTACTTGCAGGACTGGCTCGCGGATGGATCGATTCCCGCGTCCTGGCGCACCGACAAGAAGTTGTGCGGCAGCGGCGCGCATGGCGACCTCAATGCGCACCTGGTCGATCTCACCCGCGCGCTGACCGGGCTCGAGTTCGAATCGGTGTGCGGCATGCAGCAGACCTTCACCAAGGAGCGACCGACGGGCGTCGGCAAGGGCAAGGCGAAGGTCACCGTCGACGACGCCTTCTGTTTTCTTGCGAAGTTCCGCGGCGGCGCCATCGGAACGTACGAGGCGACGCGTGCGGCGCCTGGTCGCAAGAACCACAATCGCATCGAGATCAGCGGCTCCTTGGGTTCGATTGCGTGGAACCTCGAGCGCATGAATGAGCTCGAAGTCTTCCTTCATGACTCGCCGCGCGACGCGCAGGGATTCCGCACCGTGATGTGCATGGACAGCGTGCATCCCTATGCCGCCAACTGGTGGCCGGACGGACACATCGTCGGCTACGAGCACACCTTCGTGCACCATCTCGCCGATTTCGTCGTGGCGCTGTGCGCGAACCAACCCTTCGCGCCGGGTTTCGACGACGGCGTCGCCGTGCAGGCCGTGCTCGAGGCAGCACTGCAGTCTGTGGAGCGTGGCGCCTTTGTCACGGTCCCGCGTTGACCTTCGCGGGTCGCTCTGATTTCCAACCGAGTTGCAAGCAAGCGCCGCCTCGTTCGCGGCATCCCCGAGGACTCCTCCGATGATGAAAGGACCAGGCATCTTTCTCGCGCAGTTCATGAGCGACCAGGCTCCGCTCAATCGTTTCGACACCGCATGCCGGTGGGCCGCGGACCTCGACTACACCGGTGTGCAGGTGCCGTCCTGGGACGCGCGCTGCATCGACCTGAAGAAGGCCGCGAGCAGCAAGGCCTACTGCGATGACTTGCGCGCAACCTGCGCAGACGCGGGCGTCGAGATCAGCGAACTCAGCACGCACTTGCAGGGCCAGTTGGTCGCGGTGCACCCGGCCTACACTTCGATGTTCCAGGTCTTCGCTCCGCCTGAAGTCAACACGGCGGATGCGATGAATCGTTATGGCACCGAGCAGGTGAAGCTGTGCCTCAAGGCGAGCCAGCACTTGGGCCTGAAGGCGATGCCGACGTTTTCTGGCGCGTTGATGTGGCACACGGTCTACCCGTGGCCGCAGCGACCGGCAGGTCTCGTCGAGGAGGGATTCAAGGAACTCGCACGTCGATGGAAGCCGATCTTCGACTACGCCGAGGACTGCGGCGTCGACTGCGCCTTCGAGGTGCATCCCGGCGAAGACCTGCATGACGGTGCGAGCTACGAGGCGTTCCTCGATCACGCCGAAGAGCATCCTCGCGCGTGCTTGCTCTACGACCCGAGCCACTTCGTCCTGCAGCAGCTCGACTACCTTGCCTACATCGAGCTGTATCACGAGCGCATCAAGTGCTTCCACGTGTAGGATGCCGAGTTC
>SXGT01255145.1_pt1 | contig 20092 bp, 14 predicted proteins | sample 3176221 | NCBI WGS metagenome assembly SXGT01 (sample SAMN11356862, study PRJNA531348) | freshwater metagenome | isolation source: freshwater sample F1-120 | place: China: Fuxian Lake, Yuxi | collected 2017-12-25
GATCCGAACGGTCGCGCGCAGATCATCGAACGGTACTTCCGCGCGCTCGACGGCTTCGAGATCGACGTCGACACCGCAGCCGTTGCGCGCGCCACCGCGGGATCGAACGGATCAGATCTTCGGGACCTGGTGAGTGAAGCAGTGCTCCGAGTAGTTACGGCCGACGGCACGGCGGCCGTCATCGACACGGAGTTGATGATCCAACTCGCGCGGGCTCGTGCCCATCGCGCAATGCCCGGTCAATACCTCTGATTGGGCCTAACGTCGGGCGCATGGAGCGCTCGTACGTTGCTCGATCGTTGTCGGCGACTGCGGTTCTGCTTGCGCTCGTCGGCCTCGCATCGTGTGGCAGTTCGCAGAAGGCTTCGACGACCACGACCACCACGGTCGATGACAACGACGGACCGGCCGCCTCGACGACTTCAACGACCACCGCCGACCGGACCACGACGAGCACGGTCGCGACCACGACGTCGAGCGTCTCGACGACGTCGATCGCCGAGACGCCGATCGGGCCGCTTTCGCTCACTGGTTCGGGCGTCGGATTCCAGTCGTTCGGTGACCCGGCGAACGAGGTCGTCGCCGCGCTCGAAGCGGAGCTCGGTACTCCGATCGACGATCGCGAGGAGGAGGCGTTCTCGTCGAGCTACGGCGTCTGTCCGGGTAATCGGATTCGCGTCGTCGAATGGGGCGGCTTCGTCGTGCTGTTCTCCGACGGCGCCACGCCCTATTCGCCCGGCGGGTCGTTCACCTTCTTCGACTGGCAACTCCGCAATCTCGGGGCGGCCACGCCCCCGCTCGAGACTCCGGCCGGTATCGGCCTCGGCGACTCCGTCGCGTCAGTGCGGCTCGCGTATCCGAGCGCCCGTGTCGAAACCGACGAGATCCTCGGACCGGTGTTCCGGGTCGGAGTCGCACCCGACGAACTTCGCGGCAACGTCACGTCGACGAACGACGACGGCACCATCACCGGCTTGGCCGCAGGGAGCGCTTGCGGCGAGTGATCGCGAGACCGGCCGAGGTCGCGCCGACTGGGCCGCGTTCAGGCGAACAACAGATCGGCGAGCCGATCGTAGTGCCAACTCGTCGGCCCGAGCAGACTCTCGGCGGCGGTGGCACGGCGAAGGAACAGGTGTAGATCGTGCTCCCACGTGTAGCCGATGCCACCATGAATCTGAATGCTGTCCTTGAGACATCGCCGCGCCGCGGTCCCCGCCGCGGCCTTGGCGACGTGCGCGGCGCGCGTCCGATCGACGTCGTGCGCATCGACGGTCATCGCCGCGTAATGCACTGCGGCAGTGGCTCGTTCGATGAGCAGCGACATGTCGGCGAGTTTGTGTTGGATCGCTTGGAAACTCCCGATCGGTCGGTCGAACTGCTCGCGCTGCTTCGCGTACTCCAGCGCCATCGTGAAACACCGTCTCGCGGTCCCGACGATTTCGGCGGCCGCGAGCACGGTCGCTCGATCGGCGAAACGCCGCCAGGCGTCGGGTGGGCACGGACTGGCCGCACCGATCTCATCGCCGGTGTCCCACCGGAAGAGGCGTCGGGTCGAGTCGACGGACTCGAGGTGGTGCAGCGCCGCTCCTCCGGGGTGCGGGAGCAGGGTGACGAAGGTCCCTCCGTCGGTCGCGCTGACCACGGCGATGTGTTGGGCGAGATCGGCGTCGGGAATGAACGACTTCACGAGGTCGTCGTTCGCGGTCCACTCGCCCCGCTCGTTCGCGGCGGCGACCGTGCCGACGACTTCGCCGGCCGCGACCGCGTCGCGGAGCGCTCCATCGCCGTCGACAGCTTCGAGCAAGTTCGCGAACAGCGCGACGCTCGCGAAGAACGGCCCCGGCGCGGCGGCGTATCCGAGTTCGGCGACGAACAACGCGAGGTCGGAACAATCGCCGCGACCGAGTTCGGCGAACGCTCGGAGATGACCCCAGAGCGACGTACTCGCAGCTCGATCTTCCATGTGTCGACGCAGCAGCTCGGGCGGACACTCCTTGGCGAGCAACTGGCGTGCCGTGTCGACGAGGAGATGTTGTTCGTCGGTCAGCGTGAAGTCCATTGGCCCTCGATCATGAGCGGGGGAGTCCGAGCACGCGTTGCGCAATGATGTTGCGCTGGATCTCGCTGGTGCCACCCGCGATGGTCCCCGCGAAGTTGGTGTAGAAGTTCGTCACCCAGCGGCCGGATTCTTCGCCGAAGCGCGGGTCGACGAGCGCGCCTGCGGCGCCGAGGATCTCCATGCCGAGTTCGAACGCCGCCTTGCCCGCCTCACTGCTCGCCATCTTCATGTAGCTGTGCTCGGGGGCGCTGCTGCCCTGCGCAAAGCTCGCGAAGCCCTTGTATCCCAGGCTGCGCAGACTCGATGCGGTCTCGTACATCGTCGCGATCGAACGGCGTACGCCGGGGTCGTCGTGTTTTCCGGTTCGTTTCGCGAGGTCCACCAAGTCGACGACCGTGCGTTCGAGTCGAGCGACACCGTCGACCCACAGTCCTGCGCGTTCGTGTGCGAGCGAGCCCTGCGTCAGCGCCCAACCGCCGTGGAGCGGCCCGACGAGATTCGTGACGGGAACTTCGACGTCGGTGAAGAACACTTCAGCGAAGTCCGCTTGCCCGGTGATGTGCGTGAGCGGGCGGACATCGATCCCGGGCGAGCTCATGTCGACGATCAGTACGGAGATGCCCTTGTGTTTCGGTGCGTCCGGGTCGGTCCGGACGTAGCAGAAGCACTGTTGGGCGACGGTTGCGTAACTGGTCCAGACCTTTTGACCGTTGACGACGAAGACGTCGCCATGCTGCGCGGCGCGCGTGGTGAGGCCCGCGAGATCACTGCCCGCGTTCGGCTCCGACATGCCGATGCACCAGATCGTGTCGCCGCGAATCGCATCGCGGGCGAGCGCTCGCTGTTCGTCGTTGCCGAACTCGAGCAACGTCGGCGCGACGATTGCATAACCCGGGAAGTGCGTGGCACGCGGAATCCGTCGAAGTCCGAGTTCTTCGAGGTAGATGAGCGTCTGGCTCGGCGTGCAGTTACGGCCGCCGAGTTCGGGCGGATAGCCGGGCACCATCCAACCGTGATCGAACAGAAACGCCTGCCAGTCGCGCAGCCACTTCGGAATGCCGCCGTCTTCGGTCAACTCGGCATCGAAGTCGAAGCCGGTGGCAGCCTCCGGTGGAGTGTGCGCGTCGAGAAAGGCGCGCCACTCGGCGCGAAATCGCTCGTCGTCGTCGCTCCAATCGAGCTTCACGACGCGGGTGTGAACTCGCACGGCATCCGTTTGATGCCGTGGATGAACGCGCTCTGCAGCATGTCGGGCTCGCCGCTGATCCGAATGTCGGGAAGACGGTGGAGCAGTTCTTCGAACATGACCTTGATCTCGCGCCGCGCGAGGTTCGCTCCGAGGCAGAAGTGCGGCCCGCCCGCTCCGAAACCGACGTGCTCGTTCGGCTCGCGGCGCACGTCGAAGGCGAACGGGTTCGCGAACTTGCGCTCGTCGCGGTTCGCCGAGTTGTAGAACATCACGACCTTGTCGCCCTCGGCGATCGCCTGCCCGCCGACGACGGTGTCTCGTTGCGCAGTACGCCGGAAGTGGATCACCGGGCTGGCCCACCGGACGATCTCTTCGACCGCGGTCGGCGAGACGCGCTCGAAGTCGTCCATCCAGATCTTTCGCTGGTCGGGGTGTTGGGTGAGTGCGAGCATGCCGTGGCTGATCGCGTTGCGAGTGGTCTCGTTGCCCGCGACGACGAGCAGCAAGAAGAACGATCCGAGTTCGGACGCGCTCAAACGGTGTCGCCCGTGCTCGTCCTCGACCTCTGCCTGCATCAATGCCGTCGTGATGTCGTCGCGCGGATTCGCCAGCCGATCCTCGGCGATGGCGAGACCGTACTGGAACAGTTCCATTCCCGCGCCCATGAGGTCCTGAGCGCTCGATACGTACTCCGGGTCGCCGACGCCGAGGATCACGTTCGTCAGTTCGAAGATGCGTTTGCAGTCTTCGCGCGGGATCCCCAACATGTCGCAGATGATCTGCAGCGGCAGCGCGGCAGCGATCTCGCTGACGAAGTCGCACTGTCCGAGCGGCGCCACCCGGTCGACGATCTCCTTCGCCTGCTCCCGGACGCTGTCTTCGATGCGGGCGACCTGGCGAGGTGTGAAACCTCGATTGACGATCAGTCGCATCTTCGTGTGTCGCGGAGCGTCCATGTTGATCATGGACCCGAGCCACTCGGCGATCTCGGGCGGGATGTCGCCGATGTTCACGCTCGGACCCGAGTGAAAGGTTTCGGGGTCGCGTGACACGGCCATCACATCGTCGAAACGGGTCACGGCCCAGAACCCCCGGCCTTCGGGGATCGTGAACATCAGTTCTTCGCCTTCGGGCGGTTCGAATGCCGGTTCGGCGTGGAACGAGACCGGGGCCTCGTCGCGGAGCTTCGCGAAGATGCCTTCGCGGTCGGGGCGCATCCAGACCTCGAGGTCGCCGAGCTTGATCTCGTCGAGGGACAGCGACGTCGAGGGCTTCGCGTTCGTCATGGTCGCAAATCTAGAGGCGAGGCCGCGACATCCGTCGAGTGCGACCGCCGCCGGTAGCGTCCGACAACGTGCGCCTCCGTGTTCCGCCTTCGCTGCTGCTCGTCACGGCGTCGGTCACGATGGGTTTCGGTGCGATCTTCGCGTTGCTCCCGGACTTCCAGGACGACCTCGGGTTCGACGACTTCTGGCTCGGAGCCGTGACCGCGGCGAGTTTCGTCGCCGGGTTCGTTTCCCAGGTCGGGCTGGCTCGCTTCGCCGACAGGGGCTTCGGTCGCCATCTGCTCATCGGCGGGATTGCCTTCTCGGCGGTCGGGATGGCGGGCGTGGCCGCCGCCGACTCGGTCGGCGTCCTGTTCGTCGGTCGCTTGATCCTCGGGTTCGGCGAAGGCGCGTTCCTTCCGGCGGCACGCCGAGTTGTGATTCTCCGGAACCCGACCGAGGTCGGCGCCGCGCTCGGGCAGGTGGGTTCGGCCGCGACGTTCGGGTTTCTGACCGGACCGGTGGTGGCGAGCACGCTCGCCGAGCTGTTCACGCTCCGCACGCCGTTCTGGGCGATCGCGGGAGTGCTCGCCGCGCTACTGCCCGTCGTGGCCCGGTTCTCCGTGCCGGCCGCAGCGACGCGGGCCCCCGTCGCGCCACTGCGCCAGCTCCTCGCGCTCCGTGGCGTACGAGCGGGCTTGTTGCTCGGTATGGGTCTCAACGTCGCGATCGGCGTCTACGACACGCTGTGGGCCAAGTTTCTCCGCGACGACCACGGCTCGTCGACCCAGTTCGTCGGTTACAGCCTCTTCTTGTTCGCGATGCCGATGGTGATCCTGGCCCCGGTCATGGGCCGCGTGGCCGATCGTGTCGGGCCGGTGCGGCTCGGTTCGTTGTGCGCCATCGCGTCGGTTCCGTTCGTTGCTTCCTACGCGTGGCTTCCCAACGCATGGATCATCTCGGTGTTCGCGCTGTTCCATTCGGCGCTCGACGCGGGCGTGGTGCCATCGGCACAATCAGCCGTCGCTCGCTCAGGGCCACCCGAATTGGTCGCCTCGGGCCAAGGGTTGCTCGACGGGTTCGGGTTGCTGGTCGCGGCGGCCTCTGCGCTCGTGTTCGCGCCGCTGTACGGGGCGGCCGGTCCGATCGCGTTGTGGTGCGCGCTCGCGGTCTGCGTCGGCGCCGCCGGGTGTGGTGCTGCACTCGTGGGCCGCGGCGCCTTCGATCCGGCGTCGGCACCCGAACCCATCGCCGCCTGATCGTTCTCGTCACGCGGATGGCGCGAATTGCGCGCGTAGGCGTGACAAGTTCGCTTGGCGTGGGGGTCAGATCGTTCTTGTCCCGTGGATTGCGCGAATTGCGCGCGTAGGCGTGACAAGTTCGCCGGATCAGAAGACGCGGAGCGCTTCGATGGAGTCGCGTTCGCGGCGCGCCAGCGCGCGCAACACGGCGAGGTCGCCATGTCGCGTGCGTGCGATCTCGAAGAGGCATCCGAGCGCGCACGCCCAGCCGATCGGTGGAATGGTCGGCGTCTCGACCTCGACACTCACCGCGAGATCGTCGAGGTGAACCGCGAGTTCGACGATGCGGGTGACGAGGTATTCGTCGAGAAGTGAGGGCCGACCTCCGATCGACGCAACTCGCCGGTCGGGCCGTTCGGTGGCGAGGCGTGCCGACGCGCGGTTCAGCGATTCGTCGACCCGCGCGACCAACGCTGCGTGACCAGCGGCCGCCTCCACGGCGCCGCGCTCGCGGATCTGCGCGTTGAGGTCGTCGGTGAGTTCGACCGACGCGAAGTACTCGGCCGCGGTCAGCAGCGACACATCGTCGGCCGGTTCGCCGACGTCGAGATACTGCTCGGGCAGCGTGATGGCTCGGCTCAGATGACCGGCCAATGCGCCCACGGACATGCCGGCGAGCGCGCTCGGTCGATTCCACGCGGTCTCCACCACGTCCGACGCGACCAGCTCGCGGGCGACGCGGGCGGTGTCGAGGAAGGCGTCACGGATCACCGACCGAACCTATAGGTTTCGCGCATGGCGATCCACGAGGGTGACCGAGCGTTCACAGGTGCGTCGATCATGGGATCCGATCCCGAGATGGTCTACGCCGGGGCGACGAGCTTTTGCCGTCGTCGGTACACGCGCGATCTCGAAGGCGCCGAAGTCGTCGTCAGCGGCGTTCCGTGGGACTGTACGACGACGTACCGACCCGGCGCGCGCCTCGGCCCGCGAGCGATTCGCCAAGCCAGCGCGAATCTGTGTTTCGGCAAGGTGTGGCCGTGGAATCTCGACCCGTTCGACCATCTGGGCGTGATCGATTGGGGCGACGTCCAATTCGACGACGGCTACCGCGACGTCATGAGTGCGAACGTCGAGGCGCACGCCCGTGCCATCGTCGCAAGCGGACGACGAATGCTCACGTTCGGCGGCGACCACTACGTGGCCCTGCCGTTGCTACGAGCGCACGCGGCCACGCACGGCAAGATGGCACTCGTTCACTTCGACGCCCACAGCGACACCTGGGACGAGGACTTCGAACATCACGGCACCATGTTTCTCACTGCCCTCGACGAAGGTCTGATCGACAACACGAAGTCGATCCAGGTGGGTTTGCGGACGTTCAACGCCGAAGACCAGGACATGGCGGTGCTCACGGCTCCGTGGGTGCACGATCACGGCGCCGACGCGGTGGCCGCGGCGATCCGCGCCCGTGTCGGTGATGCACCCGCTTACTTGTCGTTCGACATCGACTGCCTCGACCCGGTCTTCGCGCCGGGCACGGGCACGCCGGTGTGTGGCGGTCTGAGCGTCTACCAGGCGCAGTCGATCCTGTATCGCCTGGTCGGCATGAACTTCGTCGGCATGGACCTGGTCGAGGTGTCGCCGCCCTACGACCACGCCGAGGTCACCGCGCTCGCCGCGGCGACGCTCGCGCTCGACTGGTTGTGCCTCCTCGCCGCGACGAAGGTCGGCGACGCGAACCCCGACCCGTATCAGGGCGGCAGCGGACGCGTGATCGTCTAACCCTCGCCGAGGGGCGGCATGAACTTCGGCACGCCGTCGGGAACGCCGGCGAAGAGGCGCATCGAGACCGCATCGACGGTGTCGAGCGACCACTCCGCCTCGTCGGTGCATTCGGTGACCGGGCGCCAGCCGCGCAGAACTTGGAGGTTGCCGCCCATGACTTTCACGACCTGGCCGGTGATCGGATTCGAGAGGTCCGACGCCAACCATGCGACGACCGCGGCGATGTTCTCGGGAGCGAAGATGTCGGCCTGGCCTTCCTTCTTCGCCATGAAGTCACCCGCGACGGTCTCGGTGAGGCGCGTGCGCGCGGTCGGGCAGATCGCATTCACGCGGACGCCGAGTCGCTCGAGTTCTCGCGCCATCACGATCGTCATCGACGCGATGCCGGCCTTCGCCGCGGCGTAGTTCGCCTGACCGCCGTTGCCGTAGATGCCGGACTCGCTCGCGGTGTTGACGATCTTCGCGTTGACGGGCTCGTTGGATTCCTTGAACTTGGCCCGCCAATAGGCGGCGGCGAAGCGACTCGGAGCGAAATGGCCCTTGAGGTGGACGTCGATGACGGTGTCCCAGTCTTCTTCGGTCATCGAGAAACTCATGCGATCGCGCAGGATCCCGGCGTTGTTGACGAGGATGTCGAGCCCGCCGAACGTGTCGACCGCCTGCTGCACCATCGCCTCGGCGTCGGCCCAACTGCTCACCGAGCCACCGTTGACGACGGCTCGTCCGCCCGACGCGTTGATCTCCTCGACGACCTGCTGCGCGGGCGTGACGTCGGCACCATCACCGGTTGCATCGCCGCCGAGGTCGTTGACGACGACTGCCGCGCCTTCGGCGGCGAGCAGCCGCGCGTGCGCGGCGCCGATGCCTCGTCCTGCTCCGGTGATGATCGCCACTTTGCCGTCGAATCGACCCATGCCCCGTTCTTTCCTTCGTTCGGTTCTGTTCGTGCGCGCTGGTCGCGACCCTCGTGCCGGCGGATTCGACCAGAACGTGCCGCGAGCCCGCAACCCGAGGCGTTGCGCGTCAGAGCTGAGCCGCCCACGCGCCGTCGATCAGCACGATGTCGAACTGCGGCGCGTCCAGTCGCCATGAGCGCTCATCGATCCGGGTGACGACGAGCGCGCCGACGTCAGCATCGACGATCGTCGCCGTCGCCAGATCGACGAACGCGAGTCGACCGGACCATGCACCGCCGCGACGACGGAGATCAGCGAGCACGAACGTCTCGCCGCCGGCATCGGCTGCGACGCGGATCCGACTCACCGCTCCCGCCACGCCCGTTCCCCGCGTGAACGTGACGGTCAGTGCGTCGAGGGCATTGGTCGCGCCGCGGATCGTGCCGTCGGCGGCGACGATCACCGCGTCGGCGGGCGGCGCCCCGTCGCCGTCCGGGTCGGCGAGGTCGATTCGGCCGTCGAGGTCGTCGTCGATGTCATTCGCACCTCGATCTCCCGCGACGATGAGCACGTCGAGATCGTCGCTCGCTGCACCGGTCTCGTCGACGACACGGCCACGCAATCGGTACGGACCGGGTCGGTCGGGGATCAAGCTGGGCGCGCCCGTCGTCGCCGCGAGGAGCTGGGTCACGCTCCCCGGTGGACTCGATACGAGCTCCCACTGCCACTGCACCGCGTGACCGTCAGCGTCGCACGCTCGCCCGTCGACGATCACGACGTCGCCGACGGCAGCGGTCCGTGTCCGCGTCGCGCTCGCGGCCGGTGCCGCGGTGAGCGCGCTGTCCATCACGACTCGCTCGACCCCAGGGAGCAGCGTCGGTACCAACCAAGGTCCCACGATTCGGGACGCGCACGCGTGTTGGACCTGCTCGGTCAGCGGCGCGCGGATCACGCGGGCTCCCGCCCCCGTCGCGATGAACTCGACTGCGTCGTCGGCGTGGTGCCACCCGAGCGTGCCGCGCGTCGCCTGTTCCGCAATGCGCACCCCGTCGACCTCGACGAATGTCGCGTCGGTGGCGTGGATGGTGTTCCACCCGTTGGCATCTCGCACGATCGTGAGTGCGCGACCGTCGGTGCGCACACCGGCCGACAGGTCGACGATCGCGTCACCGTCGCGACGGGCGTAGGCGTCGACCCGACGCGTGCCGTCGACGACTCGGAGCGCCGCGAGCCCCCCGCCCGATCGGTCGGTGATCGTCGGCGGTGCGGCGTCCGACGCGGTCGGTACGAGAACGTGCAACATCGATGTCGCCGCGCTCGTCTGCGTCGTGACGAGAGCCGTGTGATTGCGAAGCTGGCCGTATGGCACCTCGTGTTCGTCGAGGCGGGTCGACTGCGTGTACTCGGCGTCAGGCGTGGCAAACGCGGCGTCGACCCGTCCTGCGCCGATCGTCCAACGACCGCCCGTCGGTGTGTTCTCGAACGTGCCGCCGCTCGTGCCGCCGCCGTTGCCGTGGAGCTGCCACGCGAGCTCGTGTTCCAAGCCGTCGGTCGTTGCCACCTCGTCGACCACGATCAGGTAACGGTCGGCGATCAGCGACAGGTCTCGCTCGATCGTGATCGGTGCTGCGCCATAGTTGGACACGATGGACACGCGATCGACCCCGGTCGAGTCGAGCGTGTCGTACATCGTCGAATCACCGTCGTTCGGCGGTGCGCCGAACAGGTCGGGGAGCCACTGCAGCGACGCGACCAGCGGGTCGCGTGGTCCGGTGCCATCGACGAGCACGATGTTGTGATCTTGGGGTTGGTTGACGAGCGAGTGGGTGCTGAACGTCAGGTAGCCGGGATCCAGCAGCAACCGTTCGCCGTAGGCGTACAGCATGAACGAACCGGGATCGGGGTGTTCGTGGGACTGCGGCGCGCGACCGGCACCGGTTCGGTCGCGCCCGAACTCCGACGCGGTGCCGTGTTCGGCCAGCGCGAAGACGGCGACGTCGTCGGACTCCCAGCCGCTGCGCAGGACCGCGACACCGCTCTCCTCGTAGAACTGCGTGGAGTCCCAAGGTGGCGACGCGGGTGTGATCGCGTCGTCGTAGGCGACGATCGACTCGACCGAGAGATCAATCGAGCCGTCGGTCTCGAACGGTTGGGGCGTGTCCGGCCAGCGGTCGGCCGCCGCGGCCCGCGTCGAGGTCGGCAATGTCGTCGGGAGTGCCCCCCAGTAGTAGGAGCGACCGGGATTGCCGTCGTCGATCGGAGCCATGGTCCCGTCGGGGACGAGCGTGTCGAACATCCAACGCTGCGCGCGTCCGAACGCCGGGTCGTGCAGATACGACGGGACGACGAGCCCTGCCCTCGTCGTCCAGGCGGCGTCGCCGAGGAACCGTTCCCAGACCGCGAGGTACGGAAGAACGTTCTGCATGCTGTAGCGGTAGTAGTACGGCCCTTCCGAGTACCCGCCATCACCGGCCTGCATTACGAACCGCAGGATGTCGTCGACCTCACGTGCGCCCAGGTCGAACCAATCGCGCGCATCACCGTCGTCGATCTCGTCGGCGAGTACGACGGCCGCGACCGCGATCGCCGCGCCCGACTTGGTGCGATGGTTGTTCTGGTTCAGGTCGACGATGTTGTCGACCGACTCGGGGTGTGCGTAGTTCGTGTACAACTCGCCGGCGAGACGGTGCAGGCGATCGACGATCTCAGCGTGGTTGTCGCCGAAGTCCCAGCCCGCGCCGAGCATCGTGTCGAATGCCGTCGCATAACTGATGATCTCTTCGGACGTGTTGATGTCGCGATCGAACCCGCCGAGCGGTGCGGGTACAGCAAGCCGTGATCGGTCGTACATGGCGAGCAGGAGCGTCTCGACCTCTTCGCCAATCGCCGCGCGTGCGTCCGAGTCCGGGAAGGGCACGATGGTGCCATCCGCCACGGTTCGATCGAGAGCGAACTCGAATGCCAACCCCTTCGCCGCGCGCGACAGGTTGCGTTGCGCGACGATCGTCGGATCACCGACCGTCGAAGCCAGATACGACCGGGTACGAGCGTGGAGGTTGCGGAAGACGGTTGCGTACGGCTCTCGACCCAAGCGATCGCGCAGCACCGTCTCGTAACCGGGATCGAACGCGACGCGCGGTCGTGCCGCGCCCAGGCCGGGGACCTCGGTCTCGATGGCAAGGCTGGCGGTCTCGGCCGTCACGCGATTCGGGATCGCGAGCGCGGTGATGGCCAACATCAGTACCGCTGCTCGTCGCCGCCTCCTGGCCATAGGTCCTCCGTGATGTCGATGCGCTAGTCGCCGTGAAAGTCCGCGGCGCGTTTGTCGCGGAACGCGGCCATGCCTTCGATGAGATCCGGGCTCGTCGTGGCGAGCGCCTGGAAGTGGCCTTCGAGCTCGAGGCTGGCGGCGAGGTCGGTCTCGAAGCTCGCGTTGAGGAGCCGCTTGCTGAGCCCGATCGACCGAGTCGGCGCCCGGGCGAGCCGGGCCGCGAGTTCGTCGGCCCCGGCGATTAGCGACTCCACGTCGTCGTAACACCGCAGCGCGAGCCCTTCGTCGACCGCGTCGGCGCCGACGATGGACTCGCCGAGCATCACCAACGCCTTCGCTCGGGGCAGTCCGACCAGACGCGGGAGCAGGTAGGCGCCGCCCGCATCGACGACGAGGCCCCACTTCGGAAAGGTCCAGACGAACTTCGTTTCCCCGTGCACCAACACGAAATCGCAGGCGAGGGCGAGGTGCGCGCCCGGTCCGACGGCCGCGCCATTGACGACAGCGATCGTCGGCTTGTCGAGTTCCCACAGTTCACGGATGAAGGCCTGCACGCCCATCCGCAACGCCTCGCTGGTCATGCGCGTTCGAAACTCGGGCTTGCCCGCCTGCATGACCGTGGACGCAGTCAGGTCCATCCCCGAACAGAACGCGTCGCCCGCTCCGGTGATGAGCACGCACCGAACCTCGGAATCGGCGCGGGCCGATCGAACGGCATCGGTGATTCCGTCGCGCATCTCCGCGGTCAACGCGTTCTTCGCCTCGGGACGATCGAGCAGGATCCGAAGCACCCCGTCGTGATTGGTGATCGAGAGCATCACGCGGTCCGATTGGTCAGGATGTTCACGACTGCGACGCCGCTGCCGCGCCCGCCCGCATTGTGCTGGAGCGCGTAGCCGTTGCGAATCTCGACCTGCCGTGCGTCGGCCTGGCCTCGAAGTTGCCACCAACACTCGGTGATCTGCGCGACACCGGTCGCGCCGATCGGATGGCCTTTCGCGAGCAATCCACCGCTGGTGTTCACGGGAATCCGCCCATCGAGTCGGGTCTCACCTTCGAGCGACGCAATGCCACCGCGTCCCTTCTCGACGAACCCGAGGTCTTCGATGTCGAGAATCTCGGTGATGGTGAAGCAGTCGTGAACTTCGGCGCAGTCGATCTGATCGGGTTCGACCCCCGCCATGGCGTACGCGCGTTGGGCAGCGAGGCGCGTGGCCTTGATCTCGATGAAGCTGTCCTTCTCGTGGAGGTACGGATGATCGGTCGCGACACCGAACCCCGCGACGAACACCGGATGATCGGTGAACTCGTGGGCGCGCTCGGCGCGCACGAGCAGCGCCGCCGCAGCACCGTCGGTCTGCGGACAGCAGTCGAGGAGATGCAACGGGTGACACACCGGCACCGAGCGCAACACATCGTCGACGGTGATCTCGTTCTGGAAATGTGCATACGGATCGCGCGCGCCGTTGTAATGGTTCTTCACTGCGACGCTCGCGAGCATCTCGCGCGTCGTGCCGAACTCGGCCATGTGTCGTGTCGCGAACGGCGCAAAGAGCACCGGCGCGGTCTCGCCGCGGGTGAAGATCGGGTGTCCGGCCGCAGCCCGCGACAGCAGCCCTTCCTCGGTGCTCTTGTCGCGCATCTTCTCGACGCCGATGACGAGCACGACATCGTGGACGCCGCTGGCGACGGCCATCGCGCCGACTCGAAACGCATCGGATCCGCTCGGGCACGCGTTCTCGATGCGGGTGCACGGGATTCCGGTGAGGCCGATCGCGGTTGGAATCGTGTTGCCGCCGATTCCCTCCTGGCCCCACAGCGTGCCGCGTTGGGTGGCGACGAACGCGGCTTCGACTTGTGCGGGCTCGAAACCCTTGTCGACCGACGCCACCGCGGCTGCGAACGCGCCGGCGGCCATTTGCTCGTAGCTCTGGTCGAACAGCTCACCCATCTTGATGAGCCCTGCGCCGACCACCGCGACTCGGTTCCAGCTCACTGTTCGCCCTTTGTCACGACGGGACGCGCCTTGTATCCGTACACGGGCACGCCGCGTTCGTGCGCGTACTTACGCAGCATCAGCTCGACCGGCGCTCCGATCGCGAGCTCGCTGCCACCGTCGTCGACCTGCAGCATCACCCGCGCGCCGTCGTCGAGGTCGATGACCGCGATCGGCAGTGGTGCCTCGAACGGTGCCGGCATGGTGTAGTTGACGACGAAGGTGTGAACGCTTCCTGAACGCGCGAGTTGCACCGGCTCGAGTTTCGGTCCGCCACACGCGACGCAGTGAGGGTGAATCGACGGCGGCGTGTTGATCGTCCCGCAGTCCTCGCAACGACCGCCGAGGAGTTGGAGCATTTCTTCAGCGCCGCGGGCGAACAGTGCCGACTCGGGCGGAACTCCCATCGGGATCGTCTCGCCGCCGGGTTCGACGTGTCCGCGTACGCGCAGGGCCTTGTGGTACGAGATGACTCGGCCCCCGGCGAGCATGTCGGTCGTCGTCTCGGCTCCGGCCACTGGGGCGGTGGCATCGACTCGAATCGCGGTGGCGCGTCCGCCGCCGTACGCGACTGCGACGGCCCGACCCGAGTCGGCGAGCGCGCCTGCGAGTCCGAGCAGCGCGGCCGCGGCTCCCGAGTCGCCGACGGCGGCGTAGACGTTCGTCGAGGTGAGTTCGGCTGCGGCGACGCGTTTCGCGACAACGCTGCCGAGTCGACCGTCTGGGTCGGGGAGCGACCAACGGTCGATGGGTTCGTCCTCGGAGATCAGGTCGATGGTCGACTGGACGATCGGCAGGAAGATCTCCTCCCGAAACAGGCGGCCGTCGTAGAGATCGCGCTCGTCGAGTTCGCCGACACCCCGATAGCGGTCGAGCAGGGGGCGAGACGTCGTGGCCCGGGCCGAGATCGCGGCCGTTCCTCCGGTCGCGGCCACGACGAACGCCGCGGCGCCGGCGCCGGCTCGAGTCTCGAATCCCGTGCCCGGGCCGGGCCGGATCGAGTCGGAAGCGACGACCACGGCCGTCGCCACGCTGCCCGCGGCGACGGCGTCGGCGGCTGCGAGCAACGCCTCGATGCCCGAGTGGGTGGACCCCGACAACAAGGCGCCGGCGGGACCGACGGCAAGTGCGTTGGCGAGCACTGCGTGGCTCGGACCGTCGGCGAAGGGTGGGTTCGAGGTGCCCCACCACAGGCCGTCGATCGCTTCGGGTGGGACTCCCGCCGCGCGGATCGCCCGAATCGCGGCATCCCATGCGAGGGTGAGCGTGTCTTCGTCGGCCGCACAGACGGCAACCTGGCCGCGGCCGCCCTTGCGGTCCCAGGCGGCCTGAATGGCCTCGACGGGGAGACGCAGCGCAGGTGCCGCTGCGCCGACGCCGAGGATTCGAACGGGACCCATGAAAACCTGACTCTACTGTCAGGTTCTCGGGCTCGGCCTGGTCGCGGTCGTCGAGGTCACTCGTTCGCGGGGTGGTTCGACCGTCAAGGAGACCCGAAGACGCGTCGATACCACGGCGTGCAGGAGGCGGATCCGCAAGTGGGCGCGCGCGACACCGACGGTGAGATCGGTCGCGCCGCGGCGCTGCGGTATGCGCTGTTCAACCCGACACAAATGGCGCCGCTGCTCGTCATCCCCCTCTACGCGTACTGCCGTCAGAAAGGGTGGATCGCCGACTACCCGCTGTGGGTGCCCGTCGGATCGATCGTGTTCGCGCAGCTCCTCACGACGGTGTCATACGCGTTGTGGCCACGTCCGACGCGATCTGCTCACTTCTGGGGCCGCGCCATCTGCATGATGGGAGCCATCGCGGTCTCGATCTACGCGACCGGTTGGGGTGCATCGTTCGCCCTCGGCTTCGCGTTCGGCACGGTCGAACTCATCCGCACTTCCGACTCGCGCGCGACTCGTCCGGCATTCGTGCTCACGCTCGTCGGAATCGGGGTCGGTGAACTGTTGGTCGGGTTCGACCTCGTGAAATCGCTGTTGCCGCAACCGCAAGGGCACGGACTCGCGACGTTGCAAGCGACCGGCGCGTCGTTCGTGATCCTCGCGCTCGGCTGGACCGCGCGAGCGAAGGAAGAACGCGACGCCGAGCTGCGCAGCCGTGAGGAGTGGTTCCGCGCGCTCGTCGAACACGCCTCCGACGTCGTCTGCGTACTCGGCGCCGACTACACGAACATCTACACGAGTCCGTCGGTGACAACGCATCTGGGGTATCCGCCGAACGAACCGGTGTTCAACACCGAAGTCGTGCATCCCGACGATCTCGAACACGCCGTCGGCGTGTTCATGCGAGCGATCGAGGTCCCGGGCGAGATCTTCGAGTGCGAGGTGCGACTGCTCCACGCCGATGGCACCTATCGCATGTTCGAGGTCAGCATCTGCAATCGGCTCGACGACCCGAACGTGCGCGGGGTCGTCTGCAACCTGCACGACGTGACCGTCCGGCACGAGTACCAACAGCAACTCGAATATCAGGCACGTCACGACACTTTGACAGGTCTGCCGAACCGAGCCGCGTTCCTCGAACACCTCGAGCGAGCCCGCAAGGTCGCCGCCCGCGAGGATGGATCACTCGCGGTGCTGTTCCTCGATGTCGATCGCTTCAAGCTGGTCAACGACAGTCTCGGCCACGAGATCGGTGACCGCCTCCTCGTCGATGTCTCGGAGCGGCTGGTGGGTTCGGTCCGTCCCGGCGATGTGGTGGCTCGATTCGGAGGCGACGAGTTCACCGTGATGCTCGCGTCGATCGAAGATTCGGCCGACGCGGTGCGGGTCGCGGAGCGAATCACGGAGAACCTGAAGCGGCCGGTGCCCGTGGGTGATCGTGAGCTGATGATCTCGTCGAGCATCGGCATCGCGCTCTGTGAACGGGGTGCGGTCGGGCCCTCGGACTTGCTGCGGCAGGCGGACCTCGCGATGTACGTCGCGAAGGAGAAGGGCCGGTCGCGCTGGGAGCTGTTCGACGCTGCGAGTGCGCCGCACGTCGTCGAGCGGCTCGAACTCGAAGGTGATCTGTGGCGCGCCCTCGAACGTGAAGAACTCGTCGTGCAATTCCAACCCGAGGTGCTGCTCTCGGATGAGCGCGTTGTGAGCGCCGAGGCCTTGGTGCGCTGGAATCACCCGACCCGAGGGCTCGTCGCGCCGAACGACTTCATCCCCTTCGCCGAAGAGTCGAACCTGATCTGTTCGATCGATCGTTACGTTCTCGAACGAGCGTGCGCCTGGGCCAAGATCTGGAGCGACGAGCGCGGGCCGACCGACCGAATCACCGTCAGTGTGAACCTGTCGCCGCGATTCGTTCGTCAGGCCGACGCCGTCGACGACATCAAGGGGATCGTCGAGGGGACCGGCGTCGATCCGCGATGCCTCCAACTCGAGATCACCGAGCGAACCGCGCTGACCGACATCGGCCACACGGTCGCGACCCTGCACGAGCTGCGTTCGTACGGCATTCGGGTTGCGATCGACGACTTCGGCACCGGCGACTCGTCGCTCGGGTACCTCAAGAAGCGTCCCGTCGAGGGGGTGAAGCTCGATCGCAGCTTCGTCGAGGGTATGGACACGGCCGAGAGCGACGTCGCGATCGTCCAAGCCGTGATCACGATGGGGCACGCACTCGGTATGAAGGTCACGGCCGAGGGGGTCGAACGCCCGGAACAGGCGGCGAGGCTGGCTCGTCTCGGATGTGACACCGCGATGGGTTGGTACTGGTCGCCGTCGCTCCCGCCCGAGGTGCTGTCGGCGGTCTTGCGCGACGGCTGGGGTGCCGCCGTCACGCTCGCGAGCTGACCACCTCGGCGATCCCTTCGACGTTGCCGTCGAATTGGATGTGATCGAGGGCGGGCTCGTCGCCGCCGATCGTTCCTCGCCAGAACTCCGCGGTGATGTCGGCGACGACCGCGTCGTGCGGTGATGGTGTGTTCTCGTACGGCTCGGAGTGTCCACCTGAGATGAGGTGCACGAACCACTTGGGTTCAGCGGAGTCGTCGTACGACTGTTCCGCGTCGTCGTAGGGGAGCGCGGGGTCGGCGTCGCCGTGCAGGATCATGACCGGGATCTGGTTCGTGCCGTAGTCGCCGCTGAACGGGAAACGCAGGCTGCTCATGATGATGGCCGCGTCGAAGCGTTCGTCGCGACAACAGTCGTTGTACACGAGCCCATAGACCGTCCCGCCGCCGAGGGACAGGCCGCTGATGCCGATCCGGTCGGCGTCGATCGTCGCTGCGAGCTCGGCGTCGCCGAGTAGTTGGTCGAGGAGGAACGAGACGTCTCCAGGCTGGTTCGTGTAGTCGGCGACACCCTGGCTTCCTTCGATCCAGTCGCTGGTTCGCGGAAAACGCGGCGCGGCGACCATGAAGCCGGCGTCGGCCCACGTGGTGAGCAACTCGGTGAACTTCTCGGGACTGCCCGCGAGCCCGTGCGCATGCACGATCAGCGGGAACGGACCGTCGCCGTCGGGGATGTACAGATCGGTCAACAGGACGCGCTCGTCGCTCGCGGGCAGATCACCGGCCGCGCCGGTCGGACGGCTCTCGTCGACGAAGCGGCGCCGAAGGTGGCGTATGCCGGCGAACGCCGTCGTGTCGGGCTCCGGCTGCAACGTCACGAGCCCGATGCCGTCGGGGAACGACAGTCCTTCGTCGATGACGTCGGGCGCCGATGGCGCGCCGTCGGCGTCGAACGCGATCCGACGGACCTTGCCGGTGCGACGTCCGGGTCCGATGCCGTCGTCGCTGATGACGATGCCGATGTCGGCGAAATAGAGCGAGCCGTCGGGCCCGACGCCGATTCCCAGCGGGGTCCCCGTGCTGTAGCTCTCGCCTTCGAGGTCTTCGCCCTCGGGTCGGCTCAGGACGTTGCGCACGTACTGGCCGTCGGCGGTGTACTCGGCGATCGCGCCGCCGATCACGCCCGACACGTACCAGTTGCCGTTCGGCGCGGCGGCGATGCCGTTGACCACCCCGAGCCCGTCTTGATCTCCGGGGGCGAGCAGCAGTCGCGATTCGATCGCGTGCAGCGGCGCGCCGGTCGCGTCGGTGTCGTCGCACTCGTCGATCGATCGCGGCATGTCGGCGATCGCATACTCGTACACACCGGGCCCCTTGCCGTCGCCGGGACCGCGCGCCTGGGCGACGAACACGGATGCGTCGGTGACGGCGACCTGCTGACCGGTGCCGAGCCGGATGTCGAGCTTGCAGTAGTCGACCTCGTAGGAATCGAACGGCGGATACCACACGATGAGTTGACCGTCGGCGGGACCCGCGGACTGGTTGCCGACATCGGTCGTGACGATGCGGCCGTCGGGGAGGAATCCGCAGCCGTAGTTCTCGGCGTTGTCGAGGGAGCCCTGGTACGTGGGCGTCAGTTTGCCGACCTGGGTGGCGGAGAGTTCGCCGATCCGATCACCGTGCAGTTCGAAGATGCCCCAACCCTGCGGCGGGTCCGGTTGGCCGGTGTCTTCACCCGCGACGAAGCGGCGAGGATTCTCGGGGTCGAAGCAGATCTGTGCGTTGATGTCGAGACCTTCGGGCTGGGACTCCTCGTCGAAGTGCGGAATCACGATCTGTTTCGTGTACGGCGGCTCGGCGAGGTAGGCGGCCAGGTCGTTTCCCTGCCCGTTCAGAACGATCGTCTGTGGTGCTTCGACCGGAGGGGCCGCGGTGATCGTCGGGACCGGCGCCGTCGTCGGAGTCGTGCCGGTCTCGTCGCTCTCGTCGCTCGCGTCGCTCGAACACGCCGAAACCGCGATCATCAGCGCCAACACTGTGCCAACCGAGCGTCGCATGCCCGCACCGTACCGGCGATCGCCACCCGCGATGCGGGTGTGGGTTGTCCCACGGTTTTGCGGGTGTCCCACGAAGTGGCGGCCCGCCGCCATTCACTGGGACACCCCGTTCGCACGCTCGCGATCGACTGATGCGGTCGAGTCAGAGGCGGTCGTCGCGCGCGTCCGCGGACGCGAGCGTGTCACGGTGCCGCGTCGTTCCTTCACTCTCTGTGGTTGTCCGAGTGGATCGTTACAGTGACGCGCGAGCGCGTCACCACGAACGTTGCTGATCGATCGGGGAGTGTCGGCTCGTTTCGTTTGGTCGAGGGCGCGCCCGCGGGCGCGCCGGAGGGTCCGTTTCGACAGGCCGGTGGTACACGGCAGTCCTTCTTCACTCGTTCTTCGTCGCGCATTGGAGGTTGGCATGGCCAGCAGGTTGATCACTCGTTCGTGTCGCACAGCAGTGACCGAGATCGGCGCCCGACTCGCGGGCGCGCAACACGCGCTGATCGATGCGGTCGTGAAGCTGGATGAGTCGGGGGAGTGGGCGGCTGATGGTGCGGTCACGTGTGCGCATTGGGTCGCGGATCATCTCGACATCGAGGTCTGCACGGC
>SXGT01228491.1_pt1 | contig 20086 bp, 13 predicted proteins | sample 3176221 | NCBI WGS metagenome assembly SXGT01 (sample SAMN11356862, study PRJNA531348) | freshwater metagenome | isolation source: freshwater sample F1-120 | place: China: Fuxian Lake, Yuxi | collected 2017-12-25
CGTGGTCGGCGGCGTCATCGCCGTGAAGCAGCTCGGCGGCTCGTCGCAGGCGACCCCGAGCGGCCCAGTCGTCACCGCCGCTGAGGCCGAACGTCAGGCGCAAGAGGCCGCCCGCATCGCCGCGGAAGAGGCTGCCCGCATCGACGCTAGAGAGGCAACCGCGGCCACCCAGCTCGAGGCAGAGCGGCGCAACAAGGCAGCCCAGCCCAAGATCCATTACCTGGAGCTGAACAGCACGCCAACCGGCGCCGACGTCGTGCTCGACAACCTCGTGCTCGGCAAGACGCCGCACAAGGTGGCGGTGAGCGCCAGCGATCCCGACCGCCAGTACGTGCTACGGCTCAGCGGCCACGAGGACTACACCGTCAGCGTCAAGGCCAAGACAGTCATCGACGCCCGGGTCGACAGGTTGCCGGCCGAGCTGAAGAAGAAAGAAGCGCCAAAGCCAGTGGTGAAGCCCGCGGCGGGTCCGCCCAAGGCCAAGGCCAAGCCAGACTGGGGCTTCTGAGCCTTGTGCTTGGGCGCTCCATGCGGCCCACGGCGTCAGACGTTCGCCGGTGGCGTCAGCCGGCGAGCCCTGGCATGATGACGCCGGATGTCAGCCGTGGGGCGAGGCTGCGAGGGGCGCGGATGCAGACGGATCGGGCACGGTGGGGCGCGATGCAGTCGAGCGTGTGTCGCTGGTCAGCGGGGCCTATGGAGTCCCAGGGCGCCGGCGCACCAGGGCCCGTTCGTCCTACGAAGCCGGCCGCTGAGGGGAAACGCTCGCGCCGCCAGGCCTTGTTCGCTGGCTCGGGTCGGGCGCTCGGTCTCATGCTGTCCCTCGTCTTCGCCATCGCACCGACCGTCGCCGTGGCGCAGGACAAGGAGAGCGAGGCCAATAAGCTCTTCGTCCAGGCGCGCGAGAAGTTGGCCAAAAACGACGCCGAGGGGGCCTTGGAGCTGCTCGACGAGGCCGAGAAGCTGTTCGCCCACCCGGCCATTCAGCTCCTCAAGGCCAAGACGCAGCGCGAGGTAGGTCGGCTTGACGACGCGGCGTCGACCCTCGACCGCATCCCTGCCGCCAAGTTGCCAAAGCCGCTGAAGAAAGTGCACGACGATGAGGTCGCCGAGATCACGAGACTGCGTGGCATCCAGGGTCGAATTGCGGTGCGGGTCGAACCGCCCAATGCCTTCGTCGTGATCGATGGCGCGCAGTTCCGCGGCGGCTATGATCGGTGGCGCACGCTAGGCGAAGTGCGGATTGAGGCCCTCGCGCCGGGCCACCAGCCCGCGGTGCGCACGGTGACTGTGGTGGCCAGCAGCCGCGTCGATCTTGAGCTCAAGCTGCAGCCCCTGCGCGGCACGGTGCGGGTGTCGGTGCCTGGGGGCATGCGTGGCGTGGAGGTGCGCATCGACGACAAGGCGCAGGTCATCGACGACGCCCGGCGCGCTGGCGACGTCGCCGCCTTCGAGGTCGAACTCGGCAAGCACGAGGTGGTCTGCGTCCGCGGCGACAAGTCGGAGCGACACACGGTCGACGTCGCGCTGGGTCAGACCCACGCCGTCCAGTGTGAGCAGGTCGGCCAGCCCTCCAGTACCGGTCTGCGCGCTTCAATCGGCTGGGGCGGCGTCGCGGCAGGTCTCGGCATGGCCGGCTACGGCACCTGGGGCATCGCCTCCTACTTCTCGGACCTGGAGACGGCCAAACAGAACGGCCAGATCGCGCAGACCAACAAGCACTATGGCGGCGCGCTCTACCTAGCGTCGGGCCTCGCGATCGGCATCACGAGCTGGCTCCTCTTCGTTCGCGAGCCAGCAGCGACAGAGAGCGCCGCTCTGCATCCGGCACCGAGCGCGGCGACGCCGCTTCACGCCGGCGACTGAGCTCCGCAGTCAATGTCGATCGAAAGCGCTCTAGGCGACGACGCGCGCCCTGTGCTCAGGGACCACGTGAACGATCGCGGCGTTGAGCGCGATGAAGTCGCCGACCCGCGCCCCGTGCCCATAGACCGCCACAGCGACAGCGCGACCGACCGGGGTATCGAGCGCGATGAGGTCGCCGGCGACCAGGAATTGTGCCGCCGCTGTGGCGTGTCGTGCCATGTCGCCATCCTGGTCAACGGTCTGCCGATCGCCGTCCCCGGCCTGCACTGTAAACACCTGACCGAGGCGCCGCGTGGCCGCTTCGGCTGCGCGGTCTATGAGAGCCGCTTGCAAGTGGCCCCCTGGTGCCACCGGGCGAAAGATGCGGCGCCGCTTGGATTTTTGGCCCGCGACTGCCCCTACGCCCTCCGCGTGGGCGCCCGCACGGGCAAGGTGCGGCCCGGCCCGGCGGCGCTGCGTCCGCTCTGGCCAGCCCTGCTTGGCGAGATTCAGCGCCAGGGCGTGTACGCCTGGGTGTCGCACGCGCCGCTCTTGGAGATCTTCCGCCGCCACGCAGGCATCGAAGTGGACCTGGTGGCAGACCCGGAGCGGCCAGACCACCTCCTCGTGGTGGAGCGGACGCCGGCGGCCGCACAAGGGGAACCATGAGCGCTTCCCGAGGGTCGAGGCGAGGCCGTTGGCTGTTGGCGTTGCTCACGGGGAGCGCAGCCTGCTCAGAAATCCGCGACTTTTTGATCCCCCCGGCGTCGATCGAGTCGCCAACTCGGCGGGACCGGCCGTCCAGCACCCCGACGCTCGCCATCGACGATGTGCTGCTGCCCGGCGAGACGACTCCGAGCTCCGTCGGCCTTCGCAGCGGCCGCATCGTAGCGATCACGCGTGGCCGCGCGCTGCCCTCCGACGATCCGCACCTGCAGCGCGTCGCTGGCGACGGCCAGCCCCTCGTGCCAGCGCTGACGGACGCTCACGTGCACCTCGAGGGCGCGGCCCTGCTGCGTGACGCCGTCTTGCTGCGCGGCGACTCGGCGGCGCGACCTGGGGCGCTGGCCACGGCGCTGGGAGAGCAACAGGTTGCCGCCAGCGCCTGGCTCTGGGCGCTCGGGCCCCAACCGGCCCTCATCTCTGGCCTCGACGCCGACTCATTGCAGGCCATGGCGGGCACCATGCCGGTCTGGCTGAGCCCCGCCGACGGCCATGGCGCCCTGCTCTCGGCCCGCGCCTGCGCCATGCTGCCCTCGCCGCTGCGAGAACGGGCGCTCACCGCCCGCGGACGCCTCGACGACGCGCTGGCCCGCCGGGCGTGGTGGGCGATGCCTCGGCGTGCTGCGCGGGTGTCAGCGCTGCTGCTGAGCGAGCTGCGCGACCACGCGGCGCGGGGCGTGGTCGAAGTACACGCGATGGCCGAGTCGGTGGCCACGTTGCGGATGCTCGAGGCGCTAGACGCCACAGGCCGCTTGCCGGTGCGCGTGCTGGTGTATTTGGACGCCGACGAACCAGCGACGGAGGCAGAGATCGCGCGCGTCGTGGCGGCCCGCGTCGCCGAGCGGCGGGCGGCAGAACGTCGGCGGGGCCGCAGCGGTGGCCTGCTGACAAAGGCGGAGGCGGCGGCAGCGCAAGGCGCGGCCCCGAGTCTCCGCGACGGCGCAGACGCCCATCCCGGCGAGGCCGCGGCCACGCCAGACCCCGATCTCCGGCTGGCACGACTGCAGGGCGTGAAGCTTTACGCCGACGGCAGCCTCGGTGCACACAGCGCGGCCCTCGCTGCACCTTATGGCGACGGCCCACAGGCGCCAGCGCCGACGGTGGAAGCGGCCGCCGTCACCGAGTGGCTGGCCCGCTGCGACAACGCGGGCTTGCAGCTCGCCGTGCACGCGGTGGGCGACGCGGCCCTCGAGCGCGTCCTCAGCGGCATCGCCGCCGCACCGCCCAGGCCAAAGACGGCCTTGCCGGTACGCGTCGAGCACGCACAGGTCGTGGCTCCAGGTCAGCTGAGCCGTCTGCACGGCCAGGTCTGCTCCATTCAACCGCTACATCGCCACGATGACGGGGCCTTCGCCCGCACGCGGCTCGGCGACGATCGAATGGCGTGGAGTTACCGCGCCGCGACCCTCGAGCCGACTTGCCGGCTTCTCATCGGCTCTGACCAGCCGATCAGCGCGACCAACCCGCCCGCGATGGCGGTCGAGCTGTCGGGCGGCGATCCTAGCGCGCCATCGGAGCTCGAGGCCGCGCTCCAGGCCGTCGCAGCCGCCGTGCCTACCCCAGCGAGCGCGACGCCTGCGCCCGCGCTGGGCACCGCAGCGCGCCGGCCGCCCGCGGAGCGGGTATCGATAGCGCAGGCCTGGCAGCTGCTGCGCCGGCACGGTCCACGCGCGGCAGAGCGCCGGGTTGAAGTAGGCGCGGTCGCAGATCTCTTGCTGCTCGACCGCAGCGGCCAGTTGGTGAAGGTCTGGACCCAAGGCCGCTTGACGGCGCAGCCCCGCCGCTGAGCCCGGCGGCGCTTGGCGAGAGGTCCCGCCTCGGCCTCGGCGGCGATGACCCTACGGCACCTCGGTCGCCGTTCGTTGCTGCGGGTTCCCAGCGCGATCCGTCACGCGGCGTGAGCGCCCGACGGAGCGCGCGGTGCGCCATCCACCAGCAGCCAAGAACGGCGTCCGGGGTAGCGCTGCCAGGCCGATCGGCCCCCGACGAGTCAGTTCAATGCTGCGAGCTCGGGTCCTAGGCGGCGACGCGGCTGATGGTGCGCGCCTGGAGCTCCAACTCTTCGATCATCGCGTTGCTGCTGTTGGCGTCGAGCTGAAAGCCGTTCCAGCGCGACGGCCACGTCTCGGTGAGGTTGTAGCGCACCAGCTCGGTCTCGTTGTTGTCGGCCAGCAGCACGACGCTGACGTTCTCGAGCTTGAGTTTGCCGTCCATGGTGGCCTGCAGCCAGTCCCACAGCGCCGAGGTGTTGATGTAGCCCTTCTTGAGGACGATCGGCGCCACCTTCGGTCGGCCAGGCATCTGGCGCACGAACTGATCGGCGCCGCCCTGGTACTCGATGAGCTCGACCTGCGCTGAGAGCCCATCGACGGCAGTAAACGTCCCCGCAGCGACCCCGCCCAGCTCCACGCGGAAGCGAAACGCACCCTGGTGGTCGAACTTGCGCGAGGTGTTGGCCGGCTTGCCCAGCTTGGGCGGCTTGAGCGGCAGGTCCGCGGGCTTCTTGGCGGCCTCGAAGCCGAGCACCGACAGGGCCTTGTCCTTGAGATCGGCCACCACGTCTTTGGCGTGCTCCTTGAGGTCGCCCACCATCTTGTTGGCGTCCTGCGCCAGCTTGGCGAGCTCCTTGTTGGCGATGCCCTGCAGCTGATCGAGGCCCTTGTTGATGGCGTTCTTGACCGGACCCGGCAGCTTCGAGTCGTTGACGGCGTCCTGCATGCCCTCTTTGGCCTTATTGACCTCGTCCTTGACCTTGTCCTCGGCCTTGGCGACGGCGGCCTTCGCCTTCTTCTCGGCCTCATCGATGGCCTCGTTGGCCTTCTTCTCTGCGTCCTCGACGGCGCCCTTGGCCTCTTGCTTGGCCTTGTCGACCGCCTCGTTGGCGGCCTTGTGCGCGGCGCTGTTGGCGTCCTTGGCGGCCTTCTTCACCGGGTCGGGCAGCTTGCTGCTCTCGATCTTGGCGTCGGCCTTGGCCTTTGCCTCGCTGATCTTGGCCTCACCATCCTCGCGCGCCTTCTTGAGGTCGGCGGCGGCGCCGTCCGTGGCCTTCTTGACGTTGTTCTTGGCCTTGTCGATGGACTCATTGACAGCGTCGAGGCTCATGGCTGGCTCCTTGCTGGGTCGCGCACCGCGCCCCCGTTTCCGATCTGCGGCGAACCCCACGGTCTCTGGCGCTCGTCGCGCCCTGGCCTGGTGTCTCTCGCCGTGTCGCTCGCCCTTGCGATGGACACCGGTGCGGCTTCGCCCGATGCTCTGCGGACCGTTCCTGCTTGGCCTGGGGCGGCTTCACCCGGGCCCGTCACTCGCCTACCAGGCGACCTCGAAGGTCGCTTTGGACCGCCACACCGACCAGCGCGCGTCGTCCTCGCGCTCGCGTCGTTGCAGCTTGTGAACGTACTCCACCTTGTACCCGGCCCGGAAGCCCCCGTATTGGTAGCTGGCGGTCAGGTAGCCGGTCTCCCGCTCGGTCTGGTCGTCGCCGTAGCCGAGCTCTAGGGTGCCGCGCCGGTTCTCCTCGAACCAGCGGTCGACAGTGGTACCCAATGCAAGGTTCACGCCAGATGCCACCGGCATGTCGATCTGCAAGCGTGCGTGCAGGATCTTGCCGAGATAGTCGTCGTCGATGGTCGTGGTGCTGCGGTAGTCTTCATCGTGGATATACTTGATCTTCCAGTCAAGGGACAGGCCGTTGCCGAGCTCAAAAGTCTTGCGTCCGCGCAGGACGCCGATGCTGGTTCGGCGCCACTGGTCGCGTCGATAGACCGATCGGGGATCGCGCCCGCGATCGCGCGTGTTGGCGTAGTCGTAGAGCATGGTGTCGGTGTAACCCTCGCTGTGGAGGAAGGTGGGGAACACCTCGTCTACGTTCCGGTTCTGGCGATTGGTGTGGTAGGAGAGGAAGGTGTACTCGGCGCCGAGCTTGAGGTCGCCGCCCTCGTTCTCCCACTGCAACAGCCCGGTGCCGCCGTGCCAGCCGATGCAGCTCTCGACCCAGGCCTCGTTGAAGTCGATGAACTCATTGGCAAGATTCAGCGTTGGCAGCTGGCCGCCGCCGAGGAAGCCGTCGGTGAGCAGCACGTCCGCCTCGCGGCGCGCGCCGAAGATCGCGTTGTACTCCGCGCCGATCGAGAAGTACTCGCCCTGTAGCGTCAAGCCGTTCTGCCAGGGATCGGCGGCGGTGAGTCGAACGCGCAAGGCCACGTCATCGCTGTCTTTGAAGGCGACTGGGCTGACGCCCTGGTTGAGCGCGACGCCATTGGCGGTGCGATCCTGATCGAGGCGCTGCGACGAGACGGCCACCAGCGCCTCGGCCCGAACGGCGTCGCTGAGGTCCTGCTCGGCCTCGAAGGTCGCGTTGACGCTGGCATATCGCAGCACGAAGTCGACCGCGTGGTCGCTCTGGCAACCGGGGATTGGATGCCCCAACGCGTCCTTGCAGGTGGGGTTCTTCGACCCCAGTGCGTCGGGGTCGGCGATGTCGGACTCCAGATCGCGGGTGGTGGAGGCGACTAGGCGCAGGGTCGTACCCTCGCGCGGGCGCCACTGCAGGTGGGTGGCGTAGGCCCAGTCGCGCGACCAGAAGGGGTTCTGCAGCTCGGGATCGCCGAGGCCGGTCGACCACCAGGGCCCGACCCAAAGCTTGGGCAGCGCGATCGCGGCCGCCGTCCACAGCAGCGAGCGCTCCTTGCCAAGCGCGCCCTGCGCGAAGTAGCCCTTGCCGTTGTCGCGGTCGATGTAGCGCAGCTTGCCGATGGTCCAGGCGTTGAACATGCCGAGATCTGAGGCGCCAATGCGGATCTGGTCGACGAAACGCAGACCAGGGTTGAGCTGGATCCAGGGCCCGCGCAGCTTGAGGTAGGCGGCGCGGTTTAGGCCCGCGGAGTCACCCGAGGTGTTCTCGACGTCGCCGTACATGCGGTTTCCGGACTCCCAGTAGTCCTGCCACCGCTCACCGTAACGCGAGGCGATGCGGGCACCGGCCGACACAAACTCGCTGACACGCCCCGTTACCGTCAGCTCTAGCTCGCTGCTGACGCCGTTGCTGCCGGCGATCTGGTCGGGCCAGAAGGGGTTGCCGAGCCAGAGCGTGCCTTGACTGTCGTCATTGGCGTACAGGTGGTTGGTGAAGATGCGGGCGCCAAGGTCGAATCGCGAGATGTCGGCGTATGCCGGTCGCGGCGTGAGCGCCAGCAGCCCAAGCGACGCGGCACCAACCAAGCTCCGCAAGCCAGCACGAGCAGGTGAGGCGGCAGGCGTCGACGCGAGCGGACGCACGGCGTGCGGCCCATGAGCCCGAGGGCGCAGCGTAGGTTGCGGTCGGGGCGAGCGCATCAACGGGCGGTGTAGAGCATCGGCAGGGTCGCGACTTTGCTACCGCAGGTGTAGGCGAGCGAGGCCTTCTGCGCCGCGACCTCGTCGGCGCCGCCCTTGCCAGCGCCAGCCAAGATGTCGAGGACGTGGGGATCGCACTCCGCGTCGTTGCCGCCGCCGAAGCGGTGCTGGCCGCGCACCTCATTGACGCGGCGGGTCAACAGGTCGGTCTTGTCCGGGTAGCCCTCGTTGGATTGCATGACGACCTGGAAGCCCCACTTGCCGCTCGGGACGCCGAGGTCGCTCTTCTTGACGACCGCCACCAGCTGCTTGCCGCGGGCGCTGGTGCGCTTGGGGATGACGACGGCGCCCTTCATTTTCGCAGCCTTGAAGCGAACCTCCGCCTCGAGTCGGGTGCGGCCCTGCGGCGAGAGGAGGACGACCTTGTCCCAGGCCTCGTCGTCAGCGAAGCGCACGCCGCCAAGGCCAGGCAGCGCGTCGTGGAAGCCGACGCCCTTCTGGTGGTCGAGGTCGATGTAGATCTGGGCGAACTGCAGCGAGAAGCCATTGCCTTCCCAGTCTTTGCTGTTCCAAGGGTCCTCGATCTTGGCGCCCACGGTGACACGGAACTCGATGGTGTCGTCGCCTTCGATGACCTCCAAGCTCCGCAGGTCGAAGCTGCCGGCGGTGTAGACCGCATCGGTCGGGTACGTGTAGCCGCCGGGGCCAAAGTCGTCGCCAGCGGGGTCGGTGAAGACGTGCTTGAAGGCGTCTCCTGCCATGGCGGCTGGGACGAACTGAGTCGAGGTGGCGCCGAGGACGGCGGCGAGGGTCGCGGTCGCCGCGGCGACTCGTAGGGCAAAGGAAGATCGGAGCATTGATGGACTCCTAGCCAGGAGGGGGGCGGCTGCGCCGTGAGCAGCGTCGGTGGACCGCGCCGCTGTGTCAAGGCGAGAGCGCGTCGGCCGCGGTGGGTTCGCCCCAAGCGTCGGTGGGGTCGTGGCTTGGGGCTCTTCAGCGACCGTGAGGTGGGTAGGGATGACGGTGGCGGCGTGCGCCGGCTGCGCGGGGCGCCTGACGCGGCTGGGGTGGCGAGGCCCAGGCTCAGACCCGCCGACCGCGCGCTGACGCTGATAGCGCCGGGTCTCGCCGGCCGATCAGGCGGCGCTAGAGGTGGGCGCCGGCTGGGCAAGCAGGGCGCGGTCGGGGACCTCGCCGCCGAAGCCGGGGGCCGGGAATGCGGCCATCAGGTCGCGCACCTGCTCCGCTATCGCCTGCAGCGCGGCGGGCTCCTCGCGCTTGTGGATGGCCTCGACGATCCAGCGCGCAATCTGCCGACTCTCCACTTGCCCCAGGCCGCGGCTCGTCAGCGCCGGGCTGCCGATGCGGACGCCGGAGGGGTCCATGGGCTTGCGGGTGTCGAAAGGGATGGCGTTGGCGTTGCCTTCCAGGCCCGCGAGGTCCATCGCCACCGCCGCGGTCTTGCCGCCACAGCCGAGCGCTGTGGCGTCGAAGAGCAGCAGATGGTTGTCGGTGCCGCCGGTGACGACGGGCACGCCCTGACGCAGCAGCTCGTCGGCCATGGCGCGGGCGTTTTTTACGACATCAGCGGCGTAGGCGGCGAACGCCGGCTGGGCGGCCTCGTGCAGCGCCTGGGCCAAAGCGGCGATGGCGTGGACGTGCGGTCCGCCTTGCAGGCCGGGAAATACCGCACGATCGACGGCGCGCGCCCAGCGCTCCTGGCAGAGCAAGAGGCCGCCGCGTGGACCGCGCAGCGTCTTGTGGGTGGTGGTGGAGACGACGTCGGCGTGCGGCACCGGGCTCGGATGGACGCCGCCGACGACCAGGCCCGCGATGTGAGCGATGTCGCAGAGCAGCGCGGCGCCAACCTCCTGTGCGATCGCGGCCATGCGGGCGAAGTCGATGATGCGCGGGTAGCAGGTGGCGCCGGCGACCAGCACCGCCGGTCGCACCTCGCGGGCGCGGGCGGCGATGGCGTCGTAGTCGAGCAGGCAGGTCTCGCGGTCGACGCTGTAGTGGTGGGCCTCGAAGAAGCGGCTGGTGACGCTGACGCTGTGGCCGTGGGTGAGGTGGCCGCCCTCGGCGAGGGAGAGGGCCAGGATGCGGCGGTTGTCGCTCTTCTTGTCGATGAGCGCGACGTAGGCCGCGAGGTTGGCTGGCGAACCGCTGTACGGCTGGACGTTGGCGTGCTCGGCGCCGAACAGCGCCTTGCTGCGATCGATGGCGAGCTGCTCCAGCGGATCGATGATCTGCTGGCCCTCGTAGTAGCGCTTGTAGGGGTAACCCTCAGCGTACTTGTTGGTCAGCGGCGACCCGGTGGCGGCGAGCACGGCGTCGCTGGCGTAGTTCTCGCTCGCGATGAGCTTGGCGGTGTAGTACTGGCGAGCCCGCTCGCGCTGCAGAAGGTCGGCCACCACGGGGTCGAAGCCGGCTGAAACTGGGCGTTGCTGCATCTTCGTCTCCCTGAGTCGGTTGGGCGGTGTCTGGGCGGCTGCGCCTAGCGCCCGCTAAGCGTGGACAAAGGCGGCGCGGGCGCGCGGGCCCTGCTCGACGAAGGCCTCGATGCCGATGCGCATATCTTGCAGGGCGCAGATGCGCTCGAAGCAGTCCAGCTCGTGCTCCAGGCCGGCTCCTAGGGTGCGCTGGGCGCCGCCGAGCAGCGACTCGCAGACCAGCGCGTCGACGGCGCGGCTGCGGTGGCCGATGTCGGTGGGCTCCAGCGCGGCGTCGGCCTCGGCGATGGGTTCGCGCGGCAGCGCCGGCGGGTTCATGCGCCCAGCGGCGATCTGCGCCACCAAGGCGACGGCCGTCGCGACCAGCTGGTCTGGTGGCGCCAGGTGCGAGACGACGCCGGCCGCCAGCGCATCAGCCGCTGAGAGCGCCCTGCCGGTGCGGATGAGGGCCGCCGCGCGCTGCAGACCGATCAGCCGGGGCAAGCGCTGGGTGCCGCCACCGGCGGGCAGGATGCCGAGGTTGACCTCAGGGAGCCCACACAACGGTCCAGGCGCCGCGGCGCCGATACGGGCCGTGCAGCCAAGGGCAAGCTCGAGGCCGCCGCCAAACGCGACGCCATTGAGCGCGGCGATGACGGGCTTGCCGAGGCCCTCGATCTGCGCGGCGACGCGCTGGGCCAACGCGGCGATGGCGCGGCCCTCAGCCGGAGAGCGCAGGGCGCGCAGGGCGTGGATGTCGGCGCCGGAGATGAAGGCCTTCGGTCCAAAGCCCGAGAGCACGGCGCCAATGACGTGCGGCGCGGCGGCGACATCGTGCAGTGCTGCCGCGAGCTGGCGGTACGTGGTGGCGTCCAGCGCGTTGAGGACCTTGGGCCGCCGGACGCGAAGCAAACGCACGACGCCGCCGTTCGGCAGCAGCAGATCCTCCTGGACGAGGTTGCTGATCTCAAAGGGCTGGCCGGTGGCGGCCTGCTGGGACAAGGTCCTCGGCACCACGAAGCCGGGATGGCTAGCGGCGTAGGCCTCGCAGAGCCGCAGGGCCTCGGCGAGTCCGAGCGCGTTGGCGAGCGCGGCGGGGCCCCGGATGTCGAGCGCCATCGTCACGGCGAGCTCGAGCTCGTCGAGTCCGCAGAGGCCGGCGTCGACGATCTCGAGGGCGATGCCGAGGTAGGCGCCGCGCAGGGTCGCGAGGACGGCGGCCTTGCGCCCGGCATCGGCGATCTCGGCCCGCTCACCGCGACCACTGACGGGCCAACGGCCGGTCGGGCCTGCCGACGCCAGAAGGTCGAGGAGGAGGCGCGGCGGCTGGTACCAGGGCCCAATGCGCTCGTGCATCTCGCTGAGGCCGTGGGCGGTGATCGGGTTGCCGCCGGTCAGGTTCATGGCGGTGAAGGGACCAACCGCGAGCCCGAGGGCCTCCCGCGCGGCGTCGTCGACCTCAGCGATGCTGCCCAGGCCAGCCTCGACCGCGAGGGCCGCGGCCTGGAAGATGCCCTCGAAGATAGGGTCGACGGCGTAGCCGTAGCGCGAGGCCACCGCGACCGGGACCTTGCCGATTGCCTCGTAGAAGCGGTGTAGCCACGCGATCATCGCCGGATCGCTGGCTTCGCCCGGCACCAGCTCGACGACGGGGTTGCGCTCGGCAGGGAAGAAGTAATGGGCGACCGCGCAGCGCCCCTGCGTCGCCAGCGGGGCGAAGACGCGCTCTGGCTCGAGGTGGCTGGAATTCGACAGCAAGATGGTGTCAGCCCCGACCAACCCCTCGACCTGCGCGAAGATGCGGCCCTTGAGGCCGACGTCCTCCGTCGCGGCCTCGACGACGAGGTCAACGCCCCGCAGCGCCTCATAGTCGGTGGTGAAGAGCAGCGCGCCGCGCATCGCTGACGCCTCGGCCGGCGCGAAGGCGCCGCTCTGCTCACCGCGGGCGATCTTCGCCTCGGTGCGGCTGCGCCCGGCGTCAACCGCCTCTTGCCTGACGTCAACCACGACCACCTGGACGCCGTGCGGCGCCAACACCTTTGCGAAGTGCAGGGCGATGTCCGGCCCGATCTGGCCGGAGCCGATGACCCCGATGCGAGCGATGCTGCGGCCAGCGAAGGCGAATGGCATGACACGGACCTCCTTGGGCCGTCGCGGCGGCCCGGGCGCGCTGGAAGTAGCAGGCTTGGCCGCTGGCATCAACCCGAGCAGGACGCGGCGCCGACGTGGCAGACCGCCGGGCGCTGGGAGGCGCGCCGCGAGGGCGCTGGTGGCTGCAGCTCGGCCGGCCGCGCGATGGTCGGGCTCATGTCGTCCGGGCCGCGGAGCCGGCGCGCCCCAGCGCTTGGGCCAACCGCTACGCGCGCCTTGCGGCGATTGGGCGCACCTGCGACGATCTGTGCGCTTGCGGAGGAGCAGCGCATGGCTCGACTCGTGGACCTAGCCCAGCATCGCCTAGCGCCGCGTCGCGCTGCCCTGCCCTGGCTGGTCGCCGTTGCCCTCACGGCCTGCGCCGACGGCCACCATGACGACGCCGATCACCACCACATCCCGCCCGAGGTGGAGGCGGCCGCCCGCTACGAGGTGATCCCGCTCGCGCTCGGCAACGCCGACTACGGGCCCGCCAATTGGGTGGCAAGCCCCAACTACGTCACCGCCAATCGCGGCAAGGGCCAGATCAAGAAGGTGATCGTCCACACAGTCCAGGGCAGCTACGCCGGCTGCATCAGCTGGTTCCAAAACCCGTCTTCGAACGTCTCGGCCCACTTCGTCGTCAGCAAAAACGGCGAGGTCACCCAGATGGTCAAGGAGAAGGACATCGGCTGGCACGTCGGCAGCGAGAACGGCTACACCGTCGGCATCGAACACGAGGGCTGGGTCAGTGACCCGGCGTACGTCACCCCCGCCATGCGCAGCGCCTCCGCCGCGCTAACCTGCTACCTGCTGAAGAAGTACGGGCTGCCGGCCGATCGCGTCAGCGTGATGGGGCACGTCGAGCTGCCCAAACAGACCCACACCGACCCCGGCAAGCACTGGCCCTGGGACGCCTACATGGCCGACATCGAGGCCTGCATGGGCGGTACGACGCCGCCGACGTGCCCCGGCTCCTGCGACGACGGCAACCCCTGCACCAACGACGGCTGCGTCAGCGGGGCGTGCAGCAACGCCGCCGCCAATGGCATCGTCTGCTGGGACGGCGACGCCTGCACGGCCGGAGAGAAGTGCAGCAACGGCAAGTGCGTCGGCGGCTCGATCGTCAAGGACTGCGACGACAACAACGCCTGCACCGACGACGCCTGCGCGGCGGGTAACTGCACGCACAGCCCGAACAGCGCCGGCTGCGACGACGGCAACGCCTGCACTTCCGGGGACAAGTGCGGCGGCGGCAAGTGCGCCCCAGGGGCTGTCAAGGGCTGCGACGATGGCGACCCTTGCACCAGCGACAGCTGCAGCGGCGGCGCCTGCAAGCACTCGCCGGCGGCCGCCGGCTGCGACGATGGAGATCCCTGCACGGTCGGCGACGGCTGCGATCCGGCGAGCGGCGGCTGCAAGGCCGGCGAGGCCAAGGACTGCGACGACGGCGACCCCTGCACGGTCGGAGACGCCTGCCAGCCGAGCAGCGGCAAGTGCGTCGAGGGGACCGCCAAGGCTTGCGACGACGGCGATCCCTGCACCATCGGCGATGGTTGCCACCCGGCGACCGGCGCCTGCCTCGGCGGCGCGAAGAAGGACTGCGGCAGCGACGGCGACGACTGCACGGTCGGCGCCTGCGACGCGGCGAGCGGCGCCTGCCAGAAGGCCAAGGACGGCGCGGGCTGCGACGACGGCAACCCATGCAGCCAGGCCGAGATCTGCCAGGGCGGCAGCTGCGTTGTGGTCAGCATGATGGCCTGCGAAGACGCCAACCCGTGCACCCACGACAGCTGCAGCGGCGGCGTCTGCCAGCACGCGCCACACAGCCAGTTCTGCGACGACGGCGATGGCTGCACGGTTGGCGACGTCTGCAGCGGCGGCGCCTGTAAGGGAGCGCCGCTGGCCTGCGACGACGGCGATCCCTGCACCTCCGAGGCGCCGTGTCAGCTCGGCGCCTGCAAGGCCGGAACGCCTTTGTGCGACGACGGCAATGATTGTACGAGCGACGCCTGCGACGGCGGCAGCTGCAGCCACGTCGACCTCGAGGTCGGCGCCTGCGAGGACGACGACGCCTGCACCGTCGGCGACCGCTGCAAACAGGGGACGTGCGTCGGTGGGGCGCAACGCACCTGCAGCGACGGCGATCCCTGCACCAACGACCGTTGCCTCAGCGACAAGGGGTGCGCGCACGACGCCAAGCCCGGCTGCACCGCGGCAGACGGCGGCGCCAGTGTCGACGGCCTGACCACGAGCGGCGATGGCTTCGCCGGCGCTGGCGCCTCTGGCCTGGCGCCGAGCGCACCTTCGGCGGGCTGCAGCGCAGCGCCTGCGGCGAGGGCTGGGACCGCGGCGGCCGGCGGCGTCGATGAATCCGGGGTCGGCTGGCTGCTGGCCGGCGCGATAGCGGCGATCTGGGCGGGTCGGCGTCGAGCTGCCAGGGAAGCGCGGGCCTGACGATGGTCCTGGTGCTGTTGCGAGCGCTGCTGACGCTTAGCGCGATGACCAACGCCGAGGCAGCGCTCCTGGAACGGCTCCAGCGCGATGAACCCGCAGCGTGGCGACAGCTGCTCGAGCGCCACGGCCCAGCGCTTGTCGCCTACGCGCGGCGGATCTGCGGCGACGCAGCGCAAGCCGAAGAGCTGGTGCAGGACGCGATCGTGGCGATCCACGGCGGCATCGATCGCTTTGAGGGCCGGTGCTCGGTCAAGAGCTGGCTCTACCGCGCCGTCCACAACCGGGCGATCGACGCCCTGCGCCGGCAGCGGCGCTTCGTCGACGTCGACGAAGCGCGAGAAGACGCAGACTGGGCCGATCGCTTCGACGGAGGTGCCTGGCGGGCGGCGCCGCCGCCCTGGTGCGGCAGCCTGGACCAACGCATCGACGCCAAGCGCGCCCTCGCCGTCGTCGAGCGGGCCCTACCGCGGCTGCCTACCCAGCACCGCGAAGTGCTCTGGCTCAAGGAGGTCGAGGGCCTGGACGCGGTGGAGATCTGCGACGCGCTCGGCATCTCGCCGGCCAACCTGCGGATGTGCCTGCACCGGGCGCGCAGAGCGTTGCAGCAGGCCGTCGCCCTCGAGCTAGGCAGCGCGGCCGCAGAGGCCCTCACTAACTTGGAGGCTTGAGACGATGAGCCCCCGATGTGCGGCGATTCTGGCGCAGGTGGACGCCTTCCTCGACCACGAGCGTGGCGCGTTGGAGCGCCTGCGCTTCGCCGCCCATCTGGCCCTCTGCCCGCCCTGCGACAGGTACGTGCGCCAGCTGCAGGAGGCGCGCCGGCTCTTGCGCTTGGCGGCGACGCCGAGCGAGTCCGACCTGGCTGCGGCGCGACGGTTGGCGGTGGCCCATGCCCGCCCGCGCGAGGCGAAGGGCTGACGCGCCTCATCGGCTGCGCGCTTGGCCCGAAGCCGAGGCGCCCCGCCCCGCGACGCATCGGGCGCCGCCCGTGGCCCGTCCTCGGGTAGATCGCCGCCCGAGCAGCCGCGTCGACACCGCCGTTGCCGCGGCCGCGAGCGCGAGCTACTGGCAGACTCCGCAGGTTGAATCTGCACACTTGGACGCTTTGACATTGCTCGGGCCGCTGCAGCAGTCGCCATAGCCTTTGCATTCGCCGTCGCAGAAGCAACCCCCGGGGCCACCACCCTGTCCGCATTTCGTGTTGCAGTAGTTGCCGTTGAGAGCACAGGTCTTGCCGTCGCCTGTGTAGCCCGGCTTGCAGGCGCAGACGACGGGCGCAGCCACCTTGTTGGTGCAGTTGGCGTTGACGCTGCAGCCGCCATTGTTGGTCTTGCACTCGTCGATGTCGGCGCAGGTCTTGCCGTCGCCGGCATAGCCCGGCTTGCAGGCGCAGACGACCGGGGCGCCCACCTTGTTGGTGCAGGTGGCGTCGGCGCTGCAGCCGCCGTTGCTGGTCTTGCACTCGTCGATGTCGGCGCAGGTCTTGCCGTCGCCGGTGTAGCCAGGCTTGCAAGCGCAGACGACCGGGGCGCCGTCCTTGTTGGTGCAGGTGGCGTCGGCGCTGCAGCCACCGTTGTCGATCTTGCACTCGTCGATGTCGGCACAGGTCTTGCCGTCGCCCTGATAGCCTGAGTTGCAGGTGCACGCGAAGGCGCCGGGCGAGTTGGCGCAGGTCGCCACCTTCGAGCAAGGCTCGAGCTGGCGGAACTTGACGTCGCTCACAAACGGGCCAGCGAAATTGTTGAACCCGCTGTCGACGCTGTCCAGCGTGAACCACAGCTGCACCTCCTTGCCGCCGAGGCCGACCAGCGGAGCGACGAAGGTGATGCCGGCGGCGCTGCCCTTGAAGTCGGCCTTGCTCCAAGTCTTGACCACCTGCGCGCCAACCAGGACTTCCACACTGAACTTGTCGACACTCGGGAGTGGCTCGACGAGGAGCTTGAGATTGAACGAGAGCTCCACGGGGTTGCCCGGCAACTTCACGACTGGGCTGGTCGCCGTGCCAACGACCGCGAAGGATGGGACTTCGTAGGTGCTGGTAGCGGGATTGCTGAAGACGAGCTGGTTGTTGAAGACCCTCCAGAAGACCTGATTCGGCGCGCTGGTGGTCGTCTTCCAGCCGGCGAGGTCGGCGGGCAGGACCATCGGCACGGTTGTTGGCTTGCACTCGTCGATGTCGGTGCACAGCTGTCCGTCTCCGGCGAAGCCCGGCGAACAGGCGCAAGCGTAAGTGCCAGGCGCGTTGGTGCACGCGGCGTTTGCGCCGCAGGCCGGGACCAGAAACGTCATGCCGAAATTCGACAGCGCGATGCCCGAAGTCCCGTTGGCGGTGGCATCGACAGTGTCGAAAACGAAGCGGATCTGCGCGGTCTTGCCCGCATGTGCGCCGAGCGCGATCGCGATAGACTGGAGGGTCTTTCCTAATTTCACTTTCGACTTGTCGAAGACCACCAGCGCCTCGCTGCCGATGAGTAGCTCGACACGGAACTTGTCGTAGTCCGAAGTGGTCTCGACGTCGAAGACGCCGTCGAAGGTCAGCGTCGCGTTGACCGGCAGCGCGATGGCGGCAGTGGTGACGCTACCTTTGTAGGCAACGGAGACGTTGTAGTTTCCCGTATCCGGGTTGTTGTAGATGAGCTTCCCGTCACTGAGTCGCCAGCCGGCCTTGGGGTGAGAGTTCTCGAATTTCGCTGTGGAGATGAGAATGTCCGATGCCTGCGCCTTCAATGCGCCGCTCTTGCATTCGTCGACATCCGTGCAGGTTTTGCCGTCGCCAAGGTAGCCGGCGTTGCAGGTGCAGGCATACGAGCCCTTGGTGTTGGCGCATGTCGCCTGCGCCGCGCACTTGGCGGTGCCGGCCTTGCACTCGTCGACGTCGGCACAGGTCGGCTTGGCCCCGACGTTGTTGGTGCAGGTGTTGGCTTCGGGCAAGCCGCAGGCGCCGTTGTTGGTCTTGCACTCGTCGATGTCGGCGCAGGTCTTGCCGTCGCCCGTCCAGTAAGTCTTGCAGACGCATTGGGAGCTGCCCGGCAGGTTGGTGCAGTCGGCGTTGACGTCGCAGCCGCCCTTGTTGACCTTGCACTCGTCGATGTCGGTGCAGACTTGGCCATCGCCCAGGTAGCCCTTGTCGCAAGCGCAGGTGTAGGTGCCCGGGCTGTTGGAGCAGCCGGCGTTGGTACCGCAGGCAGTGGTCTCGAGCGCGAGCTTGCCGATGACGATGCCGAAGAAGCTGTTTTGGTTGCCGTCCTTGGTGTCAAACGCGAACTCGATCTGGATCGACTTGCCCGCCCACTTCGCCAATGAAATCAAGACTGGGGTGCCCGGCTTGTGCCCGATCGCGACCTTGGTGCTGATGACAGTTGGCGACTTGCCTGCTTCGATGACGGAGACCGCGAAGGTGTCAAAGAAAGTGCCGGACTCCACCTCCAGCGTGGCGACGAATGACAGCGAGGTGACGCCCAGGCTCGGCACCTTGAGGAGTGGCGTCGCGGCGCTGCCTTTGTTGCTGTCGCTGCCGGTCGCGTAGTCGCCCTGGACCGGGCTGTTGTAGATGAGCTTGTCGCCGGCGCCGTAACAGCCGACGACCTTCGAGGAGTTGACGACCGTCCAGCCAGCGAGGCCTTGCGGGGTCGGCAGGATCCCGACGCCGATGCCGTCCTTGCACTCGTCGACGTCGGCGCAGGTCTTGCCGTCGCCCTTGTAGCCAGCCTTGCAGGCGCAGCCGTAGCCGCCGACAGTGTTGGTGCAGTCGGCCGCGAGGTCGCACACCGCGCTGCCGTCCTTGCACTCGTCGACGTCGGCGCAGGTCTTGCCGTCGCCATTGTAGCCGGGCTTGCAGGTGCAGGCGTAGCCGCCGTCGGTGTTGCTGCAGGTGGCGGCGAGGTCGCACACCGCGCTGCCGTCCTTGCACTCGTCGACGTCGGCGCAGGTCTGGCCGTCGCCGGCGTAGCCCTTCAAGCAGGTGCAGGTGAACGTCCCGGCCGAGTTGGCGCACGTCGCTTTGGCGTCGCATGGCTTGCTGCCGTCGCCTCGGCGGCGAGGTCGACCTTGCCATTGACGGACCACTGATAGGCGTCGCTGACCTTGTCGCCGTCGGCGTCGATCGCCTCCGTCTTGGCCGTGCAGGTCACCTGGGACGCGAGGGCTACCTCGCCAGGCTCGATGGCGGCCTTGACGCCGGCCGGGCTTGCGTTGCCGATGACGACGCTGGCGGACGCCTTGCCGCCGGCGATGTAGGGGCCCTTGCTCGTGACCTCGACCATCCAGGTCTCGCCCTTCTTGGCGACGCCGGCCTCGATCTTGGCCGTGACGTGGGGTGTGGCCTCGCCATTTCGCAGCCAGACGTAGCTGTAGGTCAGCTCGCTCGGGGCGCGGTCGACGTCTGCGGCGGCGCCAGCGATGGTCGCCTCAAGTGCGTCGAGCGTCGTCGGCTTGGCGGGCGTGATCTCGACCTTGGCAGCGCCGGGCGCCGTGTTGACCCAGATCGACACCGTGGCCGTCGCAGTGAGCCCCTCTTTGTCCTTCACGCCGATGGTCAGGGTCTGCTTGCCCGCCGGCAGCTTCGAGAGCTCGACCTTGCTGCTCTGCGACACCTTCGCCATGCCCGTGGCGAGCGGCTGGGCGGCGGCGCTGGTCTGGATGCCGTAGTCGAGCTCGGCGTCGGCGTCATCGCCGGCCTCGAACGTGAACTCGATCTTGTCATCGAGATTGAACACGGCGCCATCGGTCGGAGCGGTCACCTTGACCGTCGGCGCGGCGTTGGCGATGACCTCAGGCGCGTCTGGTTCGTCGGTGGTCGCGTCGAGACCCACGTCGTTGGGCGCTGCGTCGAGGCCGCCATCCACTGCGCTGCTGTCGCCGTTGCCGCCGCTGTCGAAGCCACCGCCGCCAAGGTCGACGCCGGTGCCACCGCCGCCGCCGCCGCCGCCGTCCGTCGTGCTCGGCTGGCCGCAGCTGGCGAGCGCCGAGGCGACCGCCGCGATGATGATCAGCAAGATGGGCCTTTGGCCCGACGACGCACAGCTCAGACAGGAACCTCGGCGCCTCCCAAGCCCTGCGATCCCTGGTCACGGTCCGCGAGCCGGCATCCGCAGAATCTCGAACACCAGCAGCCGCTTGCCGCGGCGTAGCTGGCGGCGGTTGATTTCGGCGACCGCGACCGCCAGCGA
>SXGT01856455.1_pt1 | contig 20085 bp, 19 predicted proteins | sample 3176221 | NCBI WGS metagenome assembly SXGT01 (sample SAMN11356862, study PRJNA531348) | freshwater metagenome | isolation source: freshwater sample F1-120 | place: China: Fuxian Lake, Yuxi | collected 2017-12-25
GAAAGCTTCGACCGCTGCCAACGCCGGACAAGATCAAGCCAACGTGCTTGTTTGCCGACATCCAGACGTAGTCCCATGGGGCACCTCCTTTGGCCCCCATGCTACCTGACCCCGCAAGGTGGGTTTGTCGGACGGATACGATCAACGATTAGCGTAATATCCGTGTCGTCCGCGCCAGTACCTGGGTGCCTTAATGTGTGCGTGCCCCTGTGCGTGTGGGTGTAAAACTCACAAGCGCAAGGCAAACCATTTTTCGACAAATCCCTTTGTCAATCTCGACCATTTTGGCCAGAATAGGGACATCCGAATCAAACTCCAGGAGACCTTCCAAATGAAACGTCGCACCTTCCTCAAATCGACGGCTGCCGCCAGTGTGGCGGCCAGTGCCATGGCGCTCGATGCCAAGTCCTACGCGCAAGTGCCGGGCGCCAACGAGGCGATTCGCATCGCGTTCCTCGGCGTCGGCGGGCGCTGTCAGCAGCACATTGATGTCATTCTTGCCATGCAGGCGGCCAATCGGAATTCGGTCCGGCCGGTCGCGGTTTGCGATGTGTGGGACGGCAATCCGCAGCTGGGGCGGCGTCCTGATGGCACGGCCAGCGGACGCGGGTTGTATCCCTCGGCCCTGCGTTGCGGCTTGCGGCGGGATGACGCTCAGCACGTCACCAAGGATTATCGCCGTATCCTGGGTCTGCGCGAAGTCGATGCCGTTTGCATCGCGACGCCGGATCACTGGCACGCCAAAATGTGCATCGATGCCGCCAATGCGGGCAAGCATATCTATTGCGAAAAGCCGATGACGAAGACGATTTATGAGGCTCACGCCGTCGTCGATGCGGCCCGGCGCAACAACATCGTGATGACGGTCGGCGTGCAGTGGATGGCCGACCCGAGCTTGCGTCGCGCCAACGAGATGATCCGCCGCGGGGACATCGGCCACGTCGCCCAGGCCCAGACCAGCTACTATCGCAACTCGCTCGTCGGCCAATGGCGTTACTATCCGCTCACGCAGGACATGAACCCGACGACGATCGATTGGGACATGTTCCTCGGCCATCGCTTCTCGGTGGAGGAAGGCGTGCCGCTCGCGCCGCAGCAAGCGTTCGACCGGGCCCTGTTCGCACAGTGGCGCTGCAACTGGGACTTCGGCGGCGGCATGTTCACCGATCTCTTTGTGCACCGCGTCACGCGCCTGATCGCGGCGATGGGCGTCCGCTATCCGGCCCGCGTCGTCGGCGGCGGCGGCATCTACCTCGAATACGATGGCCGCGATGTCCCCGATGTCGCCACCATCGTCTGCGATTACGAGGAAGGCTGCCAGCTCCTCATCACCGCAACGATGATCAACGATCACCCGATCGACGAAGTCATCCGCGGCCGATCGGCGACGGTGAAATTCGGCTCGAAGCAGATCATGCGCAACGGCGCAGCCGCCACCGATTGGGGCTACGAGGTGATCCCGCAAGCCGCGACCAATCGTCCGGTGCAAGGCCAACCCGCGCGGCGCGAAGCCGTCTGGCACGGCGACGGCATGTCCGAGGGCGCTTCGGGCACGGCGATCTGGGAGAACTTCATCACCTGCGTTCGCGCCCGCAACCGCGACACGTTCTGCACGCCGGAACTCGGCGCAGCCGCGTTCACCACGGTGAACATGGGCGTGCAAAGCTACCGCCAGGGCCAGGTGCTGTTCTGGGACCGCGAACGCCGTCGCCCGGTAGTCGGCGATTCAAGTTGGGCAACCCGCCTGGAACGCAAGAGCAAGGACCGCGGCCGACCGAATCAGATCATCGGCTGGACCGGCGAGAACCGCGGCAGCACGCTGGAACCGCCTGAATACCAGCGCCTCGGCGGGCCGTGGGTGAATGGTCAGGATCCGGGGCGGCCGGCGGGGGGTGGGAGTTAGCGATTGGTGGCGAGCCGAGCGGTGTACGCCGCCGGGAAAGGTTGCGTCAACCGGCGGCTTGAAAGATTCGGCTCATCTCATCTTTGTGAACGTCAAACGAGGAGCTATCGAATGGCTACGCCCACTATCCCCGAAATTGCAAGCGAACTGAATGACAGAGCGCCTTCACATCCCATCGGCGCCTTACAGAAAATCCTGGGCCACCGTCGAGGACAAAGCCTCTTCAGATTGAACTCCAAAACCGTGACGGAGTGGTGGGCTTGCCACTGGGGCGGCCGAATCGAACTCCAGTTCAACATCGGTCTTGGAGATGACCGAGAAACGTTTCGGCATGGCGTGGCTTTCGATTTTGGATCCACTATCAGCCATCCCGCAGAAGAAATGGCCGAAATCCTAACGCCCAAGCTTCTCCTTCTTAACAAATTCCTCGGCACTCACCCTGGCCTGTACAAAGACATGTCCCTATGGGCAGGAGACACTAAATACCCGGCGGCGCCCATGACGCAGGGAGTGATGGATGGTCATTCGTGGTTCTTCCTCGGAAAGCGCCAGGCTCTGAATCGCATTGATTACGAGCGAATACTCGACGACTTCGACCGGCTTTTGCCGCTTTATCAGTACGTCGAAACAGCCGGAAAAAGGAAACCCGTTTCCGTTGACCTGGAGACGCGGTTTGCGTTTCAGGCCGGCTGCCGAACAAAGAAGCGAAAAGCAATCGTCCGACAATGCAAAGAGCAAATCGAGAGAGACCTTCGCCACAATGAACTTCAAAAAATGCTCTTTCGCCGGCTTGCTCGAGAATTCGGAAAAAACAACGTCGGAACTGAAAATCAAGCGGTAAACGGCACGCGAATCGATCTGGTAGTCAGACGGAAATCTCGCTTTTGGTTTTATGAAATCAAGACCGCGGATTCCGTCCGCGCTTGCATTCGGGAGGCGATTGGGCAACTCCTCGAATACGCATTTTGGCCTGGTGCACAAAAGGCGGCACGGCTCGTAGTTGCCGGCGAATTGGCAATGGACAAAGATGGAGAGGGATACCTACGGCGCCTTCGCGATGAATTCTCATTGCCAATCGAATATGAGCAGATCATCCCCTAAAGTTTTGCTAGGGCTTGCCGTCGTTTGCCAACAATTGGGCGTCAACCTGACACCATCCCGCAAGCCCGTTCAGGACATCCAGAACCGCATCCTCGTCGGCTTCCCGATGGTCCGGGCAGTCCCGAAGAGCCTGAAACAGGCCTTCGAGCAACCCTTGAATTTCGCGATTCTGGTAACCTTCGGCGGCCAACTCGATCACGACCGCACGCAGGCTCAGCGTCGGATCAGGTTTTTCGAGAGCGGCTTGCAATCGTGCTGGCGGGGTCACGGAATCAAGCTCCTTGCTTCGGTCAGTCGGCAATGGTATTAGGCGTCGCTTCACTTGTACGGCAAATACTGCACGACATTTTCCCAATCGACCGGCTCAGTGGCTTTGGCGATCAACTCCAAATCCTTCACGTACGTTCCGATCGTCACGCCAAGTTGATCGCCATAGCACAATCCAGAGAACGATCGGCCCTGTCGCTGCCAATCTTCCGCCATCGCTTTAAAACCGATATCTTGCGTAAAAATGACGCGCCCGAGGTTCGTGCATCGCTGTAAGAGGTCTTCGTCGGACATTTCCGCTTCGCTATCATCTTGAGCCCGCAAGACATCGACGCCGCGAAGGTGAAGCTGATCGTGAATCGCCTTGTCCACGTGAACATCAAAATAGAGTTGAACTGGCATCGCTCATCTCAGTTTGATGATTTCGATTTGCCTTGAATTGTCGAGCGGCATCAAGGATGTGGCAATAGACCTTGGGCTCGCAACCGCAGTTCCACCGGTGTTGGCTTGGCGTTTTTTCGCGCTTCCTCATTCATGCGTTGTTCTTCCGCAAGCTCCGTGTCGATCTCTGCCTGGTGATCGAAATAGTACGCCATCGCGGAATGAACCTCCGCAAGTTTCAGGTGCGGGTAGTGGGTACAAATCTCGTCCGGCGACCACCCGTTGCTGAGGTAATCAATCACAATCTGCGCCACGCGAATCCGCGGTATGCGCTCAAGCCGCGCGGGGCTGCCTTCGATCTTCACGATATGGGGGTAAGCGACGGCCGTTGCCATGATCGACTCCAAATGGCGTAATTCAATCCACCTCAAGTATACCCGAAAACTCGCGGCCTGTTTAGAGCTTATCGAGGCACAACCGCCGCGCCTTGCGTCGCTTCCACCAGAACGCGATCCAGCGGGTGATGAACATCAAGACGATCGGTGTCGCGAACCAGGCGACGACGACGACGAGCGTCGTCGTCTTGATGCCGCTGAACCATTTCTTCACGGGGTGGAGCAACATCGGGATAAGTACGCGGTCGGTCAGGAATCGCGTCAGCTCTTCGTGTGTAAGAAATTCGTCGTTATCCTTGACCGCCTCGGCACGCAGGTCGGCGAGCAGGTCGGGGACGCCGTACTCGGCTAGCTTCTTGTGCAGCTTGCGATTAAGTAGGTAATCGATGAGGGGAGGCAAGGTCCAGTCGATAACCGGTTCGGCGAAGGTGCCCTTCCAGTCGGGGTTTTCCTCGAAGAGCTTCTCCTTCGCCTTCGCGCTGACCTTCTTGCCGACGTCCTCCTTGACCGCGTCGAGTCGATTCAGAAAGCGGACGACATTGAGCGGCTTGCGTTGTTGATGGATGTCGTCCCAGGCGTCGACATCGACGACTTCCTTTTCGACGATCTGATCGGCAAGCACGATGGCATCGGCGCCCATCTCGCCGATCAGGGGCAGCCACTTCTTGCCGATGATGCCGTGGCGAACAACCACCTCGACCGAACGGAAGCCCCCCTCCAGGACGCCGAGAAAGCCGAAGAGAATCGGCATGGCGAGAATATTGAGCGTGACGATCAGCAGCGTGAGCCAATAGCGAACGCGTGGGAACGGTAAGCGATAGGCGCCCCAGCGGCGCAAGAGTAGCGACAATGTGATGCCGATGAATAGCCCGGCAGAAAGGCCGAGAAAAGTCCAGAGCGAAAGCCGCCAGATGACGCTCCACCACGGCATATCGTCCCAGAGGGCTTCGCGAGCGTTTTTCACAACGCCCCAGTCGTCCTCAGGGATGCCGCAGCCGGTGAGCATCAGCACAACAGGGAGCAGGCCTAGGTACTTGCGCATCGCGCCATTATGGCATCTGCGCCCGCCATTTGTCCAGCACTTCCGGCAACGGATATTCCGGAATTGTCAGGCCGAGCGTTGGGATCGTTTGCAAGCGCCGCCAGGCCCGCGTCACTAGTTCCTCTTGTTGTTGCACGAAGTCGGCATCGAGATCCGCCTTGGCAAACATTCCTTCACACGGGCACGACTCGAACGCGGGATCGACGATGTACTGTGCCATCGCCGGATTGCAGCGGATGTGGCGTTCGCGCTGCTTGGTCAATTTGAGCGGATTGACCTCGCCCATGATGTAACGCAGGTAGAGATCGGAGTCGATGATCGCCTCGACGTCCTTGCCGCAGACGTCGCAGATGTAGCCGGTATCGCAGGCGGCCATGGATTTCTCCCAGGCCGCATGCGGCGTGGCACGCGCGTGCTACGCCGCATGCGGCTCGGATTGGTATAATGCACTATCACCCATCATTGTGACACGGAGTCGGCCATGAATCCAGCCCCTCAATCGCCGGAAAAGGAAACGCAGAGCTTTGCCGAGACGGCAATGCGCATGGGGGGCAAGAGCGAGGAAGAATCGCGCCGCATGGGGGCAGTCGATAAGGCTGACGAGCAGGTCGATCGGCTCTTCCGATTCCAGACCTCGAACAGTCCGATTCACAAGGCGATCTGGGACGGCAAGGTCCCGCTGGAACTCTTCCAGGCCCCGGCGCCCCCGGCATCGTTGCCATGCGACAACGTGATGAGCCAATCGCTCAAGATCATCCAGCGCCGCCGCGACGCGAATGCCCTCCTCAATCAGGACAAAAAGCTTTCCAGCGAGACGATCGACGAACTCGCCGGCGCCGGCTACTGGGGCCTGCTCATCGATCCGAAATATGGCGGTTCCGGCGCTCCGTTTGCCCGCTTTGCTCCGTTCCTTATCAAGATGGGCGTCTACGATTCGATGACCTCGGCGATGGCGTCTGTCCATGGCTGCATCGGCGCCGTCGATCCACTGCGGACTTTCGGTAGCCCGGAGCAAAAGGAGCGACTGCTACCGGTCCTGGCTGGCGGCAGGAAGATCTCCGCCTTCGCCCTCACCGAACCCTGCGCCGGCTCGGATCTCACGGCCCTGAAAACCACGGCGACACTCGTCGGCGATCACTACGAAGTCACCGGCGAGAAACTCTTCATTACCAACATCGTGCCGGGGCGCATGATCGGACTGGTCGCGGTGATCGAAGGCAAGCCCGCGGTCTTGATCGCCGAATTGCCCAGCGCGGAAAACGATGAATTTCAAATCGTCCGCTACGGGCTTTATGCCCTCAAACACGCCTACAACGTCGGCATGAAGTTCAACAAGTTTCGGGTGCCGAAGGAAAACCTGCTGGTACCGCCGAGCGGCGATGGATTGACCATCGCCTATCATGGCTTGAACCTCGGGCGGCTGGCGCTGTGCGCCGGCGCTTCGGCAAGCATGCGCGTCTTCCTCGCCAACATGCTGCCGTGGGCGCAATTCCGCCGAACCTACGGCCAATCGATCGAGACGCGTGAACTCGTCAAGCGCCGGATTGCGAGACTCGGTGCTTTGATCGCGGGAACCGACGCGCTCGTCGCCTGGGGCTCGTGGCTGATCGACCAGGGTTACCGCGGCGAGTTGGAGTGCATCATCGCGAAGATCTTCGGCTCCGAGGCACAGAAGGAAGCCGCGATCGAGCTTTTCATGAAGACGCACGGCGGCCGCTCGTTCCTCCATGGCCATCTCTTCGGCGACAACGTTCACGAGTACCTCGCCCCGTGCATCTACGAGGGCGAAGGCGAAATGCTCGGCATGGCGTTCTTCAAATCGCTCGCCAAGGAGCACGGCAAGACCTACTTCGAACCAATCGGCAAGGCGCTGCAAACGCACCAGATCAAGAACTTCAACCCGCTGAATCCCTCGCACCTGTGGAAGCTTCGCAGCGAGCTTGGCGCCTATGCGAAATGGTCGCTGGGCCGCAAGTTCCTGGGCCGCGACTCGGCGACGGTGCCTGGCCTCGATCCGAAGCTGGCGGAGCATCTGCAATTCGCTCAAGACATGTGCCAGAAGCACGCGGTGGAGCTGTCGAACGCGATGAGCAAGCATCAGCTCAAGTTGGCGGACCGGCAATGTCGGATTGCCGAGCTGTCGCAGCGCGTGCAGGATTCGATCGTGATGATCGTCACACTGATGTGGGCTCACGGACAGAATAAGGAGATCGCGATCGCCTCGGCCAACATCCTGTGCCAGGACCTGCGCCGCAAGCTGACGGGCGAACGGCCCTCAGACAAGTATTTCCGCGCGGTGGGAGAGCTGGCGGACAAGATCATCGCCGGTGGGTTTGAGGATTTGGCGGGCGTACCGCGGCAGGAGATCATGATGAAGTATTAAGCACGCCCCAGGAGGAGCGCAGCGATTCCTGTAGGTTAGCGCCCAACAACCCCCGCGAATCGCCCACCTTCGGCGGGCTCATCGCGGGGCTTGGCAACGCTTCTCACGTCAATTCCGTCTGGCCCGGCACCGCGACGGCCGGCACCGGCAGACGCATGTCCCACGTCACTCGCTCCGGAACCCACGCTTGCTGGCTGTTAAGGGCCTGCTCCCACGTGACTTCGCGGCCGGTGTAGCAACTCATGCGGCCCATGATCGCGGTCAGCGTGCTGTTGGCGACGCGCTGCAGGTCGTTGATGCGCTCACGCCGGCCGCGGATGCTGCGGAAAAGCTCGACGTGTTCCGCCTCGTACGGGTTGTTGTCTTTGCGGTGGGCGAAACTCCAGGGGCGTTCGCCGGTGATCGAATAGGTGCGATTTGCGTTGGACGCCCAGGCGCCGCGCGTTCCGACGAGCGATTCGGAGACGTTGTTGGCACAGCCGTTGATCTGCCGGCACATGCTCTGGACGTAAACGTTGTTGGGGTACGTGTATTCGACTGCAAAGTGGTCGAAGATGTGCCCGAACTGCGGTTGCGTCCGCACCTGCCGGCCCCCCATGCCGACGCAGCGTAACGGATGGCTATTGCCGAGCGCCCAGTTCATGACGTCGAGGTTGTGGACGTGCTGTTCGACGATGTGATCGCCGGAGAGCCAGGTGAAATAGAGCCAGTTGCGGATCTGCCATTCGACGTCGGTCATGCCTTCGGTGCGAGCGGCGTGCCACAGGTCCCCCTGGTTCCAGTAGCAACGGCCGGACGTAATGGCGCCGATGGCGCCGTCCTGGATTCGCAGCATGGTTTCGAGGTAGCCGGTCTGATAGCGGCGCTGCGTGCCGGCGACGACAGTCAGGCTGTGGCGATTAGCTTCTTCGAACGCGGCGAGCACCGCCCGGATGCCGGGGCCATCCACGCCGACTGGCTTCTCGGTGAACAGATGCTTGCGGGCCGCCACCACCGCGCGAATGTGCGCCGGGCGAAAACCCGGCGGCGTCGCCAGCAGTACCAGGTCGCTGCTAGCGATTACTTGCTGGTAGGCTTCCAGGCCGATGAAAACGCGCCCGTCAGGCACATCGACTTTGGCGCGGACGGCAGCGTTGCCGCGCAGGCCGGTCAGGCAGCGATTGGCACGATCGCGAAACGTGTCGGCGACGGCGACCAGCCGGCAGTTTTCGTCCGCACGCAGGCACTGCTCGATCGCCCCGGAGCCGCGCCCGCCGCAACCGATCAGGCCGACGCGGATGACGTCGTTGTTTTGCTGGGCGTGCGCGTTGGTGAGCACGCTGGCCGCCAGGGCGCCGCCGGCGACGGCCGAGGTCTTGATAAAATCGCGGCGTGTAGTCTCGTTTGACATGATGAGAGTCCTCCTGGAAAATGACGGGGGAAGAGTTTTGCTTATTGTGACGCAGAATGGCGGAGAAGTCCAGCAAATCCCGTCCTGGTTTACCGATTGGCGCTCGCGCGGCGAAAACGGTCACATGTCGTATCGGCCTTCGCGGCGCGAACGGGAAATGGCAAGCCTAATTCGGGCTTTCCTTCGTGATCTTCGACTTCAAGCCCTTCAACGATTCGTGCTCCTCGACGGCCCGCACCACTCGAAAACCGACCCAGTCAGCGTTGTTCCACCAGATGCTCTGCGGGATCTGCGGATCCTTCTTTTGCCAGCCGAGGACCGATTGGTCCCGCGCGGCCGATCGGCATTGCTCCGACGCATCAATCCAGCTGCCGCCGCGGACCACATGTCCGAATCGGCGTTTGTCCGGCAACTTCGTCGGCAGCAGCGTCAGTTTCTCGAGCGGAAAGGTGGCGTAATACTTCGCATCGAACAGATCGACGCACCACTCCGCGACGTTGCCATGCATGTCGTGCAAGCCCCACGCGTTCGGCTTCTTTTTGCCCACTTCATGCGGCATGTCGTTCGCGTTCGCTTCGATCCACGCGTGGTCGCCGAGCGTTTTTGGATCGTCACCAAAGCTGAACGCGTTCGCCGATCCCGCGCGGCAGGCCCACTCCCACTCGGCCTCCGTCGGCAGGCGATAAATCTTGCCCGTCTTCTCGGAAAGCCAGCGACAGTACTCCATCGCGCCATGATGGTGAATCGCGATCACGGGCTGATTCTTGTTGCGGCCGTATCCCCAGTCGATGTCATGATGATTCGCCTTGGACGGCCTGGTGATCGCGTCGGCTTTCTTGTCAGCGGCTGAAACCGGCGGTTTTTCGTTGGGCTTCTTCTCCCAGAAGAGATCGTACTCGCCCCAGGTGACCTCGACCTTGCCGACCCAGAGCGGCTTGACCGCAACCGGATGCTGCGGCCCTTCGTGATCCTTACGTCCCTTTTCAGACGCCGGGCTGCCCATGAGAAACGCGCCGCCGGGGATCGCGATCATCTCGAACGACGCCTTGACGCCGTCGCGTTCGATGGTTTCGGTGTAGGATTTGTGGGTCAGAGGGTCGATGGTGGTGTATTTGGCCGTAGGCTGCACGGGCACCAAAGCGACGACGGGAATCAAGATGAACGCGGAGCGGCAAAGAATCACAAGGAACCCCCTCTTCGTTTAGCGCCCGCGCCTCGCCGGCTTTTACATGACGCCAATGGCGCCATCACGCGAACGCTAAACAAGGATTCAATCACTCAACCAATTCACCTTCGACCGCACACCCTTTAGCGTCTCGTGTTCCTCGACCGCACGCACCACGCGGAAGCCGACCCAGTCCGCGTCGGTCATCCACCAGATGCTCTGCGGCCGTTGCGGATCGCGTTTCAGCCAACTCTTGTCCGAAAAGCGGCGGATCGCGCTGCGGCACTTCTCCGGCGGATCGATCCAAGAACCGCCACGAACCACATCGGGGTAGCGCTTCTCCGTCGGCAGAACGACCGGCATGATGCTGAGCTTATCCTTGGGCAGCAGGCTGAAGTAGTCCTTCTTGTAGGAATCGATGCACCACTCCGCGACATTGCCGTTGATGTCATGCAACCCCCACGCGTTCGGATTCTTCTTGCCAACGGGGTGCGGCATGTCGTCAGCGTTCTTTTCATACCAGGCGTAGTCACCAAAGTTGGTGAAATCGTCCTTGGCCTTGCCTGCCCGGCAAGCCCACTCCCATTCGGCCTCGGTCGGTAGCCGGTATTTCTTACCGGTTTTCTCGGAAAGCCAGCGGCAATACTCCATAGCTGCGTGATGCGTGACCGCGATCACAGGGAAACCCTTTTTGCCAAAACCGAAAGTCGGGTCATCATAGGGCGGCGTCGGGCTGGTCAGCGCATCGGTCAACGGCGGCGGCTTGTCGGTGATCTTCGGCCGCGGCGGCGGGCCTTGCGGCCGATTTTCCCAGTAGATGTCGTATTCGTCCCAGCTGATTTCCAGCTTCGCCATCCAGAACGGCTTCACGCTAACAAGGCGCTGCGGCCCTTCGTTCTCGTTACGCCCCTTCTCGTCATCGGGGCTGCCCATCTGATACGTGCCGCCGGGGATCGGCACCATGTCGAACGATGCCTTATCGCTGATCTTTTCCGTATATCCCTTATGGCTCGCCGCCTCGATCTTCGGATACTGCTCCTGAGGCGGAGCGGCGTCCGACAGAAATGCCGTACCGATCGCGGGAAGCAACGCAAACAATGAGGCCTGTATATAGCGATTCATGTATGGTAATCTCCAGGTATTGCCAACCAGCCCGGAGCGCAAACGACAAGTTGCGCAACCCTCTCGCTTGCGCTCCGGGCTGGAAAGAGATCGTTCGACCATGCTCAAGCACCTAACCCTCAGTCTATTGATTCTCCCCGCTGGCTTGCTCGGCGTCAATGCCTTGCAGCCTCGGGAATTGACGCGCTACACCTTCGCCGAACCGCACATGGGAACGACGTTCCGCATCGTACTCTACGCGGCCGACGAGCCGACGGCCAAGAAAGCCGCCGATGCCGCGTTCAAACGGATCGCGGAGCTAAATAGCATTCTCAGCGACTACCAGCCGACCAGCGAATTGATGCGTCTCTGCGGCAAGGCAGGCGGCCCGCCGGTCGAGGTCAGCGTCGATCTATTCGAAGTGCTCAAGAAGTCGGAGGAGATTGCCAAACTGACCGACGGCGCCTTCGACGTCAGTATCAGCCCCGTCGTTCGGCTCTGGCGCAAGGCGCGGCGCACACGTGAGATGCCGACGGCGGAGCAGATCAGAAAGGCCCTCGAACTCGTCGATTACCGCAAGATCCGTCTCAATGCCAAGGGCCGCACCGTGCAATTGCTGCTGATGGGGATGCTGCTCGACCTGGGCGGCATCGCCAAGGGCTACGCCGCCGATGCCGCCCTCGCCGTGCTTCGGCAGCATGGCATCACCCACGCGCTGGTCGCTGCGGGAGGCGACGTGGCCGTCGGCGATCCGCCCCCCAGCGCACCTGGCTGGAAGGTCGGCATCGCCCCGCTCAAGAATCCCGAGGCGGCGCCGGAGCATTACCTCATGGTGAAGAATGCGGGCGTCTCCACGGCAGGCGACTCCGAGCAATTTGTCGAGATCAACGGCAAACGCTATTCGCACATCGTCGATCCGAAGACCGGCATCGGCTTGGTCGGCCGACGCAGCGTCACCGTGATTGCGCCGAACGCCCTCACGTCCGACGGCCTCGACACCGGCCTGTGCATCCTGGGGGTTGAACGCGGCTTGAAGATAGTCGAAAATCGCTCGGATATCGCCGCATTGTTCGTATTCGAGACGGCCAAAGGAATCGAGACGACGGTTTCGAAACGCTTTGCAAATTACTTGTGGAAGGACACGAAGTAGAGTTTAGCCGGCGAGCTTACTCGCCGCGCCGCTGTACGGACACGGCTAGCAAACTCGCCGGCTAAACGATCGGATGAACATGCCATCGACATCGGAACCGCTGCTGCGAACTCTCGCGCCGGCTCTGCGCGAGCTGGAGCGCCGCCTGCGCGCCTGGCTCAACGCCAAGCACCGGTATCCGTTGACAACGCTGCAACGCGGGACCCTCGACGGCCTGGCCAGCGATCTTGACCGCCAGGCCGACGCCCTCACGCTCGAAAAGCCGCTTCTCACCATCATCCTCATGGGAGGCACCGGCGTCGGCAAATCGACTCTCCTCAACGCCCTCGCCGGCGGCGCCATCGCCAATGCATCCTTCGCCCGGCCCACGACTCGCGATCCAGTCGTCTACTACCACCATTCCATCCAGACCAATCGGCTCGACCCCGCGCTGCAGTTTTGCAAGCTTGCGTCCCACGACCGGTCGGCGCTCGAACAGAAGATCCTGGTCGATACCCCCGACCTCGACAGCAACGATCTCGCCAACCGCGAAAAACTGATGCGAATCTTGCCGGTCGCCGACATCGTGCTCTACGTCGGCTCGCAGGAGAAGTACCACGACAAGCTCGGCTGGGAGTTGTTCCTGGAACAACGCCAGCGGCGGGCCTTCGCATTCGTCTTGAACAAGTGGGATCGCTGCCTCCATCCCGGCGCTGTCGGCATGCGGCCGGACGAAGACCTGCTACGCGACCTCAAAGCGGAAGGGTTCGAAAGCCCCCTGCTCTTCCGCACCTGTGCCCAACACTGGGTGGACAACCCACTTGGCGCCAGCAACGGCGCCCTGGCGCCGGCCGTCGAGGGGGAACAGTTCGTCGATCTGATGCACTGGCTGGAGATGGGCCTTACCCGCATGGAGGTGGAAGCGATCAAGGCCCGCGGCGTGACCCAGCTGCTCAAGCACCTCGCCGAGGCCATGGAATCGATCTGCCCACCGGACCTGACTGAATCGGCCGAGCGCATTCGAGCCGCCTGGTCGCGCCTGCTAGGCGACGAGGCCGACGGCACCACGACCGTCCTATTGAATACGCTCGATCCGTTTCAGAAAGAGATCGAGCATCACTTCGCCAGCGAAAGGCAAAAACACTTCACCGGCCTGATGGCCTGGTATCTGCACGCCTTCAACAAACTGCGCTACACCGGCAGCACCTTGCGGGACAATATCCCCTTTGCGGCCCGCAGCACGGTCAAGACTCCGCAAGAATGGGACCTCGCTCGCTTCACCGAAGCCTGTAGCGCCGCGGCGTCGGAACAGCATCTTCACTCCCGGCTCAAGGCGTTGACGAATCGCCTGCTCGTCGAAGCCGACACGCTCGGTATTCCCCTGGGGCTGCTGAGTGAGCCGACGGAATCGACCTCGAATCTCGACTGGCGCAGCCGATTTGCCCAGGCGATGATCGAAGTCATCACCACCGTTGAGCGCGGCTGGTCGCAACCGTCCGGTCCGCGCCGCTGGTTTCAGAAGGGGATCATTCTCATTGCGGACTGGGTGCCAGGCCTGTCCGGCGCGGCCATGGGTATCTTTCTGCTCTGGCAATACACGATGCTGGTGCCGGCACGCCACTTTGAGTTCATGGATCTCTTGCAACCGCTTGGGGTCGTCCTCATCACGCTCGTTATCATGCACATCGTGATTGCGCTGTGCCTACCTTTGCGCTGGCAGGTGATCCGCACGCAATTCCACGATCGCCTCGAAAAACGCCTGCGGCAAGAGTTGGAGCAGCATTACCATCAGGTACTCACCGACGTCACGACGGAGGTGCTCTCGGAACGCCGGCAGAACGAGAACTTCGCCAAGGAGATCCAGGAAGTCGCCAGCTGGCTTGCGGAACGCGAACAGGCGGCGAGTATTGTGCATTTGTACGGCAAGTAGCAGAGCCGTTTAGCCCCGCGTTGTAGACGCGGGCGGGCCGTGTGATAACGGAAACGGTGAGCGAAACCGCAGGCACGGGGTCCGCTCGCGTCTACGACCCAAGGCCAAACAGCCCTTGCGGGCGCGCTACTGTTGCGATAGACTGATTGAGCCTCTGCAGTGTTCGTTACGTTGCGATACTTTTGACGAACCGATAAGAACTCGTATGGGAGCCTATTTATCTCGTTCGGTGCTTGCAAGCCCACCCCGTAGTGGGATCCAAAATCCGAGCGTGCGGCCCCCCCGAATTAATGCGGGTTCTCGAAAGCGCACCAAACGGCACAGGTGGAGGCATTTTTTCTGCGCGGTCCGCCACAAATTCCTTGTCGCCCGCCCTGCCATCAGGTAGAGTGGCGGGCGCCATGACCACCCTCGCCGATCTTCATCGTGCCGTTCAAACCGCGCTTGCCAGCAAACGGCTCGGTACGCCCGTGTTTGCGCGCTATCTCTACCACACGCCCCTCAAGGGCCAGGCCGTCGTCGCTCGCTTGACGAAAATGTCGGCAACGGTACGCGACTGGATCAACCAGCCGCTGGAACGAATACTCGCTCAAGGAAGTGCGGCGAGTCGGCATATCACGCTGCTCCTCGAATTTCGCGGCGGCGCCACCGCTGTCGTGACCTGGGTCGGCGCATCCGGACGCGGCGCGGGGGTCGATCTCACGCTCCTTGGCAATCACGGCGCACTGTACCACGACGCCGGCGACGCCCCGCTCTGGGACGAGCCTTTTGCCGCCGACGATGCCGCCCCCGAGCGAGATCTCCTCGCCTGGATCGAGCGGGCCATCAAGACCGGCCGGCCCGAAGACGCACCGGGAGGCAACCGATGAACCCTCGCTACGGCATCCTTTGCGTCACGGGCAGCCACACGCACCAGGAAAACTACGCCGCCCACTTTGCCGCCGACCGTCGCTGTCGACTGATCGCCCTCACCGATGAGCCCAACGTCGATCGCCGCCGGCGCGACCTCAACGAACGGCTCGCGAAACGATTGGGCATCCCCTACATCCCTGATCTCGACAAGGCCCTGGGCAACAAGGATGTCAACGTCGTATGCAGTTGCGCTCCGCCGGACCGCCGCGGCCGCATCGCCGTACGCTGTGCTCAGGCCCGCAAGCATTTGTATCTCGACAAGTCGCTCGTGCCGCAACTGCGGGAGGCGGACGATCTCGTTGCCGCCGTCCAGAAAGCAGGCGTCAAGAGCCATATTTTCTCGTTCATCAGCCAGCCCTGGGCGCGCGAGGCCAAGCGACTGCTCGAATCGAAACGTCTCGGCACGCTGCTCGCCATCCATGCCGATACCTTTTTCTCCAAGGGACGCACCGGCACAGCCACGCTCGGCCAGCGCCGGCGAGAAGAGTTTCCGCCGCAGCGGCATCAGCTTGTCGAGGCCAAGCGTGAGATGGACAACTGCGGCATCTACCCGATTACGCTCATTCGCTGGCTTACCGGCAGGCGCTATCGCAGCGTCTATTGCGTCACCGGCAACTACTTTTTTCAAGAGCATCAAAAGCATAACGTCGAGGACTTCGGCATCCTCGCCGCCACGCTCGACGACGGTCTCCCCGTGACCATCGGCTCTGGCCGATACGGCTGGACCTCACATCCGGCCGGCGGCACGAATCGCATCGTCCTCGTCGGCAGCGAGCAGACGGTAGTCATCGACGCCAATCGGCCACGCTTGCAGGTCTACACCGACGACACGCCCTGGACACCGCCGAACACGCACAAGGAAGATCCGATGGGCTTCTGGTCGAGTACGATGCAAGAAGTCCACCTGCGCCCGAAGCCGACGTGGTCGATCTTCGGCGCCGCCGCTCAGACCGATGCCGCATACTTTCTCGATCGGCTTGACGCGAACCGCGACAGCGAGATGAACGTTGTGGAAGCCGCCCATTGCACGGAGGTACTGGTGGCGGCGTATCGCTCCGCATCACGGCGCGAGGTGGTGACATTGCCCCTGGCCCGCTAGACCCTGCTTGCCGTTTAGCGCTCGCAGGGAACAATCGGTCGCTGCAAATTGATCGCTGTGGCCGGCGTAACCCCGAAATTGCTTGAGGTGTTCAATGCTGCGAATTCTCGTTCTTGCTTTCCTTGGCGTAGCAGTGATTTGTAACACAGCCTCTACGCAAACCAAGAAAGGCAAGAAGCCCGCCAACCCCGACATCACCTGGCAGGCGACCGGCAAGAACGGCGCGGTCAGCGCCGGCGGCAGTGAATCCGTCGCGGCCGGACTCGCCGCGCTGAAAAAAGGGGGCAACGCCGTCGATAGCGCCGTCGCCACCATCTTTGCCCTGAGCATCACCGACAGCGAACGCTTCTGCTTCGGCGGCGAAGTCCCGATCATGATCTACAATGCCCAACGCAACTCCGTTGAGCTGCTTTGCGGGCTGGGCACCGCGCCCAAGCTGGCCACGCAGGAATACTTCGCCAAGCGCAAGGACGGCATTCCGGCCAAGGGCATCGAGTCGGCCGCCGTTCCCGGCATGGTCGATGGCTGCCTGACGGCGCTCGATCGCCACGGCACCATCACCTTTGCCGAAGCCGTTCAGCCCACGCTGGCGATTCTCGACCGCAATGAAAAAACCTGGCACGCTGATCTCGCCGTCACGATCCGCCGCATGATCGAGGCGGAAAAGCAATCACCCATCGATCGCAAGCGCGGACTGCGGCTCGTGGCCGACTACTTCTACCGCGGCCCGATCGCCCGGGAGCTGAGCGCCTTCTGCGAAGCCAACAACGGCCTGATCCGGTACACCGATCTTGCCACGCACGTCACGCGCATCGAGGACCCGGCGTCCATCGATTATCGCGGGCATACCGTCTACAAGTGCGGATTCTGGAACCAAGGCCCGTTCCTGCTGCAATCGCTGCGCTTACTCGAAGGCTATGATCTGAAGGCCATGGGGCATAACAACCCGGACACCGTCCACGTCATGGCCGAGGCCATGAAACTGGCGCTTGCCGATCGGGACGCCTACTATGCCGATCCGCTTTTTGCCGACGTACCCGCTGAGCTGCTGCTATCCAAGAAATACGCCGACCTGCGCCGGCCGCTCATCGACATGAAGAAGGCCTCGCAGACGCGCCAGCCCGGCGATCCGCGCGGCGGCAAGGCGATCCTCGACAACCCGCCCCTTGAAATCGGGCCCGGTGGACCGATGCAGGACACTACCACCTGCGTCGTTGCCGACAAGTTCGGCAACTTCGTCGCCGCCACTCCCAGCGGATTCAACGGCGTCGTCGCGGGCAAGACCGGCATCACGCTCGGCACGCGATTGCAGAGTTTCAACATCTGGAAGGGGCACCCCAATTGCATCGAGCCTGGCAAACGCCCGCGCATCACGCTCACGCCCGGGCTGGTCTTCAAGGACGGCAAACCGATTCTCGCCATCAGCGTCGCCGGCGGCGACCTGCAGGATCAGACTGCACTCCAGGTAATCCTCAATCACCTCGAGTTCGGCATGGAACCCAAGGAGGCCGTCACCGCATCGCGTTTCGCCACGCAGCACCACCTCGGCTCATTCCGTCAGACGCCGCCGATTCTTGGCAGTTTGTTTCTCTATCCCGACTTTGCAAAAACGACGTACGAAGACCTCGCCGGGCGCGGCCACAAGATCACGACGTCGAAGAAGCACTTCGCCGACCCGAGCGTAATCGCCGTCGATCCGAAGACCGGTGTCCTTCGCGCCGCCGGCGATCCCCGCGCGAAACGCCATGCGGCGGCCTATTGAAATTCAGATTCTTCGTTTAGCGCTCGCCTGACGCCAGGCGAGCGCTAAACGTGAACTCCGGACCAAAGAGTCAACCCTATGTTCGACCCCATCACCCGCCGCACATTTATCGCCACGAGCGCCGCCCTCACTGCCCTGCCCGCAATCAACGACGCCGCGGCAGTGCAGCCCGCGCAGCCCGTAAAACGCGGTGACCCGACTCGGTTCCAGATTGCGTGCATGACGCTCCCCTATTCGCAGTTCCCGCTCGCCCGAGCTCTCCTGGGCCTTCGCAACGCGGGCTACAGCCACGTCGCCTGGGGCACGACGCACCTGGAGGACGGCAAGCGCGTTCCGGTCATCGCGCGTGACGCAGCGGTTGGCCGGGCCAAGGATTTGGCGAGCCGATGTCGCGATCTCGGTCTGGAACCGGTCATGATGTTCTCCGACATCTATCCGGAACACAAGGAAGGCCTCGAGGTACTGCGCCACCGTATCCTGCAAGCTGCGGCAGGGCGAGTGCCCCAGGTTTTGACCTTCGGCCACACGCGCGGCGGCAACGAAAAACTCTGGATCGAGCGTTTCAAGCAACTCGCGCCGATTTGCCGTGACAACAATGTCGTCCTTGTCGTCAAGCAGCACGGCGGCGAGACCGGCACCGGCGCCGCGTGCGCCCGCATCACGCGCGAAGTCAACCACTCCCACATCAAGGTTAACTACGACGCCGGCAACGTGATGGATTATCTCAACGGCAAGGTCAACCCGCTCGAAGACTTGAGAGCGTGTGCGAGCGAAGTGCGCAGCTTCTGCATCAAGGACCATCGCTTCTTTCCCGAGCCCCATCAAGACTGCGGCCCCGGTTTCGGCGAGGTCGATCACTATCGCCTACTCAACCTTGTCGCCTTCACCGGCCTGACGATCTCGCTCTCGTGCGAAAACATCTTCGCCCCGGCGGTCCCTCGCCCGCAGAAACCCGAAGGCATCGACGCCCTGGCGCGGCGGGCGCGAGAGTATCTGGAGCTGGTGATTCAGGCGATCCAGCGGCCGGGGAAGGGCTAAACTCGCTTGCAAGATGCACGGCCAAGGCGATAGAATAGGTTTGAGGACAATGCGTCTCGGGAGCCACGCCAATGCCTGACAACACACACGATCCGGTGAGTCTTTCTCCACCGACGGCGCCGATTAATGTAATCGGGACACCCAAGGACGACGCTCTCGATGAGGAGAAGCGCTTGGCGAAAGAGGAACTGAAACGCATATCGCCGCCGAAAGAGGAGCTCCGCAAATTCGCCGCCAAGTGCGGCCCCTTGCCAAAATGGCTTGACAAAGATGAACCGCTACCGACGGGCGTTCCGGAAAACGGTAAACCGGAGACCGGCGACGAGGAAGAATTGGCGAAGCAGGAACTGGCAAAGACGATGCCTTCCAAAGCAAGGTTGCGCGAACTGGCAAAGAAGAACCCGCCGTTGCCGGATTGGTTCGACGAGGAAGAAGAGGCGCCGTTTTGAACGGAAGGAGCCTCGCCCGTGCCGACTCTCGAACTGGGCCGCATCGTCTGGGCCGAGTTGCCAAGCTCAGATGGCAGTAAGACGAAGCGCCGCCCCGCGGTGATTGTCACTTTTACTGAAGAGATCACCGCGGACGACCCCTCCTTTCTCGTCGTGGCCGCGACGACAAAATTCAGTGAGCCGTTGCCAGACGATCACGTCCTTCTGCCATGGCATCCGCAAGGAAGTGTTCGCACACAACTTCGCCACCCGACTGCGGCCGTTTGCCGTTGGATCTTCGAGATTCGCGAATCGGACGTGTTGAGATATGGAGGGGTGGTTCCACCGAAGGCAATGCTTGAGATCGCCAGGATTGTTGAAGGCAAAGCGTCCAACTAGTTCTACGGTGTCCGTTCAGCGAGCCTCCCGCGTTAGCGGGGGGAGGGAGCACGTTGCACGCCTGCAAATTCCTCCCCCCACTTACGTGGGAGGCTCGCATGAATCGATTTCGACACAGTAGAACTAGCCCGCAATTCTCACCGATACACTGGCGCGATGGCCCCTGATTTGGCATAAAGGCTTTACCACAAGTTCTTTGTCCCAAATGCAGGAGGCCATCGCGTTATGACACAGTGTACCGCAACGCGTTTTGATTTCCA
>SXGT01389499.1_pt1 | contig 20083 bp, 18 predicted proteins | sample 3176221 | NCBI WGS metagenome assembly SXGT01 (sample SAMN11356862, study PRJNA531348) | freshwater metagenome | isolation source: freshwater sample F1-120 | place: China: Fuxian Lake, Yuxi | collected 2017-12-25
CGGGATCGAATACGCCGAAGCCGCCGGGCTCCCAGATCCATTCCTGGCCCGGGTGCCAGTGCTTCACATCCTCGCGCCACGTCACCTTCAACTTTGAAACCTGTTTTCCGGCAAGCCGCCGTCTGGCTTCGTCGACCGCCTGATTGTAGCGTGAGTGCCAGGCGGCATAGAGCACGCGGCCCTTGGCTTTCGCATAATCAATCATGGCAAACATCTCGCCAAGCGTGGGTGTCGGCGGTTTCTCGATCAGCACATGATAGCCCGCATCAAGGGCCTGCCGCGCCAGCGCCAGCCGCACCGAGGGGGGCGTGCACAGCGCCACCGCATCAATTGCCATGCCGCTTGCGATGAGCTGCCCAAGTGATTCAAAACACGGGACATTTTCCAGCTTCGCATGACGGCTCACACCCGCCGCCAGTTTGAAATCCGCGTTCTTGGCGATGCAAGGCAGGTGCTGGTCCGTGGCGATCTTGCCAAGGCCTACGACGGCAATCCTGAAGGCCATTTGCTTGCTCCTAGGTCTTGATGATCCGGGTAAGGGCGGAGAGAAAGCCCTCAACTTCCTGCGGCGTGTTGTAATGCGCCAGCCCGACGCGCAGCACTCCGCCCTTGTCGAGCAGGCCCATGCGGCCCACGGGCTCGATGGCATAGTTGTGACCCGACCAGACAAACATGTTAGCGGCGGCGAAGCCCTTTGCCAGACTGTCCGGATGGTGGCCCTCCAGGGTGAAGGATACAGTGGGCACCCGGCGGTGCAGGGCGTTGGCCGAGGTGAGCCCGCGGATGGTGAGGCCCTTGACGCCGCGCAGGCCTTCGATGAGCTGCAGCGTCAGCTTGTGCTCGTAGGCAACCAGCCTGTCCCACGCTTTCGCAATGCGCTTGGCCCGCGTTTCGCCTTCGCCGAATTGCTCGAGGTATTCGATTGCGCCAAGGCAGCCGGCCATGCCTTCATGGCTCAAGGTGCCAGTTTCAAATTTGTGCGGAAGCTCCTCGCCGGCAGGCCGCACCTTGTAGCTGAACGTCTCCTTGAGCAGCTCTTCGCGCCCCCAGAGCACGCCCATATGGGGGCCGAACCACTTGTAGGCGGAAGACACCAGGACATCGGCGCCGAGGTCCTGCACGTCGATGGCGTAGTGCGGCGCGTGCTGCACCGCATCCACATAGACGAGCGCGCCGGCCGCCTTGGCCTCTTTCGCGAAAGCCTTCACGTCGTTGACGGTTCCGGTGCAGTTCGACGCCAAGCCCAGGGCCACCAGTTTGGTTTTGTCGGTCAGAACCTTGCGGAGCGCATTTTCCGGAAACTCGTAGGTCTCGGGATTGAAGTCCATCCAGCGCACCACGAGACCAAGATCATCGGCCAGAAGCAGCCACGGGGCGATGTTGGCGTCATGGTCCATGCGCGAAAGGACGATTTCATCCCCAGGCTTGAACTTGCGCCCGAGGCAGCGCGACATGTGGAGTGTGAGGGTGGTCATGTTCTGCCCGAAGACGATTTCGGCGGCGCTTCGCGCATTGTAGAAATCAGCACACGCCTGATGCGCCAGATTCACCAGTTCATCCGCCTGCCGGGTGGTGGTGAAATAGCCGCCGAGATTGGCGTTCTTGGTGGCCAGGGTTTCAACCGTGCGGTCGATGACCCGCTGGGGCACCTGGGTTCCCGCCGGATTGTCGAAATAGACCCGGGCGTTGCCCTCGTCCTTCAAGGCAAGGGCAGGGAATTGCGCGCGAACGCTGCTGACATCGAGGGGAGGGGCCACGGCAAAACTCTCAGGGAAAACAGTCGGAAGGCGTCATCTTTAGCCGCCAATTCCGCTTGCTTCAACCGTCGCTTTCCGGCATGTGGATGTCGCGCGGTGACAGCGCAAGGCAAGGCATTTCCCCTATCCTGTTGCGATATTTGCACCCTCGGAGTCCCCCATGAGCGATGAAGGCGAACTTGATCTGAACTCCCTCAGCGATGAGGATCTGGTTCTGCAGGTCCATGACGACCTCTATGACGGCCTCAAGGAAGAGGTGGAAGCCGCCGTTCACATTCTCCTTGGCCGCGGCTGGGCCCCCTACAAGGTGCTGACCGAGGCGCTGGTCGAAGGCATGCGCATCGTTGGCATCGATTTCCGCGACGGCATCCTGTTCGTGCCGGAAGTTTTGCTCGCCGCCAATTCCATGAAGGCCGGCATGTTCATCCTGCGCCCGCTTCTCATTGCAACCGGCGCGCCGCGCCTCGGCAAGATGGTGATCGGCACGGTGAAGGGCGACATCCACGACATCGGCAAGAACCTCGTCGGCATGATGATGGAAGGTGCTGGCTTCGAGGTGATCGACCTCGGCATCAACAATTCGGTCGAGAAATATTTGGGCGCCATCGAGGAGCATGGCCCGGACATTCTCGGCATGTCGGCGCTGCTCACCACCACCATGCCCTACATGAAGGTGGTGATCGACACCATGAAGGAAAAGGGCATGCGCGACGACTACGTCGTGCTGGTGGACGGGGCACCCCTCAACGAGGAATTCGCCAAGGCCATCGGCGCCGATGCCTATTGCCGCGATGCGGCGGTGGCCGTCGAAACCGCCAAGAGCTTCATGGCGCGCAAGCACAACCAGTTGACCAAGGGCTAGAACGTCCGCCTGCTTGCGCGGAATTCTGCTGTCTGTAGGTTCGCGCGATGACCACTGTCGATCTCAAGCCATCCGACGAATTCCAGTTCGCCACCGGAAAGGGCGATGTATTGCTCATTGCCTGCGGGGCCCTGGCGCGCGAGATCGTTGACCTCATCGAACGCAACCGCTGGATGGCCTTTGACGTCCAGTGCCTGCCTGCCAAATGGCACAACACCCCGCAATTCATCGTACCCGCCGTGCGCGAAAAAATCCGTGCGCAGCGGGACCAATACAAGTCCATCTTTGTCCTCTATGGCGATTGCGGCACCGGCGGCCTGCTCGACAGGATGCTGGAGGAAGAGGGCGTTGAGCGCATCGACGGGCCCCATTGCTATGCCTTCTTTTCCGGCAATCCGGAATTCGCCGCCAGGGCCGATGATGAATTCACCGCCTTCTATCTCACCGACTATCTGGCCCGCCATTTCGACAAGCTGATCTGGGCCGGTCTCGGCCTCAACCGCCACCCGGAGCTGCTAGCCTCGTATTTCGGAAACTATACGAAGATTGTCTATCTGGCCCAGACCCATGATGAACAGCTGGCTGAGAGCGCACGGAAGGCAGCGGCCAGGTTGGGGCTCGCCTATGAATACCGCTTCACCGGCTACGGTGAACTTGAATCCAGTTTGGCCAGCCGCTCAGCGCCACTGGCCTAGCCGGTAGCCGCCGCCCGCGATTTCATAATAGTCGCCGGCATTGTCGCAATAGATGTGGCCCTCAAGCTTCAGGCCCGTGGCGCCATCAAGCGAGCCGGCGGCGATTGCTGTATAATCCCTGCCATCGCCTTTCCAGAACAGGGTCGAGCCGCATTCGCCACAGAAACCGCGCCGGGCCGTGTCGCTTGAGCGGTACCATTTGAGGCCGCGCCCCCCGGTGATCTTGAGATCGGCATCCTGGGCCGCCGTCGCCGACATGTAGGTGCCCGTCTGCTTGCGGCACTGTTCGCAATGGCAGGCGATCACGCCGCGCAAAGGTCCTGTCACCTCATATTTCACCGCGCCGCAAAGGCATGATCCCGTTTTCATGATTTGAACTCCCGCGCCAAAGCCTCAATGTGAATTGGTCCAATGCCGCAGCAGCCGCCGAATATGCTGGCACCCAGTTTCTGCCAGTCATGGGACTTCGCAACCAGGTCGCCGGGTGCAATTACATCGACAAATTGCCAGTCCGGGCTTTTGAAATAGCCGCACTCGGGATAAACCCCCATCGGCCCTTTCCAATACTTTCGCAAAATTTCCAGGGCCTCGCCGGTATCGTTGGCGGAGGTGTGCATGATGTTCATCATGGCTGGGCGTGTTGCCGCCAAGCGTTTTGCGACATCTTCAAGCAACTGGTCCTCGCGGCCGAAGCCAACAAGCTTTCCGTCTGCGTCCCGTTCGACCGATATGCCCACCCAAACCGGAAGACCCGTGGCCAGTGCAGCCTCCGTTGCAAAGACCGAGTAATCGACGTCCCGCATCATCTCCATCATCAGGAGGTCAACGCCAGTCCGCGCAAGATTCTCAACCTTGCGCCGGAACAATGCGCGGGCCTCGGCCTCCGGCCATTCTTTTTCCTTGAGCGTGCGGTCGCTGCCGGGTGCAACGGGCCGCATGGTGGAAACCGAACCGGCCACCGCAACAGGTTTTCCGGCTGCAGCCTGCCTGGCGATGGCCACCGCCGCCGAATCAATTTTCAGCAGATCATCATCCCGGCCATAATGGTTGAACGAAAGGGCGCTGGAGGCGAAGGTGTTGGCCGTGATGATATCGGCGCCCGCACGGATGTAATCCTCGTGCACCGCGCGCACGATGTCCGGGTGGGTGAGATTGACCTCCGCGCACCAGGTCTCGCCGCTCATCGGCGCGCCGCGCCGCTGGATATCGGTGCCCGTGCCGCCATCGAGAATGATGGTCTGGCCGCTATCGAGTTTCTGCTGAATGTTTCTATACATGGCGGAACATTAACCGGCCTAGGCAGCATTTCCAGTCGAATTGCGGCGCGCCGCGCGAAACGCCCGCATGAAGAACTGCGCCTGGACCGGATGATAGGCGAAACCCTGTCCCACCGGGCAGGCGTGGCGCGCCAGGCAGCCGCCGGACATGCAGCTTTCTCCCGCCGCGGATTCGAGATGGGCGGCGCAGGCCGCCACATCATAGGATGAACCATCGAAGGCCTTGACCGGACAGGCCGAAAGGCAGGGCTTGTTAGCGCATGCCTCGCAAGGATGGGCGCCGGCCAATTGCATCGGCAAATCAAACACCACGGGAAACAGCAGGGCGGCGCGGAAGGCGTGCCACAGCCCGTAAGTCGGGTGAATGTTGAGGCCAAGCGGCGACACATGGCCGGCCCCCGCTCGCCGCGCCCAGGTCAAAAAGGGCAGGGGCTGCATGTCAAAGGGGAATACCGCCCTGGCGGAAAGATCGTCCGCGAGAACGCCGATCGCTTCCCGGGTCCAGTCATCGATCTTTGCCGTCCGGTGATCCCGTTCCCGGGCAAAGCGGCGGAACATGTCCGGCCCCGCATTGCCTACAAGCATGACGAACCTGGCATCGCCCGGAACCCTGTCCGCTGCCGCAGGCTCGAACCAGCCGAGCGGCGTGAAGCCCGCCCGCCGGATCGCCGTCAGCACCGGATGTTCCATTTGCCCTTACTTCGCCCAGCGCGGGTCGCCGATTTCCATCACCTGGCGCGGCAGCTTGATGTCATGGCGCGCCCGGATCACCTCATCCATCGCGCGCGGCAGATAGTCGGGGTAGTAGGTCGAAAGAATTTCCCGCTTGCGCGCCGCCGCCCGTTCGACCAGGTCGGGCCGGCCCGCCTCGATCCATTCCTTGGGGCTCATGCGGTTGGCCATCTTGGGATAGATGTATTCCTTCTGCATCAGGTTGAGCGTCTGGTCGCTGCCGAGGAAGTGCCCGGGGCCGTTGAGGCAGACGTCCCGGATGACCTCAACCGAGAGCGTATCCTCGTTCACCTCGATGCCGCGCACATTGCGGTTGATGGCGCCCAGCATATCATTGTCGATGAGCAGGCTTTCCAGGCAGAAGCCCAGCAGCGAGGCGTGCATGCCCGCACTCTCGTAAAGCAGGTTGACGCCGGTCATGGCCGAAATACCGGCGGTCACGCCTTTTTCGTAGCCGGCCTGCATATCAGGCAGTTTGGAGTCGCACATGCCTGCAGCGGAGCCCACCGTGAGATTGTAGAAGTGGCCCATCTGGGCGCAGCCCGAGGTGATGAGGGCCTGCTCGCCCGAGCCGCCCGACATGGCCCCGGTCCGCAGGTCCGAAACGAAAGGCCACGGCCCCCAGATGGCAACCGCGCCGGGAACGATGCAGTTGATATAGACGAGGCCGAACAGGCATTCGGCAACGGCTTGCACCAGGGTGCCAGCCAGGGCGGCAGGCGAGGTGGCGCCGGCTTGCGCCGCCGAGAGCAGCAGAACCGGCATGCCGCCGCGCGCCGCCACTTCAAGGCAGCGGCAGGCATCCTCGGCAAACTTCATCGGCGGCACGACAAAGCAGTTGGATTGCGAAACGAAGGGCCGCTCGCGCCAGGCCGCTTCGCCGCCGGCCACGAAATGCAGCATCTCCAGGCACTCGGTGACATGGGCCGGATCCACCATGGAGGTGCCCACATGCTTCTGCGTCGAGGCGATGCAGGCATAGAGCGTGTTGATGTCGAGATCGTGCCCGGTGATCATGTCGCGCGCCGTCAGGCAGCGCTGGAAGAAGTGGATATGCTCGCAGGTGTCGACAATGCGCCCCGCGTCATAGAGATCCACGAGGAGGGATTCGCGGTAAGTCCGCGTGTCGGGCTCGACGATATGCACCGCGGCACCCGCCGTTCCGAAATAGACCTTGTTGCCCGTGGGCTGCATGTCGTGCTGCGGGTCGCGTCCATGGAGCATGAAGCCCCTGGCGCAACTGGCCAGGATATCTTCGGTGAGGGAGCGCGGAATGAGCAGGCGCCCCTTGTCCGTCATGGTGCAGCCGCGCGCCGTCATCGCCTCCACGCAACTCGGGATGGCCTGGGCAAATCCGACCGTCTCAAGCAGCGTGAGGGCAGCCTCATGAATGCGCTCCATGTCGCGCTGGGTGAGCGGCTTGTATTGCCCGCCTTCCATGCCCGGGCGGACGGCAGCCTCACCCCGTGGGATTTCCCGGGACCGCAATGCACGCCGCGCTTCACGGCCGCCGCGGCGCTTGGACAGATCTTCGACTACGCTCATTTCATGCTCCTAAATCGCACCCATTATGTGCCAATTTTGCGCCGCGTTGCAAAGGCTTCAAATTTTGGCTGTGTGGTGAGAAATAATCACCATAATTTCTTGAAATTTGCCATATTTTGTGGAATTCAAGGGTGCTATTCAACATCCAGCACTCCATTGGTGAAGTATATTGGCCAGACGCGATCTTCCTCCCTTGCGGGCTTTGACGGCTTTTGAAGCCGCCGCCAGACTCGGCAGTTTCAGGCTCGCCGCCGGCGAGCTGGGCATCACCCGCTCCGCTGTCAGCCACCAGGTGAAAGCCCTGGAACAGCGGCTCGGAATCCAGTTCTTCCGCCGGGATGCAAGGCGCGCCGAGCTCACCCAGGCCGGGCACATCTACTACCCCGCAATTCGCGACGCCTTCGAACAGATCGAAACCCAGACCCGCGCCCTGAAGCCGGCGGCAAATGACAATGAACTCATCATTCAGGTCTATGTGACGGTTGCCCTGAAATGGCTCATTCCCCGGCTCCATGATTTTGAGCGGCGTTATCCCGACATGAAAATCCGCATGTCCACCTCGTATTTCGATTGGGACTTCAATGAGAAGAATGTCGACGTAGGATTCATTCTGGCGCGCAACAAGTCGCCCCAGCACTACTACCGCCCGTTGTTTCGCTCTTTGCTGCAGCCCGTCTGTGCGCCGGAATTGCTGAAGGGCGCCAACGCCATCAAGACACCGCAAGACCTCAAAAAGCACAAGCTGCTTTATGTCTATACCGCCGAGGAGGACTGGCACATCTGGTTCGAGGCGCACGGCATAAAGGGCGTGAAGCTCTCCGACCGCCTGGCTTTCGACAGCCATATCCTGGCCCAGGAGGCTGCCATCGAGGGCAGGGGCGTTGCCATGACCGTCGGCCCCTTCGCCACCGAGGAGTTGAAGTCAGGCCGCCTCGTCCGGCCCTTTCCGGGATTTGTTCCGCACCGCCACCTTTGGCAGTTCGCCTGCAACAGCGAAGACCGGATGAAACCCAAGATCAAACGTTTTGAGGAGTGGCTGGTGAAACAGATCGCCGCCGATCCAAACCTCGATGCCTATCGCGAAAAAGGAAAAGCCAAGTGACTGATGCCGTGAACGAACCCCTGAGCCCGGAAACCTCGCGGCGCGGACGGCGCGACGCGGCAAGCCGCCGTGGCGCCGGCAGCGGCGTCAAGGGCGCCATTCCGCAATTGCCGCGGCGCAAGGCGGCCCGCGCCTTTCCGCCAATGGCGCTCATCTCCGCCGATGAAGTTGAAGCCATTCACCATGCTTCTCTCCGCGTGCTGTCCGAAATCGGCATGGACTTCACCCTGCCGGAAGCCCGCGACCTGTTGAAGAAAGCCGGCGCCGATATTTCCGGCGAGCGGGTGCGCTTCGATCCCGCCATGGTCGAAGGCCTGATGAAATCCGCGCCTTCGGAGTTCACCTTCCATGCCCGAAATCCGGAAAACAATGCCCGGATCGGCGGATCCAACATGCTGTTCGGCACGGTGGGCAGCCCGCCCAATTGCGCCGACATGGAAGGCGGCCGCCGCATCGGCAATCATGCCGACTACCGCAAGTTCCTGAAGCTCGCCCAGTACTTCAACTGCATCGGCTTCATTGCCGGCTACCCCGTCGAACCCGTCGACATTCACGCCTCGGTGCGCCACCTCGAAGCACTCCGCGACATGGTGGTTCTCACCGACAAGCCGTTTCATGCCTATTCCCTCGGCAGCGAGCGCATCCTTGACGGCATAGAGATCGCCCGCATCGGCCGTGGCATCACTGCCGAGCAGATGGAGCGCGAACCCTCGCTGTTCACCATCGTCAATACCAACTCGCCGTTGAAGCTGGACACGCCGATGCTGCGCGGCATCATGGAAATGTCGACCCGCAACCAGATTGTCTGCATCACGCCGTTTACCCTGGCCGGGGCCATGGCCCCGGTGACGGTTGCTGGCGCGGTAGTAGAGCAAAATGCCGAAGCCCTGGCGGGCATGGCCTTTACCCAGATCGTGCGCAAGGGCGCCCCGGTGATCTATGGCGGCTTCACCTCGAACGTCGACATGAAATCCGGCGCCCCCGCATTTGGAACCCCGGAATACATGAAGGCCTGTATCGTCGGCGGGCAGATGGCCAGGCGCTACAATGTGCCCTACCGCACCTCGAACACTTGCGCCGCCAACACGGTTGACGCGCAAGCTGCCTATGAAAGCGTGTTCTCTCTCTGGGGTGTAACCATGGGTGGTGGTAATTTCATCATGCATGGCGCGGGCTGGCTGGAGGGCGGCCTGGTTGCTGGCTTTGAAAAATTCGTGCTCGATTGCGATCTCATCCAGATGGTGATGGAATTCATGACGCCGCTGGATACCTCCGACGATGCCCTGGGTGTCGAGGCCATCCGCGAAGTTGGTCCCGGCGGCCATTTCTTCGGGGCCCAGCATACGCTGGCGCGCTATTCCAACGCCTTCTATGCCCCCATCATCTCCGACTGGCGCAACAGCCAGCAATGGGAAGCCGCCGGAAAACCCGAAGCCTGGCAGAAGGCCAATGCGGTCTACAAGCAGGCCCTGGAAGAATATGTTGAGCCCGCCCTTGATCCGGCAAGGCGCGAGGAGCTAGATGCCTTCGTGGAACGGCGCAAGCGCGAAGGCGGAGCGCCAACGGACTTCTGAGGTCGAACGTGTTTGATGTCATCGTCATTGGCGGCGCGAATATTGATATCAAGGCACGGGCGGGCGGCACCTACATTGCGGGAACCTCCAATCTCGGCAGCGTCAGTTTCACGCCCGGCGGCGTTGCCCGCAATATCGCCCATAATCTCGGCAGTCTTGGTCTCAAGGTTGCGCTGATCTCCGCCTTTGGCAATGACACGGCGGGCGACATCGCAATGGGCGCCACCCGGGCCGCCGGTGTCGATCTCGGCATGTGCCTGCGGGATAATGCTGCGACCGGCGCCTATGTTGCGGTTCTCGACGAGAAAGGCGAGCTTGTATCTGCCGTCAACGACATGCGCATTCTGGAAGGCCTGACAACGGAAACCCTGAAGAGTCACTTTGAATCGCTGCAGGCCGCGAAATGGATTGTGGCCGATTGCAATCTAAGGCCGGACGTTCTCGATCTTCTTGCCCTTCGCTTCAGTGAAAAACTCATCATCGAGCCGGTGTCGGTCAGCAAATCGCAGAAGCTCGGAACGCTCCTTGAGAAACACGAGGTGTTCCTGGCAACGCCCAACCGGGACCAGATCGAGGCGCTGACCGAGATGGACGATATGGACCAGGCCTGCCAGGACTTGCACGAGCGTGGCCTGCTCAATCTCGTGGTTCACCTCGGCTCCGATGGAGCGCTCCTGTCTTCGGGAAAAGGCATGAAGAAAATTCCCAGCGCCAGCCGCGCGCCGGTCAGGGATGTCACGGGGGCGGGGGATGCCGCCGTCGCCGGCCTGGTCTATGGCCTGACGAAAGGTTACGATCTTTCAAAGGCGGCGCAGCTTGGCCAGGCCGCCGCAAGCCTGGTGCTCGGTTCAACCGCATCGACCGCCGTCGGCCTTAGCGAGGCAGCCCTGCACGACAGTGTCAGCGCCCGCAATGAATAGATATCTTGCCATCTCGGATGAAATTTCAGCCGCACTGGCAAGCGCCAAGCCGGTCGTTGCCCTGGAATCCACCATCATCGCCCACGGCATGCCTTACCCCGCCAATTTTGAAATGGCCCAGGAGGTTGAAGCCATCATCCGGGAGGCGGGCGCCATTCCCGCCACAATTGCCGTCATCGGCGGCGCCTTGAAGGTGGGCCTCACCACCGCGGAATTGAAGAAATTCGCCGTCGACGGGCCGCGGATCGCCAAGGTCTCCACCCGCGACCTTCCCCATGTCGTGGCGCGGAAGCTGGAGGGGGCCACAACGGTGGCCTCCACCATGCGGATTGCGGCGCTGGCCGGCATCCATGTCTTCGCCACCGGCGGCATTGGCGGCGTGCATAGGGGCGCCGAGCGCAGTTTCGACATCTCCGCCGACATGATGGAATTTGCCGAAAGCAATGTGGCCGTGGTGACCGCCGGGGCAAAGGCCATTCTGGATCTGGCACTCACCCTCGAAACGCTTGAAACCCTTGGCGTTCCCGTCGTCGGTTACGGCACCAATGATTTCCCCGCCTTCTATTCGCGCAGTTCCGGCCACCCCGTGCCCATGCGCTGTGACACGCCGGAAGAAGTGGCGGCGCTCTGCCAGGCGAAATGGAGCATGGGGCTGAAGGGCGGCGTTGTCGTTGCCAATCCCATTCCGCAGGCAAGTGAAATCATCGCCGCCGAAATAGCCCCGGTCATTGAACAGGCCGTGGCCGAAGCCGCCCGCCAGGGCATCTCCGGCAAGAACGTCACGCCGTTCCTGCTGGCCAGGCTGGTAGAGGTAACCGGTGGCCGCTCGCTTGCCGCAAACCTTGCGCTGGTGAAGAACAACGCCCGGGTGGCGGCGGGAATAGCAAAGGCTCTGACCAAGTGACCACGCGCCGCCGCGGAGGCATGGTTAAATCCGTTCCGGTTCAGCCTGCGGCGATGACCCGCAGCTCGCGCGGAAACGTGGTGAGGCTTTCGGCGCCGGTTTCAGTGATCACCACATTGTCCTCGATGCGCACCCCGCATTCGCCCTCGCGGTAAAGCCCAGGTTCGATGGTGAACACCATGCCGGGCTCCAGCACCTGGTCATTGCCGCGCATGATCTGCGGCGCCTCATGCACCTCGAGGCCAAGCCCATGGCCTGTCTTGTGGCGCTTGAAGGCAGCGAACTGGGAATTCTCCAGAACCTTGCACACCGTATCGTCAAGCGCCGAAGCGGAAAGGCCCGCCCGTGAAATCTCGCGGCCCTTCGCGTTTGCCGCCAGCACCGTGTCGTAGAAGGCCCGGTCATGGTCCGACACGCGGCCCACAAAAAAAGTGCGGGTGATGTCGGCATTGAAATGCCGGTAGCGCCCGCCGAAGTCGAAGAGCAGGGCATCACCCGCCTTGATCGCGTAGTCGGGCCGCGCCTTGGCATGGGGCTTCGCTGCGTTATCGCCGGCTGCTACGATGGGATCGAAGGAAAGCCCGTCGCAGCCCGCCGAAAACAGCTCGCGCAGCAGGATGGCTTCAACCGCGGTTTCCGTCATGCCGATTTTCACTTGGGCCAGCGTTGCCTCCAGCGCCGCTTCCGAACGCGCAATCGCCTCGCGCAGCGCGGCAATTTCAGTGGGCGTCTTGTGCAGGCGGAGGGATGAAATATCGGCGTGCGCATCAACGAAGCTGGCCTGGGGCAGGGCCTTCTGCAAGGCCACGAAATCAAACACCCGCATGCGCTGGCCTTCAACCCCGATGCGCGAGCCCGTGCCCAATTGCGGCAGCGCCTGGCCGGCGGCCAGAAACGCCCCCATGTAGCCCGCCTCGTCGCGCCAGTCGAAAATAGGCCCCGGAAAATTCAGCGGCTTGAACGAGCCCATCTCAAGGTTGGGCACGATCGCCACCGGCTCTCCCGCCCGCGGCACGATCACCACCAGGGGCCGTTCCATCTGGTGGAAATCCTTGCCGAAGAGGCGGAGGAAATTGGCCCCCGGCACGAGGGCTATGGCGTCAAGCCCGGTGCGCAAGAGAATGTCGTAGAGGGGAGCAAATATCATGGTGCGTGGACTCTAGGGCGGCCGCCGGCGCCTGTCGAGCCTGGAGCCCTGCCGGGCCCACTGAGTCTTTCAGGACACAGGGCCTGTCATCCGCGGGCTGAATGATTGCCGCCGGGAAATTCTGTTTTCGCAATCGTTTCAATATATTGAATCGGAAAAGCGCCACCGCGCGCGCTGCAACAGCCGCTGTGGCCGTTTGATCACAGTGACCCGCAAGCAACGCCGCCAAATGTTTTTGCGAATCAGTTGTTGGGCTGAATCATCGGGTGTTACCTGTCCATCGGGCGGCATTCATCATGAGGCAACAGGCATGACCGATGACACCACGCTCCCCGAGATTCCGTCGCAATTGCGAAGAACCAATGCTCCCGGAATCATTTCCGGCAGCGCCATGAAAACCACCCCGCCTTCCGCCGCCAGGGAGCGCGAAAGCAAGATCAGGAAATCAATCAAGACGGTGACGCCGGTGAAAACCGCCACCTCGATCTACGCCCAGATGCTGCGCTGGTCCTTCGGCGCAACATTGCTCGTGTCCGCCATCATGGTGGGCCTGATTGTTTTCACTTGGCAAGCGGGCAATCCGCCGTTCTTTCTCTTCGCGGTTCTCTCGGGCGCCCTGGGCGCCTTCATGAGCACGCTGATCCGGCTCTATGACTACGAGGATTTCCCGCGCATGCAGGAAGGCGGCGGGGCCGCCCGCCTGCGCGGCTCCGATCTCACCATCTACGCCATGGTGCCGCCGGTGGTGGGAGCGCTTTCCGCCGCGGTCCTGTTCATCGCCTTCGCGGCGGGCATCGTCCAGGGCGGCTCGTTCTTCCCCAGCTTCGCCTGCCAGGCGGGAGAGAAGATGTGCGGCAGCTTCGACAAGCTCATCCACGATTTCGGCCCCGCCGACGCCACCGACTATGCCCGGACCCTGGTCTGGTGCTTCATCGCCGGCTTCGCCGAACGCCTGGTGCCCGACAAGCTCAAGGGGCTGGCGGCGGGGAGAGACGGGCCATAGTCAATTTTCCGAGGAGGCTGTTTGTAGCGTAGAGTTTTGCGGGACGCTTGGCGATGGGGGAAGAGGCACCCTCTCCCGTGTATGACGCGGGAGAGGGGAGTGCGAGGCGGGCGGCTTGCTTAAGTGTATCAGTATTGATACAATAGCGAAATGTCCCATGTGAAGTCCAAAAAATTTGACAGTGTATGGTTTGCCATTGAGGCAAGTGAGGCGGATGCCGTCAACATGACCATGCGCTCGGACCTGATGACGTCAATTGAGAAGACAGTTGGGGATTGGAAGCTCTCGCAGGGTGAAGCAGCCAAGCGCCTCGGCATCACCCGCCCGCGGTTGAATGACCTGATGCGCGGCAAGATCAGCAAGTTCAGTCTGGACGCGCTGACGACACTGGCCACGCGGGCAGGGCTGACGGTGAAGTTGAGTGTCAAAAGATCGTCGATGAAGAGTGCGGCGTGAACGGCCACACCCTCATGCTGAGGTGCTCACGCGCCAGCGTGAGCCTCGAAGCATCCCCTTCGTGTCCAGCAACCCTTCGAGGCCTTGGCTTCGCCAAGGCACCTCAGGGTGAGGAAAAACAAATGCACTGTCAACGTGATCGCGGTACTATTTTAGGAGAAATAGTGGCCACCTAAGTTCGGGAGGCGCAATTTCGTCACCGACAACGATACTTTTCATTCTAAGATTCTTTTGAGGGAATTTCTGTTCAACAATTTTTGCGATTGCGATGTTACAGAATGTCATGATTGAATTAGAGCAGTCCATACACCAATCGTGAAAATCATTGATGTCAGAATCAGGAAACAGCTCTTTCAACTTAGGATGAGTAAAAACTTGCTCACCCAGTTCGCTGATACTGTTGCCAACTTGCGGATGAGCAAAATGTCGGTGCTTTGCGGTTTGTTCAAATCCAGAAATGTGGGATTTTATTTCATTGACGTCATAGTGATAAGCAGATTTGTTTCGATAAGCTGCGGCAACTTTCAAAAATCTACTTTGTCTGGCTACCCTTGGTAGAATTGGCTGTCCGCCTTGAATTGTTGACTTTAATAGATCTATTTTGCCTACCATGCTCGACAGTGTTTGTTCCGCTTCAAAGATTACTGCCGAAAGTTTTCGAAGCCCCCAAAGTTGGCGAACCATTTGCATAGAAGCCAGATCACTTAATCCTGGGTCAATTGGGCTACGCAGCATAATCATCCAATGAAAACGGATGTCGTTCATGATAAAAGAGGATGCAAGTAGAAATGATTGTTCGTCAGGCGAAAGTTGTAGCAACTCAGCCGTAGTAAATTCTAAGACGCCAAAGTCAGTTTGATAGTGTTCATTTCCCAAAAAATTTCATCCCCGCCGCCTCTTCCGTCTCTCCCCGCCGCCATCGTCCAGCGTTGAATTTTCCTTGACCGGCGGCAGCGTCACGACTTTTGACAGGTTTGCATACACCGCCGTCTTGTGCGGTATCGCCATGGCTTCGACGAAGTGCTGCTGGAACTTTGGTTCCACCGCCGTTTCGATTTTCTCGATCTTCCGCACCACGGCTTCGATTTCGTCGCGCGCAGCTTTGTTCAATAACGCGATGCGCGCTCCCGTGCCCGCGGCGTTGCCAGCGGATGATACATGCTCCAGTGCGCAATCGGGGATCAGGCCCAGAATCATCGCGTATTTCACGTCGATATGGCTGCCGAAGGCGCCGGCCAGCCGGATGCGGTCCACCTGTTCCAGTCCCAGCTTGTCCATCAGCAGGCGCACGCCCGCATAAAGCGCGGCCTTGGCAAGCTGGATGGCGCGCACGTCATTCTGGGTGATCGAGATCAGCGGCTCGCCGTCGCGCACCACATAGGTGAAGGTGCGGCCGTTGGCGCGCACGCGGGGGGAGATGGCCGCCATGCCGCCGTCCACCTGGCCATCCTGGTTGATGATGCCCGCCAGATACATTTCGGCGATCACTTCGATGATGCCTGAGCCGCAGATGCCGGTGACGCCCGTGGCGGCGACCGCTGCGTCAAAGCCCGGCTCGTCGGACCACAGTTCGCAGCCGATCACCCGGTAGCGCGGCTCAAGCGTTGCGGGATCGATGCGGATGCGCTCGATGGCGCCCGGTGCGGCGCGCTGGCCACAGGAAATCTGCGCCCCTTCAAAAGCAGGCCCCGTGGGCGAGGAACAGGCAAGCAGCCGCGCCTTGGAGCCCAGGATGATTTCCGCATTGGTGCCGACATCGACGGCGAGAATGATCTCGTCGGAATCCTGCGGCGCTTCCGACAGCACCACACCCGCCGCATCGGCCCCCACATGGCCCGCGATGCAGGGCAGCACATAGCATTGCGCACCCGGATTCAATTTCAGGTCAAGCTCGCGGGCAGGGCAGGTGACGGCAAGGCCCGTAGCCAGCGCGAAGGGCGCCCCGCCAAGCTCCGTGGGATCGATGCCGAGGAACAGGTGGTGCATCACTGGGTTACCGACGAGGACGATTTCCAGAATATCCGTGAGCTCGATTTTGGCTTCCGTGGCAACTTGGCTCGCAAGAGTGTTCAGCGCCTCGCGAATGACGGCGGTCATTTCCTTCTCGCCGCCGGGATTCATCATCACGTAGGAAACCCGGCTCATCAGGTCTTCGCCGAAACGGATCTGCGGGTTCATCAGGCCGGCCGAGGCCACCACGTCGCCGGTCGTGAGATTGCACAGATGGGCCGCCACCGTGGTGGAGCCCACGTCAACCGCAAGCCCGAAGATCCGGTCATGGAAGCCGGGCCAGATCGCCACCAGTTCGCTGCCGCCGCCGGCCACCCGCGAATTCACCGCACAAGTGATTTTCCATTCGCCCTTTTTCAGCGCCCCCTGGAGCTGCGCGATGATGGCGAGGTTGCAGGTCAAGCCGCGCACATTCCATTGCTCTTCCAGGGCGCGATAGACGCGTTCGAGATCGGAGGAGGGCTTGTGCATGTCCGCCTCCTCGACTTCGATGAAGTAGAGCCGCGTCGCCGGATCCATCTCGATGTCGCGCGCCTCGGCGGCCTTGCGCACCACCTGCTTGTGCACCTGGGATTCCGCCGGCACGTCGATCACCACGTCGGCGAGCAGCCTGGTCTGGCAGGAAAGCCTGCGACCGGCGGCCAGCCCGCGCAGCTTGTCGTAGCGTTCCTCGACCTTGGAAAATTCCGAGAGATGGTCCACGGCGGAGGTGATGCCGTGCTTGGCGAATTCGCCTTCGCCCACCTTGATCTGGCAGCGCCCGCAGATGGCCCTGCCGCCGCACACCGAATCGATGTCGACGCCCAGCGAGCGCGCCGCCGTCAGCACCGGCGTGCCAAGCGGAAACCGCCCGCGCTTGCCCGAGGGGGTGAATACGATGAGGGCGTCGGCCTTTTGATTCATTGTCTTCCTTAGCATCCCACTGACCACGGATGGAACTGTGGAAAGTTACAGCCTTCTCCCGTCGAAGATGGGAGAAGGTGGCCAACGGCCGGATGAGGGAAGGCCACAAGCGCAACTCTTTGCAGTCAAAGGGCCCTCATCCGCCCGTCGGGCCCCTGCTCCCATCCTCGGGTGAAACCCGAGTACGGGAGAAGGCGACAGTTGCTAGCGCCGCCTTCTGGCTTCTCTAGCCGCCCGGCGGGCTTCGATTTCGGCATTTGATGAAATCTCGCCCGCCGCCTGCGCTGCAGCCGAGGGGGCCGCCGTCATTTCGCGGAACTTGTTCGTCCAGAACTTGCAGTGCTTGTCCGTGCCGTTGAGCACGTTGGCACCATAGATCGCGTGCATGTCTTCGTCGTGCAGCGGGTTCATGATGGCGGACGTCATGCCGTGGCTGGCCGCCATGGCGAGGAAATAGCCGGTCAGCGCCCGGCGGTTCGGCATGCCGAAGGAGACGTTCGATGCGCCGCAGGTGGTGTTCACTTTCAAGTCCTCGCGCAGGCGCCGCACCAGGCGGAACACCTGCTGGCCCGCCGTGCCCATGGCCCCGATCGGCATGACCAGCGGATCAACCACAATGTCCTCCGGCTTGATGCCGAAATCGGCGGCCCGCTCGACGATCTTCTTGGCCACTGCGAAGCGCACATCCGGATCTTCCGAAATGCCCGTCTCGTCATTGGAGATGGCAACGACAGGCACATTATATTTGGCGATGAGCGGCAGGATGGCTTCGAGCTTTTCTTCCTCGCCGGTCACCGAGTTCACCAGCGGCCGGCCCTTGGCGGTTTCCAGGCCCATCTTGAGGGCCGAAGTCACCGACGAGTCGATGCACAGCGGCAGGTCAACCAGCGACTGCACGATCTCCAGCGTCTGCTTCATCAGCGGCGGCTCGGTCTCGTTGGGGTTCACCGCCGTGACACCGGCATTGACGTCGAGGATATGGGCGCCCGCTGCCACCTGGGCGAGCGCGTCTTTGATCACCGTCTCGAAATTTCCGGCCTGCATCTCGGCTGCCAGCTTCTTGCGGCCCGTTGGATTGATGCGTTCGCCGATCACCGTGAAAGGGCGGTCAAAGCCGATGATGTGGGTGCGCGTGGCGGATGAAACGAGCGTGTGGGTCATGACGAGAGCTTGCCTCCATTGGCAATGAGGGTTTTGAGCCGGTCCTTGTCGTAGGTGGCTTCTATATCAGATTTGGCCTTTTCCACCTCCAAAACCAGGTCGTCGCCCACCGGAATGGGCTCGGCCCGGCGCCAGTCGGCCAGGTAGGAATCGGTATCGGTGGCGCCGCCGCGCATGGCGGCCATGTCGATGGCCTCCATGAAACGGTTGTCCAGCATGCGCTTTTCCTCCTTGCGGCCGAGCTTGACCGAAACCGCCGAGGGACTGTCGCGCCAATAGGTGATGATGAGATTGGCCATGGTGGGAAGCCTTATGCCCCGGTTCAAAAGCGGCGAATAGCCCAAAAACGACATACGGCCAAGAACTGCCGAAGCCTTGAAACCGGTGCGGGAACTTCCGCCCTTCCGTTGCGCCGAGATCTAAAGCCAGAAAGCTTCACCTTTCGTTAACCAAATCACCGCAGGTTATCCGCAGACGGGGAACGCAATCGTCTTTTCTCCCCGGAGGCATGAAGTCTCCTTGCAGGGCCAGTCACCCAGGTTGGGCATGATGGCAGGCTGCAACCATCCCGGTCAGGCTCACACAAGTGCCATCTGCAATTCCTGATTGTCAGGAGGCGTATCAGCCTCTCGAAGGTCGGTCTGTTTGCTGTGGAAGCGCCGCGTCAATGCAAGGCGAAATTTTATGGGGGACTAGAGTATGATAACCTTGAATTTGAACCACAAGATCATAGGCGGCGTGGTGGCCTTGTCTCTCATGGGCGCCGTTTCGACTGGTGCCGGCATCTGGGTTTCCCACGAGATGAGCAATGCGCTCGATGATGGGAGAAACTCTGCAGGCCTGTTGGGCAATCACATGCACGCAGACATGTTGCATGATACCCTGCGCTCCGACGTGATCTCGGCCCTCGCCTCGTCAGATCCGTCATTCAATATTTCGCTCGACGAGATCAAGGCACAGATTATCGAGCATGGCGACACATTCAAAACTGACGTTGCCAAGGAACGAGCGGCCGTAGCAGATCCCGACGTCAAGGCAGCCATTGAAAAGTTGGCGATACCGCTGGAAAATTATCTTTCGGCCGCAAATGACATTGTCGCGAGAGTCTCAACCGATCCTGCTTCCGCCAAGGCAGCCTATCCCAGTTTCATAGAAAAATTCTCTGAGCTTGAAGATGCCATGGCAGCCGTCACGGAAAAAATTCAGACATCGGCTGAACTGCATGCAATGCAAGCCCATGCCACCGAAGTTCGTGGCCAATACGTAATGTACGCATTCCTGTTACTCGGCTTGGTAACAGGCGTCATATTCGCCTGGTTGGCCCGGCGGCAGATCGTAAGCCCCCTGGTGGAAGTCACCGGCGTGCTGAACCGTCTGGCAAAGGATGATTTCACCGTCGAACTCGCGGCCACTGATCGCAGTGATGAAGTGGGCCAACTGGTCCGCACGGTGGCTGTCTTCAGGCAGAACGGCCTTGAAACCATACGCCTGCGTGAGCAGCAGGAAGCCGACAAGCGCAAGGCCGAGGAAGCCCAGCGTCAGGCGGAAGCTGCGGCAATCGCCGGGGAGCGCAGCGTGGTCTCCGAATCGATCGGCACCGGGCTCATGCGGCTGGCGGCGAAGGACCTGACCTACCGGGTGAGCAACATGCCGGAGGCCTACCGCAAGCTCCAGGACGACTTCAACTCGGCCTTGGATCAGTTGGAAGAGGCGATCCAGGCGGTGGCGGGGAACACCGACACGATCAACTCCGGCACCCAGGAAATCTCTTCCGCCTCCGACGACATGTCGCGGCGCACCGAGACCCAGGCGGCCAACATCGAGGAAACGGCAGCGGCGGTTGCCGAGATCACCACGACGGTGCAGCAGACGGCAGCGGGAGCGATAAAGGCCCGCGAGGTCGTGGCCGGGGCCAAGGAAGAGGCCACCAAGAGCAGCGAGGTGGTGCGCCAAGCCATTAATGCCATGAGCGACATCGAGAAGTCCTCCCAGCAGATCAACCAGATTATCGGGGTCATCGACGAGATCGCCTTCC
>SXGT01335932.1_pt1 | contig 20082 bp, 11 predicted proteins | sample 3176221 | NCBI WGS metagenome assembly SXGT01 (sample SAMN11356862, study PRJNA531348) | freshwater metagenome | isolation source: freshwater sample F1-120 | place: China: Fuxian Lake, Yuxi | collected 2017-12-25
CACGACGCGCTTCGCGATACCCGAAGGGGTACTGTCACTGGGCAAGACATGGCGCGGGAGAGAGGCCCCGATTTGACCTGGGTCTGGGCGAGTCATGGGCCTTTTGGCTTGCCTGGAGGGGTGGAGGGCACAGTGAGCCCCCTCTACCGCGCAACGGCATGGGCAACGGTTGCGCGGGAGAGGGGGAAGCGGGTGAAAATGCCTTGGTACGGCGGGGGTGAGGTCCGCGGGGGCCGCGGGTTGCCGTGCGCGAAGTTGTGCGGGAGGCACTCGAAGTCAAGCACCTCCGGCGAGGACCTGAGGGCGGCGACGCGCGCCAGCCACCGTGCGAGCTCGCACGAGCCAACGCGGGGCGCGCGTGTCGACGCCCCGCGTGAACCGGTGGACGAAGCCCAGCTCGACGGCGTGGTGGGCGCCGACGCGCGGGGGTACGCCATCCCAGCGCGGAGAACTGGTCGAGCGCCGACCGCACCTCGACGCGCGCCTCGTCCGGGGGGCGACTCCATAACCTTGACGATCTCGACCATCATCGCTCGTGCGGGATTAAATCACGGCGGCGAGATCCGGCGGAGTCAAAAATCCTGGGAGGTCCTGGCCAGCCACGGCTGCACGCCCTGGGCGACTACTGGACGTAGGTATCCAGCTCGGCGAAGGTGACCGTGTCGGCGAGGAGCGGGAACCTGTTCAGGTAGATTTGCACCGGCAGCCTGAGGAGGCCCGAGAAGAGCTTGCACCCTGGTTTGGTGCCCACGATTTCCACGAGGTTCACATCGGGATCCACCTTGGAGATAAACGCGAAGGATTGCCTCGTCCCGGACGTGGCCGTCGCTGTCGAGTCGATCTCGTAGCCGCCGCCAAGCCCATATTGAATGACCGCCTCCGGGTGACCCGCGACGCTCAGGGTGTAGCCCGACACCTCGCACGCGGAGTCGAAGCGGAGCAGGCGTACGACGAAATGCGCCTTCGCAGCGTCGTAGTTGGCTCCGAAGACATCGGGCACCCCGCTCCCTGGCTTCGGGACGATGTTCTGCCTCACGTCGTTGGTGACCCGGGGGTCGGGGTAGTTCCAGGCCTCGCTCGCGGCCTTGTAGAACTTGGTCGGATCCATGGGATCGATGACGAAGTAGTGCTTGGCCCCGACGGTGGGCCGAAACCGGATGGAGCTCGTGGCGCCCCCAGGGTATACCACCGGCGCGCTCGTGCCCTGGCACTCGTCGACCATCCGGACGGTGACCGTATCGAGCGGTCCGAGGAGGCTCAAGATACGCACCGAGGCCAGGGCCTGGGAGCCGCAGGGGCCGGCGTCCTGCGCGTCCTGCGCGGCGTCGCGCTGCGACGGGCCATCGGGGGGCGCGGCGTCGGGGGGGGAGGTGTCGGGGACGAAGGGCGAGCCGTCGTCCGGGGGCGCGGCGCGGTCTGCCAGGCCTGCCTCCCTTGCCTCGCCGTCCGCGACGGTCGGGGGAGCGCTGCTGCCGCATGCGGCCAGCGAGACCACGGCAGCCAGCGAGACGATCGTGACGAGTCCGAAGGTGATCCTACGAATCGAAGATATCAAGTTACACCTCATGTCCTGCCCCCTCGTCCTCGCGGGGCCGAGCCCGGTCCGGACGGCGCGGGGATCGCTCAATACGAGTAGAGTACTCGCCGCTGGGACCGACGACACGGGTCGTGCGGGCGTTGATGGACCCGATGAGGCCCATCATCCGCCGGTGGTGCGCGTCGTCCGCGGCGGCCTCGGCGGCCGCCGCGCGCTTCATTGGCGCGATGCAGGTCTTCTGGAACGCGCCGCTCTGGTCCTTGAGGTCCCCGCAGAGATCCTTGCACGCGAGGCCCGTCGTGCAGGCCAAGATGGTCTGAGAGGACGGCGTCGTGTCAATCTTCGCCCACGCGGCGTCGCACTCGGGATCAGGACACCCGCTCGCGGTCATCTTGGTGCAGAGCTTCGTTCGGTTGACGGCGCGCTCGCTCCTTGATCTCGGGCAAGGACTTCTGGACGCACGCGAGCTGAGCCTTCTCGTTGCACGTGCTCGGGCAGCCAGAGGTCAGGCCCTCGAGGCATTGCCAGACCGACTCCGGTAGCGCGTCCTGGACCTTCTCCAGCTCCGCGCCGCACCCGTCCGCGTTCCTGCACGAGCACGCGACGTGCTGCACGCGCCCGCGCTCGCGACGAGCCCCAGCGTGAAGACAAACTTCCATCGCTTGGTCATGAATGACTCGTAACGAGCGCACCGTGGACTGTCAATCGGTCCCGACGATCAGAGTCCAAAGTCCGTGACTTGACATGCGTCAATGACGTCTGCCCACTCCGCTCTCGGTGGCGGCGCGAGGGGCTCGAGCTTCCGCCTGCTGTTCACGCAGATCTGGGCGCGCGCTCACCGGGGGGCGTACTCAATCTCGACGGGATGCTCGGACCACGACAGGTCGCCCCAACGGCGCGGTTGGCATGCTGGCGGAGGTCCACGACAGAGTGCTCCGGCCTGAGCCCGTCTGGTGCCTGGCTCAAAACGTGGCCGTTCCCGTCACCGCATTCGACGGGCACTCCTCTGTAGAAGGGATAGCTCTCAGCTCGAAATCCTTGAACGTGGCCCGCCCTTCGTAGAGGATCGGCTCGGCCGCTCCGGCGAAGCCTGCGTCCGGCACGGGGGAGCTCCAGAGCGTGATGTGCACATCCGCTTCGTTGGACCCGTTCGCAAACGCGAACACGACCGACACCGTGGTCCCCCGGGCGCCTTCTCCTATGGAGTAACTGCCATCGGCCGCGCTGCGCGTGCGGGTTCCCGGCGTGCGTATGTCGGCGCACTTTCCGTTGAAACAAGCCCTTATGCGACCGATCGCCTCGACGGGCATCACCCGGTCGAACTCGTGCGTGACGGTCAGCGAGCTCCCGTTAAAGATGAGGGGGCAGTTCTTGCTCCCGCAGCCCACAGGCCCGTGGGCCAGACCGAGCGCCAGACCGAGCGCCAGACCGAGCGCCAGACAGAAACGCGTCGCCCGCGAGCGCGGTTCATTCATCGAAACCTCCAGGTGTCATGGTGCATTGCGCAGAGATCATGGCGACAGCCCCGCGCCTCGATCACGGAATCGACGGGCGCGGAGGCGCCGGGCGCCATGTTCGGCGCCGTGGCCCACCAGGGGGTAAGCTCCTGGCGAGGTCCCCGCGCGGAGGCACGAAAATGCGAGTCCTTGTCACGAGCGATCTTCACTACGGCGTGTCCCGCCACGGCGACGCGTCGGTGCGCGCCCTGGCCGAGCGGGTCTCCGGGGAGAGGGCAGAGGCGCTGGTCGTGGTCGGCGACATCGGGCACGACGTCGCGTCCCTCCGGGAGTGCCTCGAGCTCTTTCGAGGCTTCGACGGGCCCAGGCTCGCCGTCCCCGGCAACCACGACGTGTGGCTGACGGATCGCCCCACGAGCGACTCGTGGATCCTCCACGAGGAGGTGCTCCCCGAGGTCTTCCTCGGCGCGGGGTTCCACCCGCTGCACATCGAGCCACGGGTCCTGGGGGACGTGGCCTTCGTGGGGTCGATGGGCTGGTACGATTACTCGTTTCGCGACGACATAGGTATTCCAGAAGATGCCTATGTGACCAAGATCTATCCGGGACATGACGAGCCTCTCTGGAACGACGCGCGCTTCGCCCGCTTCCCCTGGACCGACGAGGAGCTCACCGAGAAGCTGGCGGCCAGGCTCGAGGCGCAGCTCCGTGCCACGGCCTGCGCGAAGCGGACGTTTGCCATCGTGCACCACCTGACCAGCAAGCGCTTGCTCGTGCACCCCCGCGCCATCGTCCCCAGGGTCTGGCGCTTCGCCAACGCCTTCCTGGGGAGCGAGCGGCTGGGGGACGCGCTCCGCGGCGCGGGGCGGCCCATCGTCGCGATATGCGGTCATGTCCACATGCGCGCCGAGCACCGGGAGGCGGGCGTGCACCACCTGACCATAGGTGGCGACTACAAGTGCAAGGAGCTTCTCACGGTCGAGGCCGACGGCGAGATGACGAGGCAGCGCTTCGGCTGAGCCGGCGGCTCATGCGGCGGCTTCGAGCGCGGTGTCCAGGATCGCCAAACAGCCCTCGAGCGAGTCGCAGAGGTTCAGCCGCTGGCGCAGCCTGGCCGCTCCTGCCACGCCGTGGAGATAACCCGTGAGGTGGCGGCGGGTGCAGCGCACCCCGTGGGGCTCTCCCCTGGCGGCCACGTTGGCGCGGAGGTGCTCCTTGCAGAGGGCGATGCGCTCGGCGTCCGTGGGCCCTGGGAGGAGCCTGCCCTCGCGGAGGAGCGCATAGGCCTCCCTGAAGACCCAGGGGTGCTCGATGGCTCGACGCCCCACCATGACCCCCGCGCAGCCTGTCTCCTCCAGGGCTCGTTGGGCGTCCTGGGCCGAGCGCACGTCCCCGTTGACCAGGACCGGGATCTTCACTCCTTCTCTGGCCTTGCGCGCCCACGACCAGTCGGCCTCGCCGGAGTGCCCCATCTGGGCCGTGCGGCAGTGGATCGTCAGGGCCCGAACTCCCACGCCCTCCAGGCGCTTGGCCAGCTCGACGACGGGCATGTCGGACTCGGGGCCGTAGCCGATGCGCGTCTTCACGGTGACCGGGAGCTTTACGCGGCGGACCACCATGGCCGCCATCTCGACCATGGCCTCAGGATTCCTGAGCCAGCCCGCACCCGCCCCTCGCCCTGCGATCTTGGGCACCCAGCAGCCGCAGTTGATGTCGATGTAGAAGGGCCCGGCCTCCTGGGCCACCTCTGCGGCCTCGGCCAGGCGCTCGGGATCCGCGCCGTAGATCTGGATGGCGGTGAGCGTATCGTCCGGGGCAAGCTGGATCTTGCGCCTGGCGTTGCGGCAGCCCCGGAGGAGCCCCTCGACGTTGACGAACTCGGTGACGCACACCTCGGCGCCGTACTTGCGGCAGAGCCGGCGGAACACCTCGTCGGTCACGTCCTCCAGGGGGGCGAGGAGGACGGGGCGGCTCGAGAAGATCGCGTCGAAGGAGGGGCGGAGGGCGGACACGGCAGGGGGGATTAGCGCAAGCCGGACCCCGGCGCACGCCCGCGCAGAGCCGTCCGCCTCAGAAGTAGATGGGATTGGACACCGCGAAGGGCGCGCGTCCGGGGTGCAGGGGGGCCAGATCTCCCGGGCCCTTGGCGCTGAAGATCACGAAATGGCGGGGGCGGCTGGAGGCGGCCTGGACGTCGATCGTGGCCTCGTAGCGCTTGCCAGGGCCAGGGCCGGCGGCGGCGGTGAGGGGGACCTTCTTCACGCTCTCCCCGTCGACCAGGACCTCCAGCTCCGAGGCCGAGATCCAGCTGGGGCTCTGGACTGTGACCTTGTAGGCGCCCGCCGTGGATTTCCCTCCAGGGCCGATATCGCCGGGGCCGGCGACGGTCATGAAGAGGCCACCCGAGATGGTGGACGCCCCGCTCTTGATGAGATCGCGGGTGGCCTCCGCGGTGCCCTTCCTGGGATCGTCGCTCCCGAAGCGAAGGCAGGTGCGGGGATAACCCACCGGTGAAGAGCGGATATGGTGGCTGTCCGAGCTGCCCACGGCCGACATGGTCTTGCCGGCGTTGAGCAGCGCGAACCAGCCGGCCACCGCCCCGCCCCGGTTCTTCTCGAAGTCCGAGTCGTTGAAGACCTCGATCGCCTCGAAATCGTCGCTCCAGAGGCCGGGCTTGCCGGTGCCGGTGGCGTTGTCCAGGCCCGCCGCCGAGAAGTAGGCCCCGAAGCCGCCTCCGGTGGGGTGGTTGATGATCAGCGCGGGCTTCTCCGGGCGAGAGTGGACGATCTTGAAGATCTCCGGAGGGTCCTTGCCGATCCAGTTCACTGCGCCGTTGTTGGTCGCCCCGGCAATGGGATTGAGCGGGATGACGCCATAGTGCCCGTAGGTGAAGGTGGTGAGCTCCTGGGAGGGGAAGCTGGAGGCCCACTTGTCCAGGCCAAGCCTGGTGATGATCGGTTGAAAATCGATGATCCACTCGTGCTCGCTCGAGATGGGGAGCTCGAGCCCGTCGGCGATGGCGCTCTTCACCTTCTCGATCGGGATGTCGTCGGAGTCGGCCGAGAAATTGGAGTGGATATGGAAGTCGGCACACATGACCCCGGTCGAGTCGACGCTGCGGGCCAGCCTGGCCTCCACGGGGGTGCTCTTGCCCGCCTCGACCGAGACCGCCACGTCGACCAGCTCGTACTCGTAGCCCCGGGACACGATCACCCGGTAGGAGCCTGGGGGCACGGCCAGCTTGGCCGTTCCATCCATGGCGAAGGCCTGGAAGAGCCGGCCGTTGGCCTCGGTGGGGATACCCCAGGCCCCCGGGGGCGCCGCGATCTTGGCCTGGGGAATGACCTGGATCCTCACGGGGAGGCCCTCGCTGGTGGCCATATCCTTGGCGCTCACGTCCAGGGTGCCGCCTCGCTCGAAGGTGACCTTGGCCACCGCCTCGCCGTCAGGAGCGGCGACCGGCGCCGCCACCCCATAGCCGGCCAGGGCGGCCTGGAGGGGAGCCGCGCCCTTGGGGATATCGAGCGCAAAGGCTCCGTTCGGGCCGCTCTTCACGCGTGAGAGCACCCTCCCTCCCTCGCCCAAGGCCACCACCCAGGCCCCGGCCAGCTTGGCCCCGTCCACGCTCTCGGTGGTGCCCCTCACGGTGCGCCCGGGGGGTTCGCCCAGGGTGCGCCGGACCGCCTTGCGCAGCCCGTCCAGATGGGCGCCGCCCACGATGATCTCGGCGTACTCGGTGCTGCTTGCCTTGCAGGCCTCGAGCGTCAGCCCCGAGCCAAGGAAATACTGGAAGCCCGACACCTCGAGGCCCAGCTCCAGGGGCTTTCCCACCTGCTGGAAGGCGAAGGTGGAGCGCTCTCCGTCATAGCCGAACCAGGGGTGAGGGCCCCTGGGCGGGGCATAACCGTCCTTCTCGGTGAACAGGCGAGCCCGGTTGGAGTGGAAGAATCCGAACATCTGCTTGCCTATGAAGTCCACGGCCTCGGTCCGCGTATTCATGAGCGAGAGGCGCAGGGTGACCTTCTCGGCGCCGGGCTCCAGGACGTAGTCGAGGGCCGCCGGAAAATCGTACTCGTCGGGGAAGATGCCCCTGAAGGTCTGCAGGAAGGGGATGTTCTTGAGCACCCCGGAGGCGCGCACGATCGCGGCCTTGCCGTCCGAGCCGTCGGCCATGACCGTGACGCTCTCCGGGGCGACGACCTGGCGGGAGAGGGCGAGGAGCATCTCCCCGTACTGCGATACCCCGGTGGGTCGGCCGCTCTCGTCGACCACCTCGACCGCGTTGATCTCCCCGCCGAAGGGATCGTATCCGTCGGACTCCCTCGCTCCCTCGACGAAGACCGCGATCTTGTCGTTGGCCAGGACATAGTCGCCCGCGACAAGGCGGTTGCGCGCGTCGTCCGGGCGCTTGATCCCCGCCATGTCGCGGATCTTCCCGGCGCGCGCCTGGCCCGCGGCCTTGGCCCCGAAGGGATCCGGGTGCCCGTCGGGGCTGCCTGACGGGAAGCGCTTGGTGAGCGCGTCGGCCCCGCAGGTGACCTCCACGTCCGTTGCCTTCGAGGAGGGGCCTGGGGAGTCGCTGCTGCTGCATGCGATGGCGGCGAGCGTGGTGGCGAGGACGAGACCGGTGGCGAATCTTCGGCGGGCGAGCATCCCGTGAGGATGCCAGATCTCGGGCCGGTTTACCGGTCCCTTCCGCACCCGTGCGCCTCGGACCAGCCAAAGACCCGGTCCGCGTTCCCGTGGAAGAGAGCGCCCAGCTCGTCCGTGGTCCACCCTCGCCTCGCGAGCTCGCTCCCCAGCGTGGGCCAGACCGCGGCGCCGGGGACGTCCCTGGGGAGCTGGATCGCGCCCTCCAGATCGCTCCCTATGCCCACGTGGGAGGCGCCCACCAGCCTCCGGACATGCTCGATATGAGCGACGTAGTCGGACAGGCTCGCCTGCTCCCCTGGCCTCGACGAGACATGGCCCGAGTGGAGGCTGAGGGCCACCAGCCCTCCGCTCCTGGCCACCCTGACGATGCGCGCATCATCCAGGTTGCGATCGATGGCCACCAGCGCTCGGACCCCGGTATGGGAGTCGACCAGCGGCGCTCCGGCCCTCTCGGCGATGGCCGCCAGATCATCGAAGGTCCTGTCCGAGGCGTGGGCCACGTCCAGGAGCGCGCCCTCCTGGACCAGGCGCTCGGCCAGGCCCTTGCCCGTGGCCGTAAGCCCCACAAGGCGCTTCTTGCGATCTGGATCCTGGCTGGCGCCTCCCAGGGCGTTGGTGCGGGAGTGCACGAGACCGAAGAGGCAAGCCCCTCGACGGAGCCAGGCCACGGCCGCGTCCGGCGAATCCGAGAAGCCATCGGAGCCCTCGAAGGAGATCCTGATCCTGATCTTGCGGCTCTCCCTGGAGAGCGGCGCTCCTATCACGCCCTTGCCCTCCCTCCGGAAGAGCGACGACACGGAGGCGAAGGTGGCGTCGTACGCGGCCCTGGCTTGGGCGGGGGTCTTGGCATATCCGCCCTCGATGAAGAGCGGGACCACCAGGGTCCCCACCTCGCCCAGCACGAGCCGGGCGAGGCTGGCGTCCCGCGCCTCGTCCAGGAGGGAGGCGTGCTTGGCATGGGCGGCCCATCCCAGATCGACATGAAAGTCCACGACCCCGAGCCCTGACCTCCCACCCTCCCTCTCTTGTGCCTTACCACCTTCCTGTTCTCGCACAGGAGCCAGCGCGTCCTCTTCTCGCACGGAGGCCAGCGGGCCACGCTCGTGAGCGGCCCCTGCTCGTTCCCGAGCAAGCTCCGGCCCTGATCCTGGAGTGGCGGGCGTGGAGGTGCACGAGGCCAGGAGAGCGGGGAGAGCGAGGAGGAGAAGAGAGGATTTCACGCCGTGGTTCCCCGACCCATGATGTCCGCTAGCATCCTCCGGAGGAGTGCACGATGAAATCCTCCATGGAACGCCGATCCAGGCGGCTCAAGAACGCAGCGCTCTCCCTGCTCGGCGTGGCGATCGGGCTGGCGCTGGCCGAGGTCGGTTTTCGAGCCCGGGATCGGGGCGCCTTCCCCCACCTGAACGTCTACGAGGCCGATCCCGAGCTGGCGGTGCGCCTACGCCCCGGGGCGGTCCAGCGGGTCTCGTTCAATGGCAATCCGGTCACCGACGTGAGGATCAACGAGGAGGGACTACGAGGAGGAGCGCTGCCAGGGCCTGCTCCCGACGAGATCCTGGTCGTGGGGGATTCCCAGGTCTTCGGGCTGGGCGTCCAGGAGGACGAGGCCTTCGCCGCCCAGCTCTCCAGGATCCTGGGCGGGCGAGCGGTCGTGAACGCGGGCATACCCACCTATGGGCCCCACGAGTTTCACTCCGTCATCCAGCGCTTGCTCGAAAAGCGCCATACCCCCAAGCCGAGCGCTAGGGGCGCCTCCCCCGCCTCGGGTCTGACCGTGGTCTATGCGGTCAATTTTGCCAATGATCTGTTCGACGCTCGGCACTCCAACCGGCAGCGCCACGCCGTGTGGGACGGGTGGGCCGTGAGGATCGAGACCGCGCCCGAGCACGTGACGCGCTTTCCGGGGCGGGAGCTCCTGTACCGGGACTCCCACGCCTTCTACGCTCTTCGCTCCCTGCTCTACCGGGACAGGAGCAGCGAGATCCTGGGCGAGCGAGGCTTTCGCTCCGAGGGGCGGTGGAAGGATCTGGTCGGCGAGGGAGAGGATCTCAAGGTCGGCCTGCTCAGGGAGCGAAGGAACCTCGAGGAAGAGAGGGAAGGGGCCCTCAAGAAGGCCGACGAGGAGGTGCTCCTCTCCCAGCTCGAGATGGAGAAGATCGTCCGGGAGAAATACCCCGATATCGTCGGGGACGCCCTGGGCCAGGCTTATACGAAGACCCACGGCTCTCCCGGGGACATCGTCATCAAGGAGGTCGTCCTGGCCGAGGAGGGCAGCAACACGGTCGAGAGGACCCTGGCGGGCGCCGCCGTCCGTCAGGAGATCGAGGCTCGTATCCGGGCGCGCGTCGATCAGGAGGTCAGGAAGGTGGCCACCGACGGCGCTCTCTCGACCAGCTTCCAGGAGCGGCAGGCCAGGCAGAAGAAGCTCCAGGATCTCCTCGCGGCCCCGGCCAGGATCGCCCGCTCCCTCTCTCCGCTGCGCCCTCACCTCGAGAGGATGAAGGCGCTATGCGACGAGTACGGGGCTCGCCTGGTGGTGGTCGGTCTCCCCGTCGACGTCATGGTGTCCAGGGAGGAGGCAAAAAAATACAGGAACTTTCCCAAGGATCTTGATCTTGGCCCCGCGCGAATTCTCGTGACGGATCTGATCGAGTCCTCCGAGGCGATGGGGGTGAGCGCCGTCGATGCCCTGCCCGTCCTCCAGGCGGCCGAGCCTGGCGCGTTCCTTCTGGGCGATCTTCATATGACTCCAAAGGGGCATAGGGCGGTGGCCGAGGCGCTGGCGGCGCGAATCCGCGAGCCTCCGATCTCCCGCCTGCCGCTCCCGCTCCCTCCGGGCCGTTCTCGCGCTCCCAAGGCCGAGGAGTGGAAGGACACGGCCGCTCGTCGTCTCTCCGCCGGCGGCGGACACCTGCCTATCGACTGCGAGGTTCGAAGGAACAGGGAGTGGGTCCGCCTGGTCTGCAAGGGGGCGTCGTCGGCTCCCACCGGGCTATCGGTCGACAGGGGAGGGAGGGGAGAGGCCATGGCGCTGGTCCACGAGGGCGTGGCCGCGCTGACGATCCCGGTCGCCATGGGCGACGAGGTAGGGTTGACGATCTCCTGGGCAGGGGGAACGGCGCAGGTGGCGATCACCGGCAGCGCCGAGGCCTCCCCCTCGATCCAGGTCCTTGGAACGAGCAGCTCGAGCGCCCCCGCGCCCTCGGCCAGCGTGGCCGAGCTCTGCTCGTGCCACGCCAAGGTCAAGGGCGGCGCCCCCTGCTCGACCTTCCCCGGAGCCCCCGACGTGGACTGCTCCCGGACCTACGCGGGCGATTGCTTCTCGCTCCTTGCGTGCTCTTCGGGGGATATCTTCTTTCCTCCCACCTGCCAGAGAGGGTGGCGTCGGGCCGGAGCGCTGGAGCACTGCTTCAAGGAGTGCTCGGACGACAGGCCCTGCGAGGTCGGCCGATGCCAGCCCTACCAGGGAGTCTCGCTCTGCATGTGACGCCGCGCTCACGGTGTCGGCGATTTGCTCGTGAAATAGAAGAAGTCACGCTCCGAGGGCCTCTCCAGGTACGACCTGGGCGAGGGCTCGGTCTTCGGGACGAGCGACCGGACGATGGTCAAGGGCGCGTCCGGCGTGGGGCGCCCGAAGAGGACGAAGCGGGTGAAGGACCAGTTGATGTCCAGCTCCGCCGCGCTCGTCGCCCCGGCTGCCAGCATCCCGTCGGCGATGGCCTTGGCGGAGGTGCGCTCGCCCAGGCCGAACAGCGCAAAACGCCCGGTGGCGTCGAGGCCGAGCGCCGAGCGGCGGATCTCGACCTCGCCCTTTTCGGCCGCGCCCCAGTTGCGGCTCAGCGTCTCCCTCTCGAGGGCGGGGTGCAGGGCCCCGCGGTGGACGAGGCACGCGGGCGTCTGGCGCCAGGCCACGAGCTCGGCCTCCCTCGGGGCCATCTCCGCCCACGGCGCGATCATGAGGCCTCCGGTCGAGCCGAGCCCGATCGCGCACGCGCCCTCCCTGGGCGCCTGGAACCGATCGGCGCCGATACGCATCCCGAAGCGCCCGTGCTCGGTCTTCCAACCGCCGTTGGCCACGGCGAGCAACGCGGCGTGATCGGCGGCCGGGACCACGCCAGGCCTCGCGCTCGGAGGGACGGTGTTGGACATGGGCTCGCGCGTCCCGGCGACCAGGTGGACGGCGACGCCCTGGAGATCGATGGCGACGAGCGTCACCTCGACGTGCCCCTTCACAGGGCTCGGGTGCACGGTCGCCTGGTAGAGCAGCGCGCTCCCGTCGCGCCGGGCGAGCGGGGACCACGCGCCGTCCTCCGGTCGGGCGGTGCGCCCGTGGGGCGCGGCGAAGCTGGGCGGCCCCGCGGGGGGCCTCGGCGGGCTCTCCTTGGCGTCGGCGGGGCCGCCCTCCCTGGCGTCGGCCGGGTGGCTGGCGTCGGCCGGGTGGCTCTCGTCGGCGTCGGCGGGGCTCGCGTCGGGCGTTGCCTCTGCGACCTGCGCGCTGGAGGCGACGGGCCCCGGCCTCGCGACGGGCTCCTTCCCCGCGCACGTCGTCGAGATCGAGGCCATCATCCATGCGGCGACGCGTGTGCGGGTCACGGGGGTAGCCTACGACAGGATGCGCAGGCGTCCACGGCTCCGAAGCGCTCCCACGGGAGCGGGCTCTCGGAGCGGCGCAAGCTTGTCCTTGCGGGCCTTTTCTTGCCGCAGGACGGCGCCACCTCAAGGCGCACAGGATCAGGGTTTGCTGGATACGCGGGGCGGCTCGCGGGCCGAGCTCGGGCCCTTTGCGTCCAGGCGCTTGGCCCTGGGGGCCTTGAGCGCAGGCGAGGCCAGGACATGGCCTGTGGGGGTGTCGGCCCTGGCCAGCTCCGAGGGGTGGCCCTCGAAGATCACCCGGCCTCCTCCCTCGCCGGCACCTGGCCCGAGCTCCACCACCCAGTCGGCCGAGGCCACCACGTCGGGGTGATGCTCGACCACCACCAGGGTGTCGCCCCGCTCCACCAGCTTCTCCAGCATCAGGAGGAGGCGCTTGACGTCCGAGAGGTGGAGGCCCGTGGTGGGCTCGTCCAGGACGTAGACCGTGGGTTCGTGCTGGGAGCCGGCGGTCAGCTCGGCGGCCAGCTTGAGGCGCTGGGCCTCGCCCCCGGAGAGGGTGTTGGAGCCCTGGCCCACGCGGAGGTAGCCAACGCCCAGATCCTCGAGCATGCCCAGGGGCCTGGCGATCCTGCGGTGCGCCGAGAAGAGGTGGCCCGCCTCGGAGGCCGAGAGGCGCAGCACGTCGCCCACGGACATGTCCTTGTATTTTACATCGAGCGTGGAGGGCTCGAAGCGGGCGCCCCCGCAGGTCTCGCAGGGGCTCACCACGTCGGGCAAGAAGGACATCTCGTGGACGATGGCGCCCTGGCCCTCGCAGGCAGGGCACCGCCCTCCCTTGGCCGAGTTGAAGGAGAAGCGCCCCGGGCCGTAGCCCTGAGCCTTGGCCTCGGGGACCCCGGCGTAGAGCTTGCGAATGTCGTCCCAGATCCCGAGGAAGGTGGCAGGCACCGAGCGGGGAGTGCGCCCTATGGGGGATTGATCCACGGCGATGGCCCGCTTGACGGCCCCGGTGCCGAGGAGCCTGTCGTGGGGGCCTGGCTCCTCGGCCACCAGCCCCAGGGCCCGGCGCAGGGCAGGGAAGAAGACCGTGGAGACCAGGGTGGATTTGCCGGAGCCGCTCACCCCGGCCACCACGGTGAGCCGGCCCACGGGCACCCTGAAGGTCACGTCGCGCAGGTTGTTGGCCCGGGCGCCCCCGAGCTCGAGGAAGGAGGTGGGCGGAGGGCGATCGGGGCGCACCACCCGGGCCGTGTCGGCGAGGGCCACGGCGGTGGGGGAGCGAGGGTCCGAGAGCACCCTGGCTGCAGGGCCCGCGGCCACGATGTGCCCGCCCGCCGAGCCTCCGCCAGGGCCCATGTCGATCACGTGATCCGCGCTGTGGATCATCTCGGCGTCATGCTCGACCACCAGGACCGTGGAGCCGGTGGCGACCAGGGCTCTCAGGTTCTTGACGAGGCGCCCGGTGTCCCTGGGGTGAAGGCCTATCGTGGGCTCGTCGAGGACGTAGAGGGCGCCAGTGAGGCCGCTCCCCAGCTGGGCCGAGAGGCGGAGGCGCTGCATCTCGCCGCCCGAGAGGGTGGCCGCAGGGCGAGAGAGCGCCAGGTAACCCAGGCCCACCTCGTCGACGAAGGCCAGGCGCCGGAGGAGCTCGGCCAGAGGAGCCTTGGCGATCTCGGCGCGGCGGCCCGAGAAGGCCCAGGAGCTGGCCGCGGCCAGGGCGCCGGCGACGCCTCTCGAGGTGAACGCGGCGTAGGTCTCTCCCGAGAGGCGCACCCTTCGGGGTACGGGGGCCAGGCGGCTCCCCTCGCAGGCCTTGCAGAGCCGGAGCGGGCCTCCGGCCTCGAGCGCGGCAGGGCCACCGGCCGCCCCGGTGCCCTCGCAGGAGGGGCACTGACCCTGCTTGGTGTTGAAGGAGAACCAGCGGGGATCGAGCTCCGGGACTCCCGTCCCGCAGCGGGGGCAGGCCCGGGCCGTGGAGAGCAGCTCCTCGTCCGGGCGAGGCGTGGCCGTGGGGGCGCCAGAGGCCACCCGGACGGCGCCCGCACCCAGGGAGAGAGCCCGCTCCAGGATCTCCCTGGAGAGCCCGGCCGGGGGGCCATAGTGGACGATGAGATCCACCGTGTGCTCCTTGGTCTTGGTCAGCGGGGGAGGAGGATCGATGGTCACGATGGCCCCGTCGACGCGGGCCGCGGCGATCCCCGCCCGGGCCGCGCGGGTGAAGAGGTCCTTGTAGGTGCCCTTACGGCCCCTGACCGCGGGGCTATACACGGTGACATCCCTCCGGGTATCGGCGGCGAAGGACTGGAAGATCTCTTCGCTCGAGCGGGCGTCGACCGGGGTATCGCATTCGGGGCAATGAACGTCGCCCACCTTGGCAAAGAGCAGGCGTAGATAGTGGGCAATCTCGGTCACCGTGGCCACGGTGGAGCTCGCGCCTCCCCGGGTGGTGCGCTGCTCCAGGGCGATCGAGGGAGGCACCCCGTAGACCGCGTCGACGTCGGCCCTGGGCAGGGTGGGCAGGAACTGGCGGGCGTAGGGGGTGAGGGTCTCCATGAAGCGCCGCTGGCCCTCGGCGAAGATCACGTCGAAGGCGAGCGAGGAGTTCCCGGAGCCGCTGGGCCCGGTGACGACCGTGAGCGCCCCGTGAGGCACCCCGCAGGAGATCTCCTTCAGGGTGTGCTCCCTCGCATGCACCACCTCGATGGAGTGGACCGCGCTGGCCTCGTGCTTCACGGCCTTCCCGGGGGCGCCCTTGCCCTTCGTGGCGTCGTCCCGGAGAGCTCGCCCCGTGCGGGTGTCGGCCCTGGCCAGCTCCTCGGGCGTCCCGCAGGCGACGACGCGGCCTCCCTCGGGGCCCCCTCCGGGCCCCAGATCCACCACGAAATCGCAGGAGCGCACGATGTCCAGATCATGCTCGACCACGACGACGCTGGCGCCCTCGGCCACCAGCTGATGGAGCGCCGCCACCACCTTGGCGGCGTCTTCGGCGTGCAGGCCGGCGCTGGGCTCGTCCAGCACGTAGAGGGTCCCTCGCTTCTTGTCGCCCAGCGCCCTCGCCAGCTTGAGGCGCTGGGCCTCACCTCTGGAGAGGGTCGACAGGGGCTGCCCCAGAGGGAGGTACCCGAGCCCCACCTTCACCACCGGCTCGAGGGCGCGGAAGAGCACGTGATCGCGCGCGTCCCCTGGATCGAGGACCTCGAGCGCGTCCTTGACGGTCATCGAGAGGAGCTCCGCCACGCCCACGCCCATGTGCCTGACCGCCAGCACCTCCGGCTGGAAGCGCTTGCCTCGACAGACCGCGCAGAGGAGCTGCACGTCGGCGAGAAACTGCATCTCGACGGTCTCGTAGCCCTCGCCCGAGCAGGCCTCGCAGCGCCCCTTTCCGGCCACGTTGAAGGAGAAATGCGCGGCTGTGAGGCCCGAGGCCTTCGCCTCCGGCTCCTGGGAGAAGCGCTCCCGGACGCGGTCCCAGGCCTTGGTGTAGGTCGCGGCGTTCCCGCGGGCGGTGCGGCCCAGGGGCGACTGATCGACGAGCACGGCGCGGGCGAGCGCCTCCGCGCCTCGCAGGGCCTCGTGGTGGAGCGGGCGGGGGGCGCCGGTCTCTCCGGTGGCCCGGGCCACGGCCCGGTAGAGCACGTCCTCGGCGAGGGTGGATTTCCCGGAGCCGCTCGGGCCCGTGAGCGCGCAGAGCACCCCGAGCGGGAAGGTCACGTCGATCCCCTGGAGGTTGTGGGCGCGGACGCCCTCCAGGATCAGGTGAGAGCTCGCGGCACGAGGCGCTCGTGGGATCGGCCTGGCTCGCCAGGCCCGGCCGGTGGGGGTGTCGGTGCGCCTGGCGAGGGTCTGCGGCGTCCCGTCGAACAGGACGGTGCCCCCCTCCTTGCCGGCTCCCGGGCCCAGCTCCACCACCCGATCGGCGGCGCGCACACACAGTGGATCGTGCTCCACCACCAGCACGGTGTTGCCCGCCTGGGCCAGCTCGCGCATGGCTGTGGCCAGGGGGGGCACGTCGGTCGGGTGAAGGCCCACCGTGGGCTCGTCCAGGACGAAGAGGGTGCCTGTCAGCGAGGCGCCCAGGGCGTTGGTGAGCCCTGCTCTCTGGGCCTCACCGCCGGAGAGGGAGCGGGCCTGGCGGTCGAGCGAGAGGTACCCCAGCCCCACGGCCTCCAGGTACCCACGGCGTGACGCCAGGGCCTCCTTGACGCGGCGACCCTGGGGGGTCGAGGGCTGGAGATCGGCCACCCTGGCCCTGGCCGAGGACACGGCGAGGCGGTGCCACGCGCCAAGATCGAGGCCCGTGACCTCGTAGCTTCGCGCCGTGGCGTTGAGGCGCACCCCCTGGCACTCGCCGCAGGCGACATAGTCGCGGTACCGGGAGAGAAAGACCCGGACGTGCATCTTGTAGGTGCGCGACTCGAGCCATTTGAACCAGCGCCTCACGCCGGGGAACTTCCCGTCGTCCCCGCTCCCGTAGGGCCCCTCGCCCTCGATCACCAGGCCGCGCTGGGCCTCCGTCAGCCTGGCCCAGGGAACATCCATGGGGATCTTGTGACGCTTGCAGAATGCAAGGAGCTGTCCTCGCTCCCAGTCGGCGGATTTTCCCGCCCACGCCTTGAGCGCGCCCCTGGCCAGGCTCTTGTCGGGATCCGGGACGACCTTGTCCCAGTCGATCTCGATGGTGCGCCCGAAGCCCTTGCAAGCCTGGCAGGCTCCCAGCGGCGAGTTGTACGAGAAGAGCCCCGCGCGCGCTGGCTCGAAGCTCTTGGCGCAGCTCGGGCAGACGAGGCCTCTCCCCACGGCCAGGTGCCTGGCTCCGCCCTCGGTCTCGGCGCGGATCTCGGCCCTCCCCGAGCCTCGCTCCCAGGCGATCTCGAGGGCCTGCTGGACGCGCCCCCGATCGCGCTCCGCCAGCACCACCCGGTCGACCACCACCTCGACGCGCACGTCCTTGGCTGTGGCCTCGCTGGGGCGCACCTGATCGAGATCCTGGACCTTGCCGCCCACGACCAGGCGTCGGTACCCCTCCGAGAGGAGGGTCTCGCGGAGCGCGAGGAAGCCCTCCGCGTCGTCCACCGAGACCGGGTAGCTCACCACGGCCCTGGCTCCTTCGAGCTCCCGGGTCACCCTGGTGGCGGCCTCGGCGGCCCGGGTGGGCACTGCCGGCACGTGGCACTCCGGACAGACCGGGATCGCCTCGCACCCGAAGAGCGCGGCGAAATACGGCTCCAGATCCGCGAGGGTCGCCAGGGTGGAACGGCTGGATTTCACGGGGGCTCGGCGATCGACGGCGACGGTGGCGGCGATGGGCTCGAGCGACAGGACCGGCGGCCGCTCCAGGCGATCGAGGAACTGGCGGGCGTAGGGGCTGAAGCTCTCGACGTAGCGCCGCTGCCCCTCCGCGTAGAGGGTGTCCAGAGCGAGCGAGGATTTTCCGGAGCCGCTGGGCCCGGTGAGCGCCACCAGGGTGGCGGGTGCGAGAACGAGATCGACGCACTTGAGGTTATGGGTCTCCGCGCCGCGGAGGACGATGGGCAACATGGGGCCTCCTGGATGGCCGAGAAGCCAGGTGAAACGCAAGCTGCGCGTCGGGGAGCGGGACGGTCTGTTCGGCGCTGGCGTGGAAAGCCGGGGCATGACAAAGATGTCGTGCGCGGCCGAGCGCCCTAGCTCCAGGCACCGCACCGAGGGATTTCCTATGCGCCGAGCGTTCATGCTGCCTCTCCTCGTCCTTGGTGCGGCCTCCTCATCGGCCTGCTCCTCGGGGGAGATCCTCGAGCCGCAGGGGGCCGGCAAGGCCAGGGAGCGGGGGGCGGGGCAGACCACCTCGGTGGAGATCGGCCAGGCGAGCAACGCCTTCGCCAGCGCGGAGTCCACGCTGGTGGATTTCACCTGGGATGGAGAGCTCCTCACGGACTGGCAGGGGGGCGCCACCAATGACATCCGCCAGCAGGTGCTCTACACCGTGGGCCAGCTCAACGGGCACGACTCGGTGGGGCAGATGGAGCGGCTGGTCGTCTCCAACGTGGTCACGGCCCAGCAGCCCGGCGGCCGGTGGCTCGTCACCTACCACGCGACCATGCCGGTCGCCTGGAACAACCGTTATGCGAGGCCCTCGACCTTCACCTTCACCCTCCCTCGGTCGGCCTACTGGGAGGGCCTGGTCTCCTTTGCCGCCACCTATGGCACCCGCTGCGTCGATCGATCGGCCCACGACGTGGACGCCGGCAGCATGTTCTACTTCTACCGGCCCAGGGCCTCCGGCTGCTCCTTCGCCCCCGGCGACGTCGTGTCGGCCGTGGCGACGGTGGCGCCTTCCCTGGAGAACACGGTGGGCAAGTATCCGGAGTACCACCGTATCTGGCAGGACGACTCGCTCGAGGCGGTGGTGGTCTTTGGCAAGTACGACGAGGGCGCCACCACCAGCCAGGACTATGGCATCCGCGGGTACAACCTGTTCATCGCCGCCACTCGTCAGGAGCTCGCGCGCATCGGCACCAACGTCACGACCGATCCTCCGGTCCTCTCCCCGAACCCCGGGGTGGCCCAGCCTGACGTGACCCTCCGCGCCGACATGCCTTATGGCAAGAGCGCCACCATTCATATCCTGCTCTCGGACAACGTGAGCAAGGAGGGGCCTGCCTGGAATGCGCGCTTCGCGGCGCTCACCCCCAAGGCCGATGTCATCCTGTACAACGGCCACTCCGGGCTTGGGGCCAACATCCGCAACCTCCTTGGTAAGGGCAGCTGGGAAGCAGGGCAATACCTGATCTTCTTCATGAACGGCTGCGACACCTTCGCCTATGTCGACGGCAGGCTCAGGGAGGCCCGCCAGGCCCTCAACCCCGACGATCCGACCAGCACCAAGTACCTCGACATGGTGACCAACGCCATGCCCAGCTACGCCGACGCCTTTGACTCGGAGCCGGTCCTCCTCGACGCGCTGCTCGACTGGCAAAATCCGAAGCCTTACACACAGATCTTCCGTGGTATCGACAGGCGCCAGGTCGTCATCGTGACCGGCGAGGAGGACAACGAGTTCGTCCCTGGCACCCCGGTCGGCACCCAGAACCCTCCGGTCAACCCCGGCCCTGGCGACGCGGGCTCCGGCCCCAAGGACGGCGGCCCCAAGGACAGCGGCGTCCCCGGGCCCCGTCCTGGGTCGGACTCTGGGGTTCCGGGCCCTGGCGCTCGGCCTGCCCCCGAGGTAGGCACCGTCGATGGCTGCGGCTGCGAGACCGCCCCTACCGGAAAGGGGGAGGGCGGGCCGCTCTGGGCGCTCGCTCTCTCGGCGGGCGCGGCTCTGGTCCTGGCCCGGCGCAAGCGCGGCTAAGCCGTCCTACCTACCTTTGGCCCTTTCCTGAGAAGAGCCCACGGAGTCTGCGGGCGAGAACGGCCTCGCAGCCGCTTGTAGGGACACCTCAGGCGACTCCTCTTCGTCGTGAGGGGTTATTCGCTCGGGACGGGCCCTATGTCCCCCCGCGCCTCGCGAGCGTTCCCTTCATGCGGTCGACGATGGACTTGACCGCGGGGCGGTAGCCATAAAAAGGATTGGGTTTTCCGTCCTTGTCCTTGTCCTCGGGTCTGTAGGTGATGGGGCACAAGGAAGAGAGGATGCCCTGGTCCTTGAGGGCACGGACCACCCTGAACTCCCGGGTCGTTGGGTAAGCCTTGGCCCTCGTCTGCTGCTTGGGCGTGGTACCGCACAAGGGAGGGTTCTTGCTCCCGTCGCAGTCGCAGGTCTGGTTGTTGGCGCTGCAGTCCTTGGGCGCGTTGAGCGGGAAGGTGCACGCGAACTGCAAGTCGATGCCCTTGGTGTCCCAGTCCCGGGTCTCCCCGTTC
>SXGT01190390.1_pt1 | contig 20076 bp, 28 predicted proteins | sample 3176221 | NCBI WGS metagenome assembly SXGT01 (sample SAMN11356862, study PRJNA531348) | freshwater metagenome | isolation source: freshwater sample F1-120 | place: China: Fuxian Lake, Yuxi | collected 2017-12-25
ACCAACATTCTGTCTTGGTGCCTATGGCCCCGAGGAAACACCCGTTCCCATTCCGAACACGGCAGTGAAGCTCGGGCGCGTCGATGGTAGTGTGGCATGCGTCATGCAAGAGTAGATCGGCGCCAAGACAGAGTGTTTGTAATCGCGAAAGGGACTGCGTCCCTCTCGCGGGCTCTCCCTGAAACGGAGCGCCTCCAGACAAGCGGAGCTTGCCTTCGGCGGCTTTTTTGCTGCGCAAGCGAAAACGTATTTTGGCTGCGGGAATGATTATGCTCCGCAGAATCCGGTTGTTTTATTACACTTCTTGCAACCCATCGGCATAGCACCGCAGTGGATATCCAGACTGCAGCCTTGCACTTGGCATACGCCTGCGTCTGTTGTGCCAAAACTGGAGCTTGTAGCGGCAGTTGGCGGAGGCATTGTCGTCGTAGGCGGCGTTGTGCCCGTAGGTGATGTGGGCATGGTTGTCGTCGTAGTCGTTGTCGATGCAGGCATTGGTGCAGAACCCGGGATGAGCGAGGCACGCATACTCGTATTCGAGAGCATCACAACGGTGACAGCGATGATGGCTGCAAGCAGGATCAGGAGGAGTGGGTGTTTCATGGTCACTATCCTAGATTCATCACGATCTTTTAAGCAAGCTCCAGAGCAATTCCTCCATCGTGTGAGGAATAGTTGACGTATGGATTTTTTTCAGTAATATCCGTCCGACTTTTCTTCCCCCAACCTTCAATGTCCTCCCTTTTGCGTCGTGATGAAACCATCGGATTCTCCGATAATTCGCCTTTGCAGCCGGCAGAAAAAGTAGAGCTGACAACTGCGGAGAGAGTGGCACATGTCTGCAGTATGATGAAAACGATCAGCTCTGAGGCAAAGCAATTGGCATTGCTCGGTGGAGTATTGCAGCGAGATCCTGATACGGAAGAAGAATTGGCTAACGCTTTTCCCCACTTGATTGCGAAGCTGGATAGGGTGACTGCTTAATTTGGTTATGGTTGCCCCTTATCGCACATCGGATATCGCACCGGTCGATCTTGTCGACATGCTTTCAGGCATTGCCGGAACGTATGCAGGAGATCTGGAGATGCCTCCGGCGCTTGCCGCGAAGGTCGCAGCTGAAAGGAGACAGCGCGATGAGGAGCGCCGTGCATCCGAGGCGCAGCAGCAATGGATGGCGGTGATTGTGCAGGGATCGCAGCAGAAGCTTGTCCCTGTTTTTCGGGGCTGAACGGAGACAGTCGTTACAATCTTCTTTCTGATGCTGCTAGTCTGAACGCATGCTCGAACGTCTCCAGAAAATTTTGTCTGCGCGTGGCATAGCGTCGAGGAGGAAGGCGGAAGAGTACATCCTCGCCGGTTTGGTGAAGGTGAACGGAGAAGTGGCGATTCTTGGTCAAAAGGCCGATCCGAATAAAGATCAGATTCAGGTCGACGGCAAGGTGCTCAAAGATCGCATAGAAATGCTCTATTATGTGATGAATAAGCCGGTAGGGGTAGAGACGACAAATGTTGATCGAGATCGCCCTGAGAGCGAAAAAAAGCCGAAAAAAACAGTGTCAGCGAAAGCGACGAAGGCGGTGACGTATGCTCCTTCCGTTCGAGACGTTTTACCGAAGGAGCTGCAGGGCAAGATCTTCCCCGTTGGCAGGCTTGATAAGGATTCTTCCGGCTTGCTGCTTTTTACGAATGACGGAGTGCTCGCCTACAGGCTTACGCATCCGTCCTTCATGCATGAGAAAGAATATGAAGTAGTACTCGATCGTCCGATCGAGTCTTCGGCGTGCAAGAAAATCGAAGTCGGGTTCGAAATGGACGGACATATGACGAAGCCGCTCCGGTGCATGAAGATCAAGCCGAATGTCATTCGCATCATTCTGACCGAAGGCAAGAACAGGCAGATCCGTCGCATGTGTCAGCATGTCGGCTATACCGTGAAGGACTTGAAACGCATCAGGATCATGACGCTGATGGATGACAAGCTCCCGCTTGGAGTGGTACGGGTATTGTCCGGGAAGGAAAAAGCGGGACTTTTGCGCTCAGTTGGGCTATAATACTCAGATGGACATCAAGCTCATCAGTCACGGCGCGGCACGCGAAGTCACGGGTACGTGTCATGAAATTCAAGTGGGAGACAAGCGTATCCTGCTCGATTGCGGCCTCTTCCAGGGAAAGCGAAAAGAAGCAGCCGAGAAGAACGCAACCTTCAACTTTAAGCCGAAGACCGACATCGATGCCGTGGTCTTGAGTCACGCTCATGCCGATCACGCTGCACGTTTGCCGCTCCTCTACAAACTCGGGTTCAGTGGCCCGATTTACGCGACGCATGCGACGCAGGATTTATGTGAGGTCATGCTCCAAGACAGCGCTTATATTCAGGAGAAAGATGATGAATTCTTCAAGAAACATCTCGGTAAATCCATGATCCCGTCTGCCGGCCCTCTCTACACGCAGAAGGATGCCGAGGAATGTATGGATCTCTTCGTTGGGCGCGATTTGCACGAGAGATTTCAGGTCGTTCCCGGCATCACCTGCCAGTTCTTCGAGGCCGGACATATCCTCGGTTCCGCCATGATGCTTCTTGAGGTCGAGAAGGAGGACGGGAGCACGGTGAGGATCGGATTTTCAGGAGACATCGGCAGGAACACACTTCCGATCATTCGTGATCCTGAGAACATGCCGGATGTCGATTACCTCATCTGCGAGAGCACGTATGGCGATCGAGAGCACGATGCGATCACGACGGCGAGGGATAAGCTTCGAGAGGTGATTATCAAGACCGCAGCGAGAGGAGGAAAGCTCCTCATTCCTGCCTTCTCACTCGAGCGAACGCAGGAGATCGTCTACGACCTCCATATGCTCTGGGATCGGAAAGAAATTCCTTCCATTCCGATCGTGATCGACTCCCCGCTTGCCTCCAGAGTCACGGAGATCTTCAAGAAACATCCGGAGTGTTACGACCAAGCGATGTTCGATAATTTCCTGAGTCGCGCACATAATCCGTTTCAGTTCTCCCTCGTCACGTACACAGAATCCATCGATGAAAGTAAGGACTTAAACGGCAAGCCCGGTCCGATGATCCTGATGGCAGGCTCCGGGATGTGCGAGGCCGGCCGTATTCGTCATCATCTGAAAAACGAGCTTGCGGATGCGAGAAACACCGTCCTTGCGGTTGGTTATATGGCCGAGAATACGCTTGGGAGAAGGCTTCTGGATCCGGAGCAGAAGGATGTGAAGATCTTCGATGAGATCATCAGGAAGAAGGCAGAGATTCAGTACATCAATGCCTACTCGGGCCATGCGGATAAGAACGATTTGGATCGCTTCATTCAGTCAACGAAAGGAGTGAAGCAGCTCTTCCTCGTCCACGGAGAAGAGCGCGCAATGTTCGCACTTGCAGAGCGCACCGCTGCGGCCCGGTCGATCGATATCGTCATGCCGGAACGCGAGAAGGAGTATCTACTGTCCTAGGACTCGCCTGGAGACAGTGACTTGGTACGTTTGTCGAAGATGGGTGAGTCGTTGCTGTGCAATCTCGGTCAGTCGTTCGCTTCGGACTTCCATGATCGACCATGCGACGAGTGATTCTGCATCATGATCGGGGATGCCCATCTCGGTCAGTCTTTCAATTTCTTGCAGATTGATGGAACTTTGATCGAGGCGTTTCTCAGGGTGTGCCATAGAAAAAATGGTAATAGCTGCAAATTTTGCAGTAGCCAATACTACATTGGAGTAAATATCTGTCAATTCTTAGAGTCCCAATTCGCTCGCTACGCTTTTCATGGCCTCTAGCGTGATGGCAACCATTTCATCCAGCCCTATTCCAAGCAGTTTTTCGCATGCATTGATCTGCTCACGACTCACCTGTGCCGCGAAGGTTTTGTCCTTCAGCTTCTTCGTGACACTCTTCACTTCGACGTCGGCAATCTTCTTGCTCGGTCGCACTTTCGTGACGGCGATGATGAAGCCGGTAAGCTCATCAACGCAGTACAAGCACTTCCGGAGCATGGTATCGAGCGGGTACTTCTCTCCGTACATGTCGGCGTAGTGAGCCCTGATATCGGCGAGCAGTTCGGCAGGTGCTTTGATCGTTGCGAGCATTTGTTCCAGCGTGATACCACAGTGTTTTTCGGCATCCTTCTCAAGAGAATCCCAGTCTAAGTCATGCAACATGCCCGCCACTTTCCATGTAGCCGGGTCACCTCCGAACTTCTTCGCCAGTGCCTCCATGGCTGCTCCTGTTGCGATGAGGTGTGCTTTCGTTTGATCGGTGTGAGCTTCAATCAGACCATGCGCGGCAGGCAACAGGTGACCGTAGTCAGCGTGCTGGAGGAGATGTGTTGAGCTGGATGCAATTGCAGGCTGCGCCACGTGGCTGTGGTTTTCCGGAGTCACGTTCAGTTGCTCCGCAGCTTTACGTGGTTTCATGAGTGGGAACAGCACCACATCCCTCAGGTTTTCTTGTGCCGTCAGGAGTGCCACGATGCGGTCGATGCCCATGCCCCAGCCGGAGCACGGAGGGCAGCCGTATTCCAGTGCTTCGACGAACTCGTCATCTTTGTCATGCGCGTCATTGTCACCTTTCTTCTTTGCCTCGGATTGAGAATCGAATCTTCCCGCCTGATCCACAGGATCAATGAGCTCGCTGTAGGCATTCACGATCTCCCAGCCGCCGACGACCAATTGGAAGCGGTCCGTGATCATGGGGTTTTCATCATTCCTGCGTGCGAGAGGGGAAAGGTCGATCGGATGCTTCGTGATGAAGGTCGGCGAGACGATTTTCGGACGACTGACTTTTTTGTAGAGCTGATCGATGAGGTTCCCGCGACCGAGATTTTCGATATCGACTTCGAGCTGGATACCTTTCTCTTTTATGGCTTTCCTCAGGGCTGAAGCTGTCTCGCACTTGTCATAATCTATACCGCAATCCTTCAGGATGACCTCCCGCATGCTGAGGCGAGGCCATGCTCCACCGAAGTCGGCTTCTATCAGGGCTCCCTCGCGATTCGGAATCTTTACTTTCGTCGTGCCAAGAGTCTTTTTAAGGAGTGTGCTGAGCATCTTCTCCGTGAATCGCATGTTGTCTTCGTAATCCCAATAACTGGCATAGTGTTCGCACATCGTAAATTCTTGAAGGTGCGACGGGTCCATGCCTTCGTTTCGAAAAACCGGGCCCAAGGCGAATGTTCTGTCGAATCCGCCGATCAGGCATTCTTTCTGGTGTGTCTCGAGGGCGATTCTGAGATAGACATCCAGATCGAGGGCTGCGTGGTGGGTCGTGAAAGGTGTTGCGAGTGCGCCAGAGGCGGAGTTCACGAGGACAGGGATATCGACTTCGATAAATCCCTCCGCCCAATAGAACTCGCGCATGGCTTTGATGAAGTTCGAACGGAAGACAAACCGATCGAAGGCTTCTTTGTTACTCGTGAGATCCAGATAGCGCTGCCTGTACGCCGTCTCTCTATCGCTGATGCCATGCCACTTCTCTGGCGGCTGCCTGAGGGCTTTGCTGAGCATGGTCCACTTCTTCACGAGTACCGTCGGCTCACCTTTCTGTGTCGTGAATCTCTCTCCCTCGATTCCGATGATGTCTCCAAGGTCGATGAGTTTCTGGAGCAGCTTGTACTCTTCTTTGCCAAGCTCCTCGTCCTTGAAGGCAATCTGCAACCGTCCGGTGTGAGCCTGCAGCGTCGCAAACGTCAGTTTTCCCATTTCGCGAAACAGCATGACCTTTCCCGCAATCGTGACGCTTGTTCCGTCTTTGCTTTCGTGTCCCTGCTTCATCGTATGCGTGCGAGAAAACTTCGCAGCGTACGGACTGCGCTTCAGCGCACGGAGTTTCTCGGCTTTCGCATGGCGAACGGGATCCATGCAGACAGCATATCATGAATCAGACTGCCTGCGTCGGTGCGTTCGTTTTGTTTTGAGCGGAGGGCGGAGTCTGATTTTGTGCAGGTTTCACCGTCGGCACAGCGTCGTTCATTCCGTAGAGCATTCCCGCAATCGTCATGCATTCGGGGTTTTTACCTTTTTCCGCGAGTCTCGCCCTGCCTTCGCTCTTGAGGCCTTCGACGGCGAGTGCATCCGGATCGAGTGCGAGAATTCCGAGCAGCGACTGGCGTGCCGCATCGAAACTTTGTTCAGTGAGCGGCATGGAGCTCTGAGAGATTTGTCGGAGTTTTTCTCCGATCTTCTCCTGATACTGACCGCGTGCGATCTGTTGCATTTCCTGCTCATTCGTCCAATTGGCAACACTCCAGTTCGAGTAATCTTTGGCGAGAATCTTGCTCTCGGCGAGCGAGAGATCGTTGCTCATACTCTCGAGGATCGTGAAGGAGATTGCCTCCCGCACCGCAACTCCGCTCTCGATCTGTTTCTTCAGGTCGGCGATCCGATCGGTTTTCTCTTTTTTTGCGGCTTCGACGACGAGCTTCTGTTTCTCGGCAGCGCCGAGCTGCGTGAACGTGCTCGGTTGCCCCATTCTGGAGTTGATCCAATCCTGCCACGATTTCTTCGCATAGATTTCTGCGTGATGGAGTTCATCTGGGCTTACCATCGCGAAAGTGTTCTTCGTAACGCTCGCGATGTACGAGAGTGCTGCTTGCGTGAAATACTTCGTCTGATCCTGATTCAGGATTCGTAGACGCCTTTCGACATTCACAGGATCTTTCAGTTCTTCCGCACTGAGCAGGTCGACTGAGATAGGGGGCAGCACGACATTTTTCTCAAAATATGCCGCGTAGGCTTCGCTGCGGGTGGATGTATTCGCCGCATTGAATGCCTTCGATTCACCGAGAGAAGCTACCCGCTGTCCATACGTCACCATCGACCCGGGTGCACTCTTCTGGATTTCAGCGAGGATGGCACCGGGAGTTTTCTCGATGAGATCTTTTCGGTCCTGCAGCATGTACTTGGTTCCTTCGACGATTCCTTCATTCGTTTGCTGTCGGAACAGGTTTCCAACCAGCAGTGTCAGTCCCGGAAGACTCAGTGCGGCCGGAGCGCCGATGGCATCCAGCTTCCAGTTCATGCGTGCCGAGAACATTTCGTTCTCGATCACCTTCTTCTTCAGGGGATCGGTCTCCTTCTCCAGTTTGGCCTGCCACTCGGGTTCGTCGATGAAGGTGTAGATCCACCACTGGAGACCGGCTCCGACATACGGCACCGCTTTTCCCGCAAGTTTCATTGCTTTCGCATTGCGGAGCACGCCGAGAAACTGTTTCGGAGTGACCTTCAATTTATTGAGCATCGCAGCGAGCTTCGAGTCCGTGCGAATCGTTTGCTCCAGCTTCGCTACCGTTTTTGCACTCTCCTCCACGACTTCCGCTGCCGCTTTTTCTCCCGCAACGGCTTCTCCGGCTTTCGCCACTTTTGAAGCGTCGGAGACAGCTTCGGTTGCGACAGTCGCAGGTGCTGTTCCTTTTGATAGAAGCGTTGCCGCATGCTCTTGCTGAACGAACTTTCCTAGCTTTTCCTGGAAATGCAGCAGATCTGGTTCCGTTGCCAGGTCTGCGATTGCTCGAATGGCAGCAGGCGTTTTATCAGTCATCGACCCGGCTTGGATTGTCTGAGCAAAACTTTGAATGCGGATTGCGACTGCGTCGCAAATGTCTCCTACTTTCTTCAGTTGTTTTGCATCAAAGATGCGCACGAACCCTTCGTTGTCGAACTGGTCGATGACACGCATCTCAGCTTTCAGTGTTTTCCAGCGTTCAATAGCCTGCAATGCTTGTTTTTCATTTTTTATTTCACTGATGAATCCCATTGTTTCTTTGTTATTCCACATTTTTCCTATCAATGAATTGCGCTTGAAATTAATCGCCATCGCCTGCAAACCTTGCGGTCGACGTGCGACAAGATAGGCGCGTAAGGCATCTTGACCCATGTAGTAAGGCCAGCCGACAACCTTTGCGCCCATCGTGATGATCCCTCCTTTTGTTGGGATCAGCTTTGCTCCCTGTAGCATGAATGCTTGGTAAGCCTTCGTCCCCATGAAATAAGCAGAGCCTGCGCTTCCCCAGACCAGCCACATATCATCCGGCACTTTGTTCGTTCGAAATGCTTCGATTGCTTTTGCCGTTGCAATGAACGGGAGCGTGATCGCCTTTCCTGCAACATCGCGAATCACGAACATTCCGTTTTCAAATGCCAATACTGTTCCATCGACAACGAGATGCTCCAGCGCTTCTCCGGGACTTTTATCGAAGAAGTCGACCCAGAACTTCGTGTCTTTCTTTATGAGATCAAGACCTTTGCTTCCCGTATCGATGAATTCTTTTCCTGCTCCCGTGATCATGTCACGTCCGATACCAAGTACTCCGGTCGGAGCACCCTCCGGTTTCGGTGGCGGGTTTTCGCCATTCCCTCCTTTCGCTCCGGGCTTGTTGTTTCCATCTCCCTTACCACTGAACCATCCCATGATTGTTTCGAGAGGAGAATTGGTGACACGTGTTGCAAAATCTTTCGCACTCTTGATGCCGACAACGGCAGCAGCGGCAGCGAGAAGGCCGATGGTCCACTTGGCTGTCTTCTTCACGAATCCTTCTTTCTGTCCGTCTCCGAATGCTTTTCGCCAGAGCCAGCGTGCCGCAATGAAACCGACGCCTGCTCCGAGAATGTATCCCGCTTTCACGGCAGGACTGCTCTTGTCGAAGTCTTCCTTGATGTCCGTAAATATTTTTTTCGTGTTCCCCCATACGCCCTTCACTTCGGGTTTCTCTTCACCTTCTTTTGCTTGGGTTTCATCTTTCTTCTCCGTTCCCAGAATATAATTCTTGCCGTCCTCGAACATACTCTGTGCCTGCTCCAAGAGAGTCGGTGCTTTTTTCTCCGGAGCCGGACTTGGCTGTATCGGAGCTGTTGCAACCGTTTCCGTATTCCGGTTCGGGGGAGCTGCAACGGGAACAGTCTCGACTTTTGGCAGCTGCGATGCTGCTACATCGAGTTTTACAGCTGTTTTCTTTTTTTCCAGATCAGCTTGTAGGGCTTTTTTTTCGGCTTCCCTCAGATCCGGCGTAGCAGGAGCTTCGGGAGGATTGTTCCGTGCATTATCCAGATTGGATCCGTCTAGTGGGCCCATACGTGTTGGGGGTGAGAATTATTTTGTTCCTTTTTTTTCGGATGAAAAAGACTGTGGATGAATGCTCTTGCGCCGTCTACAAAGGAATCAGCCACGTGTTCGGATGCTCGATCGATGGATCTGTCGATTCGGTCCATGACTGAGAGGATCCTCGATCCGAAGGATTTACAGGCTTCATCCACAGTGATATCCGGAGATTCCGACACGCGTGACTGTTCGTTTGCATTACGCATATAGTAAATATTGAAGAAATCTCCTTATTGTACCTCAAAACACACTTTTATTCAATATCTCTTCATGCAAAAATCTCCCAAATTCACTTGCCGGACATTTTCTCGATCTTTCTCTTGACCCGCGTCATTTCGGTCTCTAAAGTGCCCCAGCTACGAACTTACGTTCCGATCCGTCTCCCAAAGAATCGAGGGACAAACGGATGCGATGGAACCTCCAAGTATTTCTCCGTTTCTATGGCCCTCGGCCTCATTGCCCGCAAAATCGGCATGTCTCGCGTGTTTCTCCCGACCGGAGAAGCGGTTCCCGTGACGTATTTGCAGATCGACGATAACGAAGTCATTCGAACGAAGACACAGGAGAAAGACGGCTACCAGGCTGTCGTTCTCGGTATGGGGCAGCGCACCGTGAAGACGAGAAAAGGGAAGGAAGTCAGCCGATACCGCAAGGAGAAAGAGTTCACCGTCGATTCGATCGCCGAGTTCGAAAAGGGAAAGAAACTGACCGTTGCGGCACTTCCGGTTGAGAGTCTCGTGACGATCACCGGAACGAGCAAAGGAAAAGGTTTCCAGGGTGTCATGAAGCGTCACCATTTCGCGGGAGGTCCCGCCAGCCACGGTTCGCACTTCATCAGAGAGCCGGGTTCCGTTGGTATGAGAACGTGGCCGGGTCGTATCCATGCCGGCAAGAAAATGCCGGGACACATGGGTCTGGAGACGATCACCGTCAAGCACCGAAAGGTCTTGGTCTGTGACGAGGGTCGCAAAGTCATCGGCGTGAAGGGTCCGGTTCCGGGTCCGAACGGGACCATCGTTACTCTGACATTGGAGCCGGCTGTAGCCAAAAATACCACCTCTAAGAAATAGTTTATGAAGATCGATGTCTATACAGCAACGGGTACGAAGAAGGGTTCTCTGGAACTCCCGTCCAGCATGTTCGAGGCCAAGATCAACCAGGGCCTCATGCATCTTGCTCTCGTCCGTCAGCAGAGCAACCGCAGGAAGCCGATTGCTCACGTGAAGCATCGAGGAGAGATCGTCGGATCCACGAAGAAAATGTTCCAGCAGAAGGGGACGGGCAGAGCCCGCCGCGGTCCGATCCGAAGCCCTCTCCTCAAAGGAGGTGGAAAGGCATTCGGTCCGAGGAATGAGGCGAATTTCGTGAAAGATATGCCGAAGAAGATGCGCCGCGCCGCTCTCTTCTCTTGTCTGTCTCTCCGAGCGAAGGAAGGTGCGATCATCGGTCTCGAGAATTATCCGGAGGACGTGAAGACCAAGACGTTCATGGCGCTCCTGAAGAAATTGCCGGTGGAATTCGGTCGTCGCATTCTCGTTGTGATGGATAAGCCCCAGAAGGGACTCGAGCTCTCTGCGAGAAACGTTCCGCGCGTGAAGACTCTTCTCGCTCAGTACTTGAATCCGGAGGATCTCCTCGTGTCGAAGAACATCATTTTCCTCACTGATGCGGTGAAGGTTGCGGAAGAGACATTCACGAAGGAAAGAGTGATCGCTCCCAAGGCACCCAAGACCGTTGCTGCGCCGAAGGAAGAGAAAAAAGCAGCCAAGCCAAAGACGACCAAGAAGGTGACGAAAACTTCCGCCGCTCCCAAAAAGCCTAAAGCCTAATTCTCATGCATCTCTCTTCCGTCATCATCGGCCCGGTTGTCACGGAGAAGGCCGAACGCCTGAAGCTCCTCGGAACGCATGTCATCCGCGTGCAGCCAAGTGCTACGAAAATCGACGTGAAGAATGCTCTCAAGAAATACTATGATGTTGAAGTGGCTTCCGTCCGCGTGCTCCGCACCGTTCCCAAGACTCGCATGCTCGGACAGGGAAAGTCCATGGAGAAGCGCCACCGTCAGAAGCGCATGATTGTTACCCTCGCAAAGAAGAGCAAACCTCTAGATCTCGCTAACTTCCAACTCGTCTAAATGCCTGTCATTCAACAGAAACCAACGAGCAATGCGAGAAGGCAGATGTCGATTGCAGACTTCTCCCTCCTCACCAAGAAGCGCCCTGAGAGGCGACTGACCAAGGGCAAGCAGCGCATCTCCGGTCGCAATAACCTCGGACGCGTCACCGTGCGTCACCGTGGAGGAGGACACAAGAGACTGCTTCGTCAGATCGATTTCAAGCAGACGGACAAGCACGGCATCGTCGGCCGCATTGCGGCTATCGAGTACGATCCGAACCGTTCCGCTTACATCGCCCTCGTGCACTATATGGATGGCGACAAGCGCTACATTCTCGCTCCGGAAGGCATGAAGGCAGGAGATGAGATCGTCTGCGGCGAGCGCACGAAAGTGAAGCCGGGAAACCGTATGAAGCTCGAACACGTTCCGGTCGGTTACCGCGTGTACAACGTCGAAATTCAGATCGGTCAGGGCGGGAAGATCGTCCGTTCAGCCGGCACGAGCGCCGTGCTCGTGGGTCTCGACGGACCGTTCGCACTCATCGAGCTTCCGAGCGGAGAGATGCGCAAAGTACGCGCAGCCTGCTACGCGACGATCGGTACCGTCGGCAACGTCGACCATCACCTCATCACCATTGGAAAGGCAGGACGCAATCGTTGGCTCGGCAAGAGACCGGAAGTGCTCGGAAAGTCCATGAATGCCGTCGACCACCCGCACGGAGGAGGAGAAGGACACTCGCCGATCGGTCTCAAGTACCCCAAGACTCCGTGGGGTAAGCACGCTCTCGGCGTGAAGACGAGGAGACCTCATCGCAAAAGTGACGGCCTGATCATTCGACGCCGCACCAAGAAGAGGAAGAAATAATAGTGTACACTCAGTCGCCCCAGAGTTCCTTTACCCCCACATTCCCATGGTCCAAGTCATCATCCCTCTCATCGCCATCGCATTCATCCTTACCACAACGACTCTCTAATCCCATGACTCGTTCTCTCAAGAAAGGCCCCTACGTTGATCAGAAACTTCTGAAGAAGGTCATGAAAATGATCCAGACTCAGGAGAAGAAGATCATCAAAACTTGGGCTCGCGACTGCGACATTCCGCCCGAGTTCGTCGGATTCACCTTCGCGGTTCACAACGGCAAGGAATTTCCGCCGGTGTACATCACGGAACAGATGGTCGGTCACAAGCTCGGAGAATTCAGTTGGACGACCAAGTTCAGAATCCACGGAGGCAAGATGAGTAAGGCCGAGACAGCCGCTGCCACAGCCCCCAAACCCGCTCCCGCTCCCGTTAAATAATTTTTTCCTCTCATGCACGCTCACCACACTTCCGCCAGGCTCGCACCAAAGAAGGCCAACATTATGGCCAAGATGGTTCGTGGGATGACCGTGCCCGATGCAACGGAACTCCTCAGAAATACCAGCAAGAAGAGCGCCCGTCTCTTTGAAGCCGTGCTTCGCTCCGCCGTGGCGAATGCAGAGCACAACTTCAAGCAGAATGCGCAGTCCATGATCTTAAAGACCGTCGTCGTGAACCAGGGGACCGCCTACAGGAGAGGCACGCCGATGGCGAGAGGCAGAGTCAGGCCGCTTCGGAAATTTTTGTGTCACATTGCGATCACGCTTGGATTTCCAGGAGAGACGAAGGCAAGCAAGAGCAAGACGGTCGCTCCGAAGGTCGAGGCGAAGCCTGTAAAAAAGACAACCAAGAAAACATCCGCACCTTCCACCACCTCCAAATAATTATGGGACAGAAAGTAAACCCCAACGGCTTCCGTATCGGCATCACGCATTCGTGGCCGAGCACATGGTTTGCAACGAAGGATAAGTTCCGGTCCATGTTCCTTGCGGACGTTCGCATTCGTCGTCATCTCGAGAAGAAATTCCCGGATGCGGGGCTCAGTCTCATCGAGATCGAGCGCGGAAAGAAGACCTCGGTACTCCTTCACACGAGCAAGCCCGGCGTGATCATCGGAAAGCAAGGTGCTTCCATCGAGGATCTCAGGAAGGAGCTCGAGAAGAAGTTCGGGGGATCGTTCGAAGTCAACGTGCAGGAAATTCGAAATCCCGATGCGGATGCCGTGTGCATTGCCGAGAGCATTCAGGGTCAGATTCAGCGCCGCATGCCTTACAGGCGTGCTTGTAAGATGGCGATGGAGCGCGCGATGCAGGCTGGTCTCATCGGCATCAAGATCGGTGTGTCCGGACGCTTGAATGGCGCGGAAATCGCGAGGACGGACTCCTTCAAGGAAGGAAACGTACCTCTGCAAACCCTTCGAGCCAACATTCAGTTTGCCACCCGCCACGCAGTGACAACCTACGGAACGATCGGCGTGCAGGTCTGGGCTTATAAGGGAATGGTGTTCAAGAAGATTCAGGAAGCAAAGTCGTCGACTCTTACCCTCGATACTCACTAAAACCATGCTGCAACCCATTCGCACCAAGTACAGGAAGCATCACCGTGGACGAGGGCAATTTGCCGGAGTGGCGACCCGTGGCGCGACGCTTGCATTCGGCACGTACGGCCTCAAGAGTCAGGAAGCCGGCGAGATCACGTCGAGGCAACTCGAAGCAGCACGCAGAGCACTCACGCATGAGGCTGCACGCGGAGGAAAAATTTGGTGCCGCATCTTCCCTCACAAGCCGATCACGAAGAAATCTCCAGAGGTGCCGATGGGATCCGGCAAGGGCTCCGTAGAATTCTACGCCGCTGTGGTGAAACCCGGAACCATGCTCTTTGAAATGGATGGTCTCCCCGAGGCAACCGCCAAAGAGGCGTTCCGCCTTGCCGCACACAAGCTCCCAGTCGCGACTAAATTCATTGTCAGCATCCACAAACACGCCTCATGAGTACCAAAACTTCCACTGCCGAGCTTCAGCGCATGACGCAGGATGAATTGCGTCAGGACATCGCGCTGCACACAGCCGAGTACGCCAAGATGCGTATGGGGATCGGCATGCAGAAGGAGAAGAACCATGCGCTCTTTAAGTCCAAGCGTCGTGAGATCGCTCGCATGAAGACGGTGCTCGCAGGCATGCAACAGGGCGCACCCGTTTCCAAGAAGTCCGCTGTTTCCAAGGAATTGCCTTCCCAAAGCGACAAAAAGCCTGTAAAAGTTTCCCGCTCAAAATAATATGCGTACGAAAACCGGAATCATCACCTCGGCGAAGATGCAGAACACGGTTGCAGTGACCGTGCATCGCTCTGTGATGCATCCGACGTACGACAAGCGCTTCAGAGTGAGCAAGAAGTTCCTTGCCGACACCAACGGTCAGGATTTGGCTGTCGGAGACGAAGTAGTGATCTCGGAGTGCCGCCCCCTCAGCAAGCGAAAGTGTTTCAAGGTCACGGAAGTTCTGAAGAAAGCCCCCAGAGTCTCGGAGATGAAGACCGAAGCCATCGAGCAGACCACGAAGCGCGATCACCGTGATGCAACCTACGAAAAGTCTTCCAAGAACGTCACTTCCTCCAAAGCAAAATGATCCAGCAGCAGACCGTCCTCAACGTTGCCGACAATACGGGTGCAAAGACCTGCATGTGCATCAAAGTGCTCGGAGGCAGCAAGCGCCGCTATGCCGGAATCGGCGACACCATCGTCGTCGCCATCAAGAGCGCGGCTCCACGCGGAACCGTTCGCCAGCATGCTGTCGAGCGCGCCGTCATTGTGAGGACGAGAAACGTGCAGCGCAGGAAGGACGGAAGCGCCATTCGTTTCGATGACAATGCCTGCGTGATCATCGATGCCAACAAGGAACCCAAAGGTACTCGTATCTTCGGACCCATCGCCCGCGAACTTCGCGCCAGCGGTTACCAGAAAATTATTTCTCAAGCTCCGGACGTTCTCTAATTCTATGAAGCTCTCTCAAGGCGACTCTGTCGTCGTCATCGCAGGCAAGGACAAGGGCAAGAAGGGCACCGTCATGCGCGTGCTCGAGAGCCAGAACCGTGTCATCGTCAGCGGCGTCAATATCATGACGAAGCACGTGAAGCGTACGGCGCAGACGGAAGGAAAGAAGGTGAAGCTCGAGGTGTCCATTTCCGCAAGCAACGTGCAGATCGTCGACCCCAAGACCGGAAAGCCCAGTCGTATCGGTTACCGAGTCGACCCCAAGACCGGTCACAAAGTCCGCATCAGCAAGAAGAGCGGCACTCCTCTCACCCGCACGAAGATCGAGCCTGCCGCCAAGGAAAAGAAAGAAGTTCCGTCCGCCGGTGCCAAGGAAGCCAAAGGAAAGAAGCCGGGATTCTGGAACAAGGTCGGTTTCGGAGCCGATGCTGCGGCTGAAGGAGTGAAAGGTGAAACAGGTCCTGCAAAAAGTGCCATTCCCACCCGTTCCGCCGGTCGCGGTAAATAATTATGAAATTCGTACCCCTCCAGAAACGGCTCCAGACAGACATCGCGGAAGCGCTCAAGACCGAGCTGAAGGTCAAGAACGTGCATGCCCTCCCGAAGATCACCAAGGTGATCGTCAATACGGGTCTCAGTCAGAAGAAGTATTCTGCGAAGGATATCCAGCAGTTCATTTTGGAATCTCTCGGGACCATCACGGGCCAGAAGCCTGCGATCCGCCGAGCGAAGAAATCCATCAGCGATTTCAACATTCGCGAGAACATGATCGTCGCCATGATGGTGACGCTTCGTGGCAAGCGCATGTATCACTTCCTCGATCGTTTGATCAACTATGCCCTTCCTCGTATCAGAGACTTTCGCGGTTACCCCGCCAAGCTCGACGGACGAGGAAATTTCTCCATCGGCATCGTCGATCAGTCGATTTTCCCGGAGTTGCCTGCACCCGAAGCCAATAAAATTTTCGGTATGCAGATTCAAATCACCACGAACGCAGGCACCGATGAGCGCGGACTTGCGCTCCTCCGTCAGATCGGATTCCCCTTCAGGAAGGCGCCCGTCAAGAAAGGTGCCGTTGAAAAGAAGGCCTGATCCTGCAATACTCCCCGCTCACACTTTCACTTCCTATGGCCAGAGACGCACTCATCAACAGCTGGAAAGACAGGCATGCGCAAGCAGAGCGCGCTAGGGCAGCGGGCAAGAAAGTGAAGTTCCCGACTCGTCTCTACAATCGATGCAAGCTCTGCGGTCGCAGGGGAGGATACATGCGTTTCTTCGGCATCTGCCGCATCTGTTTCAGGGAGCTTGCCGTCAACGGTGATATTCCCGGTCTCAAAAAATCTTCCTGGTAATTCTTCTCTCTCATGTCACTCACTGACCCCATCGGCGATCTCATCACACGCATGCGCAATGCACAACATGGTCGCAGGACCGATTGTCGCGCACCGTGGTCGAAGATCAAGCAGGCAATCTGTGATGTCATGAAGCAGAAGGGTTTTCTTGAGTCCGTGACGGTTGAAGGGGAGGAGACGAAGAAAGAGTTGGTGGTGACCTTCAAAACGGATCGACCGGCACTCATCCTGAAGCGCATCTCGACCCCCGGCGGACGCAAGTATGTAGGATCGACCGGGATCCGCGCCTTGCTTCACGGCAATACCCTCGCCATCGTTTCGACAAGTTCCGGTCTCCTTACCAGCAAAGAGGCGAGAGCCAAGAATGTCGGCGGCGAAGTTCTCTGTACCGTTTCCTAATCATGTCGCGCATTGGAGCAAAAGCCATCGGCATCCCAAGCGGAGTCACTGTTGAAGTGAAGAACCGCGTCGTGCATGTGAAGGGTTCCAAGGGCGAACTCACCTATGCACTGCTCCCTGAGGTCGGAGTCGACATCGATGGAGCCGTTCTCACGGTGAAGCGCATCCTTGATAACGGTGAGGCGAGAGCGAGGCACGGTCTGACCCGAGCACTCATCGTGAACATGATTTCCGGTGTTTCGAACGGTCATGAGCGCAAGATCGAAATCGTCGGAGTCGGATACAAAGCCGTCATCAAGGGTAAGACTCTGAACTTGAGTCTCGGGTATTCCCACCCGATCGACTTCGCCCTCCCTGAGGGTATCGAGGTGATCCAGGACGAGAAGAACAAGAACATCCTGACGTTCAAAGGGATCGACAAGCAGCTTGTCGGTCAGGTCGCCGCAGACATTCGTTCGCTTCGTCCTCCTGAGCCTTACAAAGGCAAGGGAATTCGCTATTCCGATGAAACCATCCGCCGCAAGGCCGGTAAAGCAGCTGCTGCAAAAGGTGCCGCTGCATAGTTTCTAACCCCTTCCCTCGTCCCCAAACTCCCCTCGCATGAAGCCGACTAAGATCCAACTTCGAGCCGCACGCAAGCGAAGAATCAGAGCCAAAGTTACGGGCACTGCCGTCCGTCCGCGTCTCACCGTCTTCTGCTCGCTCACACGCGTGTACGCACAGCTCATCGACGATACGGCCGGCAAGACGATTGCGTCCGCTGCGTCCGTTAAGGGCAAGAACGTGAAGGAGGCGACGAAAGTCGGCGAAACGATCGCTGCGAAAGCGAAGGATCTGAAGATCACCGCCGTTGTCTTCGACCGCAACGGTCGCAAGTACCATGGACGCATTAAAGCTTTAGCCGAAGCCGCACGTGCTGCGGGTCTTACATTCTGATTCATGCAACTCATTGAACAGCCAGTCACCGTTGCAACTCCTGAGCTGACCGCTCATCTGTCCGCACATCTCACGGAGGTTGGGCACAATAATCAGGATGCTTTCCCAAACCCGTTTTCTGCCCGTTTGGCAGCGTTGCTGACACTTGGTGAGGCGAAGGCAACATTCGAAATTCCCGCTGATGCGGCATCTCCGGATTTCACGGGTACTGTCATCGCAAACTGGAAGGTTCCCGCACATAATACGGAAGGTCAAATTTCCGTTCCGCATACTCTTCTCCACTCCTGAATTTCATGGCCAAATCCTCCCGCCCAGACCGCAAGAAGAATGATCGTCGCTCCGACAGAAAGCGCGAGCCCAGCGAATACGAAGATGTCACGTTGTCGATCGACAGAGTCACTCGTGTCGTGAAGGGAGGTCGTCGTATGCGTTTCCGCGCCGTCGTCGTCCTTGGAAACAAGAAGGGCAAAGTGGGGCTTGGGACCGGAAAGGCGGCCGAAGTGCAGACGTCCATTCAGAAGGCTCAGCGCGATGCCAAGCGTCACATGATCATCGTCCCGATGAACGGCTCGACGATCCCGCACGAGGTGAACGTGAAGCACAAAGCGGCCAAGCTCCGTCTCATGCCTGCCAGCAAGGGAACAGGAATCATCGCCGGAGGTCCGCTGCGCGTCGTACTCGATCTCGCAGGCGTGAAGGATGCTCTCGCAAAGCGCTTTGGAACCGGTAACAAGCTCGTCAATGCTCAGGCCGCCATGATGGCACTCAGCATGCTCCGAGGCAGTCGAGCGGCAGTTGCCGCAGACAGTGCACCGGCTTCCATCGCGGGCGCTGCTTCCGTTGCCGCAAAGTCCGCTGCTGATCTCGGTATTCATATTCCTGAGGGTCCGAATCTTCCGATCAAGGAAGTGAAGATGAATGATGCCGACAGGAAGCAGATGGGCGAAGGACCGAGGGGGTAGTACAAGAATTATGAAGTATGAATTACGAATTATGGAATTTCAGTATTCCTTAATACTTAATTCGTCATTCATTTGAGCGCCTTCTTCGCCTTCCCCAGGTCATCGACGTCGACATAGCACATCGCTTCTTTCCCGAGTGACGTCGCATAGATGTGCTTGATGTTGATGCCTGCCCCCGCACACTTTCGTGCAAGATCGGCGATGGCACCGGGTTTGTTATGCACTTTGTAGGCGACAATCTCCGTCTCCTTCACTTCGCTGATCGCACGAAGAACGATCTTCGCGGTTTCCGGATCACTCACGACGAGGTGCACGTGGGTTTCCTTCGGTCCTTCGGTACACGAGAGGGCATCGATGTTCACTTCCGCAGCGCGGAGCATGTCCGATGTTCGTGCGAGTGATCCGGGATGATTCGGAAGATTGATGGTCAGTTCGGTGACGATTTGCACTGGAATGAGGGGAAAAGTTTGGGAAGCATGGTCGGGGAAACGAGGCTGGAAGTCAATGGTCGGACCTTAAATTTTCGTCCTTCGTTCACGCTGTCCCAAGCCGTTTACCCTCCAATCATCATCGACATTGGTGAATTGAGTGAGTAACACCCTGTACCGATCGAAGGTGATAGGTTTGCCGTCTTTATCGACATACGTGACGGGTTGCGTTGCTGCTGACTCAGGAAGCTCTTGCTGCTTCGGTGATTCCAGAGTCGTTTCTTGTCTCATTGGGGATTCGGTACTCATACATGAATTGGGGGGGGGAAGGCGGATGAATAGCGAAGTTGGATGATGATTCATGAGAATCGTTTTGCAGCGACGTCGTTGCAGTCAGGTCTGCCACAGCGATCCTGCATGATCGTATCGATTCTTCTGCCGCATTCGATGCAGATTTCCCGGGAGGAGAATTCGATATTTGGATTGATCTGTTCCGAGAAAGTAGGAGCGAACAGGTCGATATTCGGTGCCGGAGAAGGAGGGGTGACTTCGGTAGTGTTCATGGGAGGAGTGGGAAAGGAAGTACAAAATGAAAAACCTGCCTCGCTTGGGAAGGAGGCTCTGCTTTGTGACGAATCACTTACGCAGCCAGCCGCCTTCCCGCAATAAGCAGGAGGGAAGAGGTAAGCGTAAGGGACAGGGACTTGAACACGAGAAAAGATTAGAGCAGGGGTTACGGGGGTGTCAAGAAATTCGAAGACTCTGAAGAACAGTTCTATCTGATCGCCTTCTCTTTTTCCCTTTACCTCCTCACCTTTCCTCGGTACTCTCCCTGTCCGCAGAGGCATGACACGAGTCCCTCCTGCGTTTTGATCTCTCTGCACCGTTTTCTTATGCTTCACACCCTCAAGCCAAACAAAGGTTCCACGCACA
>SXGT01096965.1_pt1 | contig 20072 bp, 17 predicted proteins | sample 3176221 | NCBI WGS metagenome assembly SXGT01 (sample SAMN11356862, study PRJNA531348) | freshwater metagenome | isolation source: freshwater sample F1-120 | place: China: Fuxian Lake, Yuxi | collected 2017-12-25
AGGCTCCGTCCGAGCCGCTTCTTTGCGTTGCGACACATAGGCCGTGCATCGACCCTGATGGCCTCGCATTCTGAGCTTCCTGCACAACACTCGACGTCGATCAGCCGTTGAGTGGTTGCAACGCGGGACAGCGGCTCGGACGGAGCCTCGCCCTCCCGCAGAAGGTCAGCGTCTTACAGCTCACTCAAGCAAAATACCCGACCGCATTTTGAAACAGCTTTAACCCCGCCCCATCACCTGTCAGTTTGCGGCGTGTCCACTGAGGGTGATTCGTGGCGGACAGGAAACGCTCGGGGTGCGGCATAAGGCCCAGCACGCGTCCTGTCGGATCGCTTAATCCGGCGATGTTCCAGGCGGAACCATTGGGATTCATCGGGAAAGGGAGTTTGTTCGTCCCTGTTGCCCCGGCATCGTCTGTGTACTGCAGGGCAATCTGGCCGGCGTCCTGCCAGGCTTTCAGAGTTGCTTCGTCGCGAACAGCGATCCGCCCTTCCGCATGAGCACATGGGAGTTCGATTTCATCAATACCACGCAGGAAGACGCTGTTGCTGCCAGCAGTCTTGAGCTTCACCCAGACGGCGGTATAGCGGCCGTTTTCGTTCCAGGTCAGCGTCGCCTGCGAACGAGCTTCTGGAGACGGAGGGAATGATGAGGTGCCGTTCGGCAGGACACCCGCCTTAAGCAGTGTCTGAAAGCCGTTGCAGATCCCCAAAGCCAGTTTGTCGGCTGCCAGAAATTCTGTCAGCGCATCTTTGAGTGAGCGGCGCAGCTTGCTGGCCAGAACGACACCCGAGCCGATGTCATCGCCGAAGCTGAATCCGCCGGAGACTGCAAGGATCTGATAGTCCTTCAGCTGCTTGCGTTTGGCGAGGAACTCGTTCAGGTGCAGGCTGTCAGGTTTGCCGCCCGCTTTTTCAAACGCAAACGCCGTTTCCGCATCGCAGTTCGTGCCAGGAGCACGCAGGACACACACACGAGGAGAAGCAGTCGACATAGATGTTCAGGTTCCCTGGGAATGGTTGTGAACTCCTATCGTAATCACTCCCGCATCGCTGGACAAACCACCGGGCCAAACGAGAAGGAATTCGCAGAAATACCAGCCAATGAGCTGTCTTGAAACTCCTCTAGGCCTGCAGCGCGGTTTTCTGCTAACTTCCACACCTGTTATGAAGCGTTCTTCTGCTATCTGCTGGACAGTTCTGCTGGCGACGCTGGCTTCGTCGGGGTGTATTACGCCCTGGAACACGAGCCTGCCCAAGCTTGGCTGGGACGACCCGCGCACCGCCAAAAAACGTCAGGAACGCTTCGACGCTTACCCTCTGCCAGACCTCGGCCCGGAAACTTACACACGTCAGCGAGACATGGCGATCCCGCGCGATGAACCGCGCCGCCTCAATGACGATCTGCTCAACACCAAATTCGGTGTGCCCAATTCAACAACCCAGTCTGAGCGCGAATACAATCAGATCGTGAAAAAGCCGGTCGTTGAATAAATCTGGTTCTTCTCCCGCGGGGAGCGCAACGGCGTGCGTAGCGAACCTAAGCGGTAATCAGAGCAATGAGGCCTCGTGTTCTTCGTCCTGAAGGGACGATTTCTACCAGCCCAGGATGAAATCCTGGGTGAGTGAGACCATTGAACGATCACCACCCTGAAGGGGTGGGTTCATCGTTGGGCTCGTGGTGAGCCGTCCCTACAGGACGGGAGATATTTCTCAACTACGTTACCCCAGGATTTCATCCTGGGCTGACTGATGACGGCCCTTCAGGCCTGAGAAGGAGATGTGAAAATTGGCATCTTGTCGTCGTCATCGTGTGCAACGCGGGACAGCGGCTCGGACGGAGCCTCGCCCTCCCGGGGGAGGTTCTTAGATTTTCGAACAGCTTCTAAGACTCGTTTGAATAGCCTGCTTACGATTCGCGCTCGTAGAAAAGTGCGGCAAATACGCTGGTTTCATGCTCGTTCAAACAATCATCAACTCCGCCGATTTCTGACAAAACTTTTTCCGTGTCGCGAAACTTTGCACGCCTCCCTGTGTTTTATCCTTGTCAGCCAGCGGTACTCATAGACAAGTCCGCTCAATTCACACGTCCTGTCGAACGATGACCGGCTTCGCTCACGCTGAGCAGCCGCCACCCCTTGATCTGATTTACTGGAGAAACGTATGCGCTCACTGAACCCATTCCTTACGCGATTGATGAGCACCATGGTGCTCTCGAGCAGCGTCCTGTGTGTCACTGCTTCCAGCAGCTTCGCTGGAGACGAAAAGCCGCCCGCAGAAAGCGAACGAACTCCCGTCCGCGAGCTGATGCAAAGACGACCCATGCCTGCCTTCTTCTCGAAGCTGGACGTCGACGGCGATGGCAAGCTCTCCAAAGACGAGCTTGAAAAAGCTGGCGAACTGCTGTCACAGCTCGATCAAGACGGTAATGGCCTTGAAGCACGCGAACTCATGATGCCAGCCCCCCTCCAGGAGCGTACCGCCGGCTTCCGTGGCGAAGGGCCTCAAGGTGACCGTCCACAAGTAGATCGTCCCGAAGGGGATCGTCCTCGCGGCGACCGACCCGAAGGACGACGTCCTGAGGGTGGCCGACCACCAGGTGACCGTCCAGGAGCAGACCGCCCAGAGGGTGATCGTCCTGAAGGTGGACGCGGTCCCGGTCGTGGGCCTGGCTTTGGCGGGCCGGGCTTTGGTGGTGGTCGCGGCGGATTCGGCGGAGCCCCCTGGATGCGTGGCGGCGATGAGGAACGTCGTGGTCCAGAAGGTCGCGGTGGTGATAAAGAACATGGAGACAAAGACCATGGTGATAAAGAACACGCCGACCGTGATCATGCTGAGAAGAAAGATCACGAGCATCACGATGCAGACAAGAAAGACGGCGACAAGAAAGAACCCAAGAAGGAACACGCCAAGCGTGAGCACCAGTCTCGTCCTCGTCCATTCTACGCCCACCATGGCGGTCACGGCCCACAAGGTCGTGCTCATCGCGGTGGCTTCGGCGGACACGGCTTTGGCGGACATAGCTTTGGCCGTGGCTTCGGACAACACAGCTTCAGCCGCGGCGGAAGTGCTCCTCATATCGTGATCATCAACAACTATTACGGCGGATCACCAGCTGGTCACAAAGGCCCAGCCAGTCATCGCGGCCCACAAGGGCCTGGTCGTCCGGGAGAACATGCCATGGGACGCGGGGGCTTTGGCGGGCCAGACTTTCGAGAAGGTGGATTCGACCGTGGACACGGCCCTGCCTTTGGGAAGAAACCACATGACGCCGAAAAAGGCCATGGCGATAAGCCCAAAGTCGATAAAGAGCAGCACGGCGACAAAGACCACGGCGACAAGAAGCCTCACGACAGCGATCGGAAAGACAAATCACCCGAAGGCAAGAAAGCCAGTCTGGATGATCAACTCGCCGACGAACTCGACGTGATCCTGACCCATTTCCATAAGAACTGATTCCAACAACGCGATCACTTTCCGGAAGGGGTGCGGCGAAGTTCGCCGCACCCCTTTTTTTTGTTGATTTGAGAGAAGGATCGTTACGCCAGGTAAACAGGCCAAAATCTTCAAAGCCTACTTCAGCCCATAGGATGCTGCTGCGGCACTCTGCAGGATAAACAGAATGAACTACATTAAATGTGAGTTCAAATGAAGAACCGTCGTTGAGTCTGCATTTGGTGCGGTTCAAAGACTCACCAGCACCCTACTTGGATCGCAACTTCGAAAATGGTGCGTTATTCCTGTTTGATCTGAACGAAGAGAATTGACCACAGAGGCACAGAGAAGAAGGGATCGATGTTGTGTTTTCTCTCCAGTCTCTGTGTCCTCCGTGACTCTGTGGTTCAATTTTTCCTATTCTGAACGCGACAAATGAAGCGTGGTGGTTTACTACGTTCCGTCGCACTTCGGATCTATAGAATTCGGCACGTTCGAAGTGTTTGGCCGAGATTCAATTCGCCTGTTCTGGCATGGCCGGGGGAGGGGGGACATTGGCATTGCTGGTTGACTGCGGCTTTAAGATCAGCAGGACTCGCCAGCGTGGCTCGGCCGCATTAACTGGAGTCGAACTACCAGCTGCTTCTGAGAGAACTGTTCCATAGCGAACATCTTCCTGCATCTTTGGTGAATAGCCGCCGCGGGCTTGCGCACCTGAAACATCGCGGCTATGGGACGTCACGGATTCGGAAAGGCTCAAATTGTCTGGGAGGGAAGGAACCCCGCGGGTCAGGTTTTCACGATCAAACCAGGGAGTCGACGCGGGTTGGTTTTCCGGAGTTGCCGTTATCGGCATTGCAATCTGCAGCGGAGCCTGAACCTGACGACGCTCCAGTCCCATCGACCGATTGTCACGGACAGCAGCCGAGGGTCGTGGCAGTTCCATCCATGTCGCTTGTCCGACCTGCATTTGATTATTATCAGTCTGGCTGTAAGTCATCACGCCAGCAGGAGAACTACCAGCGATGCCTGCAAACGACTCGGTTTTGTTTTCCAGAACCTGACCCGCGGCAGACGTCGTGGACTCTGCTTCAAATGCCTGTTTGGGAAGAACATTCGACTTCATCATGCGCGAATTTTGCGGCGGACCAGCGGGAGTATCCACCGGTTGTGTTCCAGCCATGTAGAAATTCGTATTCGCAGCGTCCGGGTTGGCAAAATCCGTGGCGGCGGCAGGCGCGGTCGAAGCCGCGAATGTCGTCACCTGGACTGGCTCGATGTTATTGAACATCAGCTTGGAAACATCCTGCTGCTGCTCGGCATCCGCGAGGAATCGCAGAACCTGGCTGGCCGGAGCGTCGACGTAGACCGCGACATCTCCGTTCTCACGCTGCGCGACCGAGACATCGGAGAGTCGTTCAGGCTCGATCCTTACCAGTTCATTCATTCTGGCGGGCGAAGTCATCTCTGGGGCAGGTGCCATTGCTGGTGAGCCCGACATCATCGTGGAAACGCCATCGACATTCGCGCCGGCAGCCTTTTTCGGCTCTTCTGGAAGACTCTTTTTATACTGTCCCGAATTGTCCTGACCCGATACGGAGTCCTGCTCCGACGCTGCCAGCATCGGTTCACTGAAATTGTTCTGCAGGGCAATGCCGTTGCTGGCAAGGGCTGTTTCCAGACCGCGTACTGTTGCAGAAACCGAGTCACAATAGACTTCTATAGGAATCAGCTCGCTCGTCGGATTGGTATTCTGGATATAGAAATTGTTGACGACCTGATCGCTTTGCATCTGTGACTCGACAACCGGACCTTCCGGCGCGGGCATAATCGTGGCCCATTTGTTTCGCGAATTCAGTAGAGGAACTTGCGCCAATAAGGCAGCCGGATCGACATCCAGCTGTTTTTGAAGATCCGTCCGACTCATCATGACATCCGCCATCGGAGCTGACGCCATTTCCAGATGCGTTGAGACGTCCGGACTTTGTTCGCTCTTCAACGCCACGCCAAAATAAGACTCTTGGGCATCACCGACATTCTGCTCATGCTGGACCTGCCACCACATCGTTGTTCCCACCGCGACAACGACAACGGCCAGCGAACCAATCATCATCGCCATCGCGCGACGGCTTTTGCCATACCAGACGGAAGTCGTCTTGGACTGGTTCACATTTCCAGAGCGGATCTTCTCAGAGGCAGTCTGGTTAGTCGTACTTTCCGACGCAGAGACTGCAACAGGATTCCCCGATCGTTGAGCTTCAATCCGTTTGAGGATCTCGGGAGCCAGATTGACTTTCACCCCGACCGTCGGCAGTTCGTTGACGCGACGCTTGAGCCCGCCCAGTTCGTCGACGAGACGGCGCACCTCGGGCGAAGTCGCCAGCTCCGCTTCAAAAGCGGCTCGCTCCTCGGGCGAAAGTTCGCCATCAAGGTAAGCAGAGATTCGGTCATCGTCGGGTGTGAGTTTCATTCGTTTCTATTATTTCCGGAGAATGTCGAAGTCCAATCCTTTGTTAGTCGTTTTTGTGAAGAGTCGTATTTTCCGTCAGGAGGTTGCTCCCGGTGCCCCTTGACGTGAGAACGTCGAGGCGACCTTCGAGCGTTTCAAAAAGGCGTTCTTGAGCTCCAGACGCGCTCGATGCAACCGACTGCGGACCGTCCCGATCGGACAGCGCAGAACGTCAGCGATCTGCTCATAGGAGAGGTCGCTGAGGTCTTTGAGCGTAATGACCTCGCGATGCTCGTCAGTCAGGTCATCCATCGCGACCGAGAGCAAAGCAAGATCTTCCTGGTCCATCATCGTCTGTCCCTGGTCCTGGAGTTGAGCCCCATCGACAGGATCAAATCCCGCAGTCTCGCGCACTGCTTCCAAGGAGACCGTCGATTTGCGTCGACGGTGATGATTCATCGCACAGTGATACGCAATTCGGAACAGCCAGGAATAAAAGTGAGCGTCGCCGCGGAAGGAGTCGAGCTTCTGATAAGCCAGCAGGAACGCCTCCTGGGCCTGATCGAGAGCTTCTTCGTGTGATCCGGTCAGTTTCGTCAGTGAGAAGACCAGGCGCTGCTGATACCGCTCCACCAGCTGCCCGAACGCGGAGGTTCGGCCAGCCAGGGCGGCGTCAATCAGATCTCGGTCGGTAGTCGTCACGGCTCGTTACCAAACAGACGTTGTCAGGAATCGCGAAGTTCCATGCAATTTCAGAAATCTGTTCTAACAGATTTACCCACCAATATTTAGCCCCCTGTGAGTCGCCGGGCGCCTTGTGCCTTCAAGCCACCGAATCACGGACCCAACACTCAACTACGGATGAACACGAAGAAACGCGGATAAGAAAAGCGAAAATCGACATTTTACCTGTTTAGTTGCTCATCTTCCAGGTGAGGGTCTGCTGCCAGTCCAAGCCCCATTCCCATACCACCGCCCAAAGCCATTCCGCCGCCACCATCCCCCTTGCCTCCCTTGTTGCCACCATCTCCCTCTCCTTTCCCTTTTCCACTGTTCGATCCACCCAGGGTGCGGGAGGGTCCCTGCTTGGGGATTTTCAGCTCAGCGGGGATCGGTTCCAGGTCGAGCACCTTGCGAATAAAGTCTCGCAGTGACGACACCAGTTCATCGGTGTGAACCGTCTTCCCGGCTACGAGTTCGCTCGCAGCAGTCGCCGCCAGTTTCACCTGCTCTTCGGTGCCCAGCAGAATCAAATCGGACAAGGCTCCCTCGACGGCGTCACGAATCCGGCGCGATCGCTCTGATGTGGACGAGAGAGGAACACTGGTTTCCAGGGCGACATCGGTTGTGGGGACTGGAGCCGTCTGCAGGCGATGGAGATCGCGCAGGTGTGTGGGATCAACAGTCAAGATCCCGGTGAAGGAGCCACCCAGGACTTTATAGGCAGCGATCAGCGTTCGCAGTCGTTCATTGATCTGCCGGTTCTCGCGTTCGCGACGCTGCTGCACGATCTGAGTCACCAGCAAGCGGATCGCCACCATGACAAACGTGATCAGGACGAACCCCAGCAGCGTCGAGATCATCCCGCCCCAGGAACTGAAATCCAGACCACGCATCGGGGATGCTCCTTATCAATGAGAATTCGCGACAGATTGAGAGGAGTCAGCGTCAGGTCGTGGACTGGATCTTCGAGCGCGCCGTGACTTTCTGGCCGTAGAACGCCAGATAAATCGCGAAGATGATACCCATCGCTCCCAGCCCCAGACTGATCAACTGGGAGATCGTCAGCCCGGTATCGAACTGCCCCAGTTCGTCCGCACGAACCCGTTCTTCCAGGAACCGCAGGATCGGATACAGAATCCATCCGAGTGCCAGCACCGAACCGACTTGGGGCCGGACTGCAAAAAAGTTCGCTGTTAGAATCGCGATGAGAAACCCGTTGATCGAACTATAAATCTGAGAGGGATGCATCGGCGGAGTGGCAGCATCCGCGGCGCTAATGAAGCCACGCATGACGAGTGCATCAAACGTGTTCGTCCCGTGAGGATACTGCACCGACCAGGGAAGATCACAAAAGTCGCCGTAGCAGCACCCATTGAGGAAACAGCCAATCCGCCCAAATCCCACGCCCAGAAAGACCGATGGCGTGACGATGTCTGCGATATTCAAGACGCTAAGTTTGTGATGACGACAGAACGCCAGAAACGCAATCGCGCCGCCGATGACCCCTCCATACAAAACAATCCCGCCGTCCGGCAGATTGACGAGCGTGAAAAGAAACTGCCCGACTGTATGCACGTCCGCAAAAACCGTCTCACGCTTCTGCACCAGATAAAAAATCCGCGCCCCGACGATCCCCGACATCAGAATCGTGATCGCCAGATCCCAGATCAGCTTCTCCGGAATTCCCTGCTGACGGGCCCGCCACGCCCCATAAGTCCCCGCTGACCAGAACGAAAGCAGCAGCATCGCGCCATATCCGAAGACCGGCACCGTTGCCATCGGCAGAAAGAAGGGGGCCAGCAGCGCAACGACCGTCACAGTCCCAAAAGTCGACAGCGCACTATGCTCATCTGGTCCCCATTTCGTTCCCCGCTTGCGATAAAACGTCCACCCTAGCCAGCCGACGAATAAAGCAACCAGCAGCCAGATCGAACCAATCACCGGCAACCCAGACGTCGGTTCTTCGACGTAGGGTAACCAGGGTTGATGCATATTAATACGAAACAAAATCTGTCGCATGAAACGCTTCCAAAGGAGACTTTCACCACAGAGAGCACGGAGGAGCGCAGAGTCACACAGGGAAGAAAGGAGTTTATCTTCTCTGTGAGCCTCTGTGTGACTCCGTGCTCTCTGTGGTGAGAAGTTCTGTGGCTATTTTGGGGTCATCATCATGTTATCAATCAACCGCGTCGTCCCATTACGGGCGGCAACGAGGGCCACCATTTCGGGCTGCGGCTGAGTCAGTGTTTCAAGAGTGGTCGGGTTGGCGAGGATGGCATAATCGAGAGTCATCGCGCCATCACGGGTGATGATCTCGGCCATCTTGCTCATGATTGACGCCAGATCGCTGTGACCTGCCGTGACCTGATTCTTCGCGAAAACCATTGCTTCGTAAAGTCGAATCGCGACGGCTCGCTGTTCGGGCGAAAGGTAGGCGTTGCGACTGCTCATGGCAAGACCATCTGTCTCGCGGATCGTCGGACACCCGACGATCTGGATCGGCGAATTCAGGTCACGCACCATTTGCTTGATAACTGCCAGCTGCTGGAAATCCTTCGACCCAAAACAAGCGACGTCCGGCATGACGATCTGAAACAGCTTCATGACAACAGTCGCGACCCCACGAAAATGCCCCGGCCGAATCGCCCCTTCCAGGATTTCCGAAAGACCGGGCACTTCGATAAAAGTCTTCGCCCCCGGCGTGCTCGGGTACATCGTCTCGACATCCGGGTTGAAAATGAGATCCGCGTCGCGCGAGGAACACATCGCGATATCTTTTTCGATGGGCCGCGGGTACTTATGAAAGTCTTCCTGCGGCCCGAACTGCGTCGGATTGACGAAGACCGTCACCACGACATAGTCCGCCAGTTTCTTCGCCTCGTCGATGAGACTCAAATGCCCTTCATGCAGCGCCCCCATCGTCGGCACGCACGCAATCCGTTTCCCCTCACGCCGCGCCTGTAACACGGAAACGCGAACAGCATCAATCTTCGAAGTCGTCTGCGTCATCACTTTCTTCCCGTAGGGTCCGCTGTGCGGACCGTCAATTCGCATGAGCACAGCTAAAAAGCCGGCCAATCTCTAAGTGGTTTGGGTCTCATTTACCTTGTTGAGTGTCCATATTGGTCCGCACAGCGGACCCTACATCAATCCACCACCACCAGCATCATCCCGTCGTGCCCCTTCACCCCCGCTGTCTGCACGACCGTCGTCGTCAAACCTTCGGTGCGCGACACCAGCTCATTGAGCTTCCGAATCCCGAGGGCATTGGGGTCCTGGGTCTCGGGCTTAATGACTTCCCCTTCGCGAACGACGTTATCCAGAACTATAAGTGTACCTGGACGAGACAGCTTCAAACACAGCGGGAAGTAGCGGTAATAGTTGTGTTTATCTGCGTCCACGAAGATCAGATCAAACGGCTGGTGCCCCTCCTTGATAATGTCTTCGAGGAGGCCGAATGCATCTCCTTGGCGGACTTCGACTTTGTCTGACAACCCCGCCACGTCGATATTCTGACGAGCGATCTCGACGTGCCTGGGCTCGAATTCCAGCGTGATCATCTTCCCGCCAGTGGGGAGAGCGCGAGCCAAATGGATCGAACTGTACCCGCCCAGTGTTCCGACCTCGAGGATCGACTTCGCTCCCGAGATTCTCGCCAGGATATGCAGGAATTTCCCCAACTGCGGCGACACCGCAATCTCCGGCAGTCCAGCTTCCTGCGAGAGCGCGAGGGTCTCATCGAGAATCGGGTCAGTGATCGACAGAATCTCTGAATAGTATTGATCGACAGCGGTAAAAAGCGATTGCATGGTCAGTTACCTGATCGTTGAGCGAAACGTAGAAACGGGAGAAAGACTGAAACGCAGAGCACGCGGAGTTTTCAGAGGGAGTTCGTGACCAATAGACGGGATATTTTAGAAAGTCCATCAGCTCCTGAATAGTTGCCCCCATGTTCCGCCTCATGACTCACGACTCAAACCTCATGACTTTCCATCGGTGTCCATCCGTGTTCATCCGTGGTTCTTTTTCTCTTCACTCGGTCAGATACAAGTGTGGAGCATTTCCTCTAGCCCTGAAATCGGGTTCCGACATACAACACGCAGCATGACGTACGATCTGATTTCCCGCGTGCCGGTCTGGATGCTCCTGTCCGTGTATGCGCTCATTGCCTTGGGCATGTCTGCCATTGCCTTCGCTGACCAGGTGGTCGGCGAAAGTGATTTCTACACGCGCCAGCTCTTCTGGGCCGTGGTGGGGACAGCCGCAATGATCACCATGGCAACCATCCATTACAAACGCTGGATGCCGTTCAGTTATCTGCTGTTCTTCATGACACTGGTCCTGCTGGTTCTGGTTTTCTTCCTGCCATCCAAATACGGCTCCCAGCGCTGGATTCCCCTCGGCCCGATGACTTTGCAGCCTTCCGAATTCGCCAAGATCACTTACGTCATGGCACTCGCGCATTATCTGATCTACGACCGCAGCTACCGCAAACTCTCGGGACTCATTGTCCCGTTCGTCCTGACTGGCATCCCTGTCGCCCTCATTCTCAAAGAGCCCGACCTGGGGACATCGCTGCTGTTTATCCCCGTCCTGTTTGCGATGCTCTTTGCAGCCGGTGCACGGTGGTATCACTTGCTGCTGCTGATTGTGCTGGGCGTGATGATGGTTCCCGTCCTGTGGATCGGAATGAACGCTGAGCAGAAGTCTCGCGTGACAGCAGTCTTCACCCAAAAGGACTCCGGGACTGCCCCTTCGGGCGATGGCTACCACCTGCACCAGTCCAAACGCATGCTCGCCGTCGGCGGCGTCTGGGGCGTCGATCTCAACAATCCCGAGCATGAAGACAAACTCGAAGTCCACATGCCTGCCTCGCGAACCGACTTTATCTTCTGCCGCATCGGCCAGCGCTACGGCCTGGTCGGCTGCCTCATCATGTTCGGCCTCTACCTGGCGCTCCTGGGAAATGCCTACCGGATTGCTGCCTCGACCGAAGAACCTTTCGGCCGCCTCCTCGTCGTCGGTATCGCGACGCTTCTCGCCACCCAGCTGACGATCAACGTCAGCATGACCGTCGGCCTGATGCCGATCACCGGGATCACATTGCCCCTGGTCAGTTACGGCGGCTCGAGTCTTCTGGTGACCCTGGCCTCCATCGGCCTCATCATCAACGTCGCTTTACGTCCCACCTTCGACATGCTCGGCCAGACGTTTCGATGATCGCCTGTTGACTCGCTTGACCTCGTGCATTGCGTTCACATTCTTCTTCGTGGATGATAGGAACCTCTGTCTTTGAGCCTTGCACCAGATGACGTGGAGCCTTTTCGCCGTGCCCGATGAATCCGCCGAGCCATCTGACGATCGTCCACACAGCAGTCCTCCGTTGCATGCGCAGTTTCACTTCCAGCCGATTGCCGCTCGCGTTCCCGAGCCAGTCTCTCCCGGCCAATTCGCCAACGGCGCCATCGTGATGACAGGGCCACACGAATTTCTGATCGATTTCGTCTTGCGCCTCCACCAGCCCAATTCCGTCGTCGGACGGGTCATTCTTCCTCACGAAGTCACCCGTCAGTTCATCCGCGCCCTCGAATCGAACATCGAGCAATACGAGCAGATGTTCGGCCCCGTTCCACCAGCCCCTCTGCCGATCAAACGCAATACGCCGACAACCGACACCGGCCCAATCGAACCCGGAATCGTCGACAACACAGCGGGAGTCCCCTCAGCCAGCGTCACGCCCGTTCCTCGGGTTGCCTCTTCACGTTCCCAACCGATTCAGATCGATGAAATCTACGACGGCCTGAAATTCCCCGAGCGTCATCAGCCCGGCTGCTACGCCAACGCCGTCCTCATCCGTCATACGAACACGGAATTCTGCTTCGACTTTGTCGCGAACTTTTATCCTCGACCCGTCGTTGTGCACCGATTTTTCTTCGCGCTGGGACAGGTTGTCCCCTTTTATCACTCGCTGAAACATTCTTTCGACCAACGCTTCGGGCGTCCACAGCCCGATCCTCCTGCGGATTCGAGTTGACGTCAATCAACGTTCCCGGCAAAATGAAAGACAGCTTGCGCCGAAGCGATGCTGGCGAAGGAGGCCCTGTTCTACAGGCTCGTCAGAGGGATCGTTCAAGGAAGGACGTAGAGTGACTCATCCGCGACGCCATCAATTTCCCGTTGAAAACCAGAACACACCACCGCGTCCACAAAGTTCGCGTCCAGAGAAAACGTCTTCTCCGATGGAACAGCTGGGCGAAGTCTCGGTTATCCTCCCTGATGGGTTCGAACCCTCCTACCGCTATCCGCTCATCGTCTGGTTATGCAGTGATCGACGTGAACGCTTCGAAATGCTGCAGCGTTTCCCCTCGATCAGTGACCGCAACTACATCGGCCTCGTTATCGAGTACCCCGACGAATGGCTGATCGATCGTCTCGACGACCATTTCCAAGCCTGGCTGAAGTCCCAGATCGACCTCCTGCCTGTTCACCGTCAACGCATCTATTTGGCAGGAACGGGGTTCTTGGGGGAAATTGCCTCCCGCATGTCCGGCCAGCTGAATCTCCCCATCGCTGGCGCGATCAGTCTGCTGTCTGACACGATCAATGCAGCGTCCATTGAACAAAAGAAACGACACTTCTGGATCCCCTCGACCAAGGCCCAAGAACAGGCTCATGCAACGCCTCCCGTCTCCTCGCCTCTCTTGTGGGTGATTGAGAATGGTGACCTAAATGTCCAGAGCACTCTCTGGCGGGACATCGACCGGTTTATTATGCAGGGAATCTACTCTGCCATTGGTTAAAGTATTCCCAAATGGTCGACAGAGTTTGAGTTTTTGCGTGCAGTCTTCTGTGTCACTTTTGGCCTGATGGGACAAACCGGAACGGGTAAGTCTGCACTGCTCCAATTATGAGCGCATCAAATCAAATCAGTGTATCAAGCTGAGCCATCATAGGGCACAATTGTGTCATCCTGATGCATTTGGTTCCTGCTGTTGCACAATCTTGGACGCTCCAAGACGCATTTAATTTCAGCAGTCGCAGGAATCATGTTCTCTTACGGTGAATTCCATGCAGCGATCCATTCTCATCCCGGATGGGTTTTCACACGACTATCGTTATCCACTCGTGATCTGGCTCTGCCGGGATGAACGCGAGCGACGCCTCCGCGTCCGACAGTTCCCCCGCATCAGCAATCGAAACTACATCGGGCTGTTCGTCGAATACCCTGACGAAATGCTCTTTGACTCAACACGAGCGTTCTGGACCCACAGCCTCCTTGAGTTGCTGCAGACGCTCCCTGTCCACCGACGTCGCATCTATCTGGCAGGCGTGGGTGATCATGGCTACGCTGCGTATCAGATCATGGCACAGTCACATTACCTCGTCTCGGGAGCCATCTCCCTGCTGTGTCATCTCCCCGTCGGCTTTCTGACGCGTATTCTTTCGGAAGACAACTCAGATGCCGTCGCCCAGCGTAAGCTCGACGCCATGCGGTTGTTCTGGATGCCTCCCTACATGGGCCCTGCACCCAAACCACTGGCCTGCATCAACCATGACAAGCGATCCCCCTTCTGGCTGACGCGAGCCCGCACATTGACTCAGGAAAGCAGAGTCTGGTCCGAGGTCAATCAGTTCGTCATGCAGGGCATTTACTCCGCCAGTTTTTAAATGCAGAAGTGTAGATGGCGATAATAGCAATAGGCACTTAAAATGCAGTCAGTCACTGAATCTTCTTTCAATTCATCGTTTGCGCACCTGGTAGGGTGCTAGTGAGTCTACGAACCGCACCAGATGCATCATCAATCACCATTCCGCGTTCGAATACACTACGATGAGTGAGAAGACGACATCTGAGGCTTGAGCAGCGATGGTTTCCGTCTGACGCGAATTATCTTTGACCAGCAGCGACAGATGCTGCGGTAAACCCCATGACCGTCACTCAGTTCAATCCGTTGAAGAGCTCTCGTCCAATCCCCAGGCGTCCCGTCTTCCCTCGACCAGGCGCAGTCTCTTCAAAAAAGCCCGGCAGCTCATTGGCTTCGACACCGACTCCCAGATTCAGGGCAGGGTTCTCTTCGTTGTTGAAGTCATCCAGGGCAAAGTCGGCCCGCTTCCAGGTCAGCATGTTCGCGTGAATGAGATCAGGATTCTTCCAACCGATGCGATCGAAGTACGTTGAGCGCGTGTAACGCCAGTGATTCATCCAGTCAGACTGGCCCAGTTCCTTGTAATCTTCCTCATCGGTCGAGACTTCCGAGATCAGCATCATGATGCTGTAGCGGTCAAAAAAGTTGAAATCGCCTGTCCATTCAAAACGTCCGAGCAGACCCTCTTTCGTGTCGTTTCCAGACAGCGAGATCAGAGGATAGTCGCCCAGGTTCAGGAAGATGCACTCGTGAGCCTCAATCGACGAAGAGAGGAGATCCATTGCCATCGGATCCTGCTCGGCTTCGAACAGACCACGGGTCGTTGCAATCGTCGATCGCTCGAGTTCGACATCGATTTTCCCGCCTCCCGGAGGACTCATTCCCTGGATCTGGCTGTAGATCATCGCGCCTTGAACGGCGATTCCCGATCGACTGACCGAAATCTGGGCGGCATGAGTTCGCTGAGTCAGGATCACCGAGCCAACGCCACGCACCATCGATGCTTCTATGGAAATCGAGGGACGCACACGATGGCTGAACGAGTCAGCCTGCATCATCCGGAAGTCAGACGTCAGATTCGCCAGAACTGCGCGACGATACATACCGCTATTGAGCGTGACCGTGGTGTTCCGCAGTTGAAACTGCGATTCGTCCATGACCGTACTCAGTGCGATTTCAGGTCCGGTCTGTTTCTCTGTCAGGTCAATGGTGATATTGAGACCCTGCAGCATCAACGTCGAGGAGTTCGAAAGCAGAAACAGCTCTTCCGAAGAGTTCATCGAACTCGGACGGAAGATCAGGTGGACTGGATTGGACAGATCACCGCGGATGTTGACATTCTTATTGTCGATGATGATCGATTCGGTGATGACGATCTCGCCAGGACCTTCGACTGGTGTTACGCGAATGAACTGATCCTGCTGGGCTCCTTCAATGGCTGCTTTGAGCGTGTTGTAACGGGTCGAAGGGCCTGAAGGACGTGTGACCTCGAAAATCACTCGGCTGATCGGCGATGTCTCAGCCGCTGGAATCGCGACAGGTGCCAGCGGAAGGACCGATTCATTTGACTTCAGGACTGACTTGCTTTCTTCGACCTTGGCGATCAAAGGTCCCGGCAGACTCGTTGCTTCCAGCGTCGGAGAAGCTGCCGGTGAGGTTTTGGGCAGAAGTCCTGACGCGCCTGTTAAAAATTCTGTTCCACTCAGCGATCCACTCCCCAGTTCCGTGGGAACTGCATCCGCACCAAGGCCAGAAAATGGATTGGCTTTCGTCGTCGCCGTCGACGCGATTCCCGGATCCTTGATGACCTTCTCAGGACTCGTCAGCGTGGTCTTTTCAGACGCGACAGTCATCTCTTCAGGAATGATGTCCTCAGGCTGACTCACTTCTGCGGGAGTCGTTAGTTGACCTGGGAGTTTCATCTCTTCAATGAATGACCGGAAATCGTCCGAAGGGCGATAAACGGAATTACTGTTCGAGAAAAACTTCGTCGCGATGCCATCAAAGTAACTGTTGCTGATCCCGAATTGGGGAAAGATCCCCTTGCTGATGTTCGATGGTGCCGGGCTGGGGCTGACGGGCTGCGTGCTGGAAAGAAAAGGAGTTGCTTCCTGCGAGTACGTCATCGCGTTGAACCGTTCGACCCCGACCACCGTCAGCAGCAGCAGCGTCACGATGGAGATCAACCCAATGTGACGACGCCAGACAGGTTCCTGAATGCTTTCCATAGGCCGGGCGAAAATCACGCTCTCAGCCGGAATCGCTGTCAGGTGGTAATGCTCCGCCTCCACGTAAAGGTCTTCCAGCAGCGACTCTGCATCCTGGTAACGTCGCGAAGGATCGCTGGCCATCATTCGCATGATGATCGAAGCCAGTTCCGGCGAGACCGCAGGATTTTTCACCGACGGATTGGGAACCGTCTTGTTCTGGTGATCAAGCAGTTTCTGCAGCATTGTCCCTGTGCTGTAAGGCGCGTCACCTGTCACCATGTGATAGAAGGTGCAGCCCAGAGAATAGATATCGCTTCGAAGGTCGACAGATCGCGGATCGCGTGCCTGTTCGGGCGAAATGTAATCGAATGTCCCCAGCGTCGTCCCGGCAGACGTCAGATCAACCGAATCTTCGCCTCTGTTGTTCAGACGGGCGAGTCCCCAGTCGACCAGCTTGGCTCGACCGTTGGGCTTGACGATGATGTTCGATGGCTTGATATCGCGGTGGAAGACGTGAGATGCGGCAGTATGCTTCAACGCCGCGACGATCTGGAGAATGTAACTCAACGCTTCTGCGATGTTGAGCTTGGTCTGCTGGCGGATCAGATCGCGGATGTTGGTTCCCTCAACATATTCAAACGCGATGAAATGCAACCCATGCGACTCGCCAATCCCGTGAACCCGGGCGATGTTGTCGTGGTCCAGTCGAGCTGCCGAGCGGGACTCATTGCGGAACCGCTTCACCGCCAGCGGATCTCGACAGTACGACGGCGAAAGAACCTTCAGCGCCACAATCCGTTCGAGGTCTTCATCCCAGGCGCGAAAGACCGCCCCCATTCCACCGACACCGATCCGCTTCTCGATGACGTAATTCTTGATCAGCATCCCCTGAGCCAGCAGGTCCAGAGCCGCTGCAGATTGATCGGGGTCAGGGGCAGGGAACAGGCGATTCCAGAGCTTGCTTCGCTCTGTGGGCGTCATTTCCGGGAGCGAACTGGGAGCATTGCCGGAGCCTGCCGCCTCAGCATCGGCTTCTGAATTCGGGCGTCGTCCCGGGATGACCACCGTTTCCGAACCAAACGGCATACCGCCACCGCCGGGGAACGGATGATAGGCCGTTCCACCATGGCTGGAGCCTTGTGCCGCTGGATCTTCAGGTTGGTTCATGGGATCGTCTGACGTTTCCGGAGTGATCAACCAGCCAAACGCTCAAAGCTGGTCACACTCATTCTCGCAACAATTCAAAGGTCGCGGTCTGGGTCAGTTCGTTTTGTAGACAGGATCTTGCAGAGCATTCCGGAAACGGAACGCTTCTACAGTAAGACAAATTCACTCGCAATTTGTTCACAAGTGACGGGGACGTGAACTCAGAAAGGTTGGTCTATTCTAGTTGCGAAATCCCCCGATCGACACTGGTGAATCTGGTTTTCCGCCAATTTCGAATGTCAAACCTCATCAGTAAAGTACGCTCAGAGGGCTTGAAAAGTTCTCTTTCTTGTCCTCAACGCGACAAATTAGCGATCATTTTTACCTGACACGTCACTTCGGTCACACCTGGAAAGCAGAAGTGCATTTAAATCAATTTTGATTGATGCTTGTCAATCCGCCAACCGGTCTGACCAGTAGTCTCTTCGTCACGCCAAATGATCTAACCTCGCTGACTTTCCCGAGCATCCGATCTTTTCGGTAACTTACCCACATTTCCCCGAAATATTCTCACATCAGCACATTCTTCTACAGTCCCTGCTACTTCTTCCCCTGACTCCGCTGCAGGGCAAAAAACTCCTGCAGGATTCCTCGACACTCTTCCATCATCAACCCGCCAATCACAATCGACTGGTGATTCAGCCGCGGATCGTTGGTGAGTTGGTAAAGCGTATGACATGCCCCCCCTTTGGGGTCAGCCGTGCCATAAAACACTCGCGGGAGTCGCGCCTGAATGATCGCCCCCGCGCACATCGGGCATGGTTCCAGCGTCACATACAGCGTGCAGTCAAGCAAACGCCACGACGAAAGCGCCTCCGCAGCCTGAGTCATCGCGATCATCTCGGCATGAGCCGTCGGGTCTTTGAGGGTCTCTCGCAAATTATGAGCGGACGCGATGACCTGATCGTTGTGAACGATGACCGCGCCGACCGGGACTTCCCCCTCGTCAAACGCCTGACGCGCTTCGTTGAGGGCGTAACGCATCCAGCGTTCGTGAGGCTGCAAGATGTCCTGGCCGGTATCGATCACGCTGTTACTCCTGAATGGTGATTTCCCTGAACGGTTTGATTTCGGTTGACGGGCGGGTGACTGGACGCCTACAACCCATGGACCCGGGTCTTAGCGCAACAGCCCGTTTGCTTTCACGACGGAAGACGAACCTTCATGACAACTCATCTCCCGCTGTTTGTCAAACGCGATCTCGATGGCTTCTTTGGTCTGTTCATCGATAACCTCGTTCAACTGCTGCTGATCATCTCACTGTGTATCACTTTCTTCGGCAACAACGAAGCGACAACCAGTCTCGTTTATGGACGCATTCTTCCCGGCGCTGCGATCAGTATTCTCCTCGGCAACATCTTCTACGCCTGGCAGGCTCACCGACTCGCGAAGAAGCTGGGACGCAGTGACATCACGGCTCTCCCCTATGGCATCAATACCCCTTCGCTACTCATCTACTTCTTCTTCGTCATGAAGCCCGTCTTTGACCGGACCGGTTCCGTCGAACAGGCTTGGCTGATGGGACTGGTGGCCTGTCTGGGAAGCGGGCTGATTGAATTCTTTGGTGCGTTCGTCGCCGAATCGATCCGCAAAAATACGCCACGTGCTGCGCTGCTTTCGACACTCGCGGGAATCGCGATCGGGTTTATCGCGATGGCGTTCGCCATCCAAATCTATCAGCGACCTGTCCTCGCGATGCTTCCCATGGGCGTCATCCTCGCATCCCTGTTTGGTCGAGTCCGTTTCTTGGGTGGCCTGCCAGGTGGCCTCATCGCCGTTTCGCTGGGGACAATCGTTGCCTGGATGCTGACGGGCGTTCAAGTCGGCCTCACCAGCGCACAGCTCACTCTCCCCCCGTGGCTTCTCGAGAATGCCATGTCCGTTGATGCCGTCCAGCAGGCCGCAGCGTCGACCTCGATACGACTCCCACACTTCTATGGAGCAGAACTCTGGGCCGTGCTTTCGCAGCCTGCCAACTGGATCGGCTTTGTGACGGTCATCATTCCCATGGGGATCTTCAACGTCATCGGCTCACTACAGAATATTGAATCCGCCGAAGCCGCGGGCGATCTGTACCCGACGGGTCCCTCGCTGGCAGCCAATGGCATCGGAACGATCGCCGCTTCCCTGTTTGGCTCCTGTTTCCCGACGACGATTTATATCGGTCACCCAGGCTGGAAAGCGCTCGGTGCACGCGCCGGCTATTCCACGCTCAACGGTCTGGTCATTACCGTCATCTGTCTGACGGGGCTCGTCGGCATGATCAGTGCCATTATCCCCATGGAAGCTGGCAGCTCGATCGTCTTGTGGATCTCGCTGCTGAACGCGACGCTGAGCGACGGCTTCGCGTCCGCCGCGTCATCCACGTAGGTCACATCGCTGCGGATCCGCACCGGCACACCGC
>SXGT01515038.1_pt1 | contig 20070 bp, 19 predicted proteins | sample 3176221 | NCBI WGS metagenome assembly SXGT01 (sample SAMN11356862, study PRJNA531348) | freshwater metagenome | isolation source: freshwater sample F1-120 | place: China: Fuxian Lake, Yuxi | collected 2017-12-25
CCTGCACACGGCCATCGCAGTGTGGTCCGACAAAACGCATGCCAAACAACGCGGGGTCGACTGGCAGTGCCGTATCGGAGATGCTCGTGTGCAACTGAAGCGGCTCTACCCAAAAATTAAGGCTTGAAGGGGCACTAGCCTATGCCCCAGCCCGCCGTGCTGGCTTGCTCTCCATACCTGGCACGGCCTATAATCCTCCCCATGTGGCGTAATAGGCGTTTTGGGGAGGATACGGCGTCATGGAGTTTGGCACGTTTTACCAGTTGCCTTGTGCGACTGATCAAAGTCCGTTGCAACGTTACGAAGACACCATGATGCAGATTCAACACGCCGATGCCCTAGGCCTGGATGTGGCCTGGTTGGCGGAACTGCACTTCTTCCCGACCTTTTCCATTATGCCGTCGCCGCTGCTCGTCGCCAGCGCCTTGGCCCAGCGCACCCATCGCATCCGTCTGGGTATTGCGGTCAATTTGCTACCCTTACATAATCCCTTGCGTAATGCCGAGGATGCCGCCACGCTCGACATCCTGAGTAATGGCCGTCTGGAATACGGCGTAGGCCGTGGGGCGATCCCGCTGCATTTTGCCGGCTATAACATCGCGCTCGAGGAAAGCCGTGAGCGCTTCCTCGAAGCCCTCGATGTGGTGCTATTGGCCTGGACCACCGAGGCGTTTTCCCACGAAGGCAAATACTATCAATACCGCGATGTGCAGATGGTGCCCAAACCTTTGCAAAAGCCGCATCCGCCGATTCGTATCGCCTGTAACAGCTCGGATTCCTTCCAACTGGCGGGCGAACGCGGTTGGCGTATCTTTTCGTCATCGATTATTGTGCCAGTGCAACGACTCCAGCAGGAGGTGACCACCTACACGATCCTGCTCAACGAGCACGGCACGCCGCTGCGTGGTGATGAGGTGGCGATTATGGCCCCGGTCTACGTCGCGCCGACGATGGCGCGGGCCCGCGAGCACCCCGAAGCCAGTATCATGCACTATTTTCGGACCTTGCGCGATATGTACAAGTCGCGGCAAATGCAGGAATTTGCCCATTTACCGCGTATGCAGGAACTGCAACAGCGCCTCGAGCAGATGACCTACGCCCAGGTGCTCGACAACATAGCCATCTTCGGGGATCCGGCCTATTGTATCGAGCGCATCAAGTGGTTCAAGGAGACGCTGGGAACGAATCAGCTCATCTGCTGGTTCAACACCGGCGGCAAAATTCCCCATAAGCAGGTGATGGAATCCATGCGCCTGTTCGCTGAGCAGGTCATGCCCTACGTGGAGTAAGGAGGTCACGATGCCGACCCTGGCCGATGTGGCAGCCTTGCTGCAGCAACAACCCTATGCGGTGCTGAGCACCCTGCGTCCCTCGGGAACGATCCAGAGCACGCTGGTCAACGTCGGGCTCTATGCCGATGGCGTGGCGCTGACCACGGTCGGGCGTTCCCAGAAAGAGCGCCATCTGCGGCGCAATGCGGCGTGCACTGTGACCATCCATCATGGCCCCACGTGGATCACCGTTGAGGGCAAGGCCCGTTTGTATACCTGGGACAACACAGCGCCGGAAACCATGCAGCGCTTGTTACGCGACATCTACGTCGCTGCCGGTGGTACCCATGACGACTGGGACACCTATGACCGGGTGGTGCGTGCCGAACGCCGTGCTGCCGTGGTGATCGTCCCAGAGCGCATCTATGTCAAACGACCACGTGAGCCGAAAGGAGAGCACCATGTCCACGACCACACTCCCAGCACGTGAGACGGCTTGGACCTTATTGTGCGAATATACCCAGAGTGAGAGTCTACGCAAACATGCCCTCGGGGTGGAAGCGGTGATGCGGGCCTATGCCCGGCATTACGGCGAGGATGAAGCGCGCTGGGCTATGGTGGGCATGCTGCACGATTTTGATTATGAACGCTATCCCAGCATGGAAGACCATCCGCGCAAAGGCTCAGAGATTCTCCAGGCCCTGGGCTATCCCGACGATATTCGCTATGCGATCCTGTGCCACGCCCCGTTTCTCGGGTACGAGCGCAAGAGTCGCATGGACAAAGCGATCCTGGCGGTGGATGAGCTGGTGGGCTTTGTCACGGCCGTTGCCATGGTGCAGCCGAGTAAGCGGGTGGCCGATGTCAAAGTCTCCTCCGTGAAGAAAAAGCTCAAAGACAAAGCGTTTGCGCGCAGCGTCAACCGGGACGATATTTACCTGGGGATGGCTGACCTGGGGCTCGAGTTGGATGCGCATATTGCCTTTACGTTACAGGCCATGACCGCGGTGGCAGAGGAGTTGGGCTTGTGATCAGGTGCGGAAACTGAAGGCCGGATCAAGCGGCGGCAGCGGCGCCCCCAAAAAGAGGCGGCGTTGCACCCGGGGCAGGAAAGGCGAATGTAAGAGCCAGGGTAAAACCTTCGGCAGGAGCCATCTGATGACCGGGTGCCCACCGCTTTGCGCCAGAAGCACACGCTGGGCATTGAGCTGGAAGCGGTGCAAGGTCCGCACGTCACCTTCGCGCAGTTGCTGGATCACAGCCAGGTCTTCCTGGGCAATAGGGCCATGGCCGAGCAAAGGATAGAGCTCCTGGGCCGCAATCGCCGCCGTGGCCAGGGCGACATTGACGCCAATAGCACCGGCGGGACTCATGGTATGGGCCGCATCGCCAATGAGCAGCAGGCCATTGTGGGCCCACTCTTTGACCAGAGTGATGTGGCCTTCCAGTGGAAAAAAGGGTTGAAAGCTGTCGAGACTCCCAGCGAAAGCGGCGAGGACAGGGTCCAGACGGCGCACGCGCTCGGCCACTGTGGCGATGCCGGCTTCACGCCAGTGGCGCCAGTTGCCCGTAGGAAGGAACAGGCCCGTCTGAATGTGGTGTGGGTATTTGGGCAGCATGAGATACTGCACCTCGCCTCCCAGCGAGAAATACATCGTGTTGGGCCAGTCTGAGGGTTGCTCCATGACAAACCAGATGACGTCAAAATCGTGGTGATGGTAGGCGACCTCAAAGTTGCCCAGGCGTCGCAGTGCTGAGAAGCGGCCATCCGCCCCGACCACGACATCGGCACGAATCTCAAACGCTTCCTTGCCATGACGCGTGCCATGCACCCCGACCACCGTGCCGTCCTCTTCGAGCAGGGCGTTCACCCTGGCGCCCATCCAGCACTGAAACGTAGGGAAGAGGGTGGCCTTGCCGCGCAGGGCCTGCAGGAAGATGGGCTGAGGTATCCAGATGGCATAGGGGTATTCGGGGACAATCGTGTCGAAAGAAAATCCGCCGGCCGTCTTGCCGTTGATCCGGACACGCGCTTCCGTGAGGAGCGCATGGGGCTGCGCCAGGGTATAGTCGAGCAACCCGAGTTCGTCGAGCAAATGCGCCGTGCTCGGCTGCAGCACTTCGCCGCGAAACTCACGGTCGAAGGTGCCGTGGCCTTCCAACACGATGACGTCGACGCCGCGTTTGGCCAACAAGAGACCCAGCAACATACCAGCCGGGCCGCCACCGACAATACAGACACTTGTGTGTAGACTGGTCATGAAGTGCTCTCCTGCCGCAGAGGTGAAACACGACCGCGCACCGTGCGATATGGTGTGCAGCGCTCCTGGCTCGCACCGCGCCTGGCTCGATAATCGGACATGCCGAAAATCCATTCTAACTGTAGCACCAATCGACTCGCCAACCTGCATTGCTAGGCTCGCATTGCGGGGAGAGCCGTTGCCCAGGGCAATTGTGTCTCCTGGTCAAAGCTGGTATGCTGGGCAGAGAGAGGCCCACTGGCTGTGTCAGTCCATAGGATGTGGAGGTGCAATATGCTAGACATGCTCATTCAGGGCGGGCGCGTCGTCACGCCGTCGGGAGTGGGGAACTGGGACATCGGGATCATGGGCGAGCAGATTGTCGCCGTCACCTTACCGGGCATTTTGCCGACGGCCATGGCCAAACAGATCCTGGACGCCAGTGGCAGGATTGTGGTACCCGGCGGCATCGAGACGCATGCCCACGCCGTGGCCAACGTGCAACCGGGCGCGCGCACCCTGGTGGCTGGTGTGCCCAACGCCGGGCCACTCGACCACTCGCTGGGTGCCATCTGGGGTGGCACCACCACCGTGGTCGATTTCGCGCCGGTCCCGACCTCCGGGGATCTGGCGCAGGGCATCCACGACTACCTGCAACCCTGGCAGGGCAACGCCTATACCGACTATTCAACGCACTGCATCTACACCAGCCGCAATCCCCCCGACACCATTGCGCGCTACCACGAACTCGCCTCCGCCGGCTTCCCGAGCGTCAAAATTTTCACCACGGACATCCGTCCTCCCGAAGGGCGCCAGACGAGTTTGACGCCGATTGGCCGCATTGACACCGGACGCCTGGAAGATCTCATGAAGCAAATCGCCCGGCACGGCGGCGTGTTGGCGGTGCACGGCGAAGACGATGAGCTGGTTATGTACAATTATCTCCTGGCCCAGCAGCGCAACCAGTGGGACTGGTGGAATGTACATCTCATCCACTCCAAGCTGGTCGAAGAACTGGCCTTTCAGCACATCGTACGGCTGGCAGCGCGTACTGGAGCGGGCACCTACTTCGTACACGTCACCGCCAAAGAGGGTCTGGACGCTGTGGCCGAGGCACGCAGCCGCGGCTTGCCAGTGTATGGCGAGGTGCTCACCCTGGCGCTGTCCTTCACCGCCGACCGTTACCGCGAGGCCGATGGCATGAAGTATCACACCTATCCCTCGCTGAAGGGCGACGAGGACTACCGCTATCTCTGGGATGGCCTGCTGCGCGGCGATCTATCGTTTACGGCCACCGACAGCAGTTTCACCACCTTTCTCGACAAGCTGGCCGGGCGCAACGTGGTGGATGTGCGCGGCGGGAATATCGGCATTGAGATCCGCATGGGGGTGAACTACACCGAAGCTGTGGTGCGTCGCGGCATGTCCCTCGAACAGTATGTGGCTTCCACGTCGAGCAATGCCGCCAAGCTGCTCGGCCTGTATCCGCGCAAGGGCGCCATTGCCATTGGCAGCGACGCCGATATCACCATCATCGACCCCACCGTGAAAAAGTCCCTGGCCATGACCGACCTGCACCTGCGCGACTACAGCCCGTGGGAGGGCTGGGAGGTCGAAGGCTGGCCGACTACCGTGCTGCTGCGCGGCAAAGTCATGGTAGATAATGGGCGCTTACTGGGTGCGCCGACGGACGGGCAACTCATCCCCCGTAAGATTGACCCCGTGGTGCTACGGCGCCCGGCCTTTTAAGGAGCATGTCTAATGGCAGACACACCCGACGAGCTGCAGCAAGAAGCCGTGCGCTACGGTTTAAGCAACCTCACGGCTCAGCATCTGGAGCAGTTCAGCCAGGCGAAAGCTGCGGCCGCACGCTTTGCCCGGAGTATCCCGCGCGATTTGCCCGTCACCGCGGAACCGGCGCATACGTTCCGCGCCAGCCAGGAGGCGTAACTATGACCGATTATGCCGATCTCACACTCGCCGAAGCCGCCATCCAGATACGCCAGAAAGCCATTTCGCCTGTGGAGTATCTGCAAGCCCTCATCGGGCGTATTGATACCTACGACGCGCACTACAATGCCTTTCTGCGCCAGACACCCGATATCGCCCTGCGCCAGGCCCGGCAGGCAGAAACGGAGATCATGGCGGGCAACTGGCGCGGCCCGTTGCACGGCGTGCCCTATGGGCTGAAGGACATCATTGACGTGGCTGGCGTCCCGACCACGGCCCATTCCAAAATTCTGGCCGATAACCTGGCCCGCAGCGATGCGGCAGTCACCCAACGCCTGCAAGCCGCCGGTGGCGTGCTGGTCGGCAAACTGGCCACGCATGAATTTGCCATTGGCGGGCCGTCGTTTGATCTGCCCTGGCCGCCGGCCCGTAATGCCTGGAATCGCGCCCACTTTTCCGGCGGCTCCTCCAGTGGCTCCGGCGTGGCCGTGGCCGCTGGCTTTGTGCCTGCGGCCCTGGGCACGGACACCGGCGGCTCGGTGCGCAACCCGGCCTCCATGTGTGGCATTGTCGGCATGAAACCGACCTATGGTCTGGTCAGTCGACGCGGTGTGCTCCCGCTGTCCTATGCCCTGGATCATGTCGGACCCATGACGCGCACCGTGACCGACAACGCCATGTTGCTCAACATCATTGCCGGGCATGACCCCGCCGATCCGGCCAGTGCCAGGGCGACGGTCCCGGACTTTACAGCGGATCTCGACAGAGGCGTCAAGGGCCTGAAAATTGGCGTGATCCGGCGCTTCTACACGCAGGACATGGTGGCGGACCCGGAGATGACCCAGAGTATCGAAGCTGCCGTGGCGGTCTTGAAGAGCCAGGGTGCCGAGATTCACACCCTTGATCCTGGCCCGCTGGAGGAGTACGCCGCCATCACGCGGGTCATCCTGCTGTCCGAAGCCTATGCCATTCACGAACGCTGGTTGCAGGAGCGTCCGCAGGATTACGGCGCACTGATGCGCGAGCGCGTCATGGTCGGCGCCTTTTTCCGCGCCGTCGATTATGTGCAAGCGACGCGCCAGCGCGCTGTCCTGGTGCAGCAGTTCGCGCGCTGTATGGAGGCGGTGGATGTGGCCATCACCGCCTCCAGCATGGACCCGGCCTGTCCGGTAGAGGACGAGGAGCGCTGTGAGTACACCTATAGTCGTCAGGCGCGCGCGCCGTTTAATCTGACCGGCAGCCCGGCGATGGCGGTGCCAACGGGGTTTGCCGCGACTGGCCTGCCGCTGTCCATGCAGATCATCGGCAAGCCTTTTGACGAAGTGACGGTGTATCGCGTGGCGCGGGCTTATGAGAAGGCGACGCCATGGACGACTATGCATCCGACGCTGGCGTGAGACGTCGGGCACAGGCGTGACGGTGGCCTCGGTGCAAGGTGTCGGGCCTGAGGCTTACGGAGGGGTAGGGAAGATGCAGGTCAAAACCCCATACAAACACTTAGAAGTGCGTCCTGATTCATGGCGTAAACAGTAGTATACGCGATGTGCGACTTTCTATTCGTGCGCCCTTGATAGGCATAACTCCTTGATGTAACGTTGTCTTTGGCGAAAACAGGCTTTACATCAGGAGGGAGCTATGCCCATCGACGAGTGTATCATTGCCGTCTTCTGTTGTATAGAGACCCTCATGCGGGGAGGCCTTGCGACACGTCCGTTACGCCAGCGAGGTTTTGCCCCCCGCTTGACGGACAGCGAAGTCCTGACCATGGAAGTGGTCGGAGAATTGCTGGGGTTAGATACCGACAAACAGATCTGGCGCTATTTTCGGCGGCATTGGTTGGCGTGGTTTCCCGGGCTGGGTGTCCGCAGCACGTTTGTCCGCCATGCCGCCAACCTCTGGGCGGTCAAGCAAGTATTGCATGGCCAACTCGCTCAGAACTTAGGAGCCTATACGTCTCCGATCCATATCGTGGATGGTTTTCCGATGCCGCTCTGTCATCTGGCCCGCGCCAAGCGTGGGAAACTGTTGCGTGACGTGGCGGCGGTCGGGTATTGTGCCACGAAGGAGAAATATTACTGGGGACTCCATGGGCACGTCGTCATCAGCCGGACCGGGGTCATTACGGGCTTTGCCGCAACGGCCGCCAACGTCGATGAACGGGTCGCCCTCTTCGACGTGCTCGACAACCTCCAGGGCCTGCTTATTGGCGACAAGGGCTATTTGAGCAAGGCACTCCATGATGATTTGGCCCAATATCAATCGATTAAGCTCCAAACGCCTTTGCGGGTCAATATGACCGAGACACGCGATCCCCGTGTGGTACGACAGTTGGTGAGCACCCGACGCCTCGTCGAGACCGTCATCGGCCAACTGACGGAGCGTTTCCACCTCCAAAAGATCTGGGCACGGGACCTCTGGCATCTGACGAGTCGCGTCGGCCGCAAGATCCTTGCGCACACGATGGGGATTTTCCTGAATACCATGCTCGGACGAGAACCCTTACAATTTGATGAGATCATTGTCGATTAAAAGTTGCACATGGCGTGTAGTATCTAAAAACGCGCAATATGACCGTCTGGCATGTTGTCGGTCGGATGCAGGCGCATGGTTACTCGTCGATAGAAGCCGCCGAGCAATTCGACTTGCCGCTGCCAGCCGTGCTAGAAGCGCTGGATTACTATCAGCGTCACAAGGACTTGGTCGACGCTGAAACGGCAGAAGAAGGTAGACGCTTGCGTGCCACGGGGCTTGGAGAGTGACCGGTAAGCCGACGCTCTACCTGGACGACTGTGCTGACGATAAATTGCCGGAACGTCTGTTCATCCAGGCCGGTTATGCCGTTGTTACACCGCGTAGCGCTGATACGAAGGGCTGGCGTGACCCTGACCATTTGCGCTACGCTGCCCAGCGTGCCTATATCCTCCTGACCGCCAACCCTGCTGACTTTGTCGCGCTGCATCAGCAATGGCAAGCGGAGGGACACACACACGCCGGTATCTTGCTCGTGTACTATGAGAACAGCCGGGTAAAAGACATGAAACCGCGCGATATCGTTGGTGCTGTGGAGAACCTGATCGCTGCCGGGCTCCCTCTCACAAACGCCATCTATAGTCTGAACCAATGGCGCTTGTGAGAGCGGCGCCTCCCGCCTTGGGTGTAGGCGTGACGGTGACTTGGGCCATCTCCGCTAACGTGGCAACTGGTCACCGTCCGCCGGTGCTGCCACTTCAAAGGCGTTCACCACCCCGGACAGGAAGCCGTAGTAATTGATCGCTGCCGTCATCTCCACCATCCACTGCACGTCGTGTTGCTTATTCAGGGCATCGAACGCCGCCTGGTCAATGCGATTCTTCTGCACCAGTTGCTGGGCGTAGGCCACGATGTCGCGCTCCTCGGCAGGCAGCTGCGCCGGGTCGCCCTTGGCGCGGATGAGGTCGATAGCTTCCTCGCGTACCCCGGCACGGCGCGCTGCCGCCACTTGAGCCGCCCACACGTACTCGCCTTCACGCTCGCGCGCTGCGACGAGAATGCCCAGACTGCGGTCTTTGGCCGCCACGACGCTGTCGCCGCGGAAAAAGTTCACCAGAGGCAGCAAGTGCCCCGCGAGTTTGGGGCTATGCAGCAACATGCTGAACGGCCCACGGATTTGCCCAAACGTTTGCAGGACACCATCGACGACGGCATGGTACTCGGCAGGCACTGCGGCCTTCTCAGTGATCGGGGTAACTCGTGCCATACTGGCTGGCTCCTGAGCCTAAAGGGATGATGGCGGACATCGTAGTCGCCCTGCGGCATGTGGACCCGCATGGCGTGGCCACTGTATGCCATGTGCGGGAGGACCGCAAGACGCAAGCCGCAGGCCATCCCGCTGACAGGGCGGCCACGGGGCCGTACCTCGGCACAGACGCGCGGCCCTGTGGACAGGTGCGCTCGCATACAACCCTTGCACCTGTAGGCCTGTCTGTATATAGTCACCCCCATGCAGCGCGGCGCTACTGGGGCCGTAAGGCGCGGCACATCCCTCGGCTACCCAGCACGATTTTGCGGACTGGGGGCTCCGTCCTTCAGGGCGGAGAGGAAAGTCCGCTGGCTCCGTAGGAGCAACAGGGTGGTCTTGTGACGCAAGATCGTGTAGAGTTGCGTCATGGAAACCGCACAGGCTCGCAGCATGCGTCTGACGTGAGAAGCCACGCGCCTCGTGCGAGCGCTGGCCACGCCGTCAGGTATGAGCCTGACCGCGGTTCTCGCAATCATTCTTCGTGAGCACGCCCAGCGCAAAGGCGTCCAACAGTGTCCATCCTGACGTATCGCTACCGCCTCAAAGACGCGACCTCCGGGACGCACCTGCGGCAGATGGCCGGGGCTACCAACGACGTCTGGAACTATTGCAAGGAAGTGAGCCTGTTGGCGTTCCGTCGAGACCAGACCTGGCTGACGGCCTACGCTCTGCACAAGCTGACCGCTGGGACCTCCAAAGACTTGCGCCTGTCTGCTGAGACGATTCAGCAAGTCTGTCCCGCATATGTCACCAGGCGCCGCCAGTTCAGGAAGAGCAAGCTCACGTGGCGCTCCCGCAAACGTTCGCTGGGGTGGATACCCTTCAAGGCGGCGCATATCAGGCTCCAAGGCGACACGGTGACGTACTGTGGACATCGGTTCCGCCTGTGGCTGTCGCGGCTCGTTGAGGGGGTGATGAAGACGGGGAGCTTCACCCAAGACGCGCGTGGGCGCTGATATGTCAATCTGCACTGCGACGTGCGTGATGCGGCCGAGCCCGTTGGCCATCTCGACCTCGGGATCGACCTGGGGTTGAAAAGTCAGATCGCCTGTTCGGATGATATCATCTACAGTCGTGAAAACCTCACCCGTACGCATGCGACCGCCCTCGCGATGGCCCAACGGGCGCACAAGAAGCGGCGCGTCAAGGCCCTACAGGCCACGATGGCCAACATCCGCAAGGACTGGACCCATAAGGCGACCACCGCCATTACCCGTCGAGGCAAGCTGAGAGTGATCGGCAATGTCTCCAGTGCCACACTCGTGAAAACCCCCTTCGCCACATCAACGTATGATGCCGCCTGGGGCATCGTCAGACGCCAGTTGCCGTACAAAGCCAGACGGCTTGCTGGGGTCTGTGTTGACGGCAACGAACGATGCTCCAGTGTCACGTGCTCGGCCTGTGGCGCACGCTCTGGCCCGCGTGGACTGAGTGCCCTGGGGGTAAGAACGTGGGGAGGCCCCTGCTGCGGCGTCATGCACGAGCGTGATGTCAACGCGGCACGCAACATCCTCGCGTTCCGTAGCGGACGTGCGACGCCAAGCAAGGGAATCCCCGTCCTTGAGGGCGGGGAGGACGTCAAGAGGACATCTTATGCCTTGCACCATCTTCCTGTCGCATTCTACCCATGACGATGCCATGGTCGCCGCCCTGCGCGCGGCGCTGGAGGTGCATGGCGTCTCCGTGTGGGCTGATTCGCAGCGCCTGAGTGGCGGCGACAATCTCACGGCGCGTATCCAGGAGGCGATTAAGCAGGCCCAGCACGTCGTGGTGCTGGTGAGCCCGCGCGCCATCAACGCTCCCTGGGTGTTCCAGGAAGTGCAACTGGCCCAGGAGGTCAAGCGCGCACGCCAGGATGGCTATAAGGTCATCCCGTTGCTATACGACGGCGTGACGGCTGGTGCTCTGCCGTGGTTGTTTGGCGAAGAAGTGCTGGGGATAACCCTCGGCAGCGGACCCAACGCCGTGGCCGCAGTCGTGCCCGCCCTGCTGGCGGCCCTGGGACTGGCCCTCCCGGACGAGCCGGAGCGCGCCACGCCGCTGGACAGCCCGCCGCTGGCCGACCTGACCCTGCACCTCAGCGAGCCCGCTATCGTCGAGCGCGACGGCACGCAGCGCGCCACGGCCCACGCCGAGCTGGTGTACCAGCCGCCCGACACCGCCCCAGTCCTACGCAGTCCACGCTACCGCATCACCGCACCGCTTGGACCCATCGAGGCTGGGGAGCTGGCGTGGTATCTGGAGCGCTACGCCGCCTGGCCCAGTGAGCCGTTCCAGCAGCGCGCCAAAGAGGTGGAGATGGCCCTGCCGCGCTGGGGCCAGGCCCTGTATGCCCTGCTGCACGACTCGACACCGCGCCGCGCCTGGCAGGAAGGGCCGGGCACCCCGGCGCGTAGCCAACGGCGTTTGTCCGTGCTGGTGGACGAGCGCTCGCTGGAGGGTGCGGACGAGGCGGCGCAGCGCCAGGCACGCCAGGCCGCGACGCAATGGCTGGCCCTACCGTGGGAGTTGCTGCACGACGGTGACGGCTTTGTCTTTCAGGGCGCCCGTGGCGTGCGCGTGCGGCGGCAGTTGCCCGGTGGCACAGTGCGCACGCCGCTGCTGACCGATCCGCCCCTGCGCGTGCTGCTGGTCAGCCCGCGCCCCGAGGATGCCCGCGCCGCCTACCTCGATCACCGCGTCAGCGCCCAGCCGGTGGTCGAGGCCCTCAATGCCCTGGGCCAGCTGGCCACCTGCACCCTGCTGACGCCGCCGACCTTTGGCGCCCTGCAAGACGAGCTGCAGCGCGCCTATGATGCTAGGGAGCCATACCACGTGCTGCACTTCGACGGCCATGGTGTCTACGACCGCACCATGGGCGTGGGCGCCCTGTGCTTTGAGGACCCAGCGGATGTGGGCAAACTCGCACGACGGCGCTCGCACTTGGTGTACGCCGATGAGCTGGCCAGTGTGCTGCGCGATTACCGCGTGCCGCTGGTGTTTTTGGAAGCCTGCCAGACCGCCCAGGCGGAGGACAGGCCCACCGCCTCGGTGGCGGCGCGCCTGTTGCAGCAGGGCGCGGCCTCGGTGGTGGCCATGAGCCACAGCGTGCTGGTGGAGACGGCGCGGCGCTTTGTCACGCGCTTTTACCACGAGCTGCTGCGCGGTGCCCGTATTGGTCAGGCCCTGCTGGCGGCGCAGCGTGCCTTGCATCAAGACCCATATCGCGGCAAGGCCCTGCACTACGAGCTGCGCCTGCACGATTGGTTTGTGCCGGTGCTGTTGCAGGAAGAGGCCGACCCTGCCCTGCTCAGTGCCGTGCCAGAAGCACGCCTGCGCACGGAGCTGGCGGCGCAGCAGCAGGCGGCCCTGGGCCAACTGCCGCAGCCCCCATTGCATCGCTTCAGCGGTCGCAGCCGCGAGCTGCTGATGGCCGAGCGCCTGCTATGTCCGCCGACCAACCCGCTGCCAGGGACCGCAGCAGCGGCACGCTATGTGATGCTGCGCGGTGAGGGTGGCGAAGGCAAGACCACCCTGGCGGTGGAGCTGGCGCGCTGGCTGGTGCACAGTCAGCGTTTTGCCCGCGCCGCCTTCGTCAGCCTGGAGGAGCAGCGCGATGCCGCCGCTGTGCGCTTTGCCCTCGGCGAGCAACTGGTGCCGGATTACGTGGCCCAGGGTGGCAACGATCCCGCCATCGGTGAGCAGTTGCTGGCGCGGGTGCTGCAAAAGCAGCCGGTGCTGTTGGTGTTCGATAATATGGAATCGGTGCTGCCGCCGCCGGTTGACGCGGCCCTGGCCGTGGGGGCCGCCGACGCGGCGGCGTTTGAGCCCGAGGTGCTGGCCAACATCCTGGCCCTGGCGCAGCGCCTCAATACCCTGGGCGAGACGCGCCTGCTGTTCACCAGCCGTGAGACTCTGCCAGAACCGTTTGCGCGCCAGCACATCGCGCTGGATCGTCTAGACCGCGCCGACGCCATCAGCCTGGTGGGCCAGGTGCTGGCCGAGCAGCCCGAGCTGGGGCCGCGTCACGGCCAGGCCGAGGAGAACGAGCAGGCCATTGCTGATCTGGTGGACGCCGTGGGCTGCCACGCCCGCAGTCTGGTGCTGCTGGCCCAGGAAGTGGGTCGCGCCGGGGTGCGCACGGCCACGCAGCGTCTGCACGAGCTGATGGCAACGCTGCAACGGCGCTACCCCAACGACCGCCAGCGCTCGCTGCTGGCCAGCGTCGAGCTGTCGTTGCGTCGCCTGCCCGTGGCGCTGCGCCACAAGCTCGGGCCGCTGGGGGCGTTCCAGGATGGCGGCACCGGCTGGGCCATCGCCCAGGTGCTCGGGCTGGACTACCAGCAGGAGGAGGACATCACCCTCGGCCGTCAGCTCGAAGCTGTTGGCCTGGGCACGCTGCTGCCAGTAGGCCAGGGCATGACCTACCTGCGCCTCAACCCGGCCCTGGCCCCGGCCCTGTGGGGCGACCTGCCCGAGGCGCAACGCCGCACGGCGCGGGCGGCCTGGGCCGAGGCCATGCGGCAGTTGGTGGATTTTTTGTATGGGCAGCGATCTCAAGACCCGCAGCTGGCGGCGCGTCTGACCCTGCTGGAGCTGCCCAATCTGCTGGCGGCCCTGGCCTGGCAGGTGCAGGCAGCCCAGGCGGGACCGGAGACCGCTCCGCCCGACACGCTGCAGGCGTCCGCTGCTGCCCCGACCTGGGAGAAGGTGGTGGCCATGGCGACCAAGCTGGAGGGCCTGCTGGAATACCTCGGGCGCCCGCAGGCTCTGGCCAGGGTGGCGCGTCTGCGGGCCCAGGCTGCCGCGCACCTGGGGACGTGGAGCCACGCCGGCTTTGAGGCCGCACGCGCTGCGCTGGAACGCTTGCACAACGCCGGGAACCTGGCCGCGGCGCTCAGCGCGGCCCGCACGCTATTGCAGCAAGCCCACACCTGCAACGCCCCCTTCGGACACGCCGCTGAGCCGTGGAAGACCTTCGCCATCCTGAGCCACCTGGAGCGCGCCACCGGCGCCACCGCCGCCGCCACCGCCGCCCGCCAGCAGGCCGTGGACGCCTACCTGGCCTACCGCCGCGCCGGGGGCGAGAGCCAGGCCCCCCTGGCCGAGCAGTACACCCTGGTGCCCCAGGCCCGCAGCCCTGAGCAGCGCGCTGCCGCCGCCACGCAACTGACCGCCCTCGCCCAGCGCCCCGACCTGCCGGACTACATCCCACCCGTCCTCGCCGCCTTACAGGCCATGCTCGCCGGTTCCCGCCACCCGGCCCTGGCCGACGACCCGCGCCTGGATTACGACGACGCTGCCGAACTGCGCCTGCTGTTCGACCAGCTCGGCCCGGCCTGAGCAGCGCACCGCTCCGGCACCCTGCTTGGCCCCTGGCCCTGGCGGCGCCCCGGTGTGTGCTGGCCTGGCGGGCGGGTGTACACTCTCAGAACCTTGTCCAGCCAGCAGCCCTGTGGCACCGACGCCGAGGTGGTGCCAGACCTCTCACCCCTGTGCCGGAGCATGTCCCAGCCGCCCATGGCCTCTACCGCAGATACTCTTGCTGCCACTGGCTCAACTCCGCACTGCGGTTCACGGCCCGTAACAGCTCCGGCGGGGCTTGCAGGGCCTTGAGATCCTCCAGCGCCGTGCCCTCGTGCAAGCGTTTCAACGCTTCGTACATTGCCTGAACGGCGATGGCGTAGAGCGGGTTCCCCAGCATGAGAATCCGTACGCCGTTAGCGGCCAGGAAGGCCGCGTCGGTCCGCGCCTCCGCCGGTGGGTTGAGCACGCACAGGGGAAGCGACGTGGCCTGGTGCACCGCGGCAATGTCCGCCCGTCCGCGTGGCACGGTGGCCAGCATCAGGGCCTCGGCGCCAGTGCTGGCGTAGGCCCGGATGCGCGCTAAGGCCTCATCCAGCGAGCATTCGCTGAGAGCGCTCGTACGGGCCACAATCACCGTGCTGGGATCGGTGCGCGCCGCCACCGCGGCACGCAGCTTGCCGACCTGCTCTTCTGTGGAGACCAGGCCAGGATTCTGCACATGAAACTGCTTGGGGACAACATTATCCTCGATTTCAATGCCTGCAACCCCGGCGGCCTCCATTTCCTGCACGGTGCGCCGAACATTGACGGCGTTGCCAAAACCGTCTTCCGCGTCCACCATCAGGCTCACCTCGGCCATGCGGGTAATGCGGCGGCAATGATCCACGACATCGGACATGTTGGCCAGCACGCTATCCGGCACACCCAGGTTCGACGCTTTGCCGACAGAACCGGACAGCACGCACACCTGATAGCCCAGCATGTCGGCGAGACGGGCCGAGAGAGGATCGAAGATATTGGCGGCCAGAACACACGTTGGGCCGGACAGCACAGCACGAAAACGCTCACGGGTACGGGACATAGTTGCCTCCTTAGTGATCAGTGGCCCGAGTATAGGCAATACGCCCGGCCTTTGCCAGCGGCTGTGACACGCGGGGTGCCTCTGGTATCGGGCGCGGGCTTTGTGGTAAGGTATGGGGAAACGTACCAGGGGCAGGCTGGGGCTGCTCCAGATAACGATTGACGAAGGACAACGGAGGAACAACAGATGGAATACGACGTCATCATCATCGGCGGTGGCTCGGCGGGTTGCGTCTTAGCCACGCGCCTGAGCGCCGACCCACAGCGCTCGGTCTTACTGTTGGAGGCCGGGCCGCACTATCAAGACTTTGAGCGCTACCCCGACGACCTGAAGTACGGCTATGACCAGACCGCCTCCGCGGTCAACGCGCCGCACAACTGGTCCTTTGTCGGCTTGCCCACACCCGAGCAAGGCGAAGGTGCCATGCCGGTGCCACGCGGCCGCGTGGTGGGGGGATCGAGCGCCATCAACGGCCAAGTGTTCCTCCGTGGTGTGCCTGAAGACTATGACAACTGGGGCGCCATGGGCAACGACGCCTGGAGTTTTCAGCAGGTGCTGCCGTACTTTCGCAAAGCCGAAACCGACCTCGACATCCAGGATGACATGCACGGCAGTAACGGACCCATCCCGGTGCGGCGCCACAAGCCCGAGACCTGGATGCCCGCCCAGCGCGCCTTCCAGCAAGCCTGCCTGGATGCCGATTTCCCAGCGGACCCGGACATGAACCACCCCGATTCCATGGGCGTGGGGCCAATCCCGATGAATAACCCGGACGGCATCCGCATGAGCACGGCCCTGACGTACCTCAACCCGGTGCGCCATCGCCTCAACCTGACCATCAAAGCCGGGGTGCTGGTACGGCGTCTCCTGTTTACCGGCACCAAAGTCACCGGCGTGGAAGTCGACAGCGGTGGCGAGCGCTTTGTGGTCAAGGCTGACACCGTGATCTTGACGGCCGGGGCGATTGCCTCACCACAACTGCTGCTGCTCTCCGGCGTCGGGCCGGTGGAGCATCTGCGTAGCATGGGCATCCCGGTGGCGCATGCCTTGCCTGGCGTCGGGCAAAACCTGCGCGACCATCCCAATGTGCGCATCCCGATCAAGGTGAAAGACGATTTCCCCCTCGACCCCAAGGCACCGCGCACGCAGCTCGCCTTGCGCTACACGGCTCAGGGCTCCGGCGACCGTAACGACATGCAGATCCTGCAATCGTCCTTTTCCTCCCCCATGGGCGGCGATCCCCTGGAAGCCGAGGGCATTCGCTTTACCTGCATCCTGGAGCTAGCGGTGGGCGCTGGCGAGTTGCGCCTGGCCTCGACCGATCCCAGCGTGCAGCCGCATCTGAACTACCGTTATCTCGAAGATCCGTGGGATCTGCAGCGCATGCGTGAAGGCGTGCGCCTGTGCGCCCGCTTACTGGAGCACGAGGAGTACCAGCACATTGTGGCTGAACGCCTTATGCCGTCGGACGCAGAGCTGGCCTCGGACGCGGCTCTGGACGCCTGGATGCGCAGCCAGGTGACCACCACGCAGCATATTTCCGGCACCTGCAAGATGGGGCCAGCCTCGGATCCCATGGCGGTGGTCAGTCAGTATGGCCGCGTGCATGGCCTGGACAACCTCTGGGTGTCGGATGCCTCGATCATGCCGGACTGCATTCGCGCCAATACCAATGCCACGACCATTATGATTGCCGAGCGCGTAGCGGAGTTCATCCAGCAGGGCCGTTAATGGCCGCGCAAGATCCCCAGGCTAGCGCTCGCCACGGCAGTGCCCACGCCTCCATGCATGCAGCCCTGGTGCCGCAGCGATGAGGCCTGCGCCAGCCTCTGGGGGCAGCACCGTGACCGGCGTTTGGAGTCTCCCAGTACGGGGGATCTGCTCATAATGCCGCCGACCTCGCGTGCGACCGGGGCACATAACGCCGCATGTATTGTCGATTGTGGCATATGGAGCCGCCGTACACACGCGGGGCGCCTCTTGGACTCATCGGCGGGTTTGCCCGTGGTCGTCGCCATGTGGGGTTCTCTCTGTGGCTCGTCCTGCCCCGCCGAGACCCGTCTGCGCTCTATAATGATCTCTGTAGATACATGCATGCGCGTAGCATGGGCGCACCTCCAGTGTGTGCAACGCTCGTAGGCTAGGAGGGAGAGGCGTAGACGATTACGTTACCTTTACACTCCTATGATTGGCAAGTCATGCCATGTCTGCTATCCTGTTAGACACAGGATATGCGTGCGCAGGTTTTCTATATATACGCATATACGCCATCCGACATTTCGCACAAAAGGAACGAGAGCAATGGATAGTGTGTCCTCAGAAACAGTCATGTTTTCTCCGCACGCTACGAAGTTATCACGGCCGAAATGGCACTTGATGTATTTCGTTCTCGCGGCTTTTGATCTTGTGACCATTTATTGAAGTCTCTATCTCAGCCACAGTGTCTTAACGATTTATACCCAGTCCGTCGCGGTAAACCACGAGTGGGCCGGGCGTCGACGCAGCTACTCGGCGCTGCGCCCCCTGGCATCGGCGGTGAATGCGCCTGGCAATGATATCTTTGATTCCCAAAATGTTGTCCAGGAAAGAGCCAGGATGGCACCAGCCATCAAGGCCTTCAATGACCATATGGCGACACTGAAGCGTAATGTCGAAGAGACCGTCTCGCAGGAGACGGCTCAGCCGCTTAGGGCCTATTTTGAAGGTGTCGCAGGCACGATGCGGGACATGCTCCAGGAAGCCACCTTTATTGTTTCGTCTTTTGAGCAAGGTGATGCCGACAAAGCAGGGGAGCGCATGGCCACCATGGACCGCAAGTATGCGCTCCTGAATGAGGCGATTGGGCACTTAGAACAGCACGTCGATACCATCCAGGAAGCCTAGTTCGCGGCGCAAATGGCGGCGGCGCGTGCCTTGAGTCACTACGAATATCTCGTCGCAGGGTTTATTCTCTTGATTGTTGTCGGGGTGGCTCTCTATGGACACAAGATGGCCAAAAATGTCGCAGAGTCTGCCCGTGAGACGGCCATGCTCTACAATGATCTCAGGCAGTCGCAAGCGCGCCTGATTCAGTCGGAGAAGATGTCCGCCTTGGGGCAGATGGTGGCGGGCGTGGTCCATGAGCTAAACACACCACTGGCCTATAGTCGGAGTAACGTCGCCCTCGTGCATGAACAGTGGCCCTCGGTCGTGACGCTGTTCGAACAAGCCACCAAGCAAGCGGAGCTACTCGCCCACGAGGACACGGATGCCACGCTACTGCGCACACAGCTCACGACAGTCGCAGACACGGCCCAAGCCCTCAAGGAAGACGAGACCATCGCTGAGATAGGTGAGATGTTACAAGTCAGTCTCGAGGGACTGGATAACATGCGGGATATGGTGCTGAGCCTGAAGGATTTTAGTCGGGTCGATCGTAAAAAGGTCGACCGCGTCGATTTAAATACCTGCCTCAATAATGCGCTGCTCGTGGCGCAGAATGCCATCAAAAATAAAGCCGATGTCGTGAAGCACTACGGTGAGATCCCTTGGGTGACCTGTGTGCCCTGGCAGATCAATCAGGCCTTCCTGAATCTGCTCGTGAATGCCGCCCAGGCTATCGACGATTTCGGGACGATCACCATCACCACGCGGGTGAAAGGCCAACAGGTCGAAGTGTCTATCGAAGACGATGGCGAGGGCATACCAGCGGAGGTGCTGCCACGTATCTTTGAGCCTTTTTACACTACAAAAGACGTCGGCGAAGGGACTGGACTTGGGTTGTCGATCACCTATCAGATCATTGAGCAACATGAGGGCACGATCACCGTCACGTCGACTGTCGGCCAAGGAATTTGTTTCACGCTCGCTCTCTCGGTGACTCCGACCTCCACGGCTCTCTTATCTCAGTCATAGGAGAAAGATATCAATACGCCCAGATAGCACTACGGCCACGAGATCCAGGGCATGTCCATCCTCTCTGATCGCGTGGCCGTAGTGTCAGCGCTCGCATACTGTACCATGAGCCAGCCTCTACAAGAGTCCCGCCCATACCCTTAAAACCAGCGGAATCGTGCCCGCAACGCTTTAAAACGCCCAGCAAGCCGCTGCACCAAAGAGCGATCGCGTACCAGAGCTTCTGGAATGGCTTCCACCTGCTGCCGCTGTAACAACGTCGGGTTCATTTTGTGCTTCTGGTAAAACAGCAACCCCTACTGTAAGCTCCGCTGTAACAAGACATCGGGGGTTGACCAGCTAAAATAACGATAGACCTTCGCTTGATTGATCAGCGTGATGGCGACTTCTGCATCAAATGTTTCGGTTAAGACGATGCTCATAATTAAAGGCTCACCTTACGCGGAGCCCTGTACGGGGGTGAGGGCCCGTAAAGTGGCGAAAGCGGAGCGGAGGGCATTGAGGTAGAGTTTGGACTTTAGGGCAAAATGATGAAGCTTGGTCCTCATTTTCAGCCGCTCTAGTTTAATA
>SXGT01443905.1_pt1 | contig 20067 bp, 15 predicted proteins | sample 3176221 | NCBI WGS metagenome assembly SXGT01 (sample SAMN11356862, study PRJNA531348) | freshwater metagenome | isolation source: freshwater sample F1-120 | place: China: Fuxian Lake, Yuxi | collected 2017-12-25
ACCCGCCTCCAGGTCGAGCACCCGGTCACCGAGCTCGTGATTGGCAAGGACCTCGTCGCCGAGCAGGTCCGCATCGCCGAGGGCGCGCCGCTGGGCTACGGGCAGCGCGACCTGGCGCAGCGCGGCCACGCCATCGAGGCGCGCCTCTACGCCGAGGATCCGCACACGCAGCTCCCACAGACCGGGCGCGTCGCGCGCCTGCGCTTTCCGGAGGGCCCGGGGGTTCGGGTCGATTCCGGGCTCGTCGAGGGCGGCGAGGTCACGCCCTACTACGACCCGATGCTCGCCAAGGTGTGCGCCTTCGCCGAGACGCGTGACGCCGCAACGGCGCGATTGGCCCGCGCGCTGCGGGAGCTCGTGCTGCTCGGGGTCACGACGAACGTGCCGCTGCTCCTGCACGTGCTCGAGCATCCCGCGTTTGCCGCCGGAGACACGACCACCGCGTTCCTGGAGGAGCACCCGGTACCCGTCGGGGCCGTGGACGACCTCGCACTCATCGCCGCGGCGCTCGCGGGAGCGCCGGTGCAGGCGGCGGTGGGCGACGCGCGCCAGGATCCCTGGTCGCCGTTCACGCGCCTCGGGAGCTTCCGACCATGAGCACCACGCACGACTTCACGCTCCCCGATGGCACGACCCGCCGCGTCACTTTGCGGCGCGACGGCACGACGGTGCACGCCGAGGTCGACGGCCAGGCGCTCACGCTGACGGTGACCGAGTCCCCCGCCGGACTGCTGCTCGAGGGCGACGGCCGCCGCGTCCTCGCGCACACGAGCCGCGTCGGTGACCGGGTGCACGTCAAGCTCGGCGCCGAGCCCGCCGCCTGGGTCTCGATCAGCAAGCGCGCCGGTCGCGCCTCGGCGCACGACGCCGGCGGACTGGAGTCGCCGATGCCCGGGACCGTGCTCGCGGTGCGCGTCCAGGTCGGCGATGTGGTCGCCGAGGGGCAGACGCTCGTCGTCGTCGAGGCGATGAAGATGGAGCACGCGATCAAGGCGCCCACCGCTGGGCGGGTGACGCGGGTGTGCTTCGGCGAGGGGCAGCGCGTGAGTCAGGGGGATCGGCTCATCGAGCTGGAGGCGTAGGAGCGTCCGCGGATTGTCCGTCACTCGCCGTTGGAGCGGCGCGCGAGGCGTTCCCAGTGGCGTTGCTTCCCCCGTGGGAGCGTTGGGTCACAGGACACGTACGTTGGGCTCCACGACAACCGCGTTGGGCTTCAATGCAGCCACGTTGGACTTCAACGCGACGGCGTTGAAACTCAAGGCAGCCGTGGTGGGCTTCAATGCAGCCGCGTTGGGCTTCAGGTTGACCGCGCCAGGCTTCACGGCAACCGCGACGGGCCTCAAGACGACAGCTCGCCGCGCAAGAGCAAGGTCGCCTAGTCAATGGCCCAGCCCGCGGTCGGCCTCACGGCCGCGGGCTGGGCGAATTCCTCAGCCTTCGGCCTCGCACCGCGTGGCTGGCGCGCAAAGCCAAGTCGTCTGCTTCAAGACGAACTGACGTTTATTTACATGCTGCGACCGTTTGGAAGTTGACCGAGCGCGGAGCGTCCTAGTACACTCATCCAAGTTAACACCGACGCGGGCCGCTTCACACCGACGCGGGCCGCTTCACACCGACGCGGGCCGCTTCATTGGAGGTCCGTGTTGTGCAAACGATAATCGCGTATCCCCGCTCAACGCTTCTGGCGACGTCGTTCTCAATCAACAGCGCGCTGACGACCGGGGGACCCACCGTGGTCGCCACGGCGGCTGAGCTGCAGGCGCTCGTCTCGAGGAATCCGCTTGACGCGGCCATCTTCGACACCATGCCGTACGGTCGGGCCATCCTGACGTTTCGCTTCTGGGCGCTCAGGCTCTCAAACATCGTCCTGACGGGCTCACCAACGTTCAGGCTGTATGCTCGCGCGTTCACAGGGCATGACGCGTTCGAGCTGGGGAGCACGATGCACCTGCGCAGCTGCAACAGCCCCTATCCGATCATGACCGATCCAGTGCGCGGTGCCTCTTGGCACTCGGGCGCAACCATGCTCATCGAGAGGGCGAGCACGCCGGATGTCGCGTATACCAACACGTACGCCAAGATCGCGCTCTCGGACGACACCCCGGTCAAAGTGGACTCCGACGTGCTTCTCAACACCGCGCCGATGGACCGCTTCCTGACGTTCACCATCGAGGCGACGTCAACCGCTGGTGCCGCCCACACGGTCGATGCCGACGTCGAGATGGACGTCGAGGTCACTCTGACCCTGCGGGATCCGGCGTAGCCCGACGTCATGACCACCGCCGTCCTTACGAGCGAGGCGCTGACCGGCGACCTCAGCGCGAACACGCCGGGACTTGGCGGAGTCGAGACCGCCATCGGCGTCCCGCTCGTGGGCTGGGCGGTCACGGCGGCGCTGGGCGAGGCGGTGCTCTCGGAGTGGATCTATGACGTCACACGCTGGCTCAACAGCGAGCAGCGGGCGCTCGTGCGCAGCCGGCGCCTCGACCTGATGTCGATGAAGCAGCGCGCGCAGATTGCCGTCGCGATCCAGTCCGCGCTAGACTTCGCCGTGGCTATGCACGAACAACGCCTGCAGAAGACGGTCGGTGGTGTCCCGGTGGCGCCGCCGGCCATCTTCTTTCCTGCAGGCGTTTACCCGGCCGCCGGTCTCCGTGTCGATGCCCGCCTGCGGCTCCTGGGCGAGGGCCCCTCCATCAGCGAGATCGTCTTCGGCGGCTTCGCGAAGAGCGATGTCACGTCGAGCACGGCAACCCTCGGCGACTTGAGCGTCGTCATGGTGATCACGGGCGGCGCGGCCGGCAACCCATCGAGCATGGACACGGCCTGCGCACCGGGAGGACTCGAGGGGTTTGGCATCACGGGCGTCGCGTACCTCTTGGTCGGAGACGCCGTGAGTTCACCGACGCCGCAGTCGCAGCTCCCCATCGCGACGCACGTCGTCACGTTCGCCGAGGCGCCGATCCCGGGCTATCGCCTGCAGGACCTCTACTTGCTCGCTAGCCGCAAGGATGCCGTGTCCTTCACTACCGGCATGACCGAGGTTCACGCCGACCGCGTCCGCATCGACAGCGCCGGGGCCTACGCGATGCGCGTCACGGGGAAGTCGGGCGTCGATGCGCGTCCGGTCTCTCTGGCCTGGACGCGGTTCACGGTCGACACCGGACGACCGGCGCGGCCACCCTCGCTCGACGCGACGGGCAGCCTCGCCCACGGAGACTCCCTCGCGCTCGGCTTCCTGGTCGCCGGCAACTTCCCGTCGAGTCCTACGGGTTCGAACCTCCCCACGTGGTATGCCTACGGCCCAACCCGAGCCTCCGGTCCGGCGTCGGTCGGTGCGGTCGATGCCAATGCGGCAGTGGATCCCGAGAATCGGCGGTATTGGGTGTGGTCACAAGGCCTGCTCGGACTGGAGTCGACAGACGGCAGCGTCTTCTGCTCGGTGTCCGATGGACGGGTCGAGGTCAACTCTCTCCTGGTTCCCCCCGCTGTCATCGCCGATCCCGATCCCAAGCGCTCGTCGTACGCGCCCGGCGCCTTGGTCCATGTGAAACGCACCGCGCAGCTCACGACCGTCAGCATGAACACCGTTCGAGGCACCTTCTCGCCCCCGAATGCCGCGGTCATCGTGCAAATCGAGTCCGGGCCGACGCGCGTCATGCTGCATGACGTCTCGCTCGGTGGCACGGAGATTGAGGCCGTCCATTTTCTCCCGGCAGGAGGCGCACCAGCCGCGATCGCTGACGGCGATGTCCCCCGGCGGTTGCGACGTGGGTCGACACCGCCAATGAGCCTCTCTGGTCGCGGCTGCAGCTCGGCGCGCATGGCCTGTCCGCGACTCGGAGCGCGCCCCCGCCCTCGCCGTCGATGACCTCCAGTGCGCTGAACCTGTTCGGCGATCGCTGGCAGCGTTGCGGCGACGTCGTGTTGGACGCCACTGCCAAGGCGATCTCGGGTCAAGCGCGCCTGGGCCACGGGTTGATCGAATCCGGTGCCATGGACGGCTTCGTGTCATTCGCGCCGATCGCGCTCGCCGGAACGGTATTCGCGCAAGCGTTTGGCGCGACCATTCTCTTGGTCTCCGTCGGATCGTTCAATCTGGGCGCGGGGCTCCTCGTCCGCATCGTTGTGAAGTCAGCAGCAGGCGTTCAGTTCGACGGACGTGTGCGTGTCCTCAGCGTCGACGGGAAGGCCGGTCGGATTGCGGTCCAAGACGTGCCGGTGGCTCTCGCAACGGGCAGCGCCGTCACGCTGTCCGCACTCACCACGGCGAGCTGGTCCGACCTCCTCGTGCAAGCGCCGGGGCCCTGACGATGGGATATCCCACGCCCGATCTCGTGGAAGCCCAGGCCGTCGGCGTCAGCTCGATTCTCGACCTGCCCTACCGGCAGGCCAACAACGTCTTCAAGTGGATCCCGCCGCAGCATTGGCCAGCCATCCTGAACTTCGCGCCACTCGGCCAAGGCGGCGTGGATGTCACGGCCTACATCCAGGCCGCCATCGACGACCTCGAGCTGCGGTCGTGGCAGGACGCGATGGTGCCGACCGCTCTCGCCAACCCGACGGCCATGCGGGTGCTGATCCCCGAACTCCAATTTCCTCCCGGCCTCTACTGCGTCTCTGGCCTGGAGACGGAGGGCCTGGTCATGCTGGTCGGCGACGGTCCGGCCTCGACGTTCCTCGCGTGGACGGGCGTCGCGCGCCTCGGCAAGTCTCCGGGCGTAGCCATCGTCGGGGATGTCGGTTCGACGCTGCTCGACGTCGTGCTCGGAGGCACGCGCGTTAGTCTGCCGACGTGGCTCGTTCCATCAACGCGCGCACAGATCCGCAACAGCGTGCTCGGACAAGGCACGACGCGTCTTGGTGGCATCCGCCGAATGGCGCTCGTCGGGACCACGCTAAGGAGCACGCCGCTCGAGGCGCTGGTCCGCATTCGACCAGCGGCTCGAGCGCGCTTCGATCTGGAGTCGGTTACCCTGTCGGGAGCTGTGGAAGCGGGCGTCGTTGCCTCCGCGATGCTCGACCGCATCGCGCTGACCGACGTCCAGCTCGCCAACCTCGCCTCGGACGGCGTCCGGCTCCTGCCGGCGGCGCTCGATTCTGGGTCGGTCCTGGGCTCGGCGGGGCCAATGGCGGTCGTCTCGCTCCGTCGCGTTCGCGTGGCGGGTAAGGGAGAGGAGGCCTTCGGTGGGATTCGCGCGGGGTACATCGCATGGCTTGCCAAGCGCGACGCGTCGGCCGCCGAGTACATGAAGACGCATCCGTACGAGTGGTGCCTTGGTGGTCCCATCGTCGCTGTCCCCTCGACCTCGCGCCGTGTCGTCGTGCGCTGGAGCCATGGCGCCGTTCGGCGGCGTGCGCTGCTCCCCGTGGGATCGGGCGCGCTCATCTCGTGCGAGCCCACCTCGGCCGGTGAGGTCGTGGTCTCGCTGTCGGACGTCATCGGTGAGGTGCACCCCAATGGCCACGTCACGGCCGTGGAGCAGGCCGGCAACAAGGTCTCGGTGCGAGCGCGCAACGTCGCGATCGCGAACGCCCGGCACCTCGTGCGGCCGAGCTCCGCGCGCATTGGCACGAACGTCGCGGCGCGGCTTGACGAGATCGTCCCCGCCAGCGCCACGGGGCTCGTGCTGTACGGACCACGCTTTGGCAACGGCCTCATCGACAACGGATTCGCCTTGTCGATGGACCAACTCAAGGCGGATGGGACCCCGGTGTCGGCCAGCGCCGGTCGAAGACGCGGCGGGGATGTGATCATCGGCGCGAACCCGGTGACCGGCGGGCCGCGCGCGGCGCGTGTGAGGCCAGTCGACGAGGCGACGTGGAGCGCCGCAGACGTGACTGGCAACGCTGAGGTCGACCGGGGGCGCCTGGATGGATTCACCGCAGCGACGGGTGCGCTCGATGCTGTAATCCTTGCAAAAGGGGCGATCCCAGGTGCCTACCTTGTCACCCCAAAGACGGGCAAACCTCCCTGGGAGGTGCTCGTGCGTGTGCCGGTTGCCATTCAGTCACCGGCGATCGCGATCAAGGCAGGCGACTGCATAATACTGGACGCAGCGAAGGCACCCTTGCAACTGTTTGTCTGCACGGTAGAGTCGGTCGATGTTGAGCTCAAGACGGCAATTCTGAATCCGTCGTCGACGAACTTGCCCCGGTCGACCACAGAAGGTTCACCCTGCAAGCTGACTCCCATTCCGCCGATCGCCATGGCGCTGACGTGACACCAGGGCTCAAATTGCGAACATTCGGGCTAATGCCGTCGATTATTGCGTTGTCGATGCCTATGGCACTGGTTCAATGCTCCGACGAGCAGGCCGGACATACCGAAGTACCTCGGACGGCAAGTGTTGCACGAGCGTCTCGGAGTGTCGAGTGGTCACCCCCCGATGCGTCGTGGGATTTCTTGCAGCATTCCCTCGTCGTAATGGCATTGACCAAGGTTGGTGATGCTTGCGGTCTTGCGATGGGCATCGTTCGACCGGGTGCGCCGCCCAGCATCCTCTTCGACGCTCCATCTATCTTTGGTACGTCATACGACGAGTCTACAGGCCTGCTCACACCGGCGGACGAGAATAGAGGTCTCGCGGTGATGGGTGATGTGCCAGGAATTCCGCCCAACGAAGCGATACCCGGGGGAATACACAAATTCAGCAATTGCGGGTACGGTGGCATCATAGTCCACAAAGGTGTAACGTATGTGACGATACTTGCAACCGATGCCGAGTTCGTCGACGAGCCTTGCTCGCAAGACTACTACCCGCTGCTCCGCGTCGAGACTCGGCACCTGGAAGGAGGGATTTCGGAGGGCCCGGTGTTCAAGCCCGCCGCGCCGAATATCGGAAATGCAAAGGGCATCTCCAGCCCATTCATCGTCGACGGAAATCTGTGCTTTGTTGTACACAGAGAGAGAGGGAAGGGCAGCGAGGGCCTCTTCCGATATGGCAAGTCGGAACTCTGGGCGGCAGACGGCGAGCAGGCGGTCGCCTTGAAACGCCCAGATTTCGACGCCTCCTCCTCCGGCGCGATCGCGATCCACCTGGGCGCCAATGGACACCTCTATGCAATCGTCGACGGCGAGGTTCCTGGCAGCTACTCCATTGCATCGACTACGATCGAGGGACAGTGGAGCATAACCCACACGCTGGCTCCTGGACTGGGAGTGGTTGCAGACGTCGCCGTGGCCAGTGATGGAACGGCGTACGCGACAACATACGTTGCGAATGAAGGTCAACGCCTTTGGCGCATCGGGTCAGACGGTGCGCTGGTGGGCGGCGCGTTTCTCCGTCCCGGCAGCGTCGACAACTCGTTCGCCAACTTTGGCCACGCGATCGCCTTGGACTAGCTTGGAGCGTAGGAGCGCGGACCACCATGACCAAGCCACTCATCACCGACGCCATTGCTCGCGCCGATCTGACGATCGCCGACTCGACGTTTCCGGGGGCCGCCGGCTTCGTCAGCATCACGCGTTGGCTCAACTACGGTCACGATCCGCGTCGGCGACGCCGTGATGCTGAGCCTCGCGACGAGCCCAGAAGTCAGCTACGAGTGCACTGTCGAATCGGTGAATCTCGAGGCCAAGAGGGCCGTTCTCGACCCGTCTTCGACCAAACTGCCTCCGGAATCCATTCTCGGCAGTCTCTGCACGCTAAAACCGATTCAGCCGCCCACTCGAGCGTTGACGTGACCACCGCGACAAGGCGATTCCTGGTCGTTTTCCGTTGGACGTCGCTGATCGCCGCGCCGATGAGCATGGCACGCTGCACGGAGGACCGAGTCGCACACGTCGCGACGGACCGCACATTGCCTCGGGAGCGCTCAACTCTGCGGTCGGAGCAGCAGCTCTCCGCACCTTGGAGCTTTCTGAACCACAGACTTGTCGTTCGAATCGCGGTCGAGATAGCCGGCGCCTGCGAGGCAGCAAGGGCGGTCGTGCGGTCAACGAGCCCGTGGCCGTTGTTGCTCAATACCGGACTCGCCCCGTTTGGGGTTTCGTACGACAGTGCCACCGGTCTACTCACACCGGCGATTTTTGGTCTGGGTCCGGCGACCCTGGGTGACGTCCCTGGCCTTCCCGCGGACGTGGCGACGCCAGGCGGGGTCAATGGATCAAACGTGTGCGCGGAAGGCGGGCTCGTGGTCTATGGGAGCACGACCTACGCTACGACGCTTGTTCCGGACAAGGACACGAGCTTTGACTGCGTGGGGAGCTTCTTCCCACTCGTTCGGCTCGAGACACAGTACGACTCGGGAATGCCTGTCTGGCCGGCGTTCAAGCTGGCATCGTCGAGCGTTGGGAATGCCGTCGGGATCACGAGTCCATTCGTCACCGGCGGAAAATTGTACTTTATCCTACACAGGAAGAGACTCATGGCGGACGATGGACTGTATCGCTTCACCGAGTCCGAGCTATGGTCCGCCGACGGGAACCAGGCCGTCTTTCTGGAGCGCACTGCCTTCGATGCCGGAGCCTCTGGCTCGATCGCGATCCACGCGGGGATGAATGGACTTCTCGCCGGGATTGTCGATGGCGACCTGCCGGGGAGCTATGTCATCGTCTCGACGTCAGTCACGGGGTCGTGGACCATCACCCACGAGCTGAAGGCGCCGGAGGCGCGGGTCGTGGACGTGACGGTCGCGGGTGACGGAACCGTCTACGTGACAACGGACAAGGTCGGAGGTGAGCGACGGCTCTGGCGAGTGGCGGCCTACGGAAGCCTCGAGGGTGGAGCGGCACTGGGCAGCGGCGGCTACGCAAACAACACTCGTGCCAACTCCATGCACACCATCGCCCTGGAGTAACTCCGAAACGAGGAGCGCCGACCCACCATGACCAAGCCTCTCATCACCGACGCCATCGCGCGAGCGGACGTGACGATCGCAGACTCGACGTTTCCAGGGGCCACCGGCTTCTTCAACATCACGCGATGGCTCAACGTGATCACGGCGAACCCGCTCAAGCTCTATCGCGAGATCCGGGAGGGGCGCTACACGGGCGACCTCACGCCGGTCTTCGCTTCTGCGTGCGCGTCGCTCACGAAGCTCTGGACGACGCAAAAGGGCGCATCGACGCCTTATCCTCCGGGCATCTTCGTGCCCGGGGGCGACTGGCCGCTTCGGCGGTTTCATTGGCCGAGCTGGATCCCGATAATCGGCGAGGGTCGCAACGTGACGCGCCTGGTCTTTGCGCCCGATGGAAAGGACTCGTACCCCGTTGGCTACGATGAGCGGTGCCAGTTCCTCATCCGCGCGGCCGGCGTCCTCGAGGCTGCGGGCGATCCCCTGCTCACACACGGCTACCTCGCCGATCTCACGCTGTGCGGCTACCCAGGAGCGCGGTGGTTCGACACCGCGGCGCCAACCCTGCGGCCATGGCACCTCGCGCGGCACCTGCTCGTGGCGGTCAAGGACGTCGACTTCAAGTTCACGCTCGCCCGAGTCGGCCTCGAGGCCTGCCGCTCGGACGCGGTGCTGCTCCTTCATGGCGCCCTCAATTGCTACGTCAACGACATCGAGGCACGTGGGATTGGCGGCTACGTCTTCACCATCACGACGAAGTCGAAGGACGGCCGCGCGTCCGTCAAGCTGGACGCCGTTGGGTGTCTCCAGGGGCTCGACGGCGACAAGGCTCAGAAGGATGAACTTCAGGAAGCGCAAGCAGGGTCGGCGCTGGTGGGGAGCGGCACGCCCTTGGTGGGGCCCGCCCACTTCGCCCTGACGACGGTCCCGTCGGAGCACAACGAATCGGTGCTGTCGTTTGAGGGCATCACATGGCAGTCGAGCCTGCCTCCGGCGGTGTTGCTGCAGGACACCGCGGGGCTCTTCCTGGGCAAGCCGTTCGGCGCGGGCGTGGCGCGGCTCCTCAAGACGGGGGGAGACTTCATTCGCTTTCGTGACGTGTCCGTCGAAGGCGACACACGCCTGATCCGAATGCCGCCCGCCACGGACAAGGACTCGGTGCTCGCGAGCACCCCGCTGCGACCTCCCGCGCTGTTCCTGGTGCAGGGCGGCGTCACGGCGGATGAACGCGATGGCACGGTCGACATCGACGACATCTCGGGGACGGTGAACCCGCTCGACCAGGTCGACATCGTGCGCACCGAGGCGGTCGGCGATGGCTTCAAGGGAGTCAGGGTCACTCTCGGAGCGCCGTGGGTGGATGGAGCTGCGTTCGCTTTGCGCGACGTCCGCGCACCGCCACAGGGCGCCCTCGTGCGCGTGCCGTACGACACGGTGCCGGCCGACCGCGCAGGTGCGGTCTTCTGTCAGGTCGGCGGTGGCAGCGCCAATGGTGTGGTCCTCAACGGAGTCCGAATCTCGGGGCGACCAACGCCCCTGGTTCGCGACACCGGGGACTACACGCGGTTCCGGCCGGGGGACGTCGTGTTCGTGCGCCAAGCAGGGTATCGGAACGCCGCCGGCGTCGAGCCGGCAATGACCAGTACGGTGTACTACCCCGACCCGGGGCAATCAACGTTCGCAACGGCCCAGCGCATCGAGCGTGCGGCGCTCAACGGGGCGAGCCCGGCCTATCTTGGCGAAGCGAGCCCCATCGCCGACGTGTCACCCGCCGCGCACGAGGAGGCTGGGTGGCTCTCCGTGGCGCGCAACGTGGGGACGTACTACTCGACCCTCTTCATGCCAACGGTTGGCGGCGAGCTGCTGAAGGACGTTCTCTTTGTGCCGTCGCCGTATTCGGACCCGGTCGGGCCGTCCTCCCAGATTCACGAACTCGCCATCGGCGATCTCGTCGTCATCGAACGCGTCTTCGGGGCGGCGGCCTTCAAGATTGGGGGCTATAGCGGCATCGTCGTTGGCACCGGTGACTACTCCGTTCGCGTGATCAGGAACATCGACGCGATTCGACGCTGGATTCGGCTCGATGCACCCATCGCTGTGCCGTCGAATCCCATCCCCCTCGAGTTCTTTATCAGGCGTTTCAAAGTGACGGTCGTGGCTGCCGCAATGCTGCCGTGGCTTCGACAACAGGCCTAGATGATGGGAACGAACACGACCGCGAGACATGTGAAATGGGCCTTGACCGCGATGTTGAGCGCCATCATGGCCTGCAGTGCCCCCCCACCGTCGGACTCGCCTCAGGACCCCGACTCCGAGGCCGTCCTGTCGGATTCGGACATCGATGTGTCCACCGTCATTGACCCGGGCCTTGCCGTCGATGCGGACGAGAACCTGCCGGACCTCAGCGACACCAGCCCTGAAGTGATCGCCCTGGACGTCATCCTCGCCGACACTCCGCAGGACACGGACGCGACCACTGACACGCAGAGCGGCCCAGTCTGTCCTGGTCCGGCCTTCGTGCCGACCGATCTGGCCACGCCTGATCAGGTCGGGACGCTGGTAATGCCCGTTCGATATCCATACACGGAGGGCAAGGGCTGCGTGGGCTACGTCATTCGCACGCCAGATGGGGTCGTGGCTCCCGCCGCCGGGCCTGTCTCGTGCCCCTCAGACGGCGAATTTCCAGGTGTCGCTGCGTTGCCGGGCGGCGCCGTCCTCGGTTTTCACAGGAAGGGCGTCCGAACCTGGCATGAGGCCGATGGAACGGTCCACTGGGACGAGGGGCTGTTGTCCTCGCCCAACTGGACCGATGACCTCACGGCTGCCTCTTATCTGGAGGGGAAAGGGCTCTGGTACCCGGACGAAGCGATCGTCGACGGCAACGTCGCGCTCGGCAAGCTCTATGTCGCCAACGGGCGCTGTGCGCATTGGAAGGTGACCTACCACATCGACGGCCCAGGCAAGGGCATGCCCTACGTCGAGTCGGTCGAAGACAAGCAAGTCATCGCGGCCGTTCTTGCGCGGTCAGTCGTCCTGAACTCAACGCCCGGCAGCCAGCCGCTCACGTTTCCGGTGTCCTACTGGCCCTACTCGTTCCAACTCGACGGAGGCTACGACCTCCACGCGGACCTGCCGTGCCCGTTCGACGCGTGGGCAGTCGCGGGCCTCGACGCGACGCACGCGGTACTGCTGGTGAAGACCGACCGCAAGCACCTCACGCGCTCGCTCTTGCGCATGACCCTCGTCCCGCCGGACCAGGCTTCGCCACCGCCGGAGCCGTTCTTGAAGGAGGCCATCCCGCTGCCGAAGTCCGTGGTGGACGTGACCCGTGGCCACGACGGCAAGCTGTACGTGCTGGTCCTGGACTCGGGGCCCAAGGGTCCTCGCGGCTATGCGATGCAGGTGACCAACGACGGCGCCGTGGTGAGCAGTTCGGCGGAGGTGCCCGCCGCGGTCGCGCGCGTCGCGTCCGCAGCGAACGGCGACGTGTATATCGGTACGCACTGGGGCCCGATCTACTGGCTGCCGAACGACGGCTCCAAGAAGGCGGTCCCGCTCTCGGGGACCTATCGGCCGGGCTATCTGCGCGGACGCTTCGATGTCGTGCCGTGAGGGCTTCGCCATGGACATCACACCCTGCGGCTTCCTTGTCGGGACTCGTTCGACCACTCGGCTGACCGCAAGCGGTCAAATGGGCCTGGCAAACTCTTCCAGGAGCTCACGTCACGGCGAGTAGCCTGAAATCGGTCCTGACTCAGACGTCGCCGCCCTTCGACCGAGGTGACCGGATCCGCGGGAAGAAGCGGTCGGCTCCGGCGCGACCGCCCCGGTCGACGAGCGCGGCCCAGATGCGCTCCATCTGCCGGTCGACGACTTGCTGCGTGCGGACGGGCGCCAGTCCCGAGGAGGTCTCGAGGCACTCGGCCTGCTACAGTGCGCGCCGATGGAGACCGAACAGCCCGAATCGACGACCCTGCGGCGCCGCATCCACGCGCTGCTGGAGGACCCGCGGAACACGACGCGGGAGGCCCTCTGGGTGCGGCGCGTGCTCTCGCTCCTCATCCTGGCCAACATCGTGGCGCTCTTCGCAGAGACCCACTACCGCGGGGACGCCGTGGCTCGCGCGGCGTTCGTCGCGTTCGAGCGGGTCTCCGTCGCCGTGTTCACCCTCGAGCACGTGCTCCGACTCTGGGCGTGTGTCGAACAGCCCGCGTTCGCTGCGCCGATCCTCGGGCGGCTCAGGTATGTCCGGTCACCCATCGTGCTCATCGATCTCGCGGCCATCCTCCCGTTCTACCTGGGCGCGTTCGGTCTCGTGGATGCGCGGTTTCTGCGGTCGTTCCGCCTCTTTCGGCTCGTGCGCATCCTGAAGCTCGGGCGCTACTCCGAGTCGATGCGCACCCTCGGCCGCGTGCTCTACGACCGCCGCGCCGACCTCGCGTCTGCGGGCTTCGTCATCTTCGTCTTGCTCATCACGGCCTCGGCCCTGATGTACTACGCGGAGCGCCACGCGCAGCCGGATCGGTTTCCAACGATGTCGTCAGCGCTCTGGTGGGGCATCGCGACCATGAGCACGATCGGCTACGGCGACGTCGTGCCCGTGACTCTGTTCGGCAAGGTCCTCGGCGGGGTCCTGTCGCTGCTGGGCATCGGCCTGTTCGGCCTGCCCGCGGGGATCCTGGCCTCCGGCTTCGCCGACGAGATGCGGCGCAAGCGGGGCGCGCAGAGCTGTCCCCACTGCGGCGGAACCGGGGTGCTCGCCCGGGAGCCGCCCGAAGGCGATCCGTTGCACAGCATCCCGACGGACGGTACGTTTCGGTCATGAAGACGACCGTCAACATCCCAGATGACACCCTGCAGGAGGCGATGCGCCACTCGGGCGCGTCCACGAAACGCGATGCCATTGTCATCGCGATCGAGGACTACAACCGCCGCAAGCGGCAACAAGCACTTGTGACCTACGCCGGCACCTGCGACGACCTGATGACCATCGAAGAACTCCGCGGCGCACGCCAGCGATCGTGACGCTCATCGACACCTCCTCGTGGATTCATTTCCTGCGGACGAATGGCGATCCCGCCGTTCGGGCGCGCGTACAGGCGGTCTTCGAGCGGGGGGAGGCGTGCTCCTGCGCGATCGTGCGATTGGAGCTTTGGGTCGGCGCCCGCGGCCCTCGCGAGGCGGAAGCAATCCGGGCGATTGAGACCGATGTACCCGACCTGCCCATCGATTCGGCGACGTGGCGCATGGCCGATGAATTGGCGCGGCGCGCCCGTGCAGCCGGGATCACGCCCGGTGCGGCGGACGCGCTGATCGCTGCGACCGCGCGCCTGCACCAGGCGTCCCTCGAGCATGCGGACAGCGACTTCAATCTTCTGCGTGACGTGTGACGCACTCGGCGAGCCCGACTCGGGGCGCGCCAAGAACTCGACTCGCTTGCGGCAGCTAGCGAAGACGAGCACGGGCGCGCACGGCAAGGGCCATGGGCAGGGTCACGCCAGCGGAGCGCGATAGACGAGCTGGGTGCCCTCGGCCGCGACCCCTTGGCCAACCTGCATGACCTGCATCACAAACCCCGCCTCGCGGTAGAAGCGGAGCTCGCGGGCCCAGTTCGCGCGGCTCGCGGGATCGGCCCCGGCGCCCGTCGGGCGCGCCACGGTGACGACGAGCTCGGCGGTCGCGCCAGCCTCGGCGGCGGTGGCGAGCGCGCGGTCGCAGAGGGCGCGCAAGAACGGCGTGCCGAAGCCCGCGTTCCAGAGCGGCGGCGGGACGACGAGGTCGCGCGAGTCGAGGGACCAGCGCCAGAGCGGGCCGGTCGCGACGTCCTGCCGGACCCACGCCGCGGCGACCTGCACGCGCGCGACGCCCGGGATGGCCCCGAGCCGGACGAAGCCGCCGAGCTCGATGGTGGCGGCCGCGTTCGCGCGCCCGAGCCGGTTGGCGAACGTGCGGGCGAGCAGGACGTCGCCGTCGGGCGTCGCGTCCGGCTCCATGCGCTCGACGACGAGACAGGCGGCCATCGTCATCTCCTCGTGGCCCATCGTGCGGACGACGCGCTCCTCGAACCACTCGGTGGCGGCGCGGCTGACGGTCGCGCGGAGCAGCGGGTACCAGGCGCGGAAGAACGGCAGCGTGACCCAGCGGCGAAACGCGCTGATGAGGTCGACCGCGAAGGGGTGGGACCAGCGGCTCGCGAGCTGGCAGGCGACGAAGGTGGCGTCGATGTGCTCCAGCGCACGCGCGACCCACTCGACCTGAGCGGCCGCGGCGTCGGGGCTGGCGATTGGGGCCTCGCCTGGAGGAGGCGGCAGGTAGACGGTCGCCGGCGAGTAGCCCGTGGCGCGCAGCGTGGACTCCAGATCCAGCGCTCGCCGGCGCGCTGCGGCGACGGCGGCGGCGAAGTCGGGCGGCGTCTCGATCCAGCGGGTCGCGACGCGGGCCAAGATGGCCCCGGTGGGCTCGCCCGCGTCGCCCGGGACGGCGCGCCCGTCGAACGCCGCGAGGATCGCGTGCTCTCCGAGCCGCCGGTAGGCCTCCCACTGCGCCTCGTCGTAGAACTGGTCGCCGGTCGTCTGCTGCGGAAAGAGCGGGTGCGCGACTGCGTACTGGCGCACGTCGGGCGACTCGTCGCCGGTGAGGTTGGGCTTGACGTAGACGAGCGTCCCGAACTCGCCGTCGGGGTAGCGCCTGGACCATCTGACCGAACTCGACGCTCGACAGCTCGACGCGCGGCGCGAGGAAGCGGCTGAACTTGCGGAGGTGACGGACGCGCTCGTGCTCGACGCCGTCGGTGCGGCGGGTGAGCACCTCTGCGGGGGTGTCGCGCCCCGGAGCCTGCTCGTGGCGGAGTCGCGTCCAGAAGCCGCCGATGTAGCCGCCGCCGGACACCGTCGCGTGGTAGTCGAAGCGCCGGAGCAGCCCGAGGCGCGCGAGCCCCTGGAGCACGCCCAGGTTGAACGTGGCGCTCCGGATGCCGCCGCCGGAGAACGCGAGGCCCGTGAGATCGCGCCCGACGGCGACCACGTGCGGCTCGTCGCCGCTGGCGGTGCGCGCCGGGACCGCCGCGTCCGGGAAGTGGTCACGCTGCTCGCGCTCGAACAGCGCGGTGAAGTCCCGACCGGAGGCCGGAGAGGGCGACGATGCGTTGGACATGCGGCGTATCATTGCCCAGGTTCGGGGCCGTTGTCACGCGGGAAACGCGGCCCCGGCTGGCACTCGAGAACCGGCGGGAGGCGTCCCTGATGGAGGGTCAGGGCACGTCACGGCGAGCAGGGCGGCGCGCAGGTCGAGCTCACGCAACGGCTGGAGAGGCAATCGCCAGACGATCGGCACGGCCCTCCGTTCGGCTGCACCGGACGGCACGTGGACGCGATGCACCGGAGGTCGTCACGGCACTTGGAGCTGCACTTCTCGCCGAGTCCGGGGAACTGCACGCAGCGATCTCAATTTGCAACGTACTGCCAGATTCTCTTGTCGGCGCCGAGGACTCTGATGTCCGTCGTCGACGAGCCCCAAATGCCACGTAGGGGGGCCACTTCTCCGATAGGGACATGGAGCCACTCCACGCCGTCCCAGTGCAGGAGCACGCCGTCGTGGCCGGTCGCCCAAAGGTCGTTCGTCGTCGCGCCCCAGACGCGAAGCAGCCACGCGTTGGGGACCGGTGGCTCGAATGACGTCCAAGTCTTGCCGTCCCAGTGGCGCAGCAGGCCCTTCTTGCCGACGATCCACACGTCCTTGGGCCCGAGACCCCATACGGCCTCGATGGTGTCATCGACGGCGGGCAGGCCCGGCGTCACTGACCCCCACGTCTTGCCATCCCAGTGGATCAGGGTGCCCTGCCCGCCCGAGACCCACACGTCGTTCGGCGCGGCGGCCCAGACGGAGTTCAGGACGGCGCTGGTGCCGGCATTCACAGTGTTCCACGACGTGCCGTCGAAGTGGAGCACGAGGCCGGCATCGCCGACGATCCACACATCGCCGGGACCGGTCCCATGCACGGCCCGGAGCGCGCCCGACGCGCCGGTACTCGTGAGGTCGACGGCGTCCCATTTCTGTCCGGCGACGTGAAGCACCGTGGCGTTCGACCCGACGGCCCAGATATCCATGACACTACTGCCCCAGACGTCGATTAGCGTCTCAGTCGTCAGCGTGCTTTGGAACGCCATCCACCCGTTGCCGACGTTGGCGGTCATTGCACCCTCGTCGCCGACGGCAATCATCCCCTTCGGCTTGACGCCGCAGATCCCACGGAGGGTACCCGGCACCCCCGAGTCCTCGGCGACCCAAGTCCCCGAGGTCGGACTCCAGACGGGCGGGCACGATGAGGGGTAGCAGTCCTCGGGGCAGGAGAGCTTGCCGTCCTCGCCGCACGAGCAGCTGACCGTGCACGTATAGCCCGGACACCAGCCGGGGATGACCTTCGTCGTCGGGCCACAGTCGGGGTAGAGCGTATGGATGACGTCCGGCACGTCCTGCGGCTGAGGCACGTCGGGCGCATCCTGCGGAGGAGGCGCGTCGGGCATCGGCGGCGCTCCTGCGTCTGGCCGGCACTTCGATGGGTAGCAGTCCTGCGGGCAGTCCAGCGTGCCATCGTCAACACAAGAGCACGTGACCGTGCACGTCTGGCTCGGGCACCAGTCGGAGATGACCTTCTGCGTCGAGCCGCAGTCGGGCTTGGAGGTCGCATCCGGCGCGGATGGAGCCGGCGCGCCGCTACACGCGAGCGCGACGGAAGTCGTGAGAACGGCCAGCGCAAACGACCACGCGGAGTTCTCTCGCAAGGCGAACACTGAAACCTACTGCTTGCTCTCGAAGTCCAAAAACCTCCGCTCGAGCTCCCATTGGGTGCGGGCGCGCTCGCTCGCGTTCAGGAGCGGCTGGCACGTCGCGTTCGGCGGACCGCCGACGGCCATCGTGTCGGTCGGCAGACACGCCGCGACGGGCCGTCCGCTGGCGACCGACTCCCACAGGCTCGCGCCCGGCAGGAACGCGTGCTCCAGGCTGTCGCGGGCCATGCGCTTGAGCTGGCGGTAGGTGAGCTTCTGGTCCCGCACGCCGCGCGCGTATTCGCCGGCCATGCTCGAGCGCGAGACGCCCTGGTCGTCGGTCGCGAGCGCGACGGGCACGTCCTGCACGAGGTAGTGCCCGAGCGGGTGGTCCGACCCGCTGACCTCCAGGATCTGGATGTTGCTGCTCAGACAGACCTCGACGAGGACGCCGCGCTCGCGCATCGCGGCCATGAGGCCCTCGGGATCGGGATCCGAGAGCACGTCGACGCCGTGGCCGATGCGCTCGGCGTGGCCCACCTCGACCGCGTCGCGCACGTGCTGCAGGCCGGTGGCCGAGAAGCCCGCGGGGAGGTACTTGGGGACGAGCTCGCCTGCGTGCAGCGTGATGTGCAGCGGGCTCTTCTTGGTCAGGGTGTACTTGTGATAGAGAAAGTCGAGCATCGCCATGTGCAGCGCGTAGTTGGTCAGCGAGCTCGGATCGTCCTCGGGAGACGAGAGGTTCGCGCCGACGATATGGGGCGACCGCGCGGCCATCTCATAGGCGCTCACGAGTTGGCCGAACACGGTGTCCGACGGGCCCGTGCGCGCGACCTGGGCGATGAAGCGGACACCGACGTCGCACGCCGCGGGCGGGGCGGCCGCGGTCGCGCAGCCGAGCACCTTGCGATAGCCGGTGGCAGCGAGGCTGACGACGTTCACATCGTCGTCGATGGCGGCGGAGAAGCCCGAGTCCGCGATCAGCGCGTCGTACAGCGCGGGCAGGTCGGTCACCTTCACGCTCCCCGACCACAGCGACGCGGCGACCGTGCCGACGTTCTTGCCGAGATTGAACATCGTCTCGACGTAGACGACGTTCTCCTCGGCCGCGCGTGTGAGCACGTCCGCGATGCTGTCGTCGCGATGGGCGCCCGCGACGAGGCCGTACTTACCGAAGGTCGCGAAGAAGTGGTCGTGCCCCGTCTCGGCGCCAGGCACGAAGTCCTGCATCGACCACGCCCGGATGATGGCGTTGTAGAAATCCCCCTCGGTCGGTACGGGCAACGTGCCCGTCGTGCACTTGTTGCCGAAGGCCAGGCTGTGGGTCCCGGTCACCACGCAGTTGCCGTCCTCGCGCGCCCAGTCGAGGTAGGTCTCGGCGTAGACGGCGCCGTTCAGATGGTTGTGGAGATCGCCGCCCTTGGGCACCGCGGTGAGGAACGCCATGAGCTCGGTCGGGACCGTGGACACCGTCTGTAATCGCGCGGAGGCACGCTCCTCCCAGAGCGCGGCGCACGCGGTGGGGAGGCCGCAGCTCGTGCTCGCGTCGGGTCCGAGGTCGGTACCGGGAGTCGCGTCGACCTCCGCGGTGGCGCTGACGGCGGTGTCTGGCGTAGACGCGTCGGGTGTGACGTGCGCAGTGACCTCGCCGGCGCAGCCGAGACCGAAGAAGGCCGCCGCGATGACCGCGGCACGACGCACACGCAGCAGCCGGCCGGTGCTCAAACGCCGTCCGGAACGTCGGCGTCGAGGTGGAAGCCGTCCCACGGCGCGAGGCGTGCGTGGTCGGGGACCGGCGCGAGCTGACGGTAGAGGGAAGAGCCGCCATCGACGGCGAGCGTGACGCCCGTGGTGTACGCCGCCGCGGGCGAGAGCAGGTACAGGACGGCTGCGCTCACCTCGGCCTCGGTCCCGAGACGCTTGGCGGGGATCTCGCGCTTCATGTCCTTCAGCATACCGATAATGGCCGGCGGATAGTTCTTCAGCCCGCTGGAGCGAATGGTGCCCGGTGCCACGGCGTTGACCCGGATCCCGAAGGTGGCCCAGGACAGCGCGAGCGACTTCGTGAGGTTGACGACGCCTGCGCGCGCGGCGCCCGTGTGGCTCATCAACGGCATGCCGTTCCAGAAGTCCGCCACGATGCTGACGATGTTGCCGCCATGGGCGCCCATCCAGGACTTCTTGGCCTCGCGGCACAGCAGGAACGTGCCGGTGAGGTTGGTCTCGAGGACGGCGTTCCAGCCCTTGAGCGAGATGGCCTCGGGCGGAGACATGAACTGCCCGCCGGCGTTGTTGACCAGGTGATCGAGCCGTCCGTGGCGCGAGAGCGTCTCCCGCAGGAGGCGGACGACGTCTTCTTCCTGGCGCACGTTGGTCACGAGCGTATCGGCGCGACCGCCTGCGGTCTCGATCTCCGCCTTGACCGCAGCCAGCTTCTGTTCGTCGCGCGAGGCGAGCACGACGAGCGCACCGAGCGAGGCCAGCTCGTGCGCGATGCAGCGGC
>SXGT01704187.1_pt1 | contig 20061 bp, 8 predicted proteins | sample 3176221 | NCBI WGS metagenome assembly SXGT01 (sample SAMN11356862, study PRJNA531348) | freshwater metagenome | isolation source: freshwater sample F1-120 | place: China: Fuxian Lake, Yuxi | collected 2017-12-25
AAGTGAGCACCTGCGTGCTGCCGTCGGAGTACTTGGCGGTCGCCATCATCGGGACACGCACGCCCGCGGCGTAGCCGTGACCGTCGAAGTTGCCACACGCGAACACCGCGTCGGGCTTCACGATGATGGCCACGAGATCCAGCCCGCCGACGCCGATGTGCGCCGTCCCGCTGACGGTCCCGACGGTCGCCAGGATGATCACGTGTCCAGCCTGCTTGCCCTTGACGAGCCCGTCCTGGGTCACGGTCGCGACCGCGTTCTTCGACGAGCTCCAGGTTGCGAGCGTGGTCAGGTCCCACGTGGTCCCGTCACTGTAGTGGCCGGCTGCGTCGAGGTCCGCCGTGCCGCCGATGGTCACGTTCGCCGACGCCGGAGTCAGCGTCATCGAGGTCAGGATCGCGTCGTTGACGACGATCGTCGCCGTGGTGCTCACCGCAGGACACTGCGGCGTGGCGAGCGAGCTGGCCGTCACGAGGCCGTTCGGAGTCGGCGCAAACGCACGCACGACGCCACCGTTGACCCCGCTGTTGACCTCGAGGGGACCGGTCACCTGCCACATGGCGAGATCGGTGTAGCCGATGGTGTTGCCGTCCGAGAGCTTGGCCGTCAGACCGAAGGCCTGCCGCAGGACGGCGAAGTCATACGTTCCTGCAGTCATCTTCAACTACTTCGGCCACGAGGTTGGGCCGCTGCGGGACACGCCGCCGTCGCGGACTTGACGTGCGCTCTACGCTCGACGAGAACGCGATCTACGTGAGTGTGTCGTGCTCCGCTTGAGCGGACCAAGGGGCACCACGCAGGCAGCCGATCGGCCACGGAAACCTGGGCCCATGACCGATGGAGTTCGATGAGTCGCTTACTTCCGGGGATACAGGTGGAAGCGCGCGGCCTTCCCTGGGAGCTTGTCCACATCGAGCCGGCCGGCGAGCAATACCGTCTGCGCCTCCGCTGCATTCAGGGCGACCTTCAGGGCGCGGAAATCGACCTCCTCCACCCTTTCGAGCACGTTGAGCCCATCTCGACAGAACTCGACCCACGACGCGCAGGTCGGTTGCAGCAGTGGCGGATCTTCCACGACGCTTTCCTCCTTGAGCAGGCGCTTGGCCCCTCAGCCCTCCTGGCCGTTCAGCCCGGCCGACTCGACATCGCCCCGTATCAGCTCGTGCCCGTCATGCGGGCCCTCCGTATGAGCCGTCCCCGTCTGCTTCTGGCGGACGGGGTGGGCCTTGGCAAGACCATCGAAGCCGGCTTAGTCATGGCCGAGCTGATCGCGCGACGACGCGCCCATCGCATCCTCATTGTGTCGCCGGCCGGCCCGCTTCTCGAGCAGTGGCACCGTGAGATGCGGGAGCGGTTCGGCCTGCGCTTCTCCGCGATTCGCGGTGCGGGCGACCTCCAGCAGGTCCGGCACGGCCACGAGCTTGGGGCCAACCCGTTCGATCACCTGTCGTACTGTCTCACGTCGGTGGACTTCGCAAAGCAGGAAAAGGTCCTTCAGGAGCTGGAGCGCTCGGTCTGGGACCTGGTTGTCCTCGATGAGGCCCACCACTGCGTGCGCCTCGGCTCAGCCGGAGATTGGGAGGACTCTCGACGACGCCGGCTGGCGGAGGTGCTGGCTCAGCAGAGCGACGGACTCCTGCTGTTGACCGCGACGCCGCACGACGGCTTCGACGCCCACTTCGCATCGATCGTCGAGCTTCTCGACGCGAGCCTCGTAGATGGCCGGGGGGAACTGCGCGGTGAGCGATACCGGCAGCACGTCGTGAGACGGCTGAAGCAGCACATCAAGGATCCCACCACCGGCGAACCGCTCTTCCGAACCCGCAGCGTCACTCCTCGTGCCGTGGTGTTCGGTGTCGACACCCACCCGGAATTTTCGTTGTTTCAGCAGGCGCTCCTGGCGGCCGTGGCGCCTCGCCTGAAGGCCGCCATCCGTGGGCAGCGGTTCGGCGAGGTCCTAGCCTTCGTGTCGCTCCTCAAGCGATCGGTCTCCACGGTCGCGGCTTGCCGGAACACGTTGACGGTCATCCGCGACCGATATCGTGAGCTGTCGAAGTCAGGCGAGCGGGAGATCGAGACACGACGCCAACGGCTCCGGACGCTCCGAGACTACCAGCGGCGGATGGAGCGCTTTGGCGCGCTCTCCTTCGACGAAGAACAGGACTGCGCCAACCTTGAAGCCGAAGACATGGCGTCTGATCTAGTCGAGGCAGGGCTCGACCAGATCGTGGGACGCATCGACGTGCTGCAGCGATCGCAACGGCGCGAAAAGGACCGCGGAAAGCGCGTCAGCACCACGGGCGACGCCCTGGATGCCCTGGTCGACCTCGCCGAAAATGCGCTCGACCAGGATCCAAAGCTCCTAGGTGTCCTCGCCGAGCTTCGCGCCATCCGATCCGAGGCCCCCCGCGCGAATGTTCTTGTCTACACCGAGTACACCGACAGCCAGGATGCTCTCGTCGTCTACCTCCAGCGGGCCCTGAGCGCAGGCGAGCTGACCGGCAGGATCCTCGCCGTGAGCGGCCGAGCCGAGCATGCGGCCGAGCGTGGCCACTTGACTGAGCGCTTCGCCGCGGAGGACGACCTCGTGCTCGTCAGCACGGATGCGACCGCCGAGGGGCTGAACCTCCACGACCGCTGCCACCACCTCTTGCACCTGGAGCTCCCGTACAACCCGAACCGGCTCGCGCAGCGCACCGGCCGCATCGACCGCTACGGTCAGCGTCATGACCCGGATGTGCGGTATCTCTACCTAGCCGGCACTTTCGAGGAGCGGCTCCTGTTGAGGCTGGTCGCGAAGTACGAGCGGCAGCGGGCACGGCTCACGTTCGTTCCGGACACGCTGGGCGGGATCACCACGGATGACGCCCAAACGGTGCGTCTCTTAGAAGGCCTCGCGGAGGAGGAAGGCGCGCTCTTTGAGCAGCCCCCCCGAGAGATTCGCCAGATGGAGGTCGACGGGGAGGAGGATGCCGCCACCCCAGCCTACCAGGAGCTGCTCGCCGAGGTGGAGCGCGCCCTCACCGGCTACGAGAGGGCCGCCAAGACCAGCTCCTGGATGTTCGAGGCCGGCCTCAACGCGGAGGCCGAACGGGTGGCCGAGGCCGCACGGGCGCGGGACGAGGGCAAGCGTCTCGGTGCGGTCGAGCTCGTGGACTTCGTGACGAAGGCGCTGGAGTCGGACTCCGCGGGCGGCGGCACGGTTCTCAGAACCGGAGCGTGTGACCTCGAGCTTCGCCTGCCGTCCGTCTGGAGTCACGGCCTCGACGACATCCCCGGCTATGACGCGAGGAGCCGGGTGCTGCGGCTCACGACCGATCGCCAGCGCAGTCGGGACGACCACGGCCAGCCGCTCGGCTACCTCGGCCGGGCGCACCCGATGGTTCGGCGCGCGCTCGACCGAGTTCGCAACCTCCGCTTCGGCGGAACCGACGCCTATGTCGACCGACGGGTCAGTGCGGTCGAGCTCCCGATCGCACGGCCCGCGCTACTCCTGACGTTCCTGGGAGCCGTGGAGAGCGACCGGGGCCACGAGCTTGAGCGGGTGCTCGGCGTGCTCGTCGACGAGAACTGCCGCCGTGAGGTGTTCACCGACCCGCACCAGTGGCTCGAGCGCATCGCAGGGGGTCGCGCCACGTCCACCCGCGACCTCTGGGAACGGTGCTTCGCCAGCTGGGGCGATGCGGCTCAGCGTTCCGGCGCAGAAGCGGTCCGAGACGCCTTCGCGACGCTCGCCGAGACGCTGATCGCCGAGCATCGTGGTGACGTGGAAGCCGAACGCGTCGATCTCGACGGATGGGTCCAGGCGCGAGCCCAGACGATCTGCGGATCCGTCGTGCGCGTGCAGTTCGATCTGTTCGCCGGTAGCGCCGAGCGACCCGCTTGGCAGACCCTGGAAGAGCCGACGAGCCGTCTGACAGCCTTCGCCACGGATCGCACGAACCCGCCATCCGCACGCGGCGAGGCCGAGGGGGTGTTGCGGCTCTACCAGAAGCGGGTGCGCGACCTCACGTCCCGGGCGAAGACCCGGTGCCTCGATCCTCAGCCGCTCGGACTCCTGATGCTCATCCCGGGCGGCGATGACGGGAGGGTCACCTGATGGCGCTCCTCCTCGGCGATTGCACCTTCGTCGGCCCGGCGCTCCCGGAGCCCTTCGTCAAGTTCCGCCTCGAGGAGGAGCTGACAAAGCGGAAGCTCCTGCCGCGCGCGGTGGGGCTCGAACAACGCGCGCTCCAAGAGCGCTGGGACGTCTACCGCCGCAAGCTGCGGGCCCTCGGTGAGCAGGGTGGCGACCGGCGGGTGGCGAGCCACGTGCTCGAACCGCTCGCCGAGCGCCTGGGCTACGACCGCTTCGAGCTCCAGCCGGACGTGGTGACCCGTGAGGGCGCGGAGAGCGGCGGCTGGCTCTTCACGGGGCCTGACGGGCGAGTCCTCCGCGCCTGGTCTGTCGGGCTCGGAGTCGACCTGGATGCCCCGAGCCGTCGCGGTCGTGCCTACCGGTTCAGCCCGAGTCGGATCGCGCAGCGCGTCCTACTGGCCCGAGGCGAACGGGTCGGACTCCTCACTGACGGCGAGGAGCTACGGCTGCTGGTGTGCGATCCGGCGCGACCCGACAGCCACATCGGCGTCCGGCTCGATCGGTCCGGCGGCTGGCGGACCGCGGAGAGCGCCCCCGACTCCTACCGGCTGCTGCGGGCGCTGGCCAGCCCCGACGGCGTCGCGGCCATCGCGTCGCTCACCGACGCCGCTCGCCTCGCGCAGAGCGCGGTCACGAAGAAGCTGCGCGTGCAGGCCCGCCGGGCGATCGAGGGCTTGTTACAAGAGGTGCTCGATCATCCGAGCAACACCTCCGTTCGGGAGCAATGGCCCGACGCCGCCGCCCTCGCGAAGGCCCTCTGGAGCGAGGGCCTCATCCTCGTCTACCGACTCCTCTTCGTGCTCAAGCTCGAGTCCTCGGCGGATCCGGCGCGCGCCTTCAGCTTTGCGTCGACGAGCCTCTGGCGCAACACCTACTCCCCGAACACGGCGCTCGCGGGCGTCGTCCGAAAGGTCATCGATCACGGGGCTGAGAGCGGCGGATTCCTCGAAGGCGGGCTTCGCGCGCTCTGGCGGCTCTTCGCCCACGGGCTCAGCTCGAGCGAGCTCGAGGTGAAGCCGCTCGGTGGCATGCTCTTCGGCCCCGACGCGACACCGCTCCTCGACCGAATGCGCTGGGGGGAGCGCGGCGTGGCGCGCCTGCTCGACGCGCTGTTCTGGACGCCCGGGGACGGCCGCACCGAGCGCGAACGGGTCCACTACGGCGCGCTCGACGTCGAGGATCTGGGCCGTGTCTACGAGGCGCTCCTCGAGCTCGAACCGGGGATCACGGACGCGCCGATGTGCCGCCTCAGGCGGGCGAAGCTCGAGGTCGTGGTCCCACTCGACCAGGGCGCTCCCTATCGGCTGCCCGCCGCGGACTCCGAGGCCCTGCTGGCGTCGGACGCTGACGACGACTCTGCGTCGGACGACGACGATACCGCCGAGGAAGACGACGCCGAGGACGACGCCCCGAAGCGGCGCGGGAAGGACTCGGCCAAGACCAAGGTCCAGTTCATCGAAGCCATCCCGGCAGGGCGATTCTTCCTGCGCGTCGGCCTCGGACGCAAGGCGAGCGGCAGCTACTACACCCCCCATCCCTTCGTGCGCTTCCTCGTCCAGGAGACGCTGGCCCCACAGCTCGCTGAACGCAGCCCGAAGGACGATCCGCAGCCGAGCCGCATCCTCGCGCTCAAGGCCCTCGACCCCGCGATGGGCAGCGGTCACTTCCTGGTCGAGGCCTGTCGCTACCTGGGTGAAGCACTGTACGAAGCGTGCCGGCTCTGTGACGAGCTGGCGGTCCAGGCCGAGGAGCAGGCCGACGCGCTCATCGACGACGCGTCGGAACCGGAGCGACAGCAGCTCCGGTCGAGGGCGCTCGCGCTGCGGGACCGAGTCGAGGCGCTGCCCGACCCGGACGACGCGCTCATGGCCTATCTCCCGAGCCGTGCGGCGGAAGGCGAGGCGAGCGGGCTGTCCCAGAAAAAGGCCGAGTCGCTCTGTCGCCGCCTGGTGGCCGTGCATTGCCTCTATGGCGTGGACAAGAACCGCTTGGCGGTCGAGCTCGCCAAGCTGTCGCTCTGGCTCGAGAGCTACGCCGAAGGCATGCCGCTGACGTTCATGGACCACCGCCTCATCTGTGGTGATTCGCTGACCGGGCCGTTCCCGAGCCACAACCTGACGCTGCCGAAGAGCGGTCTCGCGCTCGACGATCTCTTCGCCCAGGGGCTGACGACGCGCCTCGAGACGACGCTTGCGACGGCGATGGGCCATGTCCGAGAGCTCGAAGCCACCGTCGGCAAGGACGTGGCCGACCTCGAGCTGAAGCGAGAGGCCAAGCAGCGGCTCGACGTGGGCCTCGCCCCGTTGAAGCGCCTCGCGGCGGCCTGGAGCGGCGGCGTGATGCTCGGTGAGCGGTGCGACGATGTGGGCTACCAAGCGCTGGCCGCGGCGGTCGCGGAGGGCCGTGAGACGGCGGATGTGCTGGACTCTCGGCCCGCCCTGCGCCGGATGGTGGACCTCGGCGCCGACAGTGTCGCGTTTCATTTCGCGGTCCCGGAGGTCTTTCAGGACAGCGCCCAGGGTGGCTTCGATGCCGTCCTTGGCAATCCGCCGTGGGATGCGATTCAGTTCAAGTCGAAGGAGTTCTTGGCTGCGTTCGACCTCGCGATCCTCGAAGCGCCCACGAAGCGGGAACGGAGCGCGGTGGAAGCCCGTCTCCTCGCATCGCCGGGTGTGAGCGCCCAGTTCGTCAGTCATCAGGAGGACTTCGAGCGGCTCAAGCGGGCGAACGATCGGTTGTTCGAGTTCCAGAAGGTGATTGTCGACGGCGATCTCGCTGGCCGCCAGCTCGACGCCTTCCGGGTCTTCATGGAGCGCAACGCCCAGCTGACTCGGCGAGACGGCTACACGGGCGTCGTCGTACCGTCAGCGTTCCATGCGAACGCAGGCGCGACCGGGGTGCGCCGGCTCTATCTGGAGTCGATGGCTCTTGGGTGCTGCTTCTCCTTCGAGAACCGGAGGAAGCTGTTCGAGATCGACTCGCGCTTCAAGTTCGCGGCTATTGTGGCGCGCAAGGACCCTGGCGGAACGACCAGCTTCGAGTGTGGCTTCTACTGGCATGATCTGGAGCGGCTCTTCGACGGTCTGGAGCGGCTTCGCTATCGGCATGAGTTCGTCAGTCTCGTCGGTGGCGCGCACCTCTCGTTTCCGGAGCTTCGCGGGGAGAAGGACGCTGCGGTCGCGGACCGGATGGGTACCTCTTCGTCATCGACGGGAGAGTTTCTGAAGGCGCTTGGAATTGCGCTCCAGCAAACGCCTGCGACACTGCATTCGAGCAAAGAGAGTCATCGGTGTATGCCGGTCGGGAACCTCAGCATCGACGCGCGACGGATTACTGGACCCTCCGTTGGGCGGCGGGGAGATCTGCTCGTTCACGAAGGAAAGACATTTCGGGACTTCGAGGATGTGTGGGGACCACAGCCGCGCTACCTGCTTCCGCTGCAGAACGCAACGGACCTGCCGCTTCACCTGGAACGCGCGCGTGGCTACCAGCTCGCCGTCCGGAAGATCTCGCGATCCACAGACGAAAGAACCATCCTCTGCACACTTCTGCCCCCGGGCGTCGTGCTCTTCGACAGCGCGCTCGTGGACTCTGGTGTCCGCACCGCGACCTCGGGCCACCGCCTCGCGGCGTGCGCTTGCCTGAACGCCCACCCTTTCGACTGGATCGCCCGACAGTTCGTCGCGGCAAACGTAAACCTCTTCATCGTCCGCAATTTGCCGTGGCCCCGGATTGACGGCCCAAAGTCCGCATTCCTGGCCCACCTAGCCCTCCGGCTCACCTGCAATCACGCCGGGTACGAGGCGCTCTGGTGCGAGCAGCTCGGAGAGGCATGGCGGGAGCCGACACCCCAGCACACTTGGCCGGTCGTCGCCGGCGACGACGCACGCTGGACCGTCCGCGCGGCGATCGACGCGGTGGTGGCCGACGCCTACGGGCTCGACCGCGTCCAGTACGAGCACGTGCTGTCGAGCTTCACTCACAAGAGCTACCCGCGGGCGCCCGAGCGGTGTCTCGCGGCGTACGATAAGCTGAAGTCGATCGGCCTCGACGCGTTCGCTCAAAGACACGACCCTTACTGGGACATCCCGCTGAACGAGTCGCTCCCGAAGCCCGTCATCGACCTGCCGCTCGGATCGAAGGCCGAGCCAGAGAAGTCAGGCTTGTCGCTCTTCGACGCGATGGGGGCGCCGGCGCCCCAGCGGAAGGCTCGCCGTGGTTGACGCGCGGACCAGACCGCAGCAGGTCGCGGGCCTCGAGGACGAGCTCCGCGAGCAGAAGTCGCTGCGGAAGGTCGAGGGTCGGACCGCCGACTGGGCGGACCTGGCGCAGACGTGCGTCTGCCTGGCCAACGGCGCCGGCGGCCAGATCATCGTTGGCGTCGAGGACGGGGAATCCGAGCCCGCGCCCTCCCAACGACTCCCCGTGGATCTGCTGGACCGGATCCGGAAGCGCGTCCGGGAGCTGACCGTCAACGTCGACGTGCTGGCGACCCTCGACACGCGCTCGAACGGCGGTGAGGTAGCCCTGCTGACCGTGGCTCGATCGGTCGGCGTGGCGTCGACGCATGACGGCCGGTTCTTCGTGCGAATCGGCGACAGCTGCTTCCCTGTCGTCGGCGACGACGTCTTGCGGCTCGCGGATGAGCGCCCGTCGCACTCCTGGGAGTCGATGACCTCGCTCGGAGTACCTCGCTCCCAGGCGGACCCGCCGCTGGCTCAACGACTCATCGCGGCGCTCCGCACCTCCGATCGGGTGAAAGCGTCGGTTCGCGAGAAGTCGGCCGAGGAGCTGCTCGACCACTACGGTCTGGCGCGCGGCGATCTGTTGACGAACCTTGGGGTGCTGCTCGTTGGAACGAGCCTCGATCGAGGGCGGCTCGGGACCGCGCCAGTCGTTCAGGCCATCAAGCTCGATGAGCGCGGCGCGAAGCTCGCGAAGTACGTGTGGGACGACTACGCCCTGTCGCCCGTTGAGCTGGTCGACGCCGTCTGGCAGGAGGTCGCCGACTTTCGGGAGTCCTACGAGCTGCCCGATGGGCTGTTCCGAGTCCGAGTGCCCGCCTACGACGAGTCAGTCGTGCGGGAGCTGCTCGTGAACGCCTTGGTCCATCGCCCCTACACGCAGCGAGGCGACATCTTCCTGAACCTACAGCCCCATCGGCTGGAGGTCGTCAACGCGGGACGCCTGCCCCTCGGCGTCACGCCGCGGAACATCCTGCACGCCAGTCGCCGTCGGAATGACGGCCTCGCGCGCGTCTTCCACGATCTTGGACTGATGGAGCGCGAGGGGTCGGGCTTCGACCTCTTGTACGACCGGCTCCTGACCACGGGGCGGGCGGCGCCGACCGTGACCGAAGGCGTGGACTCCGTGCACGTGGTGGTGCCGAGGCGGATCGTTCACCCCGGCGTCATTCGACTCATCGCGGAAGCGGATCAGCGACACCAGCTCAGCCAGCGGGAGCGGATCACGCTCGGCACCCTGAGCCAATCCGAGGGAATGTCGGCGACGGAGCTGACGGCCGCCCTGGAGCTGTCCGAGCCGGCTGCGATTCGCCCCTGGATCGCGCGGCTCATTGACCTGGACCTCGTGCGGCAAACCGGGCGCACGCGGGCGACACGCTACTTCGTCGAGCCGTCACTCCTTCGGGACGCCGGCATGGCCGGCCGCACCACGCTGACGCGGATCGAGCCGCACCGCCTGCGTGCGCTGATCACGGAGGATCTCGGACGTTACCCACTCTCGGCGGCATCGGAGATCCATGGCCGGGTCGGCCCTGAGATCCCCGAGCGCACCCTGAGGCGGGCCCTCGAAGAGCTCCTCGCCGAAGGCTTGGTCGCTGCCGAGGGTGAGCGACGCTGGCGACGCTACTCCGCGACCAAGACGGAGCATGGACGGTGATGATGGCCGATAGCCGGACGCATGAAGTTGGCAAGTGTTCTCAACTAAACACCTTTTCTATCGGCCACGTCCCCGGCATGGCCGATAGAAGGCCCGATCTGGCCGATAGAGCCCCTCATTTGAGCGATCGGTCTCGCGTCGCCGCGACGTGCTCAGCGTGGAGGTCCCTATGGCCCTGAACCCCATAGCCGTCGTCGAACAGGTCATCGAGGAGTACCGGAACTACCTCGCAACGGAGTTCCAGGCACGCGACCCGAAGCTGCGGGCCGCACTGGCCGCGGCGCTGGATGAGGAGGGCTTTCTGGCGCAGGAGCCCTTCTTCCAAGCGCATCGACCCTTCAAGAGCGGCTGCGGTTGGCGCGAGCTCCCCTTGGACACGACGCTCGCCGGGGTGATGGAGCGGCGCAGCGAATCGAAGACCGCCTACCTCCATCAGAGCGAGGCCATCGCCCACCTCCTGGGAGAGCGTGCCGGTCCGCTCGTCGTAACCACTGGAACCGGCTCGGGAAAGACCGAGTGTTTCCTGCTCCCGGTCATCCAGAACGCCATCGAGGACGCTGTCCGATTTCGGAAGGACGGGCTCACGGCCCTCCTCGTCTATCCGATGAACGCACTCGCGAACGACCAAGAGGAACGCATCCGTCAGTACCTCCAGGAGTCGGGTCATACCCACGTCCGGGTCGCGCGATATGACCGCTCCACGAAGGAGGACGAGCGGCGACAGCTGCGCGAACGCCCACCCCACATTCTGCTGACCAACTACATGATGCTCGAGTACCTCCTCGTGCGTCCGGCCGATCGCGACGCGCTGTTCGCGAACCACCGATGCCGCTTCGTCGTGCTCGATGAGGTGCACACCTACCGCGGGAGCCTCGGCGCCAACATCGCGCTACTCTTCCGTCGACTCCGGGCTCACCTCGGCGCCGCCCGACAGGACTGGAAGGCTGTTGAGGGAGAGGACCGGCGGCGCTTTCCCGAGCTCCTGCCCATTGCGACGTCGGCGACGATCAAGAGCATCGACGAGACCGGCCGGGCTCCCGCGGAGGTTCGTCACCTGCGCGACCTCGCCGTCCGCGAGTTCCTGTCGAAGCTGACCGGTGTCGAGGGGGACCGATTCAAGGTACTCGGCGAGGAGCTAAGGGACCTCGATGTGCCCGCCGAGGCCGGCTGGGTTCCCGATCCTGCCTTGCTCGAGCACGATCTCGAAGATGCCGGTGGACTTCGACTCGCCCTGACTTCGCTGTCCGGAGGCGACGAGGGAGACTCGCTCGAACGACTGGCACGCCGAGCGGGTCCGCTGTGGACGTTGAACGATCTGCTGGCGCGCAGGCCCATGTCGATCTCGCAGGTCCTCGAGCACATCCGAGATCGGGTTCCTTCTCGATCCACCACAGACTACGACGTGCTGCGTCGTGAGGTCGAGACGGCGCTCATCGTGGGAGCCATGCTTCCGGACGGCACGCCGGGCTCGCTTCGGCTGCGGGCGCATCGCTTCATCCGTGGGGACTGGCGCTTCACGCGGTGTGTCGACCCTGAGTGCGGCCGGCTCTATGCCATGGGCCAGGAGCGCTGCGACTGCGGCTTCGTCGCGGCGCCACTGTACCTCTGTCGTGCGTGTGGCGCCGACGCATTGCGGTTCCGAGGCGACGACCAGGACCCGGGCATGGCCCCGCTTCAGCCGAATGGGTCTCGCTCCGAAGAGGGCGAGTGGTTGCTCTATGACCAGAACCGATTCGCGCCGGAGGAGGACGAAGCCGAGCTGTCCAAGAAACAGATGCGCGAACGCCCGATCGTCGAGGGCACCTTCGATCCCGCGACCTGCTCGTTCGCGAAGACCGGCTACCAGCTGCCGGTGGTCCTGGCGCCTGCTCGGAATCGGTGCCTCGTCTGCGGCGGATCGGCCGGTTCGCACGACGTCGTCACGCCCGTGTCGCTCGGCACGTCGGCGGCCGTTCGCGTGCTCGCGGAAGGACTCGTGGAGGGGCTCGCCGAGCAGAATCGCAACCGCCCGGGCCACGACGGCAAGGAGCGGCTGCTCATCTTCTCCGACAGCCGCCAGGATGCCGCTCACCAAGCGCGCTTCATCACCTACGCCGGCCGCTACGACCGCATGCGCCGGCGAGTGGTCGAAGCGCTCGAACAAGCGCCCGACCGGTCGGCGAACCTCGAGGAGCTCCTGACCCGCCTTGTGGCGATGGCTGTCCAGCGAGGCGACAATCCTCACTGCCCTTCCGGCTCGGATGCGAGCTTCTTGCCCCGGGTGGTGCAAGACCGCGCCAAGGCATGGGAGGAAGCGCCGTTGCTCGACGACCTGGCTGTGACGGCCGGCTACCGAGCATCGCTGTTCAACCTCGGCCTGGTCGGGGTCCGCTACGAGAAGCTCGAACCCTACATCGCGAAGGCAGGTGGCGAGATTGCGGCGTCCCTGGGGCTCACGACTGCTCAGCTCACCTTTGTCGCGCGGTGCCTGCTCGACGAGATGCGGCGGCGCGGGGCCGTGTCTCGGCCGCTGCTCTGCTATCACCCAGCCAGCCCGAGCTGCCCCGAACAGTTCAAGGCGCCGGCCGATTGGGAGCGGCGCATCAAGAACCCCTCCGGGTATCCGTGTGACGCTTCCGGCCGCCCTGTCGGCTGGCTCGAGGAGTCTGAGATCCCACCCGGCATTTCGAAGCGGAACGCCTGGAGGCGGCCGAAAGCCGGGGGCCGCGCGCCCAGCCTGGAGGCGAAGCTGCGCCATCTCGTGCGCCGAATGGGCTCGGAGGTCACGCCGACGGAGGAGCACATGCTCGCCGTGCTCGGCCTGCTATCGGGTGGACCCCAGTACATCGAGGCGGAGGCGCTTCACGGCTTCAAGGCGGCACGACCGCTGCTCCAAGTGTCGTGGAAAGTCATCGGCCTCGAGATCGTGGCGACAGGCCAGCTCCGCCTGTGCACGGTGTGCAACGTGCGTATGCCGTGGGTGGAGGCCGGGAGTCCCTGCCCGAACTGCCGCGGCGAGCTTCGGCCTCGATCGGACACGGATCTTCAGGAGAATCGGTCGGCCGAGCGGATTCGCAACCAGACGCTGGTACCGCTCTCGGCGGGCGAGCACACAGCCCAGGTCACCGGAGACGCGCGAATCGAGCTCGAAGAGGACTTCAAGGCGCCGCCACCGGACTTCCGGGCGCCTCGGGACTGGAACGGCACGACTCGCCGCTCGGCCACCAACGTGCTCGCTTGCTCGCCGACGCTGGAGATGGGCATCGACGTCGGCGGACTCGACGCGGTCGTGCTCCGCAACATCCCGCCGCGGCCCGACAACTACGCGCAGCGCGGCGGGCGTGCCGGCCGTCGATCGCGCGTGGGGATCGTCCTCGGCTACGCACGGAGCACGCCGCATGACGCGTACTTTTTTGACCGCCCGGCCGAAATGATTGCTGGCGAGGTGCCCGCACCCGGGATCGGCCTGGGCAATCGAGACGTGGTCCTGAGACACTTGAACGCTCTCGCGTTCGGGTCCGCGGAGCCTGGACTTGCGGGTCGGATGGCGGAGTACGTCAACATTCGCGGCGAGGTCGACCAGGCGAAGATCGAAGGGCTCATCGGCGCCTTGGAGGCGCAGTTCCCTCACGCGGTCGCTCTGGCCATGGCGGCGTGGGGCCCCGATGTGCTGGAGCCGGCCGGCCTGGCGAGTCCGCCGCTGCTGCTGGAAGCGCTCAGCAGACTCCCGAACGCCGTCCGAGATCTCATCGACCGCGTGCGCCATCAGATCATGAAGCTACAGGAGACCATCACCCGCTGGAACGAGCTGGATACGGGCTCCAAGCACTCGGCCGGGCATGCGCGCGACCTCCAGCGACGCCTGCTCGGCATTCCAGACCAGCGCGAACACGGCGAAGCCGACGACCGCGGCAGCGGACACCCGATGCGGCGCTTCGCCGAGTTCGGACTCCTCCCCGGCTACGAGTTCCCCTCGGCGCCCTGCACCGTGCGCCTTATGGGGGATGAGCACGAGGAAGATCCTCTGTCGGTCGCTCGGCGCTTCGGTATCGCCCAGTATCAGCCGGAGGCCCCGGTCCACGCGCGCGGACACCGCTGGCGCGTGATCGGACTCGACATGGCGTCCCCCTGGAACCCTAAGTCCCCGGAACCGGACTGGATCTACGTGCGCTGCAAGACGTGCGAGCTTCGCTACAGCGTGCACGACCCACGCTGTCCGCGCTGCGGGTCGGACGAGACGGCTGGCAGTGGGACAGGCTACCCCGGTCATGAGTACGGCGGCTTCCTCGCGGTCCGGGAGGACACGCCGGTCCTGCAGGAGGAGGATCGCTTCGGAATGGCGTCGCTCGTGGCGTGCCACCCACAACGGGACGGCCGAGTCCTGGCGCGACGGCGGCTCGCGACTGGCTGGCGCACGGAGCTTCGTGGTGAAGAGACGGTGCGCTGGATCAACGAATCGAAGCCGCTCAGCGAATCGGAGCTCGAAAGCGACAGGCCGCGGCTGCACGAGAAGCGTCGCGGGTTCTACCTTTGCCCGAGCTGCGGTCGAATGCTCAAGGTCCCCGACGAGCCGACGGACCGCAAGGGCCGGCGCAAGCCCAAGAAGGGCGACGGCCCCGATCCCTTCGGACACGGGTCCGGCTGCCAGCGCAGCGGACTGCCGCCGATGCCTGCCTCGATCATCGCGACGACGCCGGCCACCACGTTGCGACTGACGGTCGTGCTCCCGAACGACTACCCGGAGGACGACTACCTGCGCTGGGGATACTCGCTCGGCTATGCCCTTCGGACGGGGCTCCGCCAGCTCTACATGCTGGACGGACCCGAGGTGGATTTCGAGCTCGAGGCGCTTCACGACCGACGGAGCCGGGAGGGCGTTCAGAGGTTGGGCGCGCTGACATTCATTGACTCCGCGGTGGGAGGCAGCGGCTTTCTCGAGCGCTGTGCGGAGGAGCTTCACCTCGTCGCCCGCCGTGCCATCGAGCACTTGGACCACCCAAATTGCGACTCCGCGTGCTACCGCTGCCTGAAGTCCTATGCGAACCAGCGCCACCACCTGCACCTGTCGTGGCCGCACGTCATGCCGGACCTCGAGGCGATCGCGGCCGCGGCCCCCGAGCCCCTATTGCCCGAGCTCGGCGATGGGAACGATCCGCGACCCTGGCTCGACGCCTACGACGCCGGTGTCGGCTCGCCGCTCGAGCTAAGATTTCTCCGCCTCTTCGAGGCGCACGGTATCGTTGTGGAGAAACAGGTCACCGTCGGGCCCGATCCCGAAGGACCGACCATCAGCCAGGCCGACTTTCGCGTCTCCGGCACGAACGTGCTCATCTACATCGACGGGGCGGCCTTCCACACTGGAAACCGGTTGCGCCGCGACCGGTACATACGAACCGCGCTACGGCTGGGAAGCGCCGGGTGGCGTGTCGTGGAGCTGACAGCGAGGGACCTGAGAACGCCGAAGCGGACTGTCGGGTGGGTCCTCGAGGGTGGCGGACCGCTCGACACAGTACGACGCACGACGCAGAACGAGAACGCGGTGCGTATCGCGAAGTCCATCTACGAACGCCTTGATCAGAGCGCGGCCGACGAGGTGACGCTCGCTGAGGTCCTCGAAATTGCAAAGCGGCAGGGGGCGGATGAAGGCGAGGCGTTGCTCGCCATGGAACGCCTGGCCGGGGCCGGCGTCGTAAGGCGCCAGTTCGTCGACATGACAGCCGCGATACCGTCCCCGATGAGTTGGGAGCACGTCTTTGCCAGGCTGGGGGGCCGCGACGGCCTTCAGGGCGACGGCTGGCGTGAAGGGGCGCGCACCATCGCAGTGCGATGGGTGCAAGTGGAGGAAACGACTCATGATCGACGCCGCCAATAACCTAGAACGCCTGCTCGATGTCGTGAGGAACCACGCGCCGAATCTCCTCGAGATGGTGCAGGTGGAGACATCGGGTGAGTTCGCCGACGCGGCGGAAGCGGCTGTGCATCGATGCCTGCTCAAGCTGGAAGACCGCCGCAAGCTCCTGGTGAAGGCCGACGAGACCCTACTCTCCACTCAGCTTGCTGACATGCTTACGTTGGCAGGGGTGCCCACCAAGCAGGACCCCTTTTCCAACGGGCATGTCGACCTGCTGATCACTCATCTGGGCACCGACCGATTCCGGATGCTGGGCGAGTGCAAGATCGACAGAGGCCCGAAGTACCACTGCGACGGCACGAGCCAGCTCCTTGGGTACTGCAACACGTCGGACGAGCGTGCCCTCTTCATCAGCTTCTCGCGAGAGGCCAATCTCCTGGAGCGGTTGGAGGACACCCGGGAGCACTTCGACGCCCCTGAGAAATGCCACACCGTCAGCAGTACGGACGACCACAGACTCGCCTTCGGCTTTATCGGCGTTCACACGCATGCTCATGGGAGACCCGTCACGGTGTTCCACTTGGGATGCAACCTCCACGTCGAGCCGAGCACCTCAAGCACGGCGGGGAGCACACGGAGGGCGAAGAATACGACAGCCACACGGAAGGGAGGAACGGGCACGCAAGACACCTGAGTCCCCGACACTACAGACGGCGGCCGCGAAGCCGTGGAAGTCGCTCTGCCCGGGCTATAGCGCGATGGATCCAGTGCAGGTGACGAACCGGTCGTGCTCGGGGACGCGTTCGAGGAGCAGGCCGAGGACGGCGAGCGCGACGTGAGCCCGAATCCGGTGCTCGAGCCGGTGGTAGACCGGCCGCATCTTGAGTCCGCTCTTGAGGGTGCGCCAGCACTGCTCGACGCGCATCAGATGCTTGTAGGCCAGGGCCATGTCCTCGGGCGACAGCGAGCCGTCATTCGAGCAGACGACGAGTTTGCCATCGAATTGCGCGTCGGCGTAGACCTTCGCCCGATCGATCTCCAGGCGCTCGCCTCGACCGACTCGCAGGTAGCGGCCGAATCGCTCACTGGTGCGCAGGTCGCAGACGCGCTTCGAGTGCATGGTTCCGCGGTCGGGTTGGAGCGTGGCGAGCTCGGCTTCCAGTACCGGACAACTGCGCCCGAGCGCGGTGATGGGCAACGCGCGCGATCCCGTGGCATTGCTCAGCGGGATCGGGCATCGTGTGCGCCATGGGTATCCGACCTCGTGAATCGCAGGACGGGCCGTGATTCTGCGCGGCCACGGCAGCGGTCTGCGCACTCCCGTTCGCGTACGCGTGAACGACGATCTCACGCTCGACGCCGGCGCCTGCCAGGCGGTCGCGGGGCCGCACGGTCCGGTGTGGCTCGTCCTTCCCCCCGAGACGACGCTCTTCCACCAGGTGCTCGCCTACCTCGACGACAAGCCCGATCCCCCGAGGCGGCCATCGGGCTCCATGGTCGGCCGCGAGGGCGTGGCGACCGCGGCGCTTGCGTTGCGCTGGGGCTCGTACCTCGCTGTGCTCCTTGACCTCGACAAGCCCCTCTGGCCCGAGGTCCACTCGCCGAGGACGAGCCGCATCAGCGATGCGGAGATGGCGCGCATCAACATCGAAGCCTCGGCCGCGCTCGCGGAATGGATCGAGATCTACCGCGCCGAACCCGGCGGCCGTCGCTACGAGCGCCTCGTGAACCGAGCCGTCGCCTATCTGCCGATGCCGACGAGGACCTCAACGCTCGAGGTCACGCCGTTCGCCTTGCTCGCGCAGCCGGATATGGCGGGAGTTCTCGTGGGTGGAGCGGATGCCGAGCACCTCGACCGGGTGCGCGGCGACGTCGAGCGACACGCAGCGCGCGTCTTCGCCAACGCGTTGCTGAACACGGCGTGGCGCAACGGGCCCGTCGAGGACATCCATGCGGGCGACTTCCGTGGCTACCCGCTCGAGCAACGGCGAATGACGCCCGCCGAGGAGCATGAGCTGATGGCCTCCGCGAGCGGGCGGCTGGCGCTTGGCATGACGGTCTGCCTGCAGCTCGCCACGGAGCAACCGCGGCGACCCTGGCCCGAGCAGGTGCTTCCGTACGCGCTGGCCGAGATGCTGCTGATCACGCCGTCGCGGTGGACTCTCACGGAGGTCTCGCGGCAGGTTCGACTCCCCGTGCATGGCCCCATCGGCATCGACCTCGGGATCGGCGGCGAGGATCAATCCAGGACGTAGCCGCGACGAGGAGGTGCGCCCGTGCTGGGACTGGCATTCAAGACGGTCGAGTTCCTCGTGCTGGTGGACAGCGAGTCGGCCGCGGTCTGAGCCCACGGCGGGCGCTCGACAAGCTCAGCATGATGGTGTCCGCGGACGCCGCCAGCGTGGCATGTCCGGGACAGGCGCTCCGGATGCTTCGACGCTCTTCCCGGGCGCTCCGGAAGCACCCGTTCTCGGCCCGGGCGACCTGCGCGAGAGCGCTCGCGAGACTCCCCGGGCCGTCAGCCGCCCGGCTCGGCGGTTTCTTGGGACCAGCGGACAATCGCGTCGGACCGCTCGGGTGGTCACGCCCCCGCGTCGGCCGCCCACCGCCGCTGTTGACCGCGGCGACACCTGGCGGCCAGCGTGGGGGACCCGTTCTCGGCCGCAGCCCTCTTCGCGCCGCGCAACCCCGTCCCGCCAGCACCTCCGGCCTGAGAGCGGATAGGCGCTATGAAGCCGTCCGCCGGCGGATAGGGGCTATGAAGCCGTCCGCCGGTGCGAGTTGGGGTGTCGAGCTCGTCTCAGAGCGCCGACAAGCCCTCGCTCTCCGTCGCGCTGGTCGCCCGATCAACGGTGTTTCATGTAACTATTTGCCGTGTGTGAATTCGGCTCTGCTCGGCGACGGACGCTGGGCACACTGAACGTGCAGCTCAGCGTCCACGCTCGGCGGCGTGCCTCCGGCGGCCTCTCCGAACGACGGCGGAAGGCTGTCGTCGTTGCGGTCGTCGTCCGGGTCCGGCGACAGCGGCGCCCGAGCGCGGGCGCGCGGCGGTTCGGTCACGGGCAGGCTCAGTGCCGCGAGGATCCCCTCCACGGCGGTGGGCTCATAGACCACGCCGATGAGGCGCAGTCGCCCGAAGCAGCGCGAGCAGGCCAGCCCATCGATTCCAAATACACACCTCAACAAATCCGCCCACGAGAGCCGCAAGCGACGCGACGCGGAGCGGTCCTCGGCCACGGCACCGAGGCATGCGACCGGCGGTGGGGGCGGTTGCGCAGTCAGCACGTGCCGTCGCGGGGCGCTGTGCGCCACCAGCACAGCCGCATATCGGCGTCCATGCAGGGCGGGTGCCCTGGGCGATGGCACTTCCGGGAGGACGGACTCCCCCGCGGCGTCACGCCTCGGAGGAGTCCCTGGAGACGCGCGGGAGCTACGGCGCCAGCACGTTCACCGTGGCCTGTTTCAGCCCGGTGCTCGCGCAGACGCCCTGGAAGCACGCGTCGACGTGTCCGATCCCCACGGCGCGACCGCGCACGAGGCCCTTGGTCGCCAGCAGCCGGAGCGTACTCGGCGCATCCACGGACCAGCTCGCGAGCGGATCGAACGTCACCTGGTTCACGGTCCCGTCGCTGTAGTGCGCGTACGCGCGCAGTTGCACGGTCCCATGCAGGATGACGTCGACCGGCGACGGCAGCACCTGCACCTGGGTCAGCAGCGGGTTGATGACCTGCACCAGGATGGTGTCGTTCACTTCACCCGTGCCGCTCTTGAGGAACGCCGTCACAATCGCATTGCCGAGGGCGACCGACTGCGCGTGCCCGGCGCGTGCCGGCGCATTGGCGACGGTCGCGACCTCGGGATGATCGCTCATCCACGTCGCGTCCGTCGTCACGCAGTACCAGTTGCCGCCAAAGCGCCCCAGAAGGTCCAGATCCGCGCTGCGCCCGAGCGGCAGCTTGACCGGATCCATCCCGCCCGGGTTCACCTGGAGCTGGTCGGCATCCGCGTTGACCACCAGCACGGCCACGCTCCCGCTCAGCCCGATGCCCGCGCTCGCCCGCAGCAGCGCCGTGCCGGCGTTGGCGGTGGTGACCCGCCCCGGCTCGACGTTGCTCACGCGCGCCACGGTCTCGTCAGACGAGGTCCACGCCACGCTGTCGGTCAGCTCGCGGTCGATGCCGTCGCTGTAGTG
>SXGT01157091.1_pt1 | contig 20060 bp, 17 predicted proteins | sample 3176221 | NCBI WGS metagenome assembly SXGT01 (sample SAMN11356862, study PRJNA531348) | freshwater metagenome | isolation source: freshwater sample F1-120 | place: China: Fuxian Lake, Yuxi | collected 2017-12-25
CCGCTGCCACCACGTCGCGACAATGGCTGAAGGCGAAGATGGGAACCTCGATGCCGAGGCGGTCACAGATCGGTGTGTGCATGGCGTGATTCTCCTGTGCCCGCGCTTAGCACCGCAGCGCGGCCCGGCCACGACCCGCCGGCAGGGCCTGCGAGCAGGACCTGCCCATGCCCGCGCCAGGCGTTGCGACGGGATCCGCCGCCAGGCCGGCTGCCGTGAACGCCGCCCAACGACCAACTCCGGGCGGCAGAGCCTCGTCGGCGCAACCGACGGAACGCCGGTTTCGAAGTGGATGAGGCTGGTCGGGCGAGGAGCAGGCAGGAGGACCACTGAACCGCATCGCGGACAGGGGATCCGAACCGTTGACCGTGGCGTTGCGCCCGTGGGATGAATCGTCCGGAGCACCTGGGCCGAACGCAGGACGGCCACTCCCCTTCACGGATGTGGCCTCGTGCCGAGTCGGGGCCTGGGCGGTCGTGGACAGTCGACGTGGTGGACCAGAGGATTCAGGAATTGATCGAGCTGGTCCCGGCCTGGCGCGGGCGGGACGTCGTTGTGTCGCCTCTCAACGGTGGTCTGACGAACCGCAACTTTCGGGTCGATGCGGGCGGGGAGAGCTTCGTGCTGCGCCTCTGCGGAGAAAACAGCAGCCTGCTCGGCATCGACCGGGCCCACGAGCACGCCTGCTCGATGACGGCCGCCGCGTTGGGAATTGGTGCCGAAGTCATCGCACACTTGCCGGACCACAATGTTTTGGTGACGAGGTACATTCCCGATCGACTTCTCTCCGCCGAGGACATTCGGCGGCCCGAAATTCTGAGCCGTGTCGTGGCAACGCTGCGACGGGTTCACGCTGGGCCGCCGAGTCTCGGCAGCTTCTCGCCATTCGACACGGTGCGAAGCTACTTCGCGCGTGCTCAGCAATCTGGAGTGACTTTTCCGGAGACGATCCGGCGAGCATTCGTGCTGATGACCCGGATCGAGGCAGCGACGCGCAGCGACGAGCCGGCTTGCCCGTGCCACAATGATCTCCTGGCTGCCAATTTTCTGGATGATGGAACCACCGTGCGCCTGATTGATTGGGAATACGGCGGCATGGGCGACCGGTTCTTCGACCTTGGCAACCTGGCGGCCAATAGCCAGTTCGAAGAGCCGCACGAGTTGGCACTGCTGCAGCGGTACTTCGGAGCGGTCCGGTCCGATGATCTCCGACGTCTGCGGCTGATGCGTCTGGCCTCGGACCTGCGCGAGTCGATGTGGGGGTTTCTGCAGGCCGGGATCTCCACGCTCGACATCGACTATGTCGAATACGGACGCCATCACCTGGATCGGTTTCTGACAGGCTGCGATGCGTCGCTGTGAATTCCCGCCACCGCGGCAGGGTCGGTGCCGGGAGTTGGTCGCGAGTCAAGGCGAGGAGAAAGCGGAATGATTCCCACGGAAGCTCGAGTCGTGATCGTCGGGGGCGGTATTGCCGGGGCCAGCATTGCGTATCACCTGGGCAAGCTGGGCTGGCGAGACATCGTGGTGCTCGAACAAGGCGAACTCGCCAGCGGAACGACGTCGCACGCTCCGGGTCTGGTGGGGCAATTGCGATCCAGCGTGAGCCTCACGAAGCTGTTGATGGACAGCGTCGCGCTGTACCGCACGCTGCGCGTGGATGATGAGGCGGGCTTCTTCGAGGTGGGCAGCCTGCGCGTGGCCTCGTCCCGGGAGAGGCTCACGGAACTGCAGGAGCAGGCAGAGTTTGCGGCGCGAGTCGGCCTGGAGGCCCATCTTCTCGGCCCGGCGGAAGCGGTTCGGCTGTGTCCCCTGATGAGTCTCGACGGCGTTGAAGGTGCGTTGTTCGTGCCGAGCGACGGTTCCGCGACAGCGACCCTTCTGGCACGGAGTCTGACCGGCGAAGCCCGTCGGCTGGGCGTTTCGTTTCACACCCAGGTCCGGGTTCACGCGATCGATGTGCACAATGGTCGCATCCGCGCGCTCGAGACGAGCCAAGGCCGCATCGCAACGGAAACGCTGGTCGTTGCCGCCGGCATCTGGTCGCCGCTGCTCGCTCGCCTGGTGGGAATCTCGCTGCCCCTGACACCGATGCAGCATCAGTACGTCGTGACGGCGCCGCTGCCTGAACTGGCCGGTCAGACGATCGCCAACCTGCGCGATCCGGACAAGCTGGTCTACTTGCGACAGCGCGAGGAGACCCTGGTCATCGGCGGCTATGAACGGAATCCCCGCTTGTTCTCCGTCGACGCGATTCCCGCTCGCACCGATCCGACCGTGCAGACGTTCGATGCCCGCCACTTTGAACCACTCCGCAGGGCGATGGCCGAACGAGTTCCGCGTTTGACGACCACGGAACTGGCGAAAGGGGTCAATGGTATCGAGTCGTTCACACCCGACGGGGAGTTCCTGCTTGGACCCTCGCGCCAAGTGGGTGGTTTCTGGGTCGCATGTGGCTTCTGTGCGCACGGCATCTCGGGTGCCGGTGGCGTCGGCAAAGCTCTGGCCGAATGGATCGTCACAGGCCAACCGGAGCTCGATCTCTCGGCGACGGCGATCGAACGATTCGGACCGCAAGCCGCCGACGCGCATTTCATCGGCCAGGGGGCGTCGCGAGTCTACGGAACCTACTATGACCTGCGGCGAACGGAAGTGGTGGGGGAGGGCTGAGATCGGCTTCGACCAGCCGCGTCATTCGCACGCCTCCGAATCCACGGGCAGGCCGTGCTCGCGCAACAGCTTTGCGGCGAAGTCGCGGTGGCGCTGCAGCCCCAGCGCGCGCAGGTGCCCTTCGAGCTTGGCCAGGTTGACGTCGCCCATGCTTGCGCGCGAGTCCAGGCTCACCCGTCACCGATGTCGAGTGGCCCGCAGTTCGGACCGCACCCGAGGTGTTCGAGTTCAGTGCCCGGCGAGCGCGCGCAGACCGGCGTGGCGTGGATGGCGGGCCAGCGCCGCCGTTGCGACGCGCCGGGCGTCGGCGGCGCGGTCGCTCGAATCGAACGCGATCGCGAGGAGCCAGGCATGGTGTGGGTCGTCGGGCGCGAGTGCTGATGCCTGTTCGAGCGCGCGCAGGGCCTCGTCGCGTCGGCCACGGCGCACCAGCGTCAATCCAAGTGCCGACTGCACGTCGGCCGAGTCGGGCACGGCGCGGGCGGCGCGACGCAGGATTTCCTCTCCCGCACCGTCGTCGCCGCGCACGCGGGCGAGGTCGGCGAGGTTGACCCACGCTGGCACGAACCAGGGCGCGATGCGCAGCGCCTCGCGATAGTGCTTCTCGGCCGCGGCGGGATCGCCGCTGCGCTGGGCAAGCAGGCCCTGGTTGAGGTGCGATCCCGGCTCGTCGGCGGTGTAGCGATGCGCTTTCTGCAGTTCGGCGAGTCCGCTCTCAAGCGCGGCGAGCGCCGCTGGTTCGAAGGTGTTCCGTGGGACGTCGGCGAGTGCGCTTGCGGCCTCGAGCCGGATCGCGCGCCGCGGGTCGGAGAGCAGCGGCGCCCCGATACGAATCCGCTCGCTCGGAGGCAGGCCCGCCAGTGCCAGTGCCGCGCCGAGTCGCAGCAGCGACTCGCTCGCCTGGGCCGATTGCTCGATGAGAGGGATGACCCCCGGCGCGGTCTCGGGGGGCAGCAGGGAGAGCGCGGTGGCACGCGCCAGCGCGCTCTCGGCGGGGTCGCGTGCGAGTGCCGCCAGCAGGGCAGGTGCCTGCGGATCGCCGTCGCGGACCGCCGCCAGCACGGCGGGGAAGAGCGGGCGACGCTCGCCCGGCGGACCGTGGCGCTCGGTGAGAACGCGCGCTGCCCACGCGGCATCACGATCGGTGTGACAGCTGGTGCACGGCTCCGGCACGCCAAGTGTCTGTGCGAGATCGGGTCGCGGTACGCGCAGGCCGTGGTCATGCCGCGCGTCGACACCCATGTAGGTCCGCGTTGGCATATGGCAATTGACGCAGCGAGCACCGGGCGAGCCGACCGGGTGGAGATGGTGTGCTGCGACGTCGAATCGCTCCGGCAGGTGACAGCGGCCGCAGAGCGCATTGCCTTCGGCGCGCAGTTTCAGCGAATGCGGATCGTGACAGTCGGAGCACACCACGCCGGCGGCGTGCATCCGGCTCTGCAGGAAGGAGCCCCAGACGTAGACCTCGTCGCGCATCTGGCCGTCGACCTCGTAGAGGCCCGCGTCGAGCAGAGCGGGGCGGTGGGCATCGAGGAAGGGCGCGTGCGCCGGGTCGGCGGGTGCAAGGCTCGCGCGGCGTGCGTGGCAGGGCGCGCAGGTTTCGATTTCCGAGCGCGTGCCCGGCGGCGGTGGCGTGGCGAGGTGCGCGATGCCGCGCTCGTCGTTGTTCATGATCCAGCGGCGCGCGCCGCCCTTGCCGTCATCGGGACCGGAATCGGATTCAGTGCTGGCAGGAGCCGTCTTGCGGACGTTTGTCGCTGAGGTTGCAGCGGAAGCCGCCGGCGTGGCTGCAGCTCGTGCGCTGGCTGTGTCCGCACCCTTGCTTCCATGCGGCGCGTGGCAGGCGCGGCAGCCGACATCGATTTCGTCGTAGCGGGTCTCGTAGACACCGCGCGCCGGATCGAAGCCGCGCACGAGGCCGGTCGAGTGGCAGTCGGCGCACATCGAGTTCCAGCGGAAGGCCGGGCCGCGCCAGTGCATCGGATCATCAGGGGGTGGCTCGGGTGAACCCTCGTGGAGCGAGTACCAACGCTGGCCTCCCGTGGCGCGCGGGCGGGCGTCCCAGGCGATCGTCAGCGCTTGCACGCGGCCGCCCTCGGTCGCGACCAGGAACTGCTGCAGCGGGAAGATGCCAAAGGTCCAGCCGATCTCGTGAATCTCTGGTTTGTCAGAGCCCTTCTCGGTGAGTTCGACAAAGTAGCCGCCGCGGCGCCGGAAGAAGCGCGCCCGCACGCCGTCGCGCGCGAAGACTGCGTCGTCGAAGTTGCCCTGCACCGCGCCGGGATCGCTGGCGAGCATCATCGCGCGGTCGTGGTCGGAGCCGTGCCACGCTTCGTATTCGGCCGCGTGGCAGGAGGCGCAAGCGGCCGAAGCGCCCGAGCTTGGTGTGACGGTTGGTGTCGGCAACGCCGCAGCGTCGGGCGCGCAGAGCACGGTTGCGAGCAGCACCGCCCGCCACCATGTCGAAGCCCGCACACCCCGAAGCCGCCCGCGGGCTGCGCGGCGAGTGACCGCGACCAGGGCCGGAGAGATGCCCGGGCCGCGCTGGCTCCGTGGAAGGACCATGTGTCTCCGTCAATCCTTAAGATTGAAGCGGTAGAGGTTGGTCGTGCGGGGCTCGAAGCCGATGCGCTGGTAGAGGCGATTGGCAGCTTCGCGCGTGGCGCGCGAGGTGAGATCGACGTGCGGCGCACCGTGTTCACGGGCGACTTCGAGGGCGCGCCGCGTCATGCGCTCGCCGAGACCAGAGCCGCGTGCGCCTGCGTCGACGATCACGTCCTCGATCCAGGCCTTGAGTCCGGTCGGGACGCGGTAGAACGCCAGCGTCAGCGTGCCGACGATCTGCCCGTCCTGGGCGCGCGCGATCAGCAGGCGTGCCCTTGAATCCAGGAGGTCGCGCACCTCGGCCGCGCCCGGTGGCGTTGCCGAAGAGAGCTGCGGCACGAGGCGCGCGAACGCCTCGACCCGCTCGGCCACCATCGCGTCATTGCTCGTCCCTACGGTTTCGATCCGCATCTTGTCCGCCCCCACCTGCCTCCAGGTGCCGCCGCCATTGTGCAGGCCACGGCCGGGCGTGCAAAGCTGCGCCGCGTCCCGCTGCGGCCGCGTCGGGCTACCCGGGGAGGGAGGATCATGCGCATCGGGATCATCACGCCGATCGTGCTGCTGCTGCCACGCTCCCACAACACCTGGGAGATCGATGCCAGCGTCGATGATCTGGTGGCGGTAGCGCAGGCCGGCGACCGTCTCGGCTATCACCATCTGACCGCAAGCGAACATGTCGCGGTGCCGGTCGACGTCGAGGCGCGGCGCGGCAAGCGCTATTGGGATCTCCTCGCCACGCTCTCGTATCTGGCCGCCTGTACCCGGCGCATTCGGCTCCTGACCAACGTCGTCGTGCTCTCGTATCACCACCCGCTCGAGCTCGTGAAGCGCTACGGCACGCTCGATCTCCTGAGCGGCGGCCGCCTCGTGCTCGGCGTCGGCATCGGTTCGTTGAAAGAGGAGTTCGAACTCCTCGGGCACGGCTTCGACGGCCGCGGCGCACGCGCCGACGACGCCATCGGTGCGATCCGCGCGGCGTGGGGGCGTCGGCTCCCCGAGTACCGGGGCAGCCACTACTCGTTCCGTGATTTCGTGATCGACCCGCCGGCGCCGCGCACCGAGCTGCCGATCTGGGTTGGCGGCCGGACGTTCCGGTCGCTGCGGCGCGCGCTCGAGTGGGGCGACGCCTGGATGCCCTTCTTGCTCGGCCCGGAGGACGTCGGGACGATGCTCGCGCGGGCGCGTGCGCTGCCCGCCTGGGAGGCTCGCGCTCACCCCCTCGACATCGCGCTCTGGCCCGAGCCGGCGATCGACCCGCTCGCCGAGCCCGACGCCGTCCGGCGTCAGGCCGACGCTTTCGTGGCGCTGGGTGCGACCGTCCTCAATTATCGTTTCCGCAGCACCTCATTGGCGCATCATCTCGACCAGATGGCCGCGCTGGCGCAGCTGCTCGATTTCTCATGACGACGCGGCTCGGCTGCGACCCGGCCGGACTGCGGCGAGCCGCCTGCGGGGCGGGATTGATCAGCGGCGGTAGCGATGCCCGCACGGGCCGGGATCGCCGCGGCTTTTTTGACACATGCGCCGGCCAGGGAGAGTATGCCGCCGTGCAACTCTCGCGAGGCGCGCGCATGCCGTTCGATCGCCCTGCCGTCCGCTGGAGGCTCGTCAAGTGGTTGGCCGCCGACGCGACCGGCTTTGACTGGCGGCTGTGCCGATGAGCGGCGAGCCGCAGGATGGGTCCCGCGCCCCGCGCGCGAATGGCGGCGAGATGCTGGCCGGGCTGCCGGGCTTCGCCCGTCGCCTGCAACTGCCGGCCCTGATGGCGTCCGGGGCCCGGCCCTGGATCCTCGGACTCTTCGCGCTGATCAACGGCATCCTCTCGATCGGCCTGATGGCTGCGGTTGCCCTGTTCACGGGCGCTCCGTTCATCTTCCCGTCGCTCGGCCCGACAGCCTTCCTGCTCTTCTACTCGCCGACGCTGCCCGGAGCCTCGCCGCGCAACACGCTTGGTGGGCACCTGATTGGCGTGACGGCGGGCTACCTCTCGCTGGTGCTCTTCGGTCTCACCGAGCACGGGCCGGCGCTGGTCGAGGGCGTCGCGTGGGCGAACGTGGCCGCGTGTGCGCTCTCGCTCGGGCTGACCAGCGGCGCGATGGTCTGGCTCGATCTGCCGCACCCTCCCGCGGGTGCCACCACGTTGATCGTGTCGCTCGGAATCATTCACCGGCCACGCGACATCGCGGTGCTGATGCTCGCGGTGGCGCTGCTCGTCCTGCAAGGGATCGTGATCAACCGCCTGGCCGGTATCGACTACCCGCTCTGGGCAGCGCCACGCCGCAGACCGCCGAGTCCCGGGCCGGGGAGTTCGCCGCGCTAGTTATCCGTCCCGGGTGGGGAGGCATCGGACGATTCATGCTCGCGCGGCCGCCCACTCGGTACACGTCGCCCTTTTCGCGGCAGGCACCGCGCATGGCGTTCGAGCGTGCCGGGCCGCTACCGTGCCGGGCCATGCGTATGCGGAGGATGGCATTTGGCGCGGTCCTGGTGCTGTCGCTGGCGCCGGCGGAGGTCTGCGGCACCGTCGGGATGGCCGCGGCCAAGGAGACGAACGTCAACGCCAAGGTCGAGACCTGGCCCGAGGCCGCTGCCGCGCTCGGGCACGGCGGCTCGCTCTGGCGGCCGGCTTTTACCGCGGGTCTCGAGCGCGAGGGGCCGATCCACGGTCTGGCCTATCCGGCTGGCGAGCGGCGCGCGACGTTTGCCGGGGCCACCTTTGGTGCGGGCGCGCGCACCTTCACGATCGCCGAAAAATGGGTGGACACCGACTGGGCGGCGGAGCCCGTGGCCACGATCACGCAGGCGCCCGTCGGCAAGACGAGTGTCGAGCTGGGCTTCAGGGACAAGACCGTGCGCGTCCAGGTCGAGATCGGGGCCGACTGCTACCGCGTCGCCCTGCGCGGCGATGCCCCGCCACCGCCGGACGACTTCCGCTGCACCCGGGCGGATGTCGAGCGTCATGGCGGAAAACTCATTATGACGGCCCGACCCCCGAGCACGATGACCGCTCCGGGGACGACCTCGGTCGTCCTGTCGAGTCGCGGGCTCGGCTACGACGAGCTGCTCGAGATCGCCAGCAGCCTCCAGCAAGTCGGGGGCTGAGGGGGGCGCCACGGTTCGCGCGCGGGGGCACGGGTGTCGTGGCTGCGCGGTCCAGGGCCGGCTCGTGGCGAGCATCTTCTGGTTGTCGCGCCGCGCGCGAACGTGATAGCCCGGTCGAGCCGGGTGCTGGCACTACCGCGCGTCTCCTGGAGCGGGCAATTCACATGGTCACGACGCCGCCGATCGATCGCAGCAGAATCGGGTTGCCGTTCCGCCGCCGAAGGGCGGCGTTGGGGCCCGCAGGGCGTGCGCGCGGGTATCTCGCCGGCGGGCTCGTGCTGCTTGGCGCGTCCCTGCTTGTCGGGGTGCTCGCGCCACGGCCGGCCGACGCACAGGCATTGACGCGGGGCGGCGGTGGCGATGCCCTGCGGCTCGCGGCCGAGCGGCCGGTGGTGGCGGCAGGGCAGTGGGTCGTGCGCTTCCGCAAGCAGGTGTCGCGCGCCGTGCGCCAGGATCTGCACCAGCGCACCGGTGCGCGTGTGCTGCGCGATATCCCCCAGCTCGGCATCCAGGCGATTTTATTGCCCGACGAGGGCGCGCGCTCGATCTACGCGCGCTCGTCCGCGGTGCTCTGGATCGAGCCCAACGGCATGCGCTACCCGCTCGTCGCCGAGCCGAACGACCCGGCATGGAACGAGATCGACTACGGGCTGCCACTGACGGGCGAGGGCGAGACCTGGTTCGAATGGGACGCTCGTGCGATCCGGCTCTTCGAGGGCTGGAACCTGTGGCCAAATCGCTACTACACCGCTGCTGGCAAGGCTGGTCAGGCGGTGCGCGTCGCGGTCATCGACACCGGCATCGACTACGATCATCCCGATTTCCGCAACACCGGTGGCTCCTCGACAAATGCAGCCCAGGGTGGCCAGCTCGATCGCGGCCTCGATCGCACCTTTGACGCCGGCGCGGTCACGGCCGATGCGTGGGATGGCTTCGGCCACGGCACGCACGTTGCCGGCATCGTCGCCGCCGCGACCAACAACGCTCTCGGCGTCACTGGCAACGCGCCGCACGCCACCGTGCTCTCGCTGCGCACGCTCGACGAAACCGGCGACGGCACCGAGGCCGATATCGCGGCGGCGATCGTCTACGCGGCTGATGCCGGAGCTCTGATCGCCAATCTCTCGCTGGGTGGCTACGACTATTCGCAGGCCGAGCAGGACGCCGTCGACTACGCCTGGGAACGCGGCATGCTCGCGATCGCCGCCGCAGGCAACGATGGCACCGATCTCAAGCCCAATTACCCCGGCGCGCTCGATCGCGTCCTCGCCGTCTCGGCCACCTCGCGCGAAGAGAGCCTGACGCTCTACTCGAACTGGGGCCCCTACGTCGGGATCTGCGCGCCGGGCGGCGACTTCGACTTCACGGCCCTGTGGTTCCTCGGCGTCTACAGCACCATGCCGAGCTACCACGTCACGCTCAACGATCCGCCTTACGAGGCGTCGATGAACTATTCCTACGAGCAGGGCACCTCGATGGCTGCGCCGCAGGTCGCGGGGCTTGCCGCCTTGCTTGCGGGAGAGCAGGGCTGGACCCGCTCGACGCCGGGCGTCGCGCTGCGGCTCTTCCAGGCCCTCCAGCGCGGTGCCGCCAATCTCAGCGGCGGTAACGGCTGGAGTTCGCAATACGGCTGGGGGCAGATTGACGTCGCCGCCACGCTCGACCTCGACGCCGAACCCAATCCACGCGGTGATACCGTCGGCGGGATCACCGGCTTCGTCCGTTACCGCGGGACGCGCGTGCAGAACGCCGACCTGGTCGCGACGCGCTCGGGTGGGGGCGGGACGGTCCAGATCTCGACGCGTGACGACGGCGGCTTCCGTCTGCCCAACGTGCCGGCCGGCACCTGGGACGTGACGGCGACCTATTTCGGCAACAGCGTGACCGTCTCCGATCTCGAGATCGTGGCGGGCAGTGACACCCCCGGGGTCAACTTTGACATCGACGATGTCGCCGGACCTCCCGTCGCGCCTTCGGCGCTGGTGGCAGCGCCGGAATCGGCGACTCAGGTCGGGCTCGACTGGCTCGACAACTCGGATGACGAGAGCGCGTTCATCATCGAGCGCAAAGATGCGACGGGCGGGTTCGTCGCGGTGGCGACGCTCGACGCCGGTGTGACCGGTTTTGCCGCGACCGGCCTCGAGCCGCGGACGAGCTACGTCTTCCGGGTCGCCGCGCGCAATGAGCTCGGTGATTCACCACCCTCCAACGAGGCCACGGCGACCACGCTGCCGCTTCCCCCCGTCGCGCCGGGGGGTCTGGTGGCGCGCGCGATCTCGGCGTCGCGTATCGACCTCGCGTGGCAGGACGCGAGCGACGACGAGACAAGTTTTCGAATCGAGCGCCGTCCGGCCGAGGGGACTTTTGTGCCTCTTGCCAGCGTCGGCTCCGGCGCGACCGCCTACACCGATACCGGTCTCGCGCAGAACAAGGCCTACGGCTACCGCGTGGTCGCCATCAACGAGGGCGGTGCCTCCGAACCCTCGACCGAGGCCACGGCGACCACGCTGCCGGATCCCCCACCCACCCCCGAGCGCTTCCGGGCGCGCCCGCGCGGCCGCGGCGGCGCGGTTCTGAGTTGGGCCGATCGCACCACACGCGAGAGCGCCTTCCACGTCGAGCGCCAGGATCCCGGCGGCGCCTTCCGCGAGGTGGCCACGCTGCCCGCCAACTCCCGGCGCTGGCTCGACAGCGGTCTGGGTGCGGGCCAGAGCTACGTCTATCGCACCCGCGCCAGCAACGCGGCCGGCTTCTCGCCGTACAGCGCAAGTTTAATGGTGCGCGCCCGCTGAGCGCGGGTGCGCACCAGACACGTCATGGCCGCTGTCGTGGCTGATGGTCACGCTCTGCGCATGACCTGGCCGCTTTGTGCCCAGAGCGCAGAGCGCGGGCGCCAGGGCCCGGTTGCGACGGTTGGCCCCAGTCCCAGTGTGGCCTGTCACCGCGCGCAAGAGGATGTGGGTATCAGGATTCAGGATGCCAGCGGACGCTGGTGGAGAGAATGTCCCCCCTGATCTTGATCTTGTCTCCCAGGGAGCCAATCAAGCATTCGGAATCCGTGCCGGGGGGAATCAGCTTTGCGGTCGGCTTGCCGCGTTTGGTGATGACGGTGCCGTCGGGATCGAGCTGTTCGAGGGCGGTCAGGCATTGATCCGTGAACCTGGACACCGAGATCACCTTCATGGCCGGCTGGTATCACCCGTCATTTGAGATGTCGCGATGGGGAAGGCGCGGTGGCTGAGTCGGCGCGGCACCTTCCGCGCCGACGGGCAGCGCTCAACGCGAATCGTCGCCGCGCCGGCGGCCGCCCTCGGAGCTGGCCGGCGGCGCGGGCCACTCCGGACGGCGGAGTGGTGTGCGGACGTGAGAGAAGAGTGTCGGGTGGTGGCCCTCGCTGATCGTCCAGTACGCCTGGGCGTCGGGGGCCAGCGCGATCGCTTCGCCTTGCGGCTCGTCGGGCCATCCTGGCACCGGCACCGGGCAGGGTGGACGCTGGAGTGCTGCGGCGAGAGTCTCGCTGTCGCGCCGTTCCCAGAGGCCGCCACGCTGGTATGTACGCACCAAAATCCAGCGACCGTCCGCGCTCACGTCGGCTGCGGTGGCAAGCCGGCCGAAGCGCGGCGCGTCGGGCGCGACTTCGAAGCGACCTTCGGCGCGCAAGGCGATGCGCCCACCTGCCGCTGTCGCGGCCAACCCCGGGGCACTGAGGATCCAGCCCCGGCCGCAGCCCGGACCGGGCACGGGCTCGCAGCCCCAATCCTCCTTGGTCAGCAGCAGCAGATCGCCCGAGAGTGGATCGACCAGCATCGCCTCGGAGTCCTGCGGGCCGCGCGGATGTTCCAGCACGAAGGTGTCGACCGCGGCGACGAGATGCGTCGTGCCAGTGGCCTCCGCCGCGCGTCCGTGGGGCTCGGGTGCCGAGGCGGACGGAGGATCAACGCGAGCCGTGCTGCGCGTGGCCCCGGGCGCGAGCGCTTCCGGTTCCGGCTCCGCAATACGGTGCACGACCACGCTCTCGCGCCGGAGCGAGTTGTCGCCGATGTCGCCCAGGTAGAGGTAGTCGCGACCGGGCTCGGGGCCGGGACCGAGAGCGATGGACTCCCAGTCGATGGCGTCGGTTCCTTGCAGCTCGAAGGTGCCGCGCGACCGGCCGCGCTCGTCGAATGCAAAAATACGCGCCCTGTCGCCGGAGTCGTTGTGCGTCCAGAAGATCCCCGGATGGCGCCGGCTGGCGACCAGCCCCGAGGCCTCGTTGATCTCCGCCGATGCGACACGTTCGCCGGCGAGCGGACCCGCGAAGGTGGGGCACTCGGCCCACGCCTCGGCCGGCGGGAGGTCGGATGCGAATCCGCCGCCCGCGAGCAGAGCGAACATCCCGGCCAGAGGCAGTCGGCGCATGGCTGCGGAGTGTTGCAGAGCGCGCGCCCGGCGGCGACGGAGCAGCATCACGCGGCCCGAGCTGGGCGGCGCGAGGGACGCGAAGCGGTGCGGTCCACGGCGACGGCCCCCGCGTCACTCCGGATAGAGGGCGGGGAGGGGCGAGACCTCGAGCGTGCGGCCGCGGCTGGAGCGGCGGCGGATGGCACGCACGACCTGCCAGAGTTCGTCGCCCGACCAGGCGATCGTCGGCGTCGCATTCCCGCTGCTCGTGCTGGGGGCGAAGAGAGCCGCGTCGAGCTTGCGGATCTCGCGCAGGAGATCGTCGTCGAGTTGCCGGCTGACGCCGAGGCGACTCGCGATGGATTCGCTCGCATGAGTTTCGCGGGCCCAGCACAGGAGGGCCGTGCGCGCCGCGGGGGCGTCGTTGCGCGCACAGGCCGCGCGCAATGCTTCGAGCGCGCCGATGCGACCGGCGACGCCGGGGCGTGGAAGTCCGAGAGCTGACGCGCCGGCCGCGTCCGACGTGCGCGTCGCGGCAGCTCCAATGGCGGCTGAGGCCGCGGCCCGCCGTCGGCGCAGAAGGAACATGCCGGCGGCGGCCAGCACGACGGCAAGAGTTGCTGCCCCACCGGCGAGTCGGAGGTCGAATTGCTCGACGAGTTCGGACCAGAAGGTGGTCAAGCGATCGGTGACGCCGGTCGCGCTCCCGTGTTTCTGCTGGCTTGCCGCTGCGAGGGCGGATTCACCTGTCTTGGCCGCGAGTGCGCCCGGCTCCCGCGCGGGCGTGCCCGGCGCGGCCAGCACCTCGAAGCTTCGCCCGGGCAGCTTCGCCGTGCGGGCCTTCCTGGTCGCGACGTCGAACCAGGGCACTTCGATCGGCGGGATCGTCAGCGTGCCCGCGGCATCCGGTACCAGCGTCACGCGACGCTCCATGATCGCCTCGCTGCCCCTCGTCGTCGGCTTGTCGTTGCTGGCGGCACCGGTCTCCTGCTGGCGTGCGCCCCCGGGTTCCGGAATCGCGAAATTCGGGAGCTGAGCCGCCGAAGCTCCCTTGGCGCGCAGGCGCACGATGCGGGTGACGGCGCGCCCGGCTTCGAGCGTTCCCGTCGCGGGAATCCACTGCTCTTCCAGCACGACCGACTCGGCGGGCAGGAACCAGCCCGGGCCGGCGCTGGCGGGCTTGGCCTGTACATCGAGTTCGACCGGATTCGAGCGGGCGCGCACCAGGCGGCCGCGACCTGCGAATGGATCCATGTCGCCAAAAAATTGCTCCAGCAACGAGCCGCGGAAGCCGGCCTGCGGCCGGCGGCGGCCCGGATCCTCACCCCGGACGCGAGCTTCGAGCGTCACCGGTGCGATGGTGTGTGGCCCCGCGGTCTCTGGCGCGACCCGGAACTGGCGCTCGTGCACGGTGTAACGCCGTCCGCCGATCTCCTCCTCGGAGGTGGCGACCTCGCCGACGGGCGTCATGCGCAGGCCCTCGCCCTGCGGCGAGGTAAGCGAGCCCTGGAGGATGCCGAGCGCGTCGTAGATCCGGACGGTGTAGAGGACCTCGCCATTGACGTAGGAGGTGTCGCGATCGACCGTGGCGCGCAGGAAGAGATCGGCGATGCCGTTGTCGGCGTGGGTGTCACGCGAGCCCGGGTTTGCGCTGTCTGCGGCGGCCACGTCCGGGTCGGCAGCCGAGCCCGGTGCGGCTCCTGCGGTCCCCGCCGCCACGACCTCCAACTCGATCGCGTGGCTTGCGTCCGGGCCGGCGCGCAGCGCCGGGATGACCAGACGGCCCGTGCGCCTGGGCATCAGTGTGATCTGCCAGGCCCGGCTCTGCTGGACCGTGCCGTTGGTGATGGTGAAGTTCTGACTCTGGCTCGTGCCGAGGATTTCGAAGTCCGGGGCGAGAGGGGCGAGGTCGGGGGCCGCATTCGAGGGGCTGCCCGCGAGGGCGAGCTCGAGCACGATGGCTTCGCCTTCGCCCACACGGGAGCGCTCGAGTCGGGCTTCGAGGGAGGCATCGGCGCTCGCCGCGAGCAGCGCCATGGCACCCAGGATCGCAGGCGCGAGCGCGCGAGCGAACGGTCGCCGTGCTGCCCGTTCGCCCGTTGCTGGTGCCGGGCTCTCGGCGCCGCCGACTCCGCGCGGCAGCGTGCGCCCGCCAGTGCGGGCCTCGTGCCGGGGAAGCTCCTCGCAATCGCGACGGTTCATCGTGCAAATCCTCCGGAGAGTCTTGCCTGGCGCTCGGCGTAGTGGCGATGAATGCGCGCTCGCAGCAGACCGGACGGGTCGGTCGGAATCTGGCGCAGGCGCTGCTCGCGGTTCTGGCCCGCCTCGTCGATCGGTTCCGGTGCTTGTGCCACGGCCTCTCCCTCCGGCTTGTTGCTGGATTGACGTAGCGCTTCGTCGATCGCGGTGCCGAGAGCGTGGTCCTTCTGCGCTGCCGCGCGTTCCTCGGCGGTCCCGGCCTCGTGCTCGCTGGCGCGACGCGCGCGTTCCTCGGCACTCTCCTCGGGTTCATCACCGGCGTTGTTGCGCGCGAGCGTGTCCTGCTTGTCGCCGGCGGCCTGCTCTGGTGCCTCGCCCGCGGGCTGGTCCTTCCGGTCTGCGGCGCCTTCCGGCGAAGTCTTGTCCCCCTCCGCCTTTTCGGCCGCGTCGGTTCCCTCGTTCTCCGTGCCGGCCTTCGCCTGGTCGGACCCCGCGGATTGCGGTTTCGCATCCGACTTGGCGCCGTCCTGCGACGCCGAGTCGGAAGAGGATGCCTGACCGTCGTCTGGCTGCTGTTTGTCCTTGTCCCCTGGCTTGCCGCCCTCGCCCTGCTCGGCCTGCGGGGAGTCCTGTGATTCGCCGTCGCCACCCTGCTGCTGGGGCTGTTCCTGGTTTTTCTGCTGGTCGAGCAGCTTCTGCACCAGGTCGCGATTGAACGTGGCGTCCGCGTGGCCCGGATTCTTCTCGATCACCTCGTCCCAGGCGGCGATCGCCTCTTCGAGCTTGCCACCACGGGCCAGCGCGTTGCCGAGGTTGTAGCGCGAGCTCTCGTCGCCGCGCTCCTGCCAGCCCTGCGCGGCCTTCTCGTAGTCGCCGCTCTGATAGCGGGCGGCGGCCTGCCACTCCGGGTTCTCGAAGAGTTCCGCTGCGTCGCCGGCCTGGCCCGCTGACAGCGCGTGCGCACCCTGCTGGTCGCGCGTCTGCCACAGATCGCTCCAGAAGGCCGCCGCGGCCGGTTCTGCTCCGCCCGTCGCGACCAGAAAGATCAGGCCGGCGAGCCAGCCGCGGCGAAAGCAGAGCGGTGCCAGCAGGAGCGGTACCCAGATGAGCCAGATCCCGGCGTCGCGCCAGGCGTCGCCGGCATCGGTCGTGTCGAACTCGGGTTGATCCTCGCCGCCGCCGGCCGCGATGGCCGACGTGTCGAGGGGGATGGCCCCCGGATTCATCTCTTGCAGGACCGAGGCCAGTGCCGCAGGCGCGCTCGTGTCCGCGAAATGCCCCCCACCGGCCGTGGCGACTGCAGCGAGGAGATCGGCATCGAGTGGGACGTCCGAGTTCGCGGCTGTCCCCAGGCCGACCACCGAGACGCGGTGGCCGCGCTGGCGCGCCCGCGCGGCGGCTTCGCGTGCAGCGCTGCCGGCGTCGGCCCCATCGGCGAGCACGACGATCCGGCCCGGAGCGCTGCCGGCGCCCTCGATCAGGCTCACCGCCTCGTCGATTGCACGCTCGAGGTGGCGGCCCGGAGCCGGCATCAGGTCGGTCCGGAGCAGGGGAATCAATTCCTCCACGACGCGCGCATCGTCGGTGAGGGGCACGGCGACGAAGGGGACGTCGGTGTAGACGATGAGCCCGAGCTGGCCGCCGCGGGCGCGCTCGGCGATGCCGGCGAGTTCGAAGCGCGCGCGCTCGAGCCGCGAGGGCGTGACGTCGCCGAGATCCATCGACCGGGCGAGCGAGAGCACGACTACTGCCGGCATTTGGCCGCGGCTCACGGGTTGGGGCAGGCGCTCCCAGGCGGGGCCGGCGAGCGCAAACGTGGCAGCGATCCACCCCAGAGTCAGTGCGCCGAGCGGCCAGCGGCGTGTGCGCCCCGGTTCGTCGGCGACCAGATGCCGCAGCAGGTGGGCGTCGACCAGGCGCTTCCAGGCGTCGGCACCGCGGTCGGCCCGCAGCGCCAGCGCGATGAGCAGCGCTACCGGCCCGAGTGCGAAGAGCCACGCGGGCCGCAGGAAATGAAAACCCTCGGGGATCACGCGGACACCTCCGGTCGGCCGAGCGGGACGCTGGAGCGTGCGTTGCGCGGCCGGGGCAGAACCTCGCCGGCGGCGATGGTGAGGCTCGTCAAGAAGGCCAGGCCCAGCGGCCAGGCAAAGAGTTCACGGCGTGGCTGCACGAAGCGCGGTTCGGCATCGGTCGGCTCGAGCTGGTCGATTTGGCGGTAGATCTCGGCGAGACCCTCGGCATTCCGGGCGCGGAAGAACGAGCCGCCGGTCGCATCCGCGATCTTGGCCAGCGTCGCCTCGTCGAGATCCGCGGCCGGGTTGACGATCTGCTGTCCAAAGAAGCCCTGCACCGCCATGGCATCGGCGCCGACACCGATGGTGTGGATGCGGACCCCTTCCTCGGCAGCGATCCGGGCGGCCTCGAGCGGCTCGAGCGTGCCTGCGTTGCTGGAACCATCGGTCAGCAGCACCAGCACGCGGCTCTCGGCCGGCCGCTCGCGCAGGCGGCGCACGCCCGTTCCGATGGCGTCGCCGATCGCGGTCTCCTCGCCCGTGAGTCCGATCGCGGCCTCGTCGAGCAGTGCTCCGACGGTGTCGCGGTCGTAACTCAGTGGCGACTGCAAGTAGGCCCGCGTGCCGAAGAAGACCAGACCGACCCGGTCGCCCTCACGCCGCTCGACGAAATCTTGCGCGACCTGCTTGACGACCGTCAGTCGGTCGGTGGCCTCGCCGCCGAGCGTAAAGTCGCGCTGCGCCATGCTGCCCGAGAGGTCGATGGCCATCATCAGATCGCGGCCCCGTGCCGGCAGCTCGGTGGGTGTGCCGAGCTGCGTGGGGCGCGCGGCGGCGAGCGTCAGCGCGCTCCACGCGAGGGCCAGCACCCCGAGCATCAGCCCGCGCCGCAGTCGGCTGCCCCGACCGCCGTCCGTAGCCAGCGGAAAGGCGCCGAGCCGCGGGACGCGGAGCGCTCCCGCGCGACGCTCGGGCGCTACCGGCCAGAGCGCCCGCAACAGGAGAGGCACGGGCAGCAACGCCAGCGCCCACGGCCACTCGAATGCGATCATGCGATCCCCCGGATCCAGGTGCGTGCGGCGTCGACCAGTGCCGTGCGCTCGAGCCCGATCGCGTCGCGGAAACGAGGCGCTGGTGCGTACGGTGCCACGGCCAGCGCGCGGGCGAAATCGGGCTGATTCCTCACAGTGCGCCGTCGAGTGGCACTGTGTTCCTCGATGAAGGTTTGCCAGGCCGAGCCGTGCAGCGGCGCGACGCGGCGTGCGCCGAAGCGTGCCAGCGCGACTCGCCGCAAGAGTTGGGCGATATCGGTCGCGAGCGCCTGCAGGTCGTGGTCACCGGTGCGCCGCAGCACGAGACCATCGAGCTCGCGCAGCGCGTGTACGAGCAGCGAGCGGCGCCGGTGCCGGAGCCAGAGCACGCTGGCCACACCAAGTCCGACGACCAGCGCTGCCACGAGCCACCAGCCTGGCGCGGGTGGCCAGGCGCCGATCCCCTCGGGCAGGTGCAGGCCGCGCAGGCCGGCGAGCGGATCGGTGCCGGGGTTTGCTGCCGCCGGGTTCATGCCGCGCCCTCCCCGGCGTTTGCGGACGGGCCGCGCGTGCGGGCCTGCACAAACCGGTCGGCACGCAGGGCGCGAGCGACGTCATCGTCGGTCCGAAGTTCGAGCAGAACGCCGCGCGTGCGGGCGCAGACGCGACGGAGTCGCTCGCGCCGTGCCTGGAAGCCCTCGGCGTAGTGGCGGCGCCAGGCGGCGTCGTCGGTCGGCAGCACGCGCAACTCGCTGCCGTCGGTGACCCGGAGGCGGCCCGCACCGGGCAGAGCCTCCTCGATCGGGTCGTAGACCAGAATGCAGCAGACGTCCGCCGCGCGGCCGAGTCGCGTCAGTGCGGTGGCGGTCGGCGCGTCAAGATCGTGAAAATCGCTGACCACGAAGACCAGTGTTCCGGGTCGGGCGACCCGCGTCAGGCGTTCGATCTCCTCCCGCAGCGAGGGCGCGGCTGGGCGGGCGGGAGCTGCTGCGGCGACCGCGGTTCCGCTGTGAGCCGGCGAGACCGCCGCCTGGGTGGCCCGCGCGATCCGACCGAGGAGGGCGAGGAGCGCGTGCTGGGTGCGGTGGGGCGGCAGCTCCTCGCGGCCGTCCACTCCAAAAAGTGCAGCTCCGACCCGGTCGCCACCGTCGCGCGCTGCCCACGCGAGTGCCGCGGCAGCGCGCGCCGCAGCCACGGATTTGAATGCCCCGCGCGTTCCGAAGCGCATGGCGGCGCGCTGGTCGAGTAGCAGGAGCACGGGCCGCTCGCGTTCCTCGTGAAAGAGCTTGGTGTGCACGCGACCAGTGCGCGCGGTGACGCGCCAGTCGATGGTGCGGACGTCGTCGCCCGCCTGATAGATACGCGTCTCGTCGAACTCGATGCCGCGGCCCCGGAACGCCGAACGCCAGGGGCCGCTCTGCAGCGACCGTACTCGCCCGAGCGGGCCCGCCGAGAGCGGCGTCAGCACGCCGCGCAGGGCCACCAGCTCGAGCGCCGAGACTTCGATGCCGTGCTTCTCGGCCGTGGGTTCCGACGTGCCGAGTCGTGGCGGTGGCGCGGCGCGGTGGGGGGTATCCGCGCCGCGCCATGCCGCGCGCCGGGCCGTGGCTCGCGCGGCGCGTCTCTTCAGGTTGCGAAAAGGGATCATGTCGCTCTACCTCTGCCCTGTTCGGTCGAGCCGGACGGGCGTTTCGTCCGATCCCTGCTGCCCGCTCCCGGGCCCGCTCGAGTCGTCGTCACCCCGGGTCGAATGCTGTGGGCTTCTCACGCGCTCTCCTCAAGCGACCGGCACGCGCTCGATCAGGGTGTCGATCAGAGCATCCGTGGTGAGTCCCGAGGCCTCCGCCTCGAAGGCGAGCAGGATACGGTGGCGCAGGACGTCGTGCGCGACGGCCTGGACGTGCTCGGGGGTGACGAAGTCCGCGCCCGCCAGCCAGGCCCGCGCCCGCGCCGCGCGGTCGAGGCCAAGTGTACCGCGCGGGCTCGCGCCGCAGCGCACCACTCCGGCAAGTTCGGCACCGTAGCGACCCGGATCGCGCGTGCCGCACACCAGTTGCAC